>WNFV01007277.1_pt1 | contig 19131 bp, 20 predicted proteins | sample 5400101 | NCBI WGS metagenome assembly WNFV01 (sample SAMN13153361, study PRJNA577476) | soil metagenome | isolation source: 115 cm soil or saprolite under grassland replicate 1 | place: USA:California | collected 2016-06-15 | reverse complement strand
ACCATGGACACGCTGATCTCGATCGGCACGCTGGCCGCGTACGCGTGGTCGGTCGTCGCGCTCGTGTTCCTGGGCGCGGCCGAGGGCGGGGTGGCGATGGGCGGCTTCTTCGGCGGAGGCGACGCCGCCCACGTGTACTTCGAGACCGCGTCGGTGATCGTGGCTCTGCTGTTGCTGGGCCGGTTCTTCGAAGCCCGAGCGCGCCGGCGGTCGAGCCACGCGCTGCGCGCGCTGCTCGAGCTCGGCGCCAAGACCGTGCGGTTGGAGGATGGCGAGGAGGTCCCGATCGAGCGCCTGCGGGTCGGCGACCGGTTCGTCGTACGGCCGGGCGAGAAGATCGCGACCGACGGGCGCGTGGTGGACGGCTCGTCGGCCATCGACGTGTCGATGCTCACGGGGGAGCCGGTGCCGGTCGAGGTCGATGCGGGCGACGAGGTGTTCGGCGCCACCGTGAACACGTCGGGCCGGGTGGTGATCGAGGCGACGAAGGTCGGGAGCGAGACCGCGCTGGCCCAGATCGCGCGCCTGGTCGAAGAGGCGCAGGGATCTCGAGCGCCGGTGCAGCGCCTCGCCGATCGCGTGTCGGCCGTGTTCGTCCCCGTCGTGATCGGGATCGCGTTCGTCACGCTGGCGGCGTGGCTCGTCGCGGGTCAGGGTGCCAACGCTGCGTTCACGGCCGCCGTCGCGGTGCTGATCATCGCGTGCCCGTGCGCGCTCGGCCTGGCCACGCCGACCGCGATCATGGTCGGCACCGGGCGCGGGGCGCAGCTCGGCATCGTGATCAAGGGCGGCGAGGTGCTCGAGGCCACGCGCACCGTCGACGCCGCCGTGCTCGACAAGACCGGCACGATCACCGAAGGCAAGATGCGTCTCGTCGGCGTGCTCGGCGACGGCGGCGACGACTCGGATCTGCTGCGACGCGCCGGCTCCGTCGAGGACGCGTCCGAGCACCCGATCGCACAGGCCATCGCCCGTGGCGCTCGCGAACGCGGTAGCAATCTCGTCGCGCCGTCGTCGTTCGACAACCTCGCCGGTTCCGGCGTGCGGGGCACGATCGACGGTGCGGACGTCGTCGTCGGGCGGCGCGAGCTCGTCGGCGCGATTCCCGATGGCGTCGAGCGCGCCGCGGAGGGCGCCGAAGCCGAGGGCCGCACCGTCGTGTTCGCGTCGTGGGACGGCAGAGTACGCGGCGCGTTGGTCGTCGCCGACACGGTGAAGGACACCTCGAAGACGGCGCTCGCCGAGCTTCACGAGCTCGGGCTCGAGACCGTCATGGTCACCGGCGACCAGCTGGCGGCAGCCGAGACCGTGGCGCACGACGTCGGCATCGACCGCGTGATCGCCGGCGTGCTGCCCGGCCAGAAGGTCGATGTCGTGCGCGACCTCCAGGAGCACGGCCGGCGGGTCGCGGTGGTCGGCGACGGCGTCAACGACGCCCCCGCGCTGGCTCAGGCCGACCTCGGCATCGCCATCGGCACCGGCACCGACGTCGCCATCGAGGCGAGTGACCTCACGCTCGTGTCGGGTGACCTGCGAGCCGCCGCCGACGCGATCGCTCTGTCACGCCGGACGCTCTCCACGATCAAGGGCAACCTGTTCTGGGCGTTCGCCTACAACGTGGCGGCCATCCCGCTCGCCGCCGTCGGGCTGCTGAACCCGGTGATCGCGGCGGCCGCGATGGGCTTCTCGAGCGTGTTCGTCGTGACGAACTCGCTTCGGCTCCGCCGCTTCCACGGCTTCCGCCGCTAGCCGCGTTCGGCGATCCACCGGCCGAGCAGCTCCGCCTCGGCCGCTGCGTGCTCCTCGAGGCCGCTGACGATCGCGCGCTCGACGCGGCCGCCGACGAGCGGGACGTGGACCGTAATTTCGCCCGTGGCCACCCGCCGCGTGCTGTCACCGAGAGGCTCGAGTGCGACGTCGTACGTCGCTTGCAACCGGTCGGCGTAGTTATCGGGGAGGATGCGATGCCGGCTGGTGTGCGCGGTGAGGTCGAAGCGGGCGTCGTCGACCCACGTGAGCTTCTTGGGGTCGACGACCCGGCTGGCGGCGCCCGAAAGCTCCGCCGTGAACCGGTAGCGGATGCGCTCGTGGGCCCGGTCGCCGTCGCGCTCCAGCTCGAGCAGCTCCGGCGCGCCGAGCTTCGGGAGGTCGGCGGTCGCGGCGACGAAGTCGCGATTCAGCAGCGCGGCCTCGACCGCGCCGAGCGGTGCTGCGATGCGCTGCTCGATCCGGAACTTCACGACAACCCGCCCATACCGTTCGCTTGGTTTACACCAGCCCCCCTACGCTCTGCCGCCAATGGCCAAGATCAGCGACATCCTCCGGGGGGGCTTGAGCTTCTCCTTCGAGTTCTTCCCTCCTCGCACGCCTGAGATGGAAGAGACGCTCCGCACCACGCTCGTCGAGCTCGAGACCCTGGCCCCCTCTTACGTCTCGGTCACCTACGGCGCCGGCGGCACCACGCGCGAGCGAACGCACGACATCGTGGTCGACATCCTCCGCAGCACGACGATGACGGCGATGGCGCACCTCACCTGTGCCGCCCACACGCGGGCCGAGCTCGTCGAGATCGTCACCCGCTATCGCGACGCCGGGATCGAGAACGTGCTCTGCCTCGGCGGCGACCCGCCGGCCGACCTCGACCTCCCGCCCGGAGAGCTGAGCTACGCCGTCGAGCTCGTCGAGCTCGTGCGCGAGGTCGGCGACTTCTCGGTCGGCGTCGCTGCCCACCCCGAGCCGCATCCGAAGTCGCCCTCTCGTGAGAGCGATCGCTACTGGACGGCGCGCAAGCTGGAGAAGGCTGACTTCGCGATCACGCAGTTCTTCTTCGAGGCCGAGCACTACTTCGACCTCGTCGAAGGCCTGCGCGCCAACGGCGTCGACAAGCCGGTCCTGCCCGGCATCATGCCGGCCACGAACCTCCGGTCGATCACCCGCATGTCGGAGCTCCAGGGCTCCGAGTTCCCGAAGTGGCTCGCCGACAAGCTGTACGCGGTCAGCGACGACAAGGAGGCGGTACGCGAGGTCGGCATCGCCGAGGCCACGAAGCTGTGCCAGGCGCTCCTCGACGGCGGCGCACCCGGCCTGCACTTCTACACGCTGAACCGGTCGACCGCGACTCGGGAGATCTTCACGCGCCTGGGCCTGCGCGAAGGCGTCGGCTGAGCGCGTCGTGACCGCCGTGCCGTGGTGGGAAGAGGCCCGCTCCTGACGCTTATCTCGCGGCCGCAGCCGGCGCCCGCCACAGGATCGGCTTCAGCTGGTTGAGCGGCCCCGACTGGGCGCCGTTGGCGCCGGAGCCGTTGGTGCACGAGCCGTTCGGACCTGGCGCCGCGTGCCAACTGACGGGCGAGCCGACCCGGATCAGCGTGGCGAACGGGTCGTGCGCGTCGACGGCGGCGAGGCCGTGACGCAACGCGGCAAGATCGAACGACGACCACGGCCCAGATCCCACCTCCGGATCGAGCGTGTCTCCTCGGGCTTCGGCAAATACGTCGTCGAGCTCGTCCCACTCCCGCCGCAGCAGCGCGGCGGCCGTGATGGCCGCCGCAATCGCAGCAGTGAGCAGACCGACCCCGACGATGAGCACCACGGTCGACATCCGCCCACCTCCCTACCTCGTACTCCATCCATAGTCTCGGCTTCGCGACGGCGGTACTGAAGGGGGGCAAATTGCACGTTGCGGAGGGAGTGGGATTTGAACCCACGGTGCCCGAAGGCACAATGGTTTTCGAGACCATCCGATTCGGCCGCTCTCGCATCCCTCCGGCGAGGAATTGTACGGGACGGTGTTCGCGGCCCTCTGAGAGAGAAAGGAGACGACATGGTGCAGGCGTCCGAGACCCCGCGCTGGCGGGGTATCAACCACCTCGCGCTCGTCACCCCCGACATGGACGCCACCGTCCGCTTCTATGCGGGCGTGCTCGGCATGCGCGTCGTGGCGACGACGAGAGCCGGGCCGATGCGTCACTACTTCTTCGAGATCGGTACGGAGAACACGGTGGCGTTCTTCGAGATCGAAGGGATCGGCACGTTCGCCAAGCCGGCGGGTGCGCCGCCGTCCCACCCGATCCAGTTCGACCACCTGTCGTTCAACTTGCCCGACGAGCGGGGGCTGCTCGACCTGCGCCAGCGGTTGCTCGACGCGGGCTGCGAGTGCACCGAGGTCGTCGACCACGGGTTCGTACGATCCGTGTACTTCACCGACCCCAACGGCATCGCGCTCGAGGCGTCGTGGTGGGCGATCGACGCCACCGGCCGCCCGGCCGACTACGCCGACGAGCGCGTGTTCGCAGACCCCGAGCCGGTCCCAGCGGTCGACGAGCTCCGCCGCCACGGACAGGTCCTCGAGGCGCCCGTGACGCGCCTGACGAGCGAGGAGATCGTCGACCCGGTCTGACGGCGACCGAACGGCGCGTTGGCACGTAAACCCGCGGCATGGCACCGGGTTGCGTGACAACGCTGCTCAGCGGCGGTCGGCGAAGAACGCTGTGAGCAGCGCCGCGCACTCGCCGGCGCGGACGCCGTCGATCACCTTGGCCTCGTGGTTGAGTCGGGGATCAGCCGCGAGGTTGTAGAGGCTTCCGAGCGCGCCGGCCTTGGGGTCGGCGGTGCCGAACGCGACGTGGTCGAGACGGGCGGCGACGACGGCCCCGGCGCACATCGGGCACGGCTCGAGCGTGACGACCAACGCGCAGCCGTCGAGCCGCCACGAGCCCGTCGCCCGGGCTGCGTCGCGGAGGGCGAGAATCTCGGCGTGCGCGGTCGGGTCGGCATCGGCTTCGCGCTCGTTGTGGCGCCGTGCGACGACCTCGCCGGTGTCGACGCGTGCGACCACTGCGCCGATCGGGACGTCACCGCGCTCGGCAGCCGCACGCGCCTCGTCGAGCGCGACCCCCATCAACTCGTCGAGCCGCTCGCGTTTCACAGCCGGCAGCGTATGGGCCGGTCGCTACTTCCGCGGCTTCTGACGACCGCTCCAACGTCCAGCAATTCTTTTCGGGATGACGGCGATGAACCAACCGAGCACGCCGACGATGCCTAGTGCAGCCAGGACGATGATCGCGAACGCGGCTGCTCCCTCGAACCCCTTGTCGATGTGGAAGTTCAGATCGAAGCGCGCTCCGCAGAGGTCCTGCGCTGACGACTCGCTGCCGGAGGGCTGCGGGCCGAACCGCTGTTCCAGGTCCGAATAGGAGAAGGCGGCGGTCGTCCCTCGAGATTCCACCGCGAGCAAATCGAACCTGTACGGCTCGCTTCCCCACACGATCTGCGCGACCTGGTCGGCAATGCCAGGGGACGCGAGGTCCGGGCCAGCGTCGTACCGGACGATGACCGCGTTTCCGCCGTGCCGTGGGCATCCGACAACCGGCGACTCGAACCCAGCTCTCTTGAGCACGTCAGCGGAGGTGTCAAACAGCAGCGGCGCCGGCGGGTTTCCGACGGTCGCGGGAGGTTCGCTCGTGCTCGGGGGACTCGGAGCGGGCGTCGCGGTCACGCGTGTTCCGACCGCTCGGCCGCGCTCAGGGCTACATGGCGGAGGGAGTGGGATTCGAACCCACGGTGAGTTGCCCCACACACGCTTTCCAAGCGTGCCGATTCGGCCGCTCTCGCATCCCTCCGATGACGAAGCGGACCGTGCCCCGCCGTCGACCCCGACGCCGCACGGTGCTCTTGCTCGCGGCGGCTCGGGTCAGGTGCTCCTGCGGCACACGGGAGGGCTCGCTGAGAGCTGCTTCCTTCCGGACCTGACTCGGTTCGCGAGATCCCGTTGCGCAGGACCCGACCCTCAACGTCACCGCGGGCCGCTGCCGTACGGCGGCCGGGCCTCGGGCGGGAATTCAGCCCCCCGTACGTGGATTGGGGGTACAGGGCACCACGAGCTCCCCGCCTAGCACGGTCCGCGGCGCGAGGGTAGCAACCGGTTGCAGTGTCAGCGGCGGCCGCGGTGCAGTTGCAGCGACAGGCGCTGCATGAGGTCGCCGTAGTGCATGAGCTCGGTAGCGGCGCCGGGGCGACCGCCGGGAACGTTGTGGTAGTCGGGGAGGCCGACCGACGTGACGAGCATGCACGACGCGCTGGTCGCGAAGAACCGGCGCACGGGCTCGTCGAAGAACGTGAGCCCCGTCGCGCCGCACCCGAGCGCGAAGGCGGCGAGAGAGAGCCGGCCGGACGCGATGCCGGCCTCGAGCTGCGCGACGCGATATCCGCGGGTGCCGAGCGCTCCGAGCATGGTGTCGAGGTGCGCGGAGTGGAACGCGGTGTACGCCGAGTCGCCGCCGAGCGGTTGGTCGAGGCAGAGCTGCTGCGTGACGGGACGGAACTGGCCGGGGCGCACGAGCTCGAGGTCGCCGTCGCGCCAGCGGTACGCGCCCGGCTCGACGCCTTCGATGCCATGGACGGCGAGCTCGTGCTCGAGCAGCGTCGTGCCCGGCGTGACGAAATCGGCCGGGAGCGGCCGTGCTGCGGCCGCCATGCCCCACTGCAGCAAAGCCGCGGGCGCGGTGTCCGGGTGCATGATGCGGGTCGAGCCGCGCCGGAGGATGACCTGCTCGATCGTCTCGCCGGTTGCACCGGCAGGCGGGTCGACCTGATCGCGGGTCGGGTTTCCGTCGATCGCACGGGCACGCCACGCCGCGACAGCATCGCCGTCGGGCAGATCGCCGCCCTGCTGCGCGGCGGTGATCAAGGGGAACGTGATCGGGCGGGGCGAGGTGGGCTCGGCGTCGACGTCGAGCCCCGCTGCGTCATCCGGGACCTCAGGCGCGTTCTCACCGCCGATCGTGACCAGCGCGAGCGGGAACTCGGTCTCACCGTCGACGCCGACGAGGCGCGCCACGGAGTCGTCCACGAAGCCGGTCCAGACGCGTGCGTCGAGCCCGAGCGCGTCGGACACCGCGAGCAGGTTGGCCAGCATCGTGCCCGCGTCCCAGTACAGGTGGCGCAGGCCGCGCTCGCCGTACTTCCACGCCGTCCGCCATGGGATGCCGGTGAACACGAATGTGCACGGCGACCTGCTCGCGACGTCGCCCCCGCGCAGGGTCGTCAGACCGAACTCGAGCGGTGCGAAATGGTGCAGGCCGTCGGCGACGCCGTCGACGCCGGCGCAAATCACGTACACCTCGACCGGGTGCAGGTTGCCGGCCGACATCGCCGTGCGGAAGAACGTCCGGTCCTCGAACGCCGGCGACGCGCTCGTCCGCGTCACGCCCGCCGTGAAGAAGAGCAAGCGCGCCAGGGTGGTGACGTCGAGCGGGGCGGGCTGGGTCGGCCGGTCTCGCCCCGAGAGCACAGCGGCGGCGTCGACGGGCGACTCGCCGAGGTCGGCCGGCAGCGGCCGCGTCGTGAGCCCGCGGTAGCGCTTGAAGGGCGCCGGACGGTTGGAGGGGTCGAGGGGCCGAAAATCGACGAGCAGAGAACGGTCGGTGGGCGAGCCGTGCTGCGTCAGCTGGTGCAGCATCGCCGCGGGATCGGGCTCGCTCACTCGAGCTCCTCGGTGGGGGCGAACCCCTGGCGCAACAAGTTCTCGGTCACGACACGGGGCTCGACGAACTGGAGGAGGTAATCAGGACCGCCCGCTTTCGAGCCGACGCCCGACAACCCGAGGCCGCCGAAGGGCTGGCGGCCGACGAGGGCGCCGGTGATGCTGCGGTTCACGTAGAGGTTGCCGGCTCGGAACTGGCGGGCCGCATGGCGGATTCGGGCCGGCGATCGAGAGAACAGCCCGCCCGTGAGCGCGTACTGCGAGGAGTTGGCGAGTGCGAGCGCATGGTCGAAGTCGTCGGCGCGCAGGCACGTCAACAGCGGCCCGAAGATCTCTTCGATCGCGACGCGCGCGTCGGGCCGTTCGGCGACGACGAGCGTCGGCCCCACGTACCAGCCGCCGTCGGGCACGTCGTTGCGCTGCACGACCACCTTGCCCTCGTTCAGCGCCACCTCCTGGTACTCGTGCACACGCTCGAACGCGTCCTTGTCGATGACCGGGCCGACGGTGGTGCGCAGCTCGGACGGGTGCCCGACGGGCACGATCGCGGCTGCCCCCGCCAACCGGTCGACGAGCTCGTCGAACACCGGTGCGGGCGCGATCACCCGAGACGCGGCGGAGCACTTCTGACCTGCGTAGCCGAACGCGCTGTGCGTGATCGCGGGGACGGCGACGTCGAGGTCGGCATCGGTGTCGACGATGACGGCGTTCTTGCCGCCCATCTCGGCGATCACGTGCTTCACGTGCCGCTGGCCTTCCCGATGGACGCCGGCTTCCCGCACGATTTCGAGGCCGACCGCCTTCGAACCGGTGAACGCGATGAACGACACCTCGGGATGCGTGACCAGGTAGGCGCCCACCTCCTCGCCGACGCCGGGAAGGAACGCGAGCACACCGCGCGGCACCCCCGCCTGGTGCAGGATCTGCACGAGCCGAAGCGCCATCCCCGGCGTCTGCTCTGCCGGCTTGCACAGCACGGCGTTCCCGGTGACGAGTGCGGCGGTCACCATGCCGGTCGGGATCGCCAGCGGGAAGTTCCATGGCGAGATGACGACGCCCACGCCGCGGGGCTCGTAGCGGTACGAGTTCGCCTCTCCGGGTGCCTGGACCACCGCCGACCCGGCTGCCATCCGCAGGGCCTCGCGGCCGTAGTACTCGCAGAAGTCGATCGCCTCGCACACGTCGGCGTCGGCCTCGGGGAGCGGCTTCCCGGCCTCGAACACCTCGAGCGCCGCGAGCTCCGCCCGCCGCCCGCGCAGCACCGAGGCCGCTCGGAACAGCACCGCGGCGCGTTCGCGCCAGCTCGTGTCGCGCCAGCGCGGCCACGCCCGGTGCGCTGCTTCCAGCGCGCGGTCGGCCTCGCCGGGGCCGGCTCGCCCGCTGCGGCACACGACGACGTCGGTCCGGCCTGGGTCGACGGACACCAGCTCGTCGCCGGTCGCGACCGCGCGTCCCTCGATGAGCACCGGCGCCGCGAACCCGAGCCCCGGGGCAACCTGCTCGACGGCGGCGCGTAACCGGGCGCGCGGCGCGGGCCGGCGCAGCTCGGCGCGCGGCTCGTTGGAGAACGGCGACGCCGAAGTCGGGTTGGTGGGTTCCCGCGGCGCGAGCCCCGACTCCGCGTCGGGCAGTACCGCCTCCTCGGCGGTCGGCGGCACGACGAGCTTGTCGAGGTCACGACCCTCGGCAAAGCGCTGCCGCACGAAGCTCTCGTTCGACGTGTTCTCGAGCAACCGGCGCACCAGGTAGGCCATGCCGGGCACGAGCTCGCCGACGGGCGCGTACACGCGCACTCGCAGGCCCATGTCGACCAAGGCGGCGTGCACCGGCTCCGCCATGCCGTACAGCAGCTGGAGCTCGATCGCAGCATCGTCGAGGCCCTGCTCGCGGGTGTACGCGATCGCGTACCCGAGGTTGCGCACGTTGTGGCTCGCGACGGCAGGCCGCACGGCGCCGGCGTGCTCGACGAGGTGTCGCGTGCATCGCTCGTAGTTGGCGTCGGTCTCGGCCTTGCGCTCGAACACCGGCGACGGCCAGCCCTCAGCGCCCGCGATCACGGTCTCTTGATCCCAGTACGCGCCCTTCACAAGCCGGATCTGGAGCGGGACGCGCAGGGTGTCGCGCGACCACGCCACGAGATCACGGAGGTCGGCATATGAGTCGCGCCGGTACGCCTGCACGACGCACCCGAGCTGCGGCCCGTCGGGAAACTCGGTGCCCAGCGCCCGCAGGAGCTCGAACGTGAGGTCCTTCGCGTCGTCGTGCTCGGTGTCGAGGTGGATGGTGGCGCCGCGGTCGCGGGCGTTCGAGACGATGGGGCGCAGGCGTGCCAGCGCCTCGGCGAGGCCCTCGCGCGCGGTGAGCGGGCCGAACAGCGGCGAGAGCGCGGTGGGCTTCACCGACACGTTCGCGCGCGGCAGCGGCCCCCACGGGTCGGCCTCGAGGTGCGATCGCGCCGGCCACGCCGCGCTGCCCGTCACCAACGCGTCGACGAGCTCCTCGACACGCGTCGCGTAGCGCTCGGCCTCGGCGGCGATCACGGTCTTCTCGCCCAGGAGATCGACGGTGGCCGCCTCTCCGTCTCGCCAGAGGCGTCGCAGCTTCGGCAGGGCCGCCGCCGGCTTCGCGCCGGCGATGAACTGGCGCGCCATGCGGAGGATGTTGCGGCGCGCCACTGCGGCCGAGACGTGCGCGCCGAACGGCGCCCGCTCGGCGACGTCGATGCCGAGATCCAAGGCCTTCGGGACCTCGACGTCCTCACGGTCGAAGTACTCCTCCAGGTGCCGGAGCACGTCCTGGTCGTCGCGGCAGGCGGGGAACACGTCGACGAACCGGAACAGCTGCGTCTTGAACGTCGGGTGGCGCATGGCCCAATCGAGGGCACGGTCGGCCCACCAGCTCATGCGGTAGACGTGCGCGTGCTCGCGGCGCCCGCCCTGGGCGATACGCAGGGCCAGTGCCTGGACCTCCGACTCGAAGCCGGACGAGGTCATCGTGCGGTGCGCGGCAGCTGCGAGAACGGCACGTCGACATCGGCGCGGGGCTCGGGCGGCAGACCGAGCACACGCTCGCCGACGATGTTGCGCTGGATCTCGTCGGTGCCACCTCGGATCGAGATCGACGGGCTCGTGAGGAACAGGGTCTGCCACTCGCCGTCGGCTGCTGTCCCCGCGATCCCATCGGGGCCGAGGAGGTCGAGGGCGAGCGACGCCGCCGCCTTGAGGCCGGCGCTGCCCCGGAGCTTGGCGCCCGAGCCCTCCGGCCCGGGCGGGCGGCCGGCGCGGGCCAGGTCACGGGCGCGACGCGCGGTGAGCCGCGTCACCTCGAGCTGGATGATCGCCGCCGCCAGCCGCTGGCGGACCCGCGGGTCCGCGGTCGTGCCGCGCCGCCGCGCCAGGTCGATCAACCGGTCCTTGAGATCCGCACCCCAGCCGCCGCCGCCCACGGCACCGGCGCCGCGCTCGTACGTCAGCGCGGTCCGCGCCACGCGCCATCCGTCGCCCGTTGCTCCGACTCTGTCGGCGTCGGGGACGGGCGCGCCGTCGAAGTGCACCTCGTTGAAATGCGTGTCGCCGTTCATCTGCCGGAGCGGCCGCACCGTGACGCCCGGCGCGCCCATGTCGAGCGCGAACGCGGTGATGCCGGTGTGCTTCGGAACCGTTGGGTCGGTACGCGCGAGCAGGAGGCCCCACTGCGAGTAGTGCGCCCGGCTGCTCCAGACCTTCGAGCCCGTCACCCGCCAGGTGTCCCCGTCGCGTTCGGCTCGGGCGGCGAGCGACGCGAGGTCGGAGCCGGCGTCGGGCTCGGAGAACAGCTGGCACCAGATCTCCTCGCCCGTGCGGATCGGCGGGAGCCACCGCGCGCACTGGTCGAGCGTGGCGTGGGCGATGAGCGTCGGCCCTGCGATCGCCAGGCCGATCAGGTACGGATACAGGTCGGGCACCTCGAAGCGGCCCAGCTCCTGGGAGACGAGCGCCGCTTGCGCCGGTGTCGCGCCGAGGCCGCCGTACTCCGCCGGCCAGGTCGGGACGGCCCACCCGCCGTCGGCGAGGGCGCGCAGGTACGCGCGCCCCGCTTCGAGGTCGTCGCTGCCGGCGCCGAGCACCGTGAGCGAGTCGTCGGCGCGCCGCGGCGACAGCCGCGCCGTGAGGGCCTCTCGCACCTGGGTGCGGAAGTCCTCCGCGGTGCTCACGGCGCGCCGTGCTGCTCGTGGAGCGCGTGTACGAGGGCGTCGAGCCCGGGCGAGGTCCGCACGTCGTAGGCCGGCCCGTCGGGGTCGAGGGCGCGCAGCCGGGCCGGGAGCGACGCGACCGTGGCCCGGCACCGATCGCGCAGCGCGGTCAGCGGCTCGCGATCGACGACGCGCTTCCCGTCCACCATCACCTGCTGGAGCAAGGGCCGGCCTCCCTCCACCACCTCGTCGTCCAGGCCGAGCACGTCGGCCTGTATTTCGCCGCCGTCTGCGAGCCGGAACACCTGCTTGCGGCCGGGCAGCGTCACCTTGTCGGCAGACAGCTTGACCTTCGGCCCGGTCGCGTCCTCGACCAGCTTGTACACGACCCCGACGTGCGGTGCGTCGCCGCTCGTACCGAGCTGGGTTCCCACGCCGAACGCGTCAACCGGTGCGTCCGCCGCCACCAGCTGCGCGATGCGGTACTCGTCGAGGTCTCCCGACGCGAAGATCCGAACGTCCGTCAGGCCGCCGTCGTCGAGGATCCGGCGCACCGAGCGCGCGAGCGCGTCGAGATCGCCCGAGTCGAGGCGGACCGCGCGCGGCAACAACCCATCCGGCTCGAGCTCGGCCGCCAACTCGACGACCAGCGCCGCTGCCCGCTCCGTGTCGTAGGTGTCGAGGAGGAAGGTCGCGCGGCCCGGAAAGTCGCGGGCGTAGGTGCGGAAGGCGTCGGTTTCGTCGTCGAAGCGCATCACGTACGAGTGCGCCATCGTGCCGCTGAGCTCGAGGCCGAAGGCTTGCCCTCCGAGCACGAGTGACGTCCCCGCCGCACCGCCCACATACGACGCCCGCGCCGTCTTCATCGCCGCGTCGGTCCCGTGGTCGCGCCGGGGCGAGAAGTCGACGAACGTCCGGTCGCCACACGCCGTCGAGGTCGCCCTCCGGGATTGCCCACACCTCCCCGGTGAAGCGCAGCGACTCCAGCATCGACAGGAATGACTCGTCGAACATGTCGAGCGAGGCGAGATACTCGAGCGCGGTGTCGTCGAAGTGCAACCGCTCGAGGTAGTCGAGCGCCTGCTCGAGCCCGCATGCCACGAGGTACCCGCGCCGGGGCGGCAGGTCCCGCGCGAACAGGTCGAAGGTCGCGGGCGCGTCGAGGCCGTGTGCGTGGTAGCTCGCCGACATCGTCAGCTCGTACAGGTCGACGAACAGCGCCTCGTTGGTGTCGTCGACCCAGCTCATGGGGGCGCGCCGCTCAGACCAGCGTGACGCCGGCGTGCTCGATCTCGCGCAGGGCCCGGTCGCCGTCGCCCGGCTCCAGCTCGACGGCCCGCGTCGCGTCGGTGAGCACCTCCGTGTCGAAGCCCTTCCGGATCGCGTCGAGCCCCGTCTCCTTCACGCAGTAGTCGGTCGCGAGCCCGGCGATCACGACGTGGCGGACGCCGTGGTCGCGCAGCAGCTGCTCGAGTGCCGTGTCCCGCCGCTCGCCCGTCGGTAGGTGCTCGACGCTGAACCCCGAGTAGCCGTCCTCCTCGCCCGTCGCCTTCAGGACGATGTCGCCCGCGACCTCGAGGTCGGGATGGAGCTCGGCGCCCCACGTCTCGCGGACGCAGTGCACCGGCCACTTCCCGCCGAACTTGGCGAAGTGGGGCGTCTCGGGCGGGTGCCAGTCCTTCGTGTACACGACGGGGACGCCCGCCGCCCGCGCCCGGTCGATCTCGCGGTTGATGATCGGCACCACCTGCTCGCCGCCCTGGACGTACAGGCTGCCCTTCGGGTCCGCGAAGTCGTTCTGCACGTCGACCACCAGGAGCGCGGTGCCGTCCACGTACTCGGGGTGCTCGGTGGCGCTCAGCGCGAACCTCCCCACAGTCCCCTTTGTCGCCGTCGCAAGCTCCGGCTTTGCGGTGACGGTCGGCAAAGCCGCCGTCGCCGCAGGAGGCCTCTCACGTCGCAGGGTACCGCTCTCGGTAGAGTCGATCGCGATGGCCTACCAGTCGCTGTACCGCAAGCACCGTCCCCAGACCTTCGCCGGAGTGGTCGGCCAGGAGCACGTGACGACCGCCTTGCGCAACGCGGTGCGCGAGGGCCGGGTCGGGCACGCGTACCTGTTCTCGGGCCCCCGGGGCACGGGCAAGACCACCACGGCGCGCGTCCTGGCCAAGGCGCTCAACTGCCTGAACCTGTCCGCCGACGGCGAGCCGTGCGGCGAGTGCGAGAACTGCGTCGCCATCGCCGAGGGCCGCTTCCTCGACCTGTTCGAGCTCGACGCGGCGTCGAACAACAGCGTCGACAACATCCGTGACCTGACCGACAGCGTGCACCTCGGGATGGGCGCGACCTCGAAGCGCAAGGTCTATCTCGTCGACGAGGTGCACATGCTGAGCGCAGCGGCGTCGAACGCGCTCCTGAAGACCCTCGAGGAGCCGCCCGAGCACGTGGTGTTCGTGCTGGCCACCACCAACCCGGAGAAGGTGCTGCCCACGATCCGGTCGCGGGCCCAGCATTTCGAGTTCACGCTGTTCTCGGCGGACGAGCTGGAGGCGCTGCTGGCGGACGTGCTTCGCCAGGAGGGCGTCGAGGCCGACCCCGACGCGATCGCCGTGATTGCTCGCGCCGGCGCTGGATCCGCCCGCGACGCGCTCTCGCTCCTCGACCAGGCGCTCGCCCACGAAACCGGCCGCCTCGACGCCGAGGCGGTGTCCGACCTGTTCGGCCGCACGCCGTTCGAGCTCCGTGCGGCCGTGCTCGACGCGGTCGCAGCCGAGGACCCCGCCGCAGTGCTCGTCGCCGTGGGCACGCTGCTCGACGCCGGCCACGAGCCCCGCCGCGTCGCGGAGGATCTGCTGCGTTCGACGCGCGACGCGTTCCTGCTCAACGCCGGCGGAGGCCAGGTGCGGGTGGAAGCACCCGACGACGAGCAGCAGCGACTCGCCGAGCTCGGGACTGCCCTCGGCAACACGATCCTGGTCCGTGTGCTCGAGACGCTCGGGCAGGCGGTAGTCGACATGCGCGGCACCGACGCCGCCGACCCGCGCCTCGTGCTCGAGATCGCGCTCGTCCGCCTCACGCGTCGCGAGGGCGGGCCGCCGCTCCAGACCGCGATCGAGCGGATCGAGAAGCTGGAGCATGAGATGGCGGCGCGCCCGAGCGGCAGCGCCGACGCGCCGCCGCCGGCGGCGCCCCGGTCGCCGGGGGTCACGGTGGGCGCGTTGCGCAAACGGGCGGCGGAGCAGCCCGCTGCCGCTGCACCCGAGCCCGCCCCCGAGGCAGAGCCGGAGGCCGCCGCGCCGGTTGCCGCACGAGATCCGAAGGCAGATGCGGGCCCGCTCGATGTCGACGACGTGATCGTGGCGTGGGCGTCGGTGCTCCCGGAGCTGCCAGTGGCGACGCGCAGCGCGGTGCAGGAAGCTCAGCCGCTGACGGTCGAGGAGGACGTCGTGACCTTCGGCGTGTCGCCGCGCCTCATCGAAGCGGCGCGCCCGCGGTTCCGGCGTGAGGCCGACACGATTCGGGACGCGCTGTCGAAGCACGTGGGCCGGAGTCTGCGTTTCAACCTGGTCGCGCACGAGGGCTTCGCCGGCGAGCGGGGGTCGTCGCCGGCCCCCTCGGCGCCGCCTCCGAGCGAGCCTGACGACGTCGTGAGCGAGCCGGACGACGTCGCAGCGGAGATGGAAGACGCAGGTCCGGGAGTAGAGTCGTCGAGCCCGACGAACCTGCTTGCCGAGTCGTTGGGCGCCACGGTCGTCGAGGAACGTCAGCACGAGTGACGCCGCCGTCGCGCGGCGCGGAGCACGCGAACATGGCGAACCAGAAGCAGCTCAACCAGATGATGCGCCAGATGCAGAAGGTGCAGGCCGAGATGGCCGCGGCGCAGGACGAGCTCGCGACGGCGCTGGTCGAGGGGACGGCGGGCGGCGGGAAGGTGACGGCGGTCGCCACCGGCGCAGGTGACCTGCAGACGGTGCGAATCTCGGCCGACGTGGTCGATCCCGACGACGTCGAGATGCTCGAGGACCTCGTGGTCGCGGCGGTCGGCGAAGCGTTACGACACGCGCAAGAGCTCCAGGCGGAGCGGATGGGCGCGGTGACGGGCGGCGTCGACCTCGGCGGTCTCGGCGGCATGCTCGGCTGACGCGCGCGGACGGTGGCATCCCCGTATGAAGGGCCGGTCCAGAGTCTCGTCGACGAGCTGGGACGCCTTCCCGGCATCGGTCCCAAGTCGGCGCAGCGCATCGCGTTCTACCTCTTGAAGAGCGCGCCCGAGGACGCCAAGCGGCTGGCGCGCGCGATCGTCGAGGCCAAGGAGCGCGTGAGCTGGTGCCGGCGGTGTTTCAACTTCGCCGAAGGCGATCTGTGCGTGTACTGCCGCGACGAGCGACGCGATCCGACGATCGTCTGCGTCGTCGAGGAGCCCCGCGACATCGTGGCAGTCGAGCGGACGCAGGAGTACCGGGGTGGGTACCACGTGCTCCTGGGCGCGATCTCGCCCATCGAGGGCATCGGGCCCGACCAGCTGAAGGTCAAGGAGCTGCTGACGCGCGTGGGCGAGGAAGGTGTCCAGGAGGTGATCCTCGCCACCAACCCGAACATCGAGGGCGAGGCGACGGCGATGTACCTGGCCCGACTGCTCAAGCCGCTCGGCCTGCGGGTGACCCGGATCGCCAGCGGGCTACCGGTCGGCGGCGACCTCGAGTACGCCGACGAGGTCACGCTCGGCCGCGCGTTGGAGGGCCGCCGCGAGGTGGATGCGTGATTTGGGTCGTTGACTTGCGCCGAGCCGACCGCTAGGCAGTAACAGGTTTACCCGAGAGAAGGACAGGATCATGACCCAACCCGGACCCGCGCCCGCCGCCAAGGGGCCGATCGGCCAAACCCGTGACGCGGCCCGAGAGGCCCTGTTGTCGCTGGTCACATGTGGCCTCTACGCCTATTACTGGATCTACCTCCAGGGCGAGGAGCTGAAGGAACACAATGGCGAGGGGTTGGGTGGAGTCGTACTGCTGCTCCTCACCTTCGTCATCGTCGGACCGTTCCTCCTGGCAGCCGAGATCCAGAAAACGTACGAGCTCGACGGCCGCGAGTCGCCGGTCACGCCGCTCCAGGGTCTGTGGCTGCTCATCCCACTCGCGGGCATCTACATCTACGTGCAGAAGATGCAGACGGCGCTGAACGACTACTGGGTGTCGAAGGGCGCACCGGCGGCGTAGGCAAGAACGCAAACGAACCACGAAAGGGCAGACGAAACATGGCACAACCCGCAGCAGCGACGCGCGCAATCGGACCGGTCGGCAGGCCACGCGGATGGGTGGTGGTCATCCTCCTGTCGCTCATCACGCTCGGGATCTATGGCTTGTACTACCAGTACAAGACCTTCCAGGAGATGAAGGACTACAGCGGGAACGGCATCGGCGGTGTCGTCGGTCTGATCCTCGCCATCTTCCTCGGCTTCGTGAACCCGTTCCTCATGTCGTCCGAGGTCGGGAAGCTGTACGAGGCGGAGGGGCAGGAGAAGCCGGTCAGCGGGATCACCGGCTTGTGGATCATCCTGCCGCTCATCGGCGGCTTCATCTGGCTCGCCAAGACGCAGAACGCGTTGACTCGGTTCTGGGAGGCGCACGGGGCGACCCCCCGGTAAGCCGGGCGCAAAGCACCGAGAACTTGGAGGGGCGGCCTTCGGGCCGCCCCTCTGACGTCACCCGGTCTTGACGACGATCGCGGAGCCGTAGGCCACGAACTCGGCCAGTCCCGCGCTCTCGCCGAGGCTGTTCGAGTCGAACCGCACGCCGACCACGGCGTTGCCGCCGAGGGCCTTGGCGTGCTCGACCATGCGAAACAAGGCGCCCCGACGCGCCTCGTCGACAGCCTGCGTGAACTCCGGCACCTCACCGGCGGCGAGCGCGCGGAACCCACCGGTGAAGCTCCGTCCGAAGCCGAGGCTCACGACGGTCAGCCCCCAGCACAGGCCGAGGTGCTGCTCGAGCTCCAGTCCCGGGATCTCGAACGTGTTCGACGTGTAGATCGGGAGCCGCTCGTCGGACAGGGGTGCCGTGGTCATCGATGACGAATTCGGCGGATTCGCGGTCAAACGGTGGACAGCGCGAGGTGCACGACTCCGCCGAGGCTGTTGTTGTCGTCGCTCGAGGTCGCCGCAACGATGATGATCACCACGATGTAGACGACCCCGAGGCCGATGCCGACCCAGCCGAGGATGATGCCGGTGATCGCGAAGCCACGCCCGCCTTGCGTCCCCCCGGATTGATCGATCTGGCGCCGGGAGATGTACCCGAACACCAGGGCGAGGATGCCGCCGATGATGCAAATGAAGATCTGCGCGATCCCGAGCACCATCGAGGCGACAGCCAAGCCGTTGGTGCCCGGCCGCGATTGGTAGCTGCCGGGCTGTCCGTACCCGGGAGGCGGCGCAGGAGGCGGCGGCGGAGGCGGAGGCGGCTGCGAGCTCATGTCTTCTCCCTCACTTGCTACGAGAGCGCGATGCCGATCTGGATCACGCTCAGCGCGAGCCAGACGAAGCCGAGGATGATCCCGGCGAGCGCCATCCCGCTTCCTTGTTGCGTGCCACCCGTTCGCTCGATCTGGTTCCGGGCGACGAACCCGAGCACGATCGCGGCGATCGCCGTGACCGTGAAGCACCCGACGATGCCGCACACCAGCGCCGCGATGGCCAGCCCGTTCGTTCCTGTCGCCGTGGAGCCGCCGGTGCCGTACGCCGGTGTCGCCGGCTGCGGCGGGGGAGGCGGCGGCGGGGTCGGCTCTCGGTTCGGATCGTTCGGTGGTGTCCCTGCCATGTGTTTCCCCTGACGTGAGGTCGCTCGTAAACGGCCGAGGTTATCGACGGGCGCGGGGGAGGTCTATGGATGCGCCTCGAAACGCGTTGGCCAAGTCAGCCGGGCCAGCGTTCGACCGGGAACGCCGACGTCGGCACGACAAACGTCTTGGCGACCTTGTCGTGCCACGTTTGCTTTTGAGGGTCCCACAGCATCCACAGGTAGCCGATGTAGCAGGCCAGCCCGGACACGATCGCCATCAAGTAGCGCACGAACGCCGTGCCGTAGTCGATCCGTCCCGCCGTCCGTGCGTCGATCGCGCGGATGCCGAGCACGCGCATGCCGATGGTCTGCCCGCTTCCGCTGCCGATGAAGAACACGCTGTACGCGATTCCGAAGGCGAGGCTGACGAGGACCGACGTCAAGAACCGCCCGCGAAAGACCTGGCCGAGGAGCAGACCGACGATGTAGAGGACCGCCCAATCGATCAGGAAGCCGCCGAGGCGGTACCAGAAATCGGCACGCGGGCCCGACGGCTCCGACGGACCTCCGGCGGACCGCGAGTACGGCTCGGTCACTACAGCGGTCTGCCCGTCGAGTACTTGAACAGCTGGTACGCCCAGAGGACGGCGAAGAACACGAACACCGCCCACATGGGGATTCTCACGCGCTGCCAGCGCCAG
>WNFV01011758.1_pt1 | contig 19135 bp, 13 predicted proteins | sample 5400101 | NCBI WGS metagenome assembly WNFV01 (sample SAMN13153361, study PRJNA577476) | soil metagenome | isolation source: 115 cm soil or saprolite under grassland replicate 1 | place: USA:California | collected 2016-06-15 | reverse complement strand
CAAAAGCCAGTCGACTGTGTTGGCAGGTCTAATCTGGACTTTTACAACGCGCGAACAGTGATCGCTCACAGCCCAGAATGTGAGTTGAATCTTGACGAAGAAAGTAGAGTGCGAAGAAAGTTACTTTCGCCGCCGCCTGGTTTAGTGGCAAGAATGCTTTCGGCTACGTAACGCCCGGGTTTTCATTACCTTGCTGACAAGCAGTCTGCTCAATGTTGGTTACAGCATTGGCAACCATGGACGTGGAAACAAACGCACTCTTCGTTTACTACGGAATCACTTTTTAGAGGCTAGCTGAGACAGTGACTCGGCATTGCAGCGCCAAAGGCGCGAAATGTAAGAGCCTGGGCCGTCGGCCCAGATGGGAGCCAACACCACTCCCGAGCGCTGAAGGCGCGCAATCAGGGTGGGGCGGGGTACTGCGCCCGTTTTCCGGCAACGCGTCGTTATTTCGCGCCTTCAGCGCTTCAATACTAATTTTCCCGCACCCTGGGCCGATGGCCCAGGCTTTCGCATTTCGCGCCTTTGGCGCTGGACGCAAGCCCTTTCGCGGGCCGTATCCGCCATGCTGCGTTGGCGCCGACGCAAATCGAGGTGGAACGGTAGAGCAAGGAGTTAGGTGTTATTCATTCGAATCATGCCCAAACCACTTTTCGGCGACAACGGCAGCGGGATGCACTGCCATCAATCGCTTTGGAAAGGCGACAAGCCGCTCTTTGCCGGCGACGGTTACGCAGGACTATCAGAGATGGCGCTCTTCTGCATCGGCGGGCTGCTCAAACACGCTGCTGCCATCATTGCCTTTGCCGCCCCGACTACCAACAGTTACAAGCGGCTCGTGCCCGGCTTTGAAGCTCCGGTCAATCTGGGGTACTCGGCGCGAAATCGGTCGGCGGCCATACGGATTCCCATGTTCTCGACGAGTCCAAAACTAAAGCGATTGGAATTTCGACCGCCTGACCCGTCATGCAACGCTTATCTCTCGTTCTCAGCAATGTTGCTAGCTGGTCTCGACGGGATTCAAAACCGCATCGATCCGGGAGAACCGTTGGATAAGGACATCTACGATCTCTCGCCGGAACAGTTGAAAAACGTCCCCAGCTTACCGGGTTCGCTCGATGAGGCCCTTGATGCTCTCGAGGCGGACCACGAATTTCTGCTCAAGGGCGATGTCTTCACGCCGGGATTGATTGACCGCTGGATCGGTTACAAACGGGAAAAGGAGATTCAGCCCTTGAGAATGCGGCCACATCCGCTTGAGTTTAGTATGTACTACGATATCTAAGACCGAGTCGCGCAGTTTCTGGGGTGTGGTGGAAGACAACCTGGCGTGTAGTTCGCAGGCCTGACAGCGCGAAATTTATGAGTAGCTAAAAATTATCAATTATGCAAACAGTTGCGAAACGGGTAAATTGCTCATGCCCGTAGTTCGCCACTGTCGCCGGCGTGTTAAGGATTGAAATGCATGGGGCCAGTGGGGGTGTCTGTGCGGGGTACACTTGTATGACGAATTCAGCGAAACAAACTATGTCGCCGGCAGTGTCGTCAGCTAGCGCACTACTAAAGTCATTGCGCGCGGGGCGAGACCTTGCGACCGTTACCGTACTTATTTCCATTTCACTAGTCGTAACAAAGGACAGCTCGTAGTGGCTTGTTGCTGACTCTTGGAACTCTTGCACAAGCCATCAACGAACAGGTTGATGGCTTTCTTGCATTCAGGGCGTTGGATGTAACGCAGAAGCAGGGGCTATACGATCCGCGCTACGAGCACGACGCGTGTGGTACGGGCTTCGTCGTCGATATCAAGGGACGCAAGTCACATGACATTGTCCAAAAGGCTATTCAGGTGCTGCTCAACCTGGAGCATCGCGGCGCGTGTGGGAGTGAGAAGAATACCGGCGATGGAGCCGGCATTCTCTTGCAGATACCGCACGTGTTTCTTGCCGCCGAGTGCGCGAAGCTGACGATCGCACTGCCACAACCTGGTCAATACGCGGTCGGCATGGTGTTCCTGCCAATAGAAGAAGAAAGCCGCGGAGAATGCGAAAGGTTATTTGAAGAGATCGTCGAGGAAGAAGGCCAGACTGCGCTGGGTTGGCGGACGGTACCGACAGATAACTCCGCCCTTGGTTTTACCGCGAAGGCCTCGGAACCGGTCATTCGGCAGCTCTTTATTGGCCGTGGCCAGGCACTTTCCGACGATCTCGCCTTCGAGCGAAAACTCTGCGTGATTCGCAAGCGAATCAGCAAAGCCGCAAAGCGCGGCATTCACGAGCGCGGCATGTTCTACGTTCCCAGTCTCTCCTGCCGGACAATTGTCTACAAAGGAATGCTGACGGCCAATCAGCTACCGCACTTTTATCCCGACTTGCGGGAGCCTTTCGTCGAGTCTGCGTTGGCTCTGGTCCACTCGCGTTTCAGCACTAATACATTTCCCAGTTGGGCGCGGGCCCATCCCTATCGTTATATCGCTCACAACGGTGAAATTAATACCTTGCGCGGCAACATCAACTGGATGCGCGCTCGCGAAAGCAAATTCGAATCGAGGTTTTTCGGCGCTGAGATCCACAAGATTCTTCCAGTAATCGACAGCGACGGCAGCGACTCAGCCATGTTTGATAACGCGCTCGAGATGTTGACGCTCACGGGCCGCTCTTTGCCACATGCAATCATGATGATGATTCCCGAACCATGGGGCGATCATGAGTCACTAAGCGGGTCGATGAGCGCCGAGAAGCGAGCGTTTTACGAGTATCACTCTTTCCTTATGGAGCCGTGGGATGGACCCGCGTCAATCGCATTTACTGATGGAATCCGCATCGGCGCTGTGCTGGATCGCAATGGCTTACGGCCATCTCGTTACTATGTAACGAAAGATGGCCTGGTGGTGATGGCGTCCGAAGTGGGCGTGCTGGATATTCCTCCTGACAATGTCCTGTCAAAGGGCCGGCTACAACCAGGCCGTATGTTCCTGGTTGATACCGAAGCGGGCCGGATCGTGGAAGACGAGGAATTGAAGCAGCAGATCGCGACGGAACATCCCTACAACGAATGGCTCAGGGACAACGTCGTCAAATTGGATGAACTTCCGAGTCCACCTTTGCCACCTGAACCGGATCACTTGACCGTGTTGCAACGCCAGCAGGCGTTCGGTTACACGAATGAAGAACTCAAACTTCTCATCGCGCCGATGGCCACGGATGGAAATGAAGCAATCGGCTCGATGGGTTCTGACACGCCGATCGCCGTGCTCTCCGAGCGGCCCCAGTTGCTCTACAACTATTTCAAGCAGCTGTTCGCGCAGGTAACTAATCCGCCGGTCGACGCAATTCGTGAAGAGCTGATTATGTCAACCGACACGAGCATCGGACCCGAAGCGAATATGTTGGAGCCCACGCCGGAGTGTGCACGCCAAATTAAGTTACCGTCCCCGATTCTTACCAACGAGGAACTGGAAAAGCTGCGACATCTCGCCGATCCGGACAACCACGTGGGCGATTCGCGGTTCAAGTCTATAACCCTACCGATGCTGTTTGAAGTGGATGCCGGCAGCCGCGGCTTGGAAAGTGCCCTTGATGAGCTCTGCCGGATGTCGAGTGCCGCGATTGCACGGGGCTTCGGCATCATTATCCTTTCCGACCGCGACGCGACAAGTAAGCAGGCTCCGATTCCAGCATTGCTCGCAGTGGCCGGCGTTCACCACCACCTGATTCGCCAGGGCACGCGCACTCAGGTTGGTTTTGTGATCGAAAGCGGCGAGCCTCGCGAGGTTCATCACTTTGCTTTGTTGCTGGGCTACGGTGCGGCGGCGATCAATCCGTATCTGGCCTTCGAGACATTGCGAGACATGATTACGCGTGGACTGTTGACCGGCGTCGACTTTGAAAAGGCGATTGCCAACTACATCAAGGCGATTAACAAGGGCGTCGTCAAGGTCATCTCGAAGATGGGTATCTCGACGATACAAAGCTATTGTGGCGCGCAAGTTTTTGAGGCAGTCGGGCTTAGCGAAGATTTCGTCGATCGTTACTTTACCTGGACTCCTTCGCGCATCGGCGGCATTGGCCTCGACGTAATTGCAGAGGAAGTGAAGCTACGTCACAAGCAGGGTTTTCCCAACCGCCAGGCGCACCAGCAAACGCTCGGCGAAGGCGGGGAATACCAGTGGAGAAAGGAAGGCGAGGTTCACCTCTTCAGCCCGGAGACCATTCACAAACTCCAGTATGCCTGCCGCTCGAACAGCTACAAGGCGTTCAAAGAATACAGCGAGTTGGTAAACAATCAGGCGAACCACTTGTGCACGTTGCGTGGATTGATGTGGTTCAAGCCGGTGCGTGCTCCCATCCCAATCGAAGAGGTAGAGCCCGTAGCGGATATCGTCAAACGCTTCAAGACGGGCGCGATGTCTTACGGTTCGATCAGCAAAGAAGCGCATGAAACTCTGGCCGTAGCCATGAACCGCATCGGGGGTAAAAGCAACACCGGTGAGGGAGGCGAGGATCCGGAGCGTTACTTCGCGGAGGAAAACGGCGACTCGCGCAACAGTGCGATTAAGCAGGTAGCGTCGGGACGGTTCGGTGTAACCAGCAACTACCTGGTCAATGCTGAAGAATTGCAGATCAAGGTCGCGCAGGGCGCCAAGCCCGGCGAAGGCGGACAGCTTCCGGGTCACAAGGTCTATCCCGAAATTGCCAGAGTGAGACACTCGACGCCGGGCGTCGGTCTCATCTCACCGCCGCCGCATCACGACATCTATTCCATCGAAGATCTGGCCGAGCTGATCTACGACCTCAAGAGCGCCAACCAGACAGCCCGAATCAGTGTCAAGCTTGTTGCTGAGGTCGGAGTCGGCACGGTAGCAGCGGGCGTGGCGAAAGCACACGCCGATGTTGTGCTGATTAGCGGTTACGATGGCGGCACCGGCGCCTCACCGCTTTCCAGCATCAAGCACGCGGGTGTGCCGTGGGAGCTCGGTCTCGCTGAAACCCATCAGACACTACTGCTCAACAACCTGCGCAGCCGCATCGCAATCGAGACAGACGGACAACTCAAGACCGGCCGCGACGTGGTTGTGGCTGCCTTGTTGGGAGCGGAAGAGTTTGGTTTTGCAACCGCGCCGCTGGTGGGGTTGGGTTGCATCATGATGCGCGTCTGCCACTTGAACACGTGTCCTGTTGGCGTTGCGACTCAGGATCCCAAACTTCGAGCCAGATTCACTGGCGACCCTGAACACGTCGTCAATTTCATGCACTTCATCGCTGAGGAGGTGCGGGAATTAATGGCCCAACTCGGCTATCGCACCATCAATGAAATGATCGGCCGGACGGAATGCATCGAGATGCGGACGGCTATTGAGCAATGGAAGACGCGCGGCCTCGACTTCTCAAACATTCTCCATCAGCCGAATGTGCATGAGACGGTGGGCCGTTATTGTCAGATTCCGCAAGACCACGAATTGGAAAAGTCCTTGGACAGCACGACCCTGCTGGAACTCTGCAGGCCGGCACTCGAGGACCGTACCCCTGTCTCGGCGAGACTGCCTATCCGTAACGTCAATCGTGCTGTCGGCACAATGCTTGGTAGTTCGGTGACGCGCCGCTATGGTGCGGAAGGTCTACCCGCTGACACCATCCAAATTTCTTTCAATGGCTCAGCCGGGCAGAGTTTCGGGGCTTTTGTGCCGCGGGGACTGACCCTCGAACTCGAAGGCGACGCAAACGACTATGTTGGCAAAGGACTGTCGGGTGGGAAGATCATTGTCTACCCACCACGAGAAGCCACCTTCAGTCCTCAGGAAAACGTCATCATAGGCAACGTAGCGTTCTACGGTGCGACCAGCGGCGAAGCCTACATTGGTGGCATAGCGGGCGAGAGATTCTGTGTGCGTAACAGCGGAGCCTGCGCCGTAGTTGAAGGCCTGGGCGATCACGGTTGTGAATACATGACCGGCGGTCGGGTGGTAGTGCTGGGGCAAACCGGCCGTAACTTCGCGGCAGGTATGTCCGGCGGTATCGCTTACGTGGTCGATGAAAAAGGCGATTTTGGGCGGCGCTGTAACCAGGCGATGGTCCAACTTTCGAGCCTGGAAGACGTGGAAGAGATAGAGTCGATCAAGAACATGGTCTTCCGCCACGCCGAGTACACGGGCAGCAGTCGCGCCGCTGAGGTGCTGCTGCAATGGGATGAGTGGCTACCGAAGTTTGTGCGCGTCATTCCGCACGATTACAAGCGTGTGCTCGAGGCGCAGAAGCAAATGATGGAAAGCGGCATGACACACGAGGGTGCGGAGATGGCTGCTTTTGAATTGAACTCTCGCGCCCTCGCGCGGGCAGCAGGGCAGTGAAGGAAAGGATGAAGGCGGAAGGATGAAGAATGAAGCCTCGATTTTCCATTTGTCATTTGACATTTTTCATTTGTCATCGCCGGAACTCATCACTTGGAGCAACGACAAATGGTCGTCATAGCCACGGAACGTTTTGAAAGCGGACCTGTCCGCCTCGGGCTGCGGGGGGGCACGAGTGCCCTACTAAACGGCGCGGGAGAACTCTTGGACCAATGACAAATGAGAAATTTGAAATGAGAAATGGAAAATGGTTTTCGTCTGACTCTTCATTCATAGTCTAATCATGGGTAAACCTACAGGATTCATGGAATACACGCGGACGCTTCCCGTCGTCCGTCCAGCAGCGGAGCGAATCTCCGATTGGCTGGAATTCCATCTGCACTCTCCTGAAGAAGGACTTCGCGAACAGAGTGCTCGTTGCATGGATTGTGGCGTGCCATTCTGTCATACCGGGCGAATCCTAAACGGTGCGGCTTCCGGGTGCCCCATAAACAATCTGATTCCTGAGTGGAACGATCTCGTGTACCGAGGCCACTGGCGCGAAGCGCTGAGTCGCCTTCATTACACCAATAACTTTCCGGAATTTACCGGCCGAGTTTGCCCCGCGCCATGCGAAGGTTCTTGCGTGCTTGGTATCAGCGATAACCCGGTAACAATCAAGACGATTGAGCAAGCGATCATTGATAAAGGTTTTGCGGCGGGCTGGGTTGTTCCCGAACTTCCCGCTGTGCGTACCGGCAAAGAGATCGCGGTGATCGGTTCCGGCCCATCCGGTCTCGCTTGCGCCGCACAACTTAATCGCGCGGGTCATTGGGTAACCGTCTTCGAAAGAGCCGATCGGGTTGGTGGGTTGTTGATGTACGGCATTCCCAACATGAAGCTTGATAAAACATTAGTCGAGCGCCGCACCGACCTGATGGCAGCCGAGGGCATTCAGTTCGTTACGGGAACGCACGTCGGGCACGACTATCCGGCCAGCAGACTAATGCAGGAGTTTGACGCGGTGGTGCTCTGCGGTGGCGCGACTCGGCCAAGGGATCTCCCCATCGAGGGCAGAGACCTGGGCGGGATCTATTTTGCAATGGAGTTTCTTCAGGGCAACACCAGGAGTTTGCTCGACAGCAACCACGAAGATGGACGCTATCTTTCGGCGAAGGACAAGGACGTCATCGTGATCGGCGGCGGCGACACCGGCACGGACTGTGTGGGCACTGCTTTAAGACAGGGTTGTAAGAGTCTGGTGCAATTTGAAATTCTGTCGAAACCGCCTGACGAACGCGCGCCTGAAAACCCATGGCCGCAGTGGCCCAGAGTTTATCGACTTGACTACGGTCAGGAAGAAGTGGCGGCGGTCTTCGGGCAGGACCCGCGAACCTACTGCGTCATGAGCAAGCGCTTTGTTGGCGACGCCGCTGGCCACGTGCGGGGGGTGCAGACGATGCAGGTTGAGTGGGCCGGCAACAACGGAAGCTCTGTGCCGCGAGAGATTTCTGGTACGGAACGAGAGTGGCCCACGCAAATGGTTCTGCTGGCCATGGGTTTCCTGGGACCAGAGACTGACGGACTGCTGTCTCAGCTCGGTGTAGTGATTAATGAGCGAGGCAATGTCAGCATTAACGAAGACAAGATGACGAACGTGCCGGGAGTTTTTGCGGCCGGTGACATGGCGCGTGGCCAGTCGCTGGTAGTTTGGGCGATTGCAGACGGACGCCGAGCCGCGAAAGGCGTCGATAAGTACTTGATGGGAGAAACAACACTACCGTAGCGAGGCTTCGGCAGTTTCGGGTTTCGAGTTTCGAATTGGAGAACCAAGGATACTCTCAGAACTCCAATCCTGAAGATCATGGGACACAAACTCTGAACTCGAAACTCGAAACTCAAAATTCGAAAAGGAACTACATGAGCGCACAGCCACAAACTACACCTGCAGTCCAGCCCCCCCTGGCCGACGAAGTTTCAGAGCCACGCGGGGCCGAGGTTCTAATCGAAGCACTCCTGCATGAAGGCGTGGACGCGATTTTCGGTTATCCCGGGGGAGCTGTACTGCACATCTACGACGAGCTCTGGCGGGCGCGCAATCGCATTACGCATTACCTGGTGCGCCACGAACAAGGCGCAGTGCACATGGCCGAAGGTTATGCGCGGGCCTCAGGCCGTGTCGGGGTTGCGCTCGTTACCTCAGGACCCGGTGCAACCAATGCCATGACCGGTATTGCCAATGCCTACATGGATTCGACGCCGATAGTGGTCATCACCGGCCAGGTACCGACGCCGCTTATCGGCACGGACGCTTTTCAGGAGGTTGACACGGTAGGAATCACACGATCATGCGTTAAGCACAACTACCTGGTGCGCCACGTCAGCGATCTGGCGGCGATAGTCCACGAAGCTTTTCACCTGGCGCGAACAGGCCGGCCCGGCCCGATCGTGATCGACATTCCAAAGGACGTGTCGGCCGCGCGAACTTCGTATTCAAGCCTGAAGAACATCAGCTTTCCCCTGGTGGAGCGTAAATGGCCGCCAGACTCTCGGGCCGTCGCTGAAGCCGCTGCGGCGATCATGAAGGCGGAGCGCCCCGTGATGTACGTCGGCGGTGGCATCGTTAACTCGGGCGCCGCCGAAGCGCTCCTCGCTTTAGCCGAAGAGTCGCAGTTGCCGGTTACGCCAACGCTGATGGGGCTGGGCGGTTTTCCTTCAGTGCATCCACTTTGCCTGAACATGCTGGGCATGCACGGGACCTATGCTGCGAACATGGCCGTCGCTGAGAGCGATCTTCTGATCGCAGTCGGCGTGCGCTTCGACGACCGCGTCACGGGAAAACTCGCCACCTTCGCACCGCAAGCGCGGGTTATTCACATCGATATCGATCCGGCAAACGTGGGCAAGAATCGGGCGCCGGAAATCTCGCTGGTCGCCGATGCGCGCGAAGCGCTTTGCGCGTTGCGAACAGAAATCAAAAATCAGGGCCAGCTCCAAATTGAGAGGAGCGTTAAGCGTCGCGCCGTTTGGTGGGAACGAATAAGGCAATGGCAACTCGAGCAGCCGCTACGTTTCACAGGCTCGGGTGATCATATCAAGCCGCAGACGGTGATTCGTGAGTTGCATCGATTGACAAACGGAGATGCGCTCATCACCACTGACGTCGGGCAACACCAGATGTGGGCCGCGCAGTTTTATCCGTTCAAACGGTCGCGACAGTGGATCACCAGCGGCGGCCTTGGCGCGATGGGTTACGGCGTTCCCGCGGCCATCGGCGCTCAGTTAGTGCTCGGCGAGCAGATGGTAGTCGCAGTGGTCGGAGATGGCGGTTTCCAGATGACCAATCAGGAATTGGCGATGGCGGTGCAATATGATCTGCCCATCAAAGTCGTGATTATGAACAACGGCTACCTCGGTATGGTGCGCCAATGGCAGGAGATGTTCTACGAGCGCGCCTACTCGGAGGTTGACCTGTCCGTGTCGCCAGATTTTGTCAAACTGGCAGAGGCTTACGGAGCGTTTGGCGTGCGAGCGACCAGGCCGGACGAATTATCGGATGTGCTTTCGGCCGGTCTGTCACACAAGGGAGTAGCCGTGATGGATATCGTGGTTTCCAAGGAAGAGAACGTCTTTCCAATCGTGCCTGCGGGAGGAAACTCGCGTGACATGATAGTTCACAGCGAAGGAGTCTGAGGAATTTCGGAATTCGGATTGCGGATTTCGGATTTGAAAAGAAGGAGTTTTGGCCGCGGATTTACGCGGATGAAGCGTGGATCTGAAAAGGGGAAAAGAAGATTAGAGAAAGAAAAAGGGAAGGCATGCTGAGAAAAGACGAAAGGAAGAAATCAGTAAGAAGGCTTTTTCAGATTCGCGGTATTCGCGTTCATCTGCGGCTGCTGTCGTTTTCAAATCCGCAATCCGAAATCCGCAATCCGAAATTTTAACCATGCGTCACACACTTTCAATTGTTGTTGCCGACCAGCCGGGCGAGCTTTCGCGCATCGTCGGCTTGTTCAGCGCCCGCGGGTTCAATATTGAAACGCTATCGGTCGGACAGACAACCGACCCGCAATGGTCGCGCGTGACCGTGGTCACTCGTGGCGATGATCGGACCATCGAGCAGATCGGCAAACAGTGTTCACGGCTGGCGCGCGTGCGTGAGGTGTTGGACGTCACCATGCAACCCCACATCGAGCGCGAGATGGCGCTCATCGATGTGGAAGCGACGCCGGGTACGACGCGGCAGGAGGTGTTGAGTCTGGTCGCGGTCTTTCGCGCGAAAGTGGTCGACATTTCGCAGACCGGAATGATCATAGAAGCTTCGGGAAACAAGGAGAAGGTCGAGGCGTTTATTGAGCTGCTGCGCCCGATCGGAGTGCGTGACGTGACGCGCACAGGCTGCATTGCGATTGGGCGGTTGTCGAATATCACACCAGGAATGCCAACTCAGGACTCAGGACTCAGTACTCAGTACCCAGTACTGTTAAGAGAGGAACCAATATGAAAGTTTTTTACGATAGAGACGCTGCTGCGTGCAGACAGTCCCTCACGTGCAAAGGCTGAACAGTCTGGCCTGCGCGTGCGCCCGGTGGCGGAGGCTGCTGCCGAGGCCGACATTGTCATGATGCTGGTGCCGGATGAACTGGCAGCCGACGTGTATGCGCGCGATATTGCAGAATCAATGACGCCGGGAAAGTATTTGGCTTTCTCGCACGGCTTCTCAGTTCATTACGGATTTATCAAACCACCTGAGGACGTTAGCGTATTTATGGTTGCGCCGAAAGGGCCGGGCCATCTAGTGCGACGTGAATACGAGAAAGGCGCCGGTGTGCCTTGTCTACTTGCGGTTCACCAGGATCCAACCGGCGAAACCAAACAAGTCGGGCTGGCTTATGCATCTGCCATCGGCGGAGGTCGTGCCGGCGTTATCGAAACCAGTTTCCGCGAAGAGACGGAAACAGATCTGTTTGGCGAACAGGCCGTGCTTTGCGGCGGACTCACGTCGCTCATCAAAGCAGGTTTCGAAACGCTTGTGGAAGCAGGCTATGCGCCGGAGATGGCTTACTTCGAATGCCTGCACGAAATGAAGTTGATTGTCGATCTGATTTACGAAGGCGGCATATCCGAGATGCGCTATTCGATTTCCAACACTGCGCAGTATGGCGATATGACGCGTGGCCCTTCCGTCATTAACGACGAGACAAAGCGACGCATGAAAGGCTTGCTGGCGGAGATTCAATCCGGCGCGTTCGCGCATGAGTGGATGAAAGAGAGCCGCAATGGACGCAAGCGCTTTGAGGAACTCGCAGCTAAAACAAAGGCGCACCAAATTGAGCGCGTCGGCGCCGAACTGCGCGGAATGATGCCCTGGCTGGCAGCGGGACGGCTCGTTGATAAGGCCAGAAACTAGAACCAGGAAGTAAGCACCTCCGCCGGGCTGCCCAATAGGAGGCCGGCGCTAAAACCAGATTTAAGGACGGTGAAAGATGGGTTTATACGATTGGGATCGAATGAAAGCAGAAGAGATCACGGAGCTTTATCAAAGAAAGGTGGCTATGGGTGAAAGCATCACCCTGGCCCGCGTCGAGGTGAAGGAAGGCGCTGTCACACTCTCTCACAGTCACGAAAATGAGGAGATGATCCTGGTACTGAAAGGGAGTTGGCGGTTCCATCTACCGAGCGGCGATGTGACGCTGGTACCGAACCAGTTACTGCGCATTGCGCCCGGGATTGAGCACTCATCCGAAGCGCTCGAGGACACGGTAGCACTCGACATTTGCGCGCCTGCACGAACCGATTGGCTTAACGGTGCGGATCACCCTCTTCACTACGATCCGGACCAGTCGCTCTGGGCTGTGTGAGGATCAAGGTTCGGTTGGTGACAGTAAGCTTTGTTAGAAGCGGAAGCATGAGCGTCCGTGTGATACTAGTTTGAAGTCTCTCAGGTTGGAAAAGGGTGGCTTGCCCCGCTCGAGTTTTATTAGCACTCAAGTTTCAAGTATCACACAGTTGTTCTTGTCCTGATTCTGACAAGAGTTGGTTCTGACAAGAGCGCTTCAGCGAGTTGGGAAGTTTAGGAGGTGATGGCATGACCTTTGACGAGTCTAAGTGGGTCTGGATGGATGGCCATGTGATTCCGTGGCGGAATGCCACCACGCACGTGTCGGCGCACGCACTGCATTACGGCAGTGGTGTGTTTGAAGGTATGCGCTGCTATGAGACAACCGACGGCCCTGCGGTCTTTCGACTTGACGCTCATCTTGACCGGCTCTACGCGTCCGCTGAGATCTACGGGATAACCATCCCTTACAGCCGTGAAGAACTTGCCAGGGGCGTTAGCGAGATCGTTCGGCTAAACAATTTCCGCAGTTGCTACGTTCGTCCCATCTGTTACCTGGGAAGCGGCAGCCTTGGTGTGCATCCCGGCGATAATCCGGTCGAGGTTGTCATTCTTGCGTGGCCGTGGGCGCCTTACCTTGGCGCGGAAGGATTGAAGCAGGGCGTGCGCGTAACTGTTTCACCGTGGCGAAAATTTCAGTCGCGGATGATGCCGACAACAGCAAAGGCATGTGGTCAGTATCTGAACTCAATGCTGGCGGTGCGTGACGCGGTTAGCCGTGGCTACGCAGAAGCGTTGCTTCTCGACGCGGAGGGGCACCTGGCTGAGGGCTCCGGTGAAAACCTCTTCATCGTGCGCGATGGGCAGTTGCTAACTAATGACGAGCGCCACTCAATCCTGCTCGGTATCACGCGCGAGGCTGTTCTGAGAATAGCAAGTGATCTCGGTTACAGCGTGGAGGTCAAGGCGCTTGAGCTGGAGGACCTGCTTTCCGCGGACGAGGCGTTTTTTACCGGGACAGCGGCGGAAGTGACGCCAATTCGTGAAGTCGACGGAACTGTGATCGGCAAAAGCACACCCGGATTAGTGACGGAAGACATTCAGCGCACATTTTTTGCAGCCACTTCGGGGAGTGACCAACGATACAAAGGTTGGCTTCATCTCATTGATTCCAAAACTGAGGACGTTAGCGATCAGTTACTGCAGGCGGTATCTTAGGAACCGCATACTGGAAGTTAGGAAGGGCGGCTTGCCCCCGCCTATTCGCGCAAGAGATCACTTGGGATTTTCTGAGGAGCGGGGGCAAGCCCGCCTTCCTGACTGAGCGTTCCGAAGATCCTTAGCCGCTGATGGGCATCTGCGTTTATCAGCGGCTTATATGTTGAAACGCTTGCTGATGAAACATGACGAAACAGGATTTAGAGATCGAAAGGCAGAGACGTTTGCGGGCAGGCCAGCGCGTAGTTATCAAACTCGGCACGAGTGTGGTAACAGGCGCCGACGGCAAAGTTTGCATCGAGCGTATTGAGCCGCTGGTGCGCTCAATCGCCGCGTTGAAAAACGCCGGTCGTCAGGTTGTGCTGGTCTCTTCGGGGGCGGTTGGATTAGGCGCCGGGCGGTTGGACCTGCACCAGTCCAGGCTAAAGGATGTCGTGGTGCGACAGGCTTGCGCAGCGGTTGGCCAGAGCCTGTTGATGCACGCCTACGAACAGTTGTTTCGTGCGCGTGACGTGAAGATCGCGCAAGTGTTGTTAACTGAAGACGACTTCACAGACTTCAGGCGTTACACCAACCTGCACCGCACGATGGAGAAGCTTCTCAAACTCGGAGTGTTGCCCATCATCAATGAGAACGATACGGTTTCGACAGCTGAACTCGAATACGAACAGAGTTCGGTGGTCTCCGGTCATGAGCGCATCTTTGGCGACAATGATCGCCTTGCCGCACTGGTAATGAGTAAGTTGGAAGCAGACGCGCTTGTCCTGTTGACCGATGTGGATGGGCTGCTCTTGCGTAAGCCGAAGGCCGGAAATGTAACGCAAACTGTTGTTTTGCGGGACGACTCAGAGCTGTCAACCACCATCGCAAAAATTAGCAACGGGGAAGACGATGAAGCAGTGCCTATCCCGCTCATCGAGGAAATCACGGACGAACTGAAAGCGATTGCCGAGGGACCATCTACTGGCGGGCGCGGCGGGATGTTGACGAAGTTGGAAGCTGCCCAGATCGCAATGCAAGCAGGAGGGGTCAGTGTCATTGCCAATGGGACGAAGCCGGAGATCCTGGATCGCATTTTCGCAGGTGAGCAAATCGGCACCACGTTCATGTCAACGTCGCGGATGGGAGGCAAACGTCGTTGGATTACCTTTGCCGCGAGCGTGCGCGGCCGCGTAATCGTTAATGAGGGAGCGCGCGCCGCGATCATAGGAGGCAAAGCGAGCTTGCTGGCTTCCGGCGTCATGCGCGTCGAGCAACAGTTTGCGCCGCAGGATGTGGTGAGCATAGCGGATTGCGATGGACGTGAGTTTGCGCGCGGGATCATTAACTGTGCCAGCGAAGAAGCGGCCCGATTGAGTGAGGGAACTTCCCCGCACCAAATGGGCGAGCGCGGCCGGGTCCTGGTAACACGTGACAACCTGGTGCTTTCGGAGCAGAGATGAATCACGCGGCTGAAGCAGTTGCACGGTCAAATGTCGCAGAGGTGGCCCGACGCGCGAAGGCGGCAGCGCGACTGTTGGCCACAATTCCCGGCGAGCGTCGCGACGCTGCGTTAAAGGCTGCTGCCTATGCGATTGAGCAGCGCAAGTTGGAGATCCTCGTCGCTAATCATCGCGACTGCGAAGATGCTGTCGGCGCCCTGGAGGCGGGACGAATGTCGCGGACGCTGTTTGAACGCCTGCGAATAAGCGAGAGCGGGATCGCGCAAATGGCCGCTGGCGTTCGGGAGGTTGCGGCCCTGACTGATCCGCTGAATCGCAAGCTTGCGGTCACCGAGCTGGATGACGGATTGACGCTGCATAAAGAGTCGTGCCCGATTGGTGTCCTTGGTATCGTGTTTGAGGCCCGACCCGAAATCGTCCCCCAGATTGCCGCACTTGCACTGAAATCCGGTAATGCCGTAATTCTCAAAGGTGGAGCGGAAGCTGTGCACAGCAATCAGGCGCTCATTTCGATTTGGAGCGACGCGCTCACACACTTCTTTGATATCCCGGCCGACGCGATCAACTTGCTATACACACGCGCTGACGTCGACGAGATGCTCTCACTTGCGGGTGAGATTGACGTGATCATTCCGCGGGGATCGCGCGATTTTGTCCGCTATGTCGCCGAGCACAGCCGTATTCCAGTGCTTGGTCACGGTGAGGGAATCTGCCACGTCTACGTCGATGAGATGGCTGAGTTACAAAAAGCACATAACATCGCTTTCGACTCGAAGGTGCAAAATCCCGCGGCGTGCAATTCTATGGAAACCCTTTTGGTTCATGAAGAGGCAGCTGGCGTGTTTCTGCCGGAAATGATCTCGCGTTTCCAGGCTGCGGGAGTGCAGGTGCGTGGTTGCCCGCGCACCATGAAGTTGGACCAGGCATGGGGCGTTGTTCCGGCGAACGAGGATGATTGGGGGACCGAATACTCCGATCTAATAGTTTCAATCAAGATTGTCGACAATACGGATGAAGCTATCAAGCACATCAACCGCTACGGCTCCCGTCACACGGAAGCCATTGTTACCGAGGACGCCCATACGGCGTCGTATTTTATGGAGCGAGTTGATGCGGCGGGCGTCTACCACAACGCTTCAACGCGCTTCGCCGACGGCTTCCGTTATGGCTTCGGCGCAGAGCTGGGGATTAGCACGAGCAAACTCCATGCGCGTGGGCCAGTGGGTCTCGATGGGCTTACTACCTATAAGTACAAGTTAATTGGCGATGGTCAGACGGTCGCCAACTATGAGGCCGGAGAGCGGACTTTCAAGCATCGCAGGGTGATCTGATGGTCTTTGAAAATGGAAACGTCTGATGCCTTAAATGGAGCGAAGTTGTCATTCATCGGCTGTGGTGTAATGGCCGAGGCTATGATCGCGGGTCTGCTTAGTAAGAATCTGGTGCGGCCCGAGCAGGTTGTCGGAAGTCATCCACGTGCAGAGCGGCGCGAAGAACTCCTGGGGAAATATGGTATTCGCCTCTTCGAGAACAATCGGGAGGCGGCAGACGCGGCAACAAGGGTAAACGATAAAAAGGCAACCTCTTCGATTGTTATTCTGACCGTCAAGCCACAACGCCTGGGTGTCATACTCGGAGAGCTGAGAGAGGTGGTCCAACCGGACCAGTTGGTCATTTCGATCGTGGCGGGCGCGCGGGTACAAACGATCGCTGATGCTCTGCAACATGGAGCGATAGTCCGGGCCATGCCTAACACTCCCGCGCAGATCGGTGAAGGGATGACGGTTTGGATAGCAACACCTGAAGTTAATGAAGCGCAGCAAGCGCAGATTCGTGCGGTTTTCGGCGCGCTCGGGCGCGAGATGCACGTCGAAGAAGAACGGATGATTGATATGGCGACGGCGCTTTCAGCGACCGGACCGACCTACACGTTTCTGGTGATGGAGGCGCTGATCGATGCGGGTGTGCATATGGGGTTTTCGCGGCACGTTGCTGAAGAACTTGTGTTGCAAACGATGCTGGGTAGCGTGCTCTTTGCGCGGGAATCGGGCAAGCACCCGGCAGAGTTGCGCAACATGGTTACTTCGCCCGGCGGCACATCGGCGGAGGCCATCTATCAGATGGAGAAGGGCGGCCTGCGAACAGTTTTGTCAAAGGCAGTTTGGGCCGCCTATCAACGGGCTACGGCACTGGGCAGGAAAGTTAAAGAATAGTTTCAGGGATCTGATAAGTTGTTACTCCTAAATTGAAAACTTGCGTTGCACCGAGAAGCGAAATTGAGACAGTACGAATGGGTTCAATAGTTAGATATCTGTCGGAAAGAGGATTTGAAAGACCAAAGTGAGCGACAACCACCGAAGCAGTTTAATAACCTCCGGAACCCTGCGTAGCCCCAATCGCGCAATGCTGCGAGCGGTAGGTTTCCGTGATGGAGACTTTGAAAAACCAATCGTTGGCGTGGCGAATGGTTACAGCACAATTACCCCCTGCAACCTGGGGCTAAATGAATTGACCGCCCGCGCCGTCAGTTCGCTTCGCGATGCCGGCACGATGCCGCAGGTCTTTGGCACGATCACTGTCAGCGATGGTATCTCGATGGGTACCGAGGGCATGAAATACAGTCTTGTTTCTCGCGAGGTGATTGCCGACTCGATCGAGACGGTATGCCAGGCCCAGAGCGTTGACGGCGTGCTGGCCGTAGGCGGCTGTGACAAGAATATGCCGGGAGCAATGATCGCGATTGCGCGGATGAATATTCCCTCAATCTTCGTTTACGGAGGCACGATCAAACCGGGCCACTACGATGGTCAGGATCTGACCATAGTGAGCGCTTTCGAAGCCATCGGACAATATTCGGCGCAGCGCATTGGTGTGGCTGAGCTTCTTGAGGTTGAGCGACGTGCCTGTCCCGGTGCTGGTTCCTGTGGCGGAATGTTTACGGCAAACACAATGTCCGCGGCGATTGAAGCCATGGGGCTGAGCCTGCCTTTCTCTTCGACGATGGCAGCCGAAGATCAGGAAAAGGCGGACAGCGCCGCCGAATCGGCCGGAGTTTTGGCCACGGCAATTGAAAAGCAAATCCTACCGCGCGACATTCTCACCAGAAAGGCTTTTGAGAACGCGATTGCTGTAGTGATGGCGGTTGGCGGTTCGACAAATGCAGTGTTGCACCTGCTGGCAATTGCGCATGCGGCAGGAGTGCCCCTGACGATTGACGACTTTGAGGAAATTCGACAGCGTGTTCCAGTGCTCTGCGATCTGAAGCCTTCCGGCCGCTACGTGACTACCGACCTGCACCAGGCAGGAGGTATTCCGCAAGTGATGAAGATGTTGTTGGCCCACGACAGACTGCACGGTGACGAACTCACTATCACGGGCCGGACGGTAACTGAGGCGCTCGACGACGTGCCCGCGGAACCTCGGACTGATCAGGACGTGATTCACCCGTGGTCCAAGCCGCTTTATCCGCACGGGCACCTGGCAATACTCAAGGGTAATCTCGCAACTGAGGGAGCCGTGGCAAAAATAACTGGCGTGAAGGACCCAAGATTTACCGGCCCGGCTCGGGTATTCGATTCTGAGGAAAGCTGCCTGCAGGCCATCTTGTCCGGAGAAATCAAACCGGGCGCTGTGGTTGTAATTCGTTACGAAGGGCCGCGTGGTGGTCCAGGAATGCGCGAGATGCTAGCGCCGACTTCCGCTATCATCGGCGCGGGCCTGGGCGACGCGGTTGCATTAATTACTGATGGACGATTCTCCGGCGGCACCTATGGCCTGGTGGTCGGACATGTCGCGCCAGAGGCTGCGGTGGGTGGCGCAATCGCGCTGGTGGAAGAAGGAGACAAGATAACTATTGATGCCGAAGCGCGCTTGCTGCAACTCAACATCTCCGCGGAAGACTTACAGCGCCGTCGGGCGAGATGGCGCCCGCGCGCTGCGCGATACACGCGAGGCGTATTGGCGAAATACGAACGCCTGGTTTCAACCAGTAGTCTTGGTGCGGTGACCGATGGCGAGCTGCCTAACGGCAAGGATAAAATGGGGGTTTTGGCTTAAGAAAGCTCTGAAGAATTTGTAAGAGCGAACTTTCAAAAGCCCGCGGATCGGGTGGCAGCGTAAACTAGTATCAACGATCATCAGATGTCAATATGAAGTCGCCTAACGATGCACCTATCATGAGATTGCTGCCGCCCGTTTCACGGGCTCGGTTTCTTCTCTCTTGCGATCCTGGGGTTTCGCTGCGCTCCACCCCAGGCTTTACGCTGCCACCCGCTCCGCGGGTTTTAAGGATCCTATGACTGATCGAATAGAAAT
>WNFV01009574.1_pt1 | contig 19138 bp, 15 predicted proteins | sample 5400101 | NCBI WGS metagenome assembly WNFV01 (sample SAMN13153361, study PRJNA577476) | soil metagenome | isolation source: 115 cm soil or saprolite under grassland replicate 1 | place: USA:California | collected 2016-06-15 | reverse complement strand
ACACCATGATCGACACCATAACGCCGATCGCCGCATTAATTGGAAACGCTACTGGAACATGCCGGTACAATATGCGGACCTGCTCGGCGTAGACTTGATCTCGCCGGTTCGTCGAGGCCGGATCGGTGACGATCTGTTTTTGCGGGTGGACGTTCCTCACGGGCGGTGGCCCCGGCGCGCCGACAGGCGCTATTTTGCTCGGCCTACACTATCTTCAGAAACAACATTGTGTGGCGGACGGCGCCCATCTTACCACTGAGGACCGGCCCTTCCTCAGCAGGCTCGGACGTTCCGCCACAAGCGGAACCGCCGCCCGCGCGAAGAGGGGCTGGAAAAAGAATCACGCAGGGCTTGCGCTACTGAATCACGCCGCCACCCAGGCACACCTCGCCGCGGTAAAGAACCAGCGACTGCCCAGGTGTGACCGCCCATTGCGGCGCATCGAACTCCACGTCGAGCCCCAACGGGCCGAGCTGCGCGACGCGGCAAGCCGCGTCCGCCTGACGGTAGCGGGTCTTTCCGCCATAAGGCACGTGAGGATCCGGGGGAGCGCCGATCACCCATGCGGGATCCTGAGCCGAAAGTCGCTCGCGCAGGAGCAGTGGGTGATCGTGTCCCTGCACCACGATCAATTCATTCTTGTCGCTATCCTTGCCCGCGACGTACCACGGCTCGCCCGCCGAGCCCTTGCGCCCCCCGATGCCGACGCCCTTGCGTTGGCCGATGGTGTAGAAGGAAAGCCCGATGTGTTCCCCGACGACCCTGCCTTCGGGCGTGCGCATCGCTCCGGGCTGCCTGGGCAGATAGCGGCCGAGAAACTCGCGGAACGGCCGTTCGCCGATGAAGCAGATTCCGGTCGAGCCGCGCTTCGCGAAATTGTGCAGCCCCGCATCCTTCGCGATCGCGCGCACCTCGGTCTTCTTCAGCTCCCCGACCGGAAATACGACGCACGCGAGCTGCTCCTGATTCAGGCGGTGCAGGAAATAGCTCTGGTCCTTGGAAAGATCGACCGCCTTGAGCAGCTCGAAACGGCCCGCATTTTCGCGCACCCGGGCATAGTGGCCGGTCGCGATGCGCCGCGCCCCGAGCGCCATGGCGTGATCGAGGAAGGCCCTGAACTTGATCTCGGCGTTGCACAGCACGTCCGGGTTGGGCGTGCGGCCGGCGGAGTATTCCGCGAGGAAGGCGCCGAAGACGCGCTCCTTGTATTCCGCCGAGAAATTCACCGCCTCGAGCTCGATCCCGATCACCTCGGCGACCGAGACGCAGTCGATCAAGTCCTGCCGCGTAGAGCAGTATTCGTCGTCGTCGTCCTCCTCCCAGTTCTTCATGAAAAGTCCGACCACGTCGAAGCCCCGGCGCTTCAGGAGCAGCGCGGCGACCGACGAATCCACGCCGCCCGACATGCCTACGACAATGCGTTCGCCCGCCATCGACGGACTCAGGCCACGCGGCGCTGGTTCCTGCGGATGAACTCGGCGATGCGCGCGATGCCCTGCTCGATCGCGGTTTTAGAGGCGGCGTAGGAGAAGCGGATGTGCTGACCCTCGCCGGGCACGCGTGCGCCGAAGTGGATGTCGGCGAGCACCGCGACCCCGGCCTCGTTGAGGAGGCGCTTTCTGAACTCCTCCGAATCCGCAGCCCCGACCATGCGGCAGGCTTCGGTCACGTTCGGCCAGGCGTAGAAGGCGCCGCCCGGCGTCTTGCAGGAGACGCCCGGCACCTTGTTCAGCAAGCCCACGATCAGGTCGCGCCGCTCGAGGAACGAGTCGCGCATTTTCTTCGCATCGTCCTGCGGACCGTTGATCGCCTCGAGCGCCGCCCACTGGCTGACGTGCGAAGCGCAGGAGTCGGTGTTCGTCACCCAGCGCACGAACTGCGGCGCGAGAACGCGGTTCGAGGCGAAACCGATGCGCCAGCCGGTCATCGCCCAGGTCTTGGACGCGCCGTCGGAGATGATCGTGCGTTCAACCATTCCGGGAAGCGACGCGATCGAGCAGAACTCGCCCTCGTAGCACAGCCGCGAGTAGATCTCATCGGCGTAGATCCAGACTTCCGGATGCCGCCTCAGTATGGCCGCGATGGCCTCGAGGTCCTTTCTAGTCAGGATCCCGCCGGTCGGATTCTGCGGCGAGTTGAGGACCACGAGCTTTGTTTTTTTCGTGAGCTTCGACTCGAGCTCGGCCGGATCGAAAGCGAAGTTGCGCGCCTCGCGCAGATGCAGCGGCACGGGCACCGCGCCGTTTGCGACGATCTGCGACTCGTAAATCGGAAACCCGGGATTCGGATAGATCACCTCGTCGCCGACGCCGTAGTCGGTCGTCGAAAGAATCGTATAAGCGATAAAGGGCTTGGCCCCGCCGCCGATCACGACATCCTCCGGGCGGATGGTCAGCCCGCGCATCTCGCCCATATAGCGCGCCGCCGCCTCGCGCAGCTCGACGATTCCCGCCGAGGGCGTGTAGCCGTGCCGGCCTTCGCGCACCGCCCGCACGGCCGCATCCTGGACGTTTACGGGCGTGTGGAAATCCGGCTGCCCGATGCAAAACGAGATGATGTCCTTGCCCTGGCGGACGAGCTCGTTCACCTCCGCGAGGACGACGAAAGCGTTCTCGGTGCCGAGGTTCTCGGTGCGGCGGCTGATGCGCGGCATGGGCGGACGGTCAGGCGGATGCTTAGGGACGCCATTTTAGCCTATGCGACGCTGCCTTCGTGCCCTATCATTGCGCCGTATACGGAGACTCGGATGCTGATCAACTGCGCGGCATATCAGGACGGCAAGAAGCTCGGCGACATCGCGCCCGAGGACATCAGCAAGTACGTCAGCCGCCCCGAGTGCTTCGTGTGGGTCGCGATGAAGGACCCCGGGCCGGGCGAGCTCGCCGCCATGCAGCACGAGTTCGATCTGCACGAGCTCGCCGTCGAGGACGCGCGTCACGGCCACCAGCGCCCCAAGATCGACGAATACGGAGACTCGCTGTTCGCGGTGCTGCACAACATCGAGGTCGTGAGCGGCGAGCTCAAGGTCGGCGAGGTCGATCTTTTCGTCGGCAGGAATTTCGTGCTGTCCGTGCGCAATCAGGCCGAACCGGGCTTCGCCGCGGTGCGCGCGCGTTGCGAGCGCGAGCCCGAGCTGCTCAAGCACGGGGCGGGATTCGTGTTCTACGCGCTGATCGACGCAGTCGTCGACCGCTATTTTCCGGCCCTCGACGCTGTCGAAGCCGAGTTCGAGAAGTTCGAGGGGCAGATCTTCTCCGGCAAGTCGCTGCGCGCCAACATCGAGGGGCTTTACTACGTGAGGCAGAAGCTCACCACGCTGCAGCACGCGGTGCTGCCGCTGCTCGAGGCGGTCGGCAAGCTGTACGGCGGCCGCGTCCCGCAAGTGTGCTCGGGGCTACAGGCTTACTACCGGGACGTCTACGACCACCTGGTTCGGATCAACCAGAACATCAACAGCCAGCGCGACACCGTGACCACCGCGATCCAGGTGAATGTGGCCATGATCACCTTCGGCGAGACCGAGGTCACCAAGCGCCTCGCGGCCTGGGGCGCGCTCATCGCGGTGCCGACCTTCATCGCCAGCGTCTACGGCATGAACTTCGAGCAGATGCCGGAATTGAAATGGGCGTTCGGCTATCCCATCGCGCTCGGGGCGATGACCGCGATCGACCTCTATCTCTGGGTCCGCTTCCGCAAGACGGGCTGGCTTTAGAAAAACCGGGGACAGACCACGGTTTTCAGTTCAAAACAGCAGTAAAACCGTGGTCTGTCCCCGGTTTCTCGCGGCGTAGAGCGCCCGAAAAGTCTTCCCGGACTTCGGCGCGGGGAAAAACCGGCCGCGGGTCCACTCCCGCCCGAAGGGCAGCGCGACTATCATCCCGTTGCGGCCGCCGAGGATGCGCAGGAAGCGCACGGCGATCGCCGTCGCGAGCGCGTACAGGCGCGGACGCCGCGCCGTCCATGACCACAGCCCGATGGCCGCCCTCTCGGACCGGGGGCGCAAGCCGCGATCGACCTGTTTTTCGCGAAGCCGGCGCAGCAGCTCGGGCAGCGGGATTTTGACAGGACACGCGACCGAGCACGCGCCGCAGAGCGTTGCCGCGTGGGGAAGATCGAGCGCGTTCGCAAGGCCCACGTAACTGGGCGTGAGCACCGAGCCCATCGGGCCCGGGTAGACCCAGCCGTAGCTGTGTCCCCCGACCGCCCTGTACACCGGGCAGTGGTTCATGCAGGCCCCGCAGCGGATGCAGCGCAGCATCTCCTGTATGTCGCCGCCCACGAGATTGGTGCGGCCGGCGTCCACCAGGATGAAGACCATGTGCTCGGGCCCGTCGCGATCCTGCCGAGCGCGCGGACCGGTGAACAGGCTCACGTAGTTGGAGATCGGCTGGCCGGTCGCCGAGCGGGTCAGGAGCCTGAGCAGGGTCGAGAAATCCTCCAGGGTCGGGAGCACCTTCTCGATGCCGGTGATGCACACGTGCACGCGCGGCAGCGTCGTCACCATGCGGCCGTTGCCTTCGTTCGTGACGATCACGCCCGATCCGGTTTCAGCGATCAGAAAGTTGCCGCCCGAGATGCCGAGATCGGCCGAGAGGAAATGCTCCCGCAAGACCTCGCGCGCTTCGCGGGTCATGCGCGGGATGTCGTCCTTGCGCGGCGCGTGGTGATGAGCCTCGAACAGGCCCGCGACCTCCTCTTTGCTCTTGTGAAGCGCCGGCGCGATGATGTGCGAGGGCGGCTCCCCGGCGAGCTGCAGGATGTATTCTCCGAGGTCGGTCTCGACGGGCCTGATCCCGTTCGCTGCTAGCGCCTCGTTCAAGCCGGCCTCCTCCGAGAGCATCGACTTCGACTTGATCGCTTTCCTTACGCCGTGCCGACGGCAGATCTCGATGAGCAGCTCGCACGCTTCGGCACCGGTCTCGGCAAAGAGCACCGTCGCGCCGCGACGCACGGCTTCCGCCTCGAAACTCCCGATCCAGGCATCCAGGCTCTCGAGCGAACGGTCGCGGATCGCCGCGCCCTCTCCGCGCAGCGCCTCGAAGAGCTCCGCGCCGAACTCGGCCACCGCCCTGGCGCGAAGCGCTGTGAACCCCGTGGACTGGAATTTGCGCAGGTTCGCCTGCAAGGTCGCGTCGGCGAGCGCCGCGTGCGAGCGCGCCTTGAAGTGCATCGACTGGATCTGCATGGGCGCTAGCCCTCGGTCGTCCCGGCGAGCACTTCGGCGACGTGCAGCACCTGCGTGTTCGCGTCGCCGCGCCGGCGCAGCCGCCCTTCGATGTTCAGCATGCAGCCCAGGTCGCCGAGCACGACCGCCTGCGCGCCGCTCGCCGCGATGTTCGCGCATTTTTTCTCCGCCATCGCCGAGGAGATCTCGCCGTACTTGATGGAAAAGGTGCCGCCGAAGCCGCAGCAGGTTTCGCACTCTTCCATCTCGACGAGCTTGAGTCCCGCCACTTTCGCGAGGAGTTGCCGCGGCTGTGCCTTCACGCCGATCTCTCTCAAGCCCGAGCACGAATCGTGATAGGTCACGGTGCCCTTGAAGCTCGCGGAAACCGCGGGGCGCTTCGCCATCTTGGTCAGGAATTCCGTGAGCTCGTAGGTGCGCGCGACTAGCCTCTGGGCCTTCGCGAGCATCGCGGGCTGGTTTGCGAAGACTTCGGGAAAATGCGCACGGATCATCCCGGCGCACGAACCCGAAGGCACGACCACGTAGCGGCATTCCTCGAACTGTGCGATCAGCATTTCGGCGAGCGCGCGCGTCGCTTCCCGGTCGCCGGAGTTCCAGCCGGGCTGCCCGCAGCAGGTCTGCAGCGCCGGTACCGTCACCTCGTATCCGGCGCCCTCCAGGAGCTTGAGCGCCGCAAATCCGATCGAGGGCCGCATCAGATCGACCAGACAGGTGACAAACAGGCCGACTCGCATGGAGAGATTCCGGAAACGGGAGTACCGGTGGCGTCGAATCATAGCACGCGGGATTGCACGTTCCGCATCGCGCGTTCCATATCGTGGTATAAAATTGCGATGCTTTGACGGTCGTTCCGCATCTCGAACACCGGAGACCAACATGATCATCGACTTCGATTCCCATCTGCGCGAAGGCTATTTCATGGATGAGGTCTACAAGCTCGAGGGCTCCTATGAGCGCTTCAGACCGGTCAAGTTGACCGAGGGGCGCACGCACGGCACGAAATTTCTGCATTCGCTCGACCCCATCGGCCCGCAAGGCCACGCCGCGCACCGGCATCCCTACATCTACGACCCGAAGACCAATTGGCGCGGCGGCGACGTCGCGGCGCGGCAAGTGGGCGGCTACGACATGGCGCACCGTCGCGTGGACATCGGCAAGGAAGGCATTGACAAGCAGCTGATATTCCCGACGCAGATCACCGTCGCGACCTCGAACATCGGCGGGTTGGGACGCGAGTGCGCGCGCTTGTTCAACGATTGGGTCGCGAAGCTCGTGAGAGGTCACGAGGAGGTGTTTCTGCCGGTGGCGATGGCGCCGGCGGGTTGTCCCGAAGCCATGGCGGATGAGTTGCACCGCTGCGTGAAGGAGCTCGGCTTCAGGACTTCGCACCTCGTGCCTTATTGCGGAACGCGCAATCTGGACGACCCGAGCTTCTACCCTTACTACCAGGCGGCGGAGGAGCTCGGCATTCCGCTGCTGTGCCATCCTAACAGTAACGGCGAACTGGTCGACCGGTTCGACAATTTCTACAAGACGCACGTGCTCGGGCGCCCGACCAATTGCAGCGCCGCGCTGGTGGCGCTCGTGCTCGGAGGCGTGTTCGAGAAGTTCCCCAAGCTCGAGGTCGTGTTCTTCGAGTGCAGCGCCGAGTGGATCCTTTACTGGATGCACCGCATGGACGACGACTGGGAATGGGCGAAGGACTTCCCGCAGATTTCGGGCATGCTCAAGATGGCGCCCTCGGAGTACATACGCCGCAACTGCTACGTGACCTGCGAGGCCGACGAGGCGGACCTAAAGCGGCCGATCGCCGAGCTGGGCGAGGACCGCATACTCATGGCGAGCGACTATCCGCACTTCGACTCGGAGTACCCGAACACCGTCTCGAGCATCCGCGCGCGCAAAGACCTCACCGAGCGTCAGAAGAGCAAGATCCTCGGGGAGAACGCAGCGCGCCTGCTCAATCTCTAGCGGCCGCATGCGCGGGTTTCTGCTTCTCTTCGGCCTCGCCGCCGCGGGCGCGAGCCTCGCGGTCGAGCCCACGCCGGGCGTCTCCGCCGTCGCCTCCTACTCGGGTCCGGATCGCACCGAGCGCCTCGTCGCCGCCGCGAAGAAGGAAGGCGAGCTGATGCTGTACTCGTCCCTCACGCAGGACGACCAGCTCAAGCTCGTCGCGGACTTCAAGCGCCGCTACGGGGTCACCGTGAAGTTCTGGCGCGGCAGCCAGGCGCATATCCTGCAGCGCGTGCTCAGCGAAACGCGCGGCGCCCGCTTCGAGTTCGACGTGCTCGAGACCAACGCCCCGCAGGCGCTCGCGCGGGAAAAGCTGCTGCAGAAAATGAACTCGCCCTACATCGAGCAGGAATTGCTGCCCGAGGTCATGCCGGCGCACGGCGAGTGGGCGCCCGACCGGCTCAATCTGCTGGTGTACGCCTACAACACCCACTTGGTGAAGCCCGCGGACGTGCCGAAGTCCTGGCAGGATCTGCTCGACCCGAAATGGAAGCGCCGCATCGGCATGGAGTCGACCAACGTGGAGTGGTTCGCGGCCCTGGTTGAATCGATGGGAGAGAAACCCGGCCTCGATCTATTTCGGCGCATGGGCGACAACGGCGTCGCGGTGCGCACCGGCCACAATCACAGCGCCGTCCTGGTCGCAGCCGGAGAAATTCCCCTGATGCTGGGGATCTACAGCCACGACGCCGAGCGCATGAAGGCCAAGTCCGCGCCTGTCGACTGGTTCGTCCTTCCGCCCGCCGTCGTGCTGCCCTCCGCGGTCGCGGTCTCGCGCCGTGCGCCTCACCCCAACGCCGCAGCGCTTTTCTACGACTACATGCTCACCGAGGGCCAGCGCTTCTACACGGAAGTGCACCGCGTGCCCGCGAACAAGAACTACGACACGCCGGTGCGGCGCCTGGTGCGCGAGCGCCAGGCCGTCAAGGTCGTGAATGCGCAGGAAGCCATCGACGACTACGAAAAGTGGCACGACCTCTACAAGCGCCTCATCGTCGACCGGTCGCAGCACTGACCCCTCGCGGCGCATGAAGAGTAGCGGGTCGGTTCGCCTCCATCTTTACGCGGCGGCGTTCGCCGCGCTCTCGGCGCTGGGGTGTGCGGCCCAAACCGTAATCCATGAAAAGGCCTCGCCTTACAACACCATCATCGTCACCGAGGACCACAAGGGCATGCGCACGCTGCTCTTCGAAAGGGGCGGAGGGCGGCAGAGCGTCGTGAAACCGGGAGATCCGGATCATCCTTGCCGGATTGGCGCTCTGTGAAGAACCGCGCCGTATCCTCGTCGTCGGTCTCGGCGGAGGGACTTTGCCGATGTTCCTGCGCACGCACTACCCCGCGGCAACGATCGACGTGGCGGAGATCGACCCCGACGTCGTGGACGTTGCGAAGAAATTCTTCGGGTTTGTCGAGGACGAGCGCATGCGTGCCCACGTCGGCGACGGGCGGCAATTCATCGAGAGGGCCCCGCAAGCCGACTACGACATCATTTTTCTCGACGCCTTCGGCGCCCGCGACGTTCCGAAACACCTGACGACGCGGGAATTCCTGCAAATCACGCGCCGGGCGCTCAAGGCGAACGGCGTGGTGGTCAGCAACGTATGGCGCCCCGCTTCCAACCCGCTCTACGACTCGATGGTCCGGACCCACCAGGAAGCGTTCGAGGAGCTGTTCATTCTGGATGTCCCGGGCGATGTCAACAACATCCTGCTCGCCTTACCCCGCCAGGAACGAGTCAGCCAAAGCGAGCTCGCGCTGCGCGCAAGGAAAATATCGATGGCGAAGCAATTCCGTTTTGATCTGGGGGAACTGGTCGAGCGCGGGTTCCTTCACGCGCGCGAGAAGAACCCGCGGGCAAGCGTGCTGGGGGACGCAGGCCTCCGGTAGGCGACGACTGCCTAGGACGCGACCATCCCGTGGACGCTGAACAGCTGCTCCGGATCGGTCCAGACTTTTTCGGGCGTGAACCCCGCCCGCTTGCCCAGTTCCTGGAACTCGGCGATCGAGTACTTGCAGGAGATCTCGGTATGGATGGTTTCGCCGGGCGCGAAATCAAACCGCCGGCCGGCGACGTGCACGAACTGCGAGTACAGGCTCTCCAGGTGCATCTCGACGCGGCCCATGATCGGTTCGTAGAAGGCCCTGTGACGAAACCGTTTCACCTGGAAATCCGCCGCAAGCTCGCGATTGATCCGGTGCAACAGGTTGAGGTTGAACTGCGCTGTCACGCCCCTGGGATCGGCGTAGGCAGCATCGAGAGTGGCCTTGTCTTTCTTGAGGTCCACGCCGACCAGCAGGATCCCGCCTGCCCCCGCCATCTTGCGCGCCTGCTTCAGAAAGACGAGCGCCTCGGCGGGAGTGAAGTTGCCGATGGTGGAGCCGGGAAAAAACACCGCTTTCCTGCGGATCGGTACGCCCGCAAACTCGGGCAACACGAGGGGCCGCGTATGGTCGGCGCAGATGCCGACGATATTGAGGAAGGGAAAGCGGCGCGCAAGCTCGTTTGACGAAGCACGCAGCGTACCGATCGCGATGTCGATCGGAACGTACAACTGCGTCTGCAGCGCGTGGATCAGGATGCGCGTCTTGGCTTGCGCGCCGCTGCCGAATTCGATCAGCTGGGCCTCGGGCCCGACGAATTGCGCGATTTCCGCGATGTTGCCGCGGAGGATCGCCATCTCGGTGCGCGTCAGGTAGTACTCGGGCAGCTCGCAGATCGCCTCGAACAGGCGGCAGCCCTGCTCATCGTAGAAATACTTCGGGGGAATGCTCTTTTGCGGGAGCGCGAGGCCGGCGAGCACGTCCTCGAGGAGCCTCTCCCCGCCGGGAAAGAAGCTGTAGAAGCGGACCACCCCGGGCGCCGAAGGCTGGGGGGAGGGTTCCGGGTTCATGCCGAGGGCCGGGGTCTAGCCCGACCAGTCGTTTCGTGCGTGGACCGATACGAAATCGCCCTGCAGCAACAAGCCCGCGGAGGTCTGGTGCGCGTTGGAGCGGCCGGAGGCGAATTCCAGCCATTGACGTATGCGGGTCGCGTCGCCGACACGAGTGTATTTGCCCCAGGAGTCGAGCAGCACGATGATAATCGAACGCCCGGCCAGCGTCACCTGCATGACCAGACACCGTCCGGCTTCGGCGATGTATCCGGTCTTCGACAAGCCGATATCCCAGCGGGAGCTACGGGTAAGATTGTTGGTGTTGCCGAAGCGCATCGTGCGGCGCCCGATTTTGACCTGGTACGCAGTCGAAGTCGTATAGTCGCGGATCTTGGGGTAGGCGTGCGCGGCCTGCACGAGCTTCGCCAGGTCCTGCGCAGTCGACACGTTGCGGCCGGAAAGCCCCGTGCCGTCCTCGAAGCGCGTGCCCGACATCCCGAGCAACCGGGATTTGAGGTTCATCGCCAGCACGCACGAGTCTTTCCCGCCCGGGTAGGAGCTTGCGATCGCGGAGGCGGCGCGGTTTTCCGAAGCCATGAGGGCGAGGTGCAGCAGCTCGTCTCGCGTGAGCGTGGTGCCGACCCGCAGGCGGGATTGCGAGCCGCGCAGCCTGTCGACGTCCGCCTTGGTGATCGTCACCGGCTCGTCGGGGTCGAGCTCGGCGTCGAGCGTGACGATCGCGGTCATCAGCTTGGTGAGCGAGGCGATCGGCAGCGTCGATTCCATGTTCTTGCCGAGGAGAATTTCGCCGGATTGCTGGTCGACGACCAGCGCGGCCTGCGATTTCAGCGCCGGCTGGCGCAGCTCGCGCCCGAACACCGGCGCCGAGAAAACTACCAGTGCGAGCAGCGACATCGCGATGAACCGCACCTTCCCTCCCATTTCTCGTTGGGCCAGCCAGTTTAGCGTTGGTACGGGTAATTTGCAACGAAAATAACAAGATACAGGAAATACTTCACGCGGCCTCGCGAAACCGGCACCAGGCTTGGATCCCTGCCGGCCCGGTCCTTCCTCAGACCGCCACCGCGTGCTCGGCCTCCTCTTGCAGCTGCAGCGACCACATCTGGGCGTAAGCGCCATCTTGCTCGAGCAATTCCCTGTGCGTGCCGCGCTCAACGATACGGCCCTGATCCAGCACGATAATCTGGTCCGCGTCCATGACCGTGGAAAGGCGGTGAGCGATCACCAGGGTGGTGCGGCCCCGGGCGATGCGGTCGAGCTCGGCCTGGATGCCTTGCTCGGTTTCCGAATCGAGCGCGGAGGTGGCCTCGTCGAAGATGAGAATGCTCGGGTTTTTCAGGATGGCGCGGGCGATCGCGACCCGCTGCTTCTCGCCGCCCGAGAGCTTCAAGCCTCGTTCGCCGACGCGGGACTCGTACCGGTCGGGAAGGCTCTCGATGAATTCGTGGATGTGCGCCGCCTTCGCCGCCTCGATGACCTCCTCGGGCGATGCGCTCGGCCGCCCGTAGTGAATGTTGTAGAGGATGGTGTCGTTGAAGAGCACCGTGTCCTGGGGCACGATGCCGATCGCGGCGCGCAGGGACGACTGCGTCACGCCGCGGATGTCGGCGGCGTTGATGGTGATGCGGCCCGCGTTCACATCGTAGAAGCGGAACAACAGTCGTGCCAGAGTGGACTTTCCAGAGCCGCTCGCGCCCACCACGGCGATCTTGCTTCCGGCCGGGATCTCGAAGGACACGTCGAACAGGATCTGGCGCCGCGGCTCGTAGGAGAAATCGACGTGCTCGAAACGCACGGTCGCGCTTCCCGCGCTTTCTCCAAGAGGCAGCGGCGCTGCATCCGGCCGGTCCTGTATCTCCCGGTCCTGCGTAAGCAGGCGGAACATGCGGTCCATGTCGGCGAGCGCCTGCTTGATCTCGCGGTACACCATGCCCAGAAAATTGAGCGGGATGTAGAGCTGGATCAAAAGGCCGTTGACGAGCACCAGGTCGCCGAGCGTCAGGGTCTTCGCCACCACTCCTTGAGCGGCGAGGATCATGAGCAGCGTCACCGCGACGGCGATGATGCAGCTCTGCCCGATGTTGAGGAGCCCGAGCGAGGCTTCGTTCTTCACCGCCGCCGACTCGTACTTCTGCAGGTTCTCGTCGTACCGGCGCGCCTCGTACTCCTCGTTGTTGAAGTATTTCACCGTTTCGTAGTTGAGCAGGCTGTCGATCGCGCGCGTGTTGGCCTTCGAATCCAGCTCGTTCGCCTGGCGGCGGATTTCCATGCGCCACTCGGTGATCGACACGCTGAAAGCGATGTAGAGGACCACCGCGACAAAGGTGACCGCCGCGAAGCGCCAGTCGAACTTGGTGAGAAGGATGACTGCCACCAGGCTGAACTCGAGGATCACCGGGACGATCGAGAACAGCATGTAGGTCAACAACGTCGAGATCCCGCGCGTGCCGCGCTCGATGTCGCGCGACACGCCGCCGGTATGACGCTCCAGATGAAAACGCAGGGACAGGCTGTGCATATGGCGGAATACGGTGAGCGCGACGCGGCGGATGGCGCGCTGGGTCACGCGCACGAACACGACGTCCCGGAGCTCCGCGAACAGCGTCGTCGAAAACCTGAGGATTCCATAAGCGGCGAGCAGCGCGAGCGGCAGCACGAGCACCGCGGTCTGCGCGTCCAGCGAATCGACCACTTCCTTCAGGATAAGCGGCACGCCGACGTTGGCGAGCTTGGCGGTGGTCAGAAACGCGAGCGCGATCGCCACGCGGACGCGGAATTCCCACAGGTAGGGGAACAGCATCCCGATCGCGCGCCATTCGCTGCGCCGTTTCGGCGCGGCGGAATCCTTCAACGGAGCGGGCAAGGCAAAACTGCGGTGATCGTGGGCCATGGAGGAGCGTCATGTTACATGGAGGTGGGCATCCGCGGATCAAGTGCTGCCGCGAGGTGCCGGAGCGGCGTATCATGCCGTATTGCGTTAAATCCCTAGAGAACCTTTCCGGAGGCCCATGCCGCTCGCTGTCTGGATCGTCGCAGTCGTTGCCGTTTCTTTTGCGCTTGCCTATCTGAACTCCTCGGGATGGATCTGGATTGCCGCGGGCGCGGTCCTGTTGCTCGCCGGTCTGGCCGGGGGAGCGTTCACACCGGATGCTTTTCTCATTCTCGCGGCGATACTCGCCGTCTGCAGCCTCGTGCTCGGCGTTTCACCGCTGCGCCGGCTCCTGGTTTCGCGCTCCCTTCTCGCCTGGTACCGCGGCCAGCTTCCGGCCATGTCCCAGACCGAGCAGGAGGCGATCGACGCCGGCACGGTGTGGTGGGACGGCGATCTTTTCTCAGGCCGCCCTGACTGGGGGAAGCTGCTTGCGGTGCCGCGCCCGAAGCTGACGCCCGAAGAACAGTCGTTCCTCGACAATGAAACCGAGCAGCTGTGCGCGATGGTGAACGACTGGGAGACGACGCAGGTGCATCAGGACCTGCCGCCGCATGCCTGGCAGTTCATCAAGGACAAGGGTTTTCTCGGGATGATCATCCCGAAGAAATACGGCGGCAAGGAATTCTCCGCGACCATGCATTCGCAGGTGATCCAGAAGCTCGGGACCCGCTGCAGCGCGGCCACGGTGCACGTCATGGTTCCCAATTCCCTGGGGCCCTCCGAGCTCCTGCTGCATTACGGCACCGACGAGCAGAAGAACTACTACCTGCCGCGCCTCGCAAAGGGTCTCGAAATTCCCTGTTTCGGCCTGACCAATCCGCACGCGGGCTCGGACGCCGCGTCGATTCCCGATTTCGGCGTCGTGTGCAAGGGAACCTGGGAGGGCCGCGAGGTGCTCGGCATGCGCGTCACCTGGGAGAAGCGCTACATCACGCTGGGCCCCATTTCGACGCTGCTCGGGCTCGCCTTCCGGCTCCACGACCCGGACCATCTGCTCGGAGAGAAGGAAGACATCGGCATCACCTGCGCGCTGGTGCGCACCGACACGCCGGGCGTCAACATCGGCCGCCGCCACAACCCCCTGAACGCCGTGTTCCAGAACGGTCCGAACTGGGGCAAGGACGTGTTCATGCCGCTCGACTGGATCATCGGCGGACCGAAGATGGCGGGCCAGGGCTGGAGGATGCTGATGGAGTGCCTCGCCGCGGGACGCTCGATCTCGCTGCCCTCCTCGGGGACCGGCTACGCCAAGCTCGCCGCGCGCGCGACGGGCGCCTATGCGCGCGTGCGCAGCCAGTTCAAGACGCCGATCGGAAAATTCGAAGGCATCGAGGAGGCGCTCGCCCGCATCGGCGGCAACCTCTACATGATGGACGCGGCCCGCATGATGACCGCCGGCGCGGTGGACCTCGGCGAAAAGCCCTCGGTGATCTCGGCGATCGTCAAGTACCACCTCACCGAGCGCGGGCGCGCCGTGGTCAACGACGCGATGGACATCCTCGGCGGCAAGGGAATCTGTCTCGGTCCAAACAATTTCATGGGGCGCATCTACCAGCAGCTGCCCATCGCGATCACGGTCGAGGGCGCCAACATCCTCACGCGCAACCTCATCGTCTTCGGACAGGGAGCGATCCGCTGCCATCCGTACGTGCTGAAGGAAATGAACGCGGCGCGCGAGGGCGACCTGAAAGGTTTCGACGCCGCCCTTTTCGGTCACATCCGGCACGTCATCTCGAACGAAACGCGCGCCTTCCTCATGGCAATCACCGGATCGCGCTTCGTTTCCGTTTCACCCAAGGCTTCGCCCCGGATGCGCCGCACCTACCAGCACCTGACGCGGATCTCCGCCGCTCTCGCCTACGCGGCGGATGTCTCCATGCTCGTCCTGGGGGGGTCGCTGAAGCGCCGGGAAAGGATCTCCGCGCGCCTGGGCGACGTCCTCTCCATGCTCTACCTCGCCTCGGCAACGCTCAAGCGCTTCGAGGACGAGGGCCGGCAGGAGGCCGATCTTCCGCTTTTGCAATGGTCGCTGCAGGATGCACTGGCCCGCGCGGCCGAAGCGCTGCACGGCGTGCTCGCGAACTATCCGGTGCGGCTGATCGGCGCGCTCCTGCGCCTGGTGACCTTCCCGCTCGGCCGGCACTTCGCGCCGCCCAGCGACGCGCTCGGGCACGAAGTCGCGCGCCTGCTCATCACACCGTCGGCCGCGCGCGACCGGCTCTGCGCCGGCATGTACCTGCCGAAAGCCGAGAGCGAACCGCTCGGGTGTCTCGAGGCCGCGCTCGAGGCGACGATCAAGGCCGAGCCGGTCGAGGCCAAGATCCGTGCGGCCCAGAAGTCCGGGGCAATCCGCGGCAACGGGCCCGAGGAGCTTGCCCAGGCTGCGCTCGCCGCGAACGTCATCGGCGGCGAAGAGCAGGCTCTGCTCAAGCGCGCGGCGCAGCTGCGCGACGAGGTGATCCGCGTGGACGATTTCCCGCAGGATCTCGGACTGTCCGAAGCGACCCGGCCCGCGCGGCCGCAACGCGCTGCGGCCTGAAACCGGGGACAGACCCCTATTTTTCCCCCGGTTTTTGCTTTCATACGATGCGTAATCAAAAATAGGGGTCTGTCCCCCGTTTCGTTGCCATCAGCGGAGGCACGATGCCGAAAGACATCTTCATCATCGACGGCGCGCGCACGCCGTTCCTGAAATCGCGCAACCGGCCCGGCCCGTTCTCGGCGAGCGATCTCGCCACCGCCGCCGGCAAGGCGCTGCTCGTGCGGCAGCCTTTCGCGCCGACTGAGCTCGACGAGGTCATCCTAGGCTGCGCCGCGCCCTCGGTGGACGAGGTCAACATCGGGCGCGTCGCGGCGCTGCGCATGGGCTGCGGGCAGAAGGTCCCGGGCTGGACCGTGATGCGCAACTGCGCCTCCGGCATGCAGGCGCTCGATTCAGGCGTAGCCAACATGCTCTCGGGGCGCTCGAAGCTCGTGCTGGCGGGAGGGGTGGACGCTCTCTCGCGCGTGCCGCTCCTCTATTCGGAGGCCATGGTCATGTGGTTCTCGAACTTCATGGCCGCGAAGACTCCCCTACGGAAGGCCGGCATGTTCCTGAAGTTGAAGCCCGCGCAACTGCTCACGCCGATCATCGGCATCATGAAAGGGCTGACCGATCCCTACGTGGGCCTTCTCATGGGTCAGACGGCCGAGAATCTCGCCTGCCGTTTCAGGATCGGTCGCCGGGAAATGGACGAGTTCGCCGCGGAGAGCCATGCGCGCGTCCTCCGCGCGCAGGAGAGCGGAGTATTCGGCGATCCGCATGACGGTCTGGCCGCGGAAATCGCACCGGTCTACGACGACAGGGGTAATCTTTGCCGGGACGACGACGGCGTTCGAAAGGACTCGACGGCCGAGAATCTCGCGAAGCTCAAGCCCTTCTTCGACCGGAAGTACGGCAACGTCACCGCCGGAAATTCCTCGCAGATCACCGACGGCGCGGCGTGGCTGGTGCTCGCGACCGAGGAGGCCGTGAAACGCCACGATCTGAAGCCGCTCGGCCGCATCGTCGATTCCCAGTGGGCGGGCCTGGACCCGGCGCAGATGGGCCTCGGGCCCGTGCACGCTTCGACACCGATACTCAAGCGCCACTCCCTCAAGCTCAACGACCTCGATGCCTGGGAAATCAACGAAGCGTTCGCGGCCCAGGTGCTCGCCTGCCTCGCGGCGTGGGAGGAAGACAGATATTGCCGCGAGGAACTGGGCCTCGATGGCGCGATGGGCGAGCTCGACACGGAAAAACTGAACGTGGACGGCGGCGCGATCGCCCTCGGCCACCCGGTCGGCGCCTCGGGCGCGCGCATCGTGCTGCACCTGCTGCATGCGCTCAAGCGCGCAAAAGGCAAGCGCGGCATGGCTTCGATCTGTATCGGCGGGGGCCTCGGCGGGGCGATGCTGGTCGAGGCGCTGTAGTCGTCATGGCGGGCAACACCCTCCACTGGAAGCTCGAGACCGACCGCGACAACATCGTCTGGCTGTCGCTCGACAAGGCGGATGCTTCGGCCAACGTCCTGTCGGCCGACGTCATGGCCGAGCTGGACCGGATTCTCGACGAGCTGCGCGCGAAGAATCCGCGAGGGCTCATCATCCGCTCCGGCAAGGACTCCGGATTCATCGCAGGCGCCGACGTCGAGGAATTCACCAGGATCAAGGACGCGGACGACGCGATGCGCCTGGTCAAGCGCGGCTGGGACCTCTATAACAAACTCGAGGCCCTGCCCTTCCCGGCGCTCGCGCTGGTGAACGGCTTCTGCATGGGCGGGGGCGTCGAGCTCGCGCTCGCCTGCCGCTATCGCGTCGCGGTGGATCAGCCCGGAACGCGTTTCGCATTGCCGGAAGTGATGCTCGGCATCCTGCCGGGCTGGGGCGGCGTCAAGCGCCTGCCGCGCCTGGTCGGGCCGACAGCGGCGCTCGACATGCTGCTCACGGGCCGGGCCGTGGATGCGCGCCGCGCGAAGCGTTTGGGTCTGGTGGATGAGGCGGTGCCGCCGCGCGTCCAGGAGAACGCCGCGCGCATGATGGTGCTCGAGGCGCCCCGTCCGAGAAAACCGTCGCTCGTGCAGCGCCTCATGAGCGCTTCCCTGATGCGCCCCGTTGTCGTGTGGATGGCGCGAAGACAGGTCGCTGCGCGGGCTTCACCCGATCACTACCCCGCGCCTTACGCGATCCTCGAGCTGTGGCGGAGATACGACGGCGATCCGTTCGCGCCGCGACCCGAGGATCCGGCATCGGTCATCGGGCTCATGGAGGGCGACACGGCGCGCAACCTCATCCGCATCTTCTTTCTCCAGGAGCGCATGAAATCGTTCGGGAAGGACAGCGACTTCAAGGCGAAACGCGTGCACGTGGTCGGCGCGGGCGTCATGGGTGGAGACATCGCCGCCTGGTGCGCGATGCGCGGCCTGACGGTGACGCTGCAGGACCAGTCGCACGAGCGCCTCGCGCCGGCGATGAAGCGCGCGGCCGAGCTGTTCAAGCGCCGGCTGCGCGACAAATCCCGAATCCGGGACGCGTTCGACCGGCTGATTCCCGACGTTGCCGGGGACGGAGCGCGGCAGGCGGACGTCGTCATCGAGGCGATCTTCGAGAACCTGCAGGCCAAGCGCGATCTGTTCGCGAAACTCGAAGCGCAGGCGAAGCCGGAGGCACTCCTCGCCACAAATACGTCGAGCTTGAAACTCGCGGACATCGGCGCGAAATTCGAGGATCCGTCGCGGCTGGTGGGAATCCATTTCTTCAACCCGGTGCCGCAGTTGCAGCTGGTCGAGGTGGTCAAGGGCGCGGTCACCGACGCGGGAGTCGCGAAGCGGGCGGCGGCCTTCGTTCGACAGATCGATAAGCTGCCCCTCCCGGTCAAGGATTCGCCGGGCTTTCTCGTGAACCGCGTCCTCGGTCCCTACATCGACCAGGCGCTGCGCATGGTGGACGAAGGCGTCGCGCCGGAGACGCTCGACGCAGCGGTCACGGCATTCGGCATGCCGATGGGGCCGATCGAGCTGGCCGATACGGTGGGCCTGGACATCTGCCTCGCGGTGGGGAAGGAATTGGCGGGCGAGAGTGCAGAACCTCCTAAGAAACTCGCGGAGCTCGTCGCCGCGGGAAATCTCGGCAAGAAAACCGGCCGCGGCTTCTACGTCTGGCGGAACGGCAAGGCGCGCAAAGGCGCCGCGCGCGGCGCAACGCCCGAACTCACCGAGAAGCTCATCGCTCCCTACCTCGAGGAAGCGCAGGCGGCAGTCGCCGAAGGCATCGTCGCCGACGCCGATCTCGCCGACGCCGGGCTCATCTTCGGCACCGGCTTCGCGCCCTTCCGCGGCGGACCCCTGAACTATCTGCAACGCAAGACCGGAAGTTCCTGAAGTCTCTTCATGGCCGAAACCCGATCCGTGACGAAGCTGCCTGAAAGCAAGGAACCGGTGCTGCGCATGGTGCCCATGCCGGCCGACGCCAACCAGCACGGCGACATTTTCGGCGGCTGGATCATGTCGCAGGTGGACACCGCGGGCGGCGTGCTCGCCGCGCGCCACGCGCGCGGCCGCGTCGCCACCGTCGCGGTCAACTCGTTCCAGTTCA
>WNFV01008841.1_pt1 | contig 19138 bp, 20 predicted proteins | sample 5400101 | NCBI WGS metagenome assembly WNFV01 (sample SAMN13153361, study PRJNA577476) | soil metagenome | isolation source: 115 cm soil or saprolite under grassland replicate 1 | place: USA:California | collected 2016-06-15 | reverse complement strand
CCCAGGGCTGCTATGCAGGCGTTTCTGCACGACCCGCAGCGCCCCACTGTCGCGCCGCGAACCCCTCACCTCATGACGCACAAAAGTGAAGAGCTCGTTTGGCTCGCGATCGATAATGTGGTTCACCCTCACTCGGCCTCATCCCTGCCTCCGCGCTGGCGGCAAGCCGGCGGGCGCGCTCTTTGGCTCGCTGTATGGAGTACGACTTGCTGGTTCAACCGCGCTCACTGGCCAGCTCGATCTGGTGTGCGCCATCCGCGACCGGTCGCCACAGCAGGTGTGATAGCGCTCGGTGCAGCTTGATCGGCCCACGCCGGCGGGCCCAGACCAGGATGAGCACACTGCCGAGCAGAAAGGCCAGGGTGCCGAGCAGCCCGCCTTCTGGCCCATAGGCGCCGCCCGTCCATAAGTCGGAACCCCGCTGCGCCGTGGCAAGCAGCGCTGGTGCCCGGATGCCGCTGACGGGCAGGCCGAGCACACTGCCCAGCAAGAAGTTCCAGGCGATATGCAGCCCGATCGGCAGCGCCAACTCGCCGGTCAGCACGTACCCCAGCGCAAACATGCCGCCGCCCAGCGCCGTATTCAGCGTACTGATAATGGTGGCGTGTGGATTGTTCGCGTGGCGTGCGGCAAACACCAGTGTGGGCAGCAGCACCGCCAGCGCCAGGCCCCACGATGCGCTGATAGTATGGGGTGACGACATTTTTTCCGGGGAAAACCACGTTAAGACCAAATCTGTGATTTAGCTCATCTCGAAGCGGAATAACTGACTTTTCTCCGAAGTTTTCCGGGCACTGAATCGGTGGCTGCGGCAATCTCGTCCGAGAATCCCCTGAACGGAATCTTCAGCTATGGTTGTCGCCGGTTTCCAGCCGGGGCGGCGAACGCCGCATCAAAGAAGGCGATCACCTTGGCCTCGTACTCGGCCGGGCGGGCGGCCAGGCCGCCGGTGTGCCCAGCTTCGGGGATCTGCCAGCGCTGTTTGGGTTCGCCAGCGGCGGCATAGAACACATCGCTCAGCTCGACCTCGCCGCCGATACCGTGCCCTGCCGAGATGATCAGCAGCGGGCGCGGGGCGATGCGCGGGATCAGCTCTGTGAGCGGCGGCGGCGGCCTCAGGCCGGTGAACAGCGCCAGCGCATAGGTCGACGTCCACATGGCCGGTACAGCCAGCGGATTAACCGGCCCGGACAGCGAATCGCCCAGCGAGCGCGCGCCGGCGCCATCGGACACGACCGCTTTGAGCCGCTCGGTGTGCGCGGCGGCCTGCATGGCCACTTCGCCGCCCATCGAGAGACCCAGCGCTCCGATGCGATCCGGATCAACATCCGGGCGCGCGCGCAGGTAGGCAAGCGCGGCGTCGATGTCCAGGTTGGCATCCCACCCCAGCGTGAACTGCCCGCCGCTGTTGCCATGGCCGCGCACATCCAGCAGGAGCACGCCATAGCCGTGGCGGGCCAGCAGGGCGGCGTGGTCGAGTACGGCCGTCCGGTTGCCACCCGAGCCGTGGAGAGCGATAATCGCCGCACCATTGCGGGAAGGCACGTACCAGCCGGATAGTCTCATGCCGTCGGCGGTGGTGATTGTGACATTCTCGTAGGTCGCCATTCCCCGATCGGCAGGGGTGACGCAGCAGACGGGCTGGCGGTAGTGGACCAGCGTGAATGAGATAATCGCGGGCACGACCAGCTCGTAGGCCAATACGAGACCGGTGATAATGGTCAGGGCCAGTTTGAGCAGGCGGCGCCTGGGGCGTGGCTTTGATGCGGTTTGCATAGAATTTCCTTTGTTGAGAGTGGGTGTTCGCGGCGGGCGTAGCCCGCCGCGAACACCCGTCCACTAGAATTCCTCTCGCCCGAAGCGCCACAGCGCCACGGCGACGAACGCCACCGTCCAGAGCGCGGTCGCGACGATTGGCAGCGGCCAGATCGCCGGCATCGCACTCCCCATGGTCAACCCCACCGCGATCCGTGAGAGCTTCCACGGCAGCAGCATCGTCACGATCTCGGGGAGAAAATTCGGCAGCAGCAACCCGCTCAACAGCATTCCCATAGCGATCCCGGTCACCGGGCCGCGCGTATCGAACAGCGTGCCGAGCAGCAGTGTCAGCGCCAGGTAGAACAGCACATGCACCGCCGCCACCCCCACGGCTGGCAGGAAGGCCAATAGATCGGGCGCCTGGCCCCACAGCAGCAGACTCTGCCCATAGAACACCACGCTCGGCAGCACGACGGCCAGGCCCAGGAACGAGAGCGCGTTGGCGACCAGCTTCGAGAGCACAAAGGCGCTCCGCGACGCTGGCTTGGACATGATCCACGCTGCGGTCCCGAGCTGCTTCTCGGCCACAATCGCGCCCTGCGCCGCCGTCACAATGCCCATGCCAGCGGCGAACGCGCCGACCATAAAGAAGACCTGGATCGCCTCCTGCTCGATCTTCACGGTGGTCTCCGTGTCGGTGAGCGCGACGACGAGGACGAAGCCATTCAGGAACACGAGCCAGATCAGCAGGTGAACCAGCCACTTGCGCGTGCGCCACCATAGGCCGAACTCCTTGCGCAGCAGATTGGCGAAGCCGTTGCCCCAGCCGCGCGCGGCGGTCAGTTCCGGCGCCTGGGGCGCGGCGATTGGTATGCTATGCGTTGCCATTGGTGTTGCCTCCTTCGATCAGAGTCACAAAGATGTCTTCCAGGCTGTGCTGTGTACGCCCGAACGCGGTAACGGTTGCGGTCGTGTCCGCGAGCGCCAGGCGCAGCAGCTGCGCTTCGGCGGCCTGTACGTCGCGCACGTTGACGTGCAAGGTGGTCGTGCCATTGCTCCGCAGGGTGGCCACCGACGCGACCCACGGTTGGGCGGCCAGCCGCGCCTGAGCGGCCTGCGCGTCGCCGTGCAGCGTGAGGGTATACGTGTCGCCACTGGATCCGGCCAGGAGCTCGCCGATCGGCGCCTGGGCGACCAGCCGGCCGTGGTTCATGATCACCACCGTGTCGCTGACCCGCTGCACGTCGTCGAGCAGGTGGGTCGAATAGAAGATCGTCGTGTGCTTGCGCAGCCGCTCCATCACGGTCAGCACATCGCGCCGGCCCATCGGGTCGAGCGCGGCGGCCGGCTCGTCCAAAATCAGCAGTTCGGGATAGTTAATCTGCGCCTGCGCGATGCCGAGGCGCTGGCGCTCGCCGCCCGAGAAGCCCTTGATTGGCCGGTCGGCCTTGTCGGTAAGGCCAACCAGGTCGAGCGTCTCGGCGATGCGGTCCTCGATCGCCGCCTTCGGCCCGCTGTAAAAGAAGCGCGCGGTGAAGCGCAGCGTCTCGCGGGCAGTCATGTGGGCGTAGAAGCGCGGGTCCTGGGCTAGGTAGCCGACCTTCTCGCGGATGGCCACGCTGTCGCGCACGCTGTGGAGCCCGAAAATCGCGGCGCTGCCGTTGGTCGGGCGGGTCAGGCCGAGCAGCAGCTTGATCGTGGTGCTCTTGCCGGCGCCGTTAGGCCCCAGGAAGCCGCAGATCGAACCGCGCGGCACCCGGAGGGTCAGATCCTGCAAGGCATTGACGCCCTTGTAGGTCTTGGTCAAACCCTGCGTGCTGATGACGAAGCTATCTGGATCCATTGAATTGTGTCCTTTCAGAATAGGTTCATGCGAACGATCAGATATGCTGCGCTGCGGGCGTTTGCGCGGCGCGTGTGCGTAGCGACTGGAACGCCAGCACCGTACGAATAATCCCCCAGCCGAGCGCGACCAGGCCGCTTACCAGCAGGGTGTAGCCGAAGTCAGGCACGAAGAGCAAGATAGCCGATAGGGAGCTATGGAAGAGCACTTGCGGCAGGCCAAACAGGAAGAGCAATCCCAGGGCAAGGTGCAGCATGAGCGGCAGGACGACATGCCAGACTATGCCCCGGCGGTTACGGGGACGACGTCCCGGCTGCGTGCGCCAACGTCGCAGGACGACGATTGACCGAATCATCCCGATCGCCACCAGAGCAGTTACCCCTACAAGCACCAGCAAGATCAGCTGGAGAAAATGATCCGATTCGACGGCTGGCGGCTGACGCCCCATGAGCAGGCTGATCACGCCAAACGCAGTTTGGTGCATGCGATACCCACCGTCCATGTTGTTTTGGGCGTTTTCCAGAAGTACGACGCCCCACTGGCCATCGGGCGCCAGCATCATGTTCGAGTGAAAGTTCGTTCCGTCGCCGCCATGCCAGATCACCGGCGCGCCGTTGACCGGAACGACAAACCAGCCCATCCCGTAAAACGTCTCGCCGCCGTGCATTTCCGCTATTCCTTCCGGTGAGAGGATGGCCGCTTCGCCATACTGTCCCTGATTGAGCTGGGCGATCAGATAATGGGCCATATCCTCAGCGCTGGAGATCAGGCCGCCAGCGGGCAGGATGCTCCGGTTGTAGGGCAAGTCGGCGGGGAAGGGCCGGCCGAACCAGTAACGGTAGCCCATCGCTAGACCGTGCGGTTGGGCCGCTGCTTTGGCAGTGAAGGACTGGCGCATGTCCAGCGGGGCAAAGACATGGTCCTGGATATAGGTTTCGTACGTTTGCCCGGAGACGGCTTGTACAATCAACCCTAATGTCACGTAATTGGCGTTCACGTACGCAAACGTTGCGCCGACTGGTCGGTCGAGGCTGACCGCGGTTAAGGCGCGCACCGGTTGCTCCAAAGCGCTCGCACTTGTGTCGGTACTGGTCAGTAGCCCCACATCGACATCGGCGGTTTCCGGCAGCCCGCTGGTGTGGTTCAACAGATGGCGCACAGTAATGTGGGCGGAGGCGTCTTCGTTGGCCACGCGGAACCAGGGGAGATAGCGCTGCACCGGCGTGTCCAACTCGATCTTTCCTGCTTCGACAAGTTGCATAATCGCCAGAGCGGTAAAGGACTTGCTTGACGAGAAGATCATGAATGGCGTCTGTGTCGTGACTGGTCGTCCAGTCTCGTCAGCCACGCCAAAGCCCTTCAGATGCACGATCTGATCGCCCTGCACGATGCCGAGCGCCAGGCCGGGGATGCGCTGCTCGTGCATTTGTGCCTCGATGTACGTGTCGATCGCGGCGAAATCCGGGCTGGCTTGCGGGGCCGTGGCGGGCGTGGCCCCGGCGCGCGCGGCCGTCAGACAGACCGTCAAGGCGAGGATTGCCAGCGCGATCCAGCGTCCAAGCTGATAGATGTATGTGTTGGCATTCATTGGGATGTGTTCCTTTCGATACATGATGCAAATTCCAATCAGCGCAGCCTGTCGCGCCGCGTTCCATCCAGTTACGGCCGAGGGAGTTGCGCCGTGGGGGCTCCCCGCCGCGCTTCGTCCGCCGTCAGCCGGCGCACCCCGATCAGCGGCAGATGGAGGTCGCGCACCTTGATCAGCAGGTCGTGCAGCGCGGCCTGGTCGACGATCGGCCCGGCGAGTGTGGTGGTGCCGTTCGGCTCGTGCGCGATGCGCAGCCCATCGAACCACGTCGACCAATGCGAGTCGAGGTGCCCCTGAATGGTGATTTGATAGTCGGTTGGCATGGTCATGTCCTGATTCCGGTCGTTCCGGCGTGCCCTGATGTGATTGCGGTTGGTGCTGGTGCACGAACGCGCAGTTCGATCGTGCCATTCCACAGCCGATCGAACACGGCGTCGATCAGACGGTCGATCAGCGCGCTATCGCGCAGCACGAGATCGGCCGGGAGATCGATGGTCGTCGGCGTCTGGCCGGCTGTGCGATCATCCCATCCGTTCCCGAGCCGTGCTCCATCGCGATTGAGGATCAGCATGGTGGTGCTCCTTGCGTTCTGGGCTGCCTCGCCCGCGCCACGGTGTCGTGATGGGGCGAGCATAGCAAGGAGTTGGGTGGAGGGGCGTCCACCCGTAGGGGGACGAGTGGGTGGATTTTGCGGGGTGGAGGAAAGCAAAGCACAGAGAACAGAGAACAAAGAACAACGTCTATCAGTTTGTTCTCTGTTCGCCGGGTACCCTCTGGGTGTGGGCACCCGGTTCTCGGTCGTTAGAGCAGGTGGAGTTCCCGAGCACGCGCGACCGCCTGGGTGCGGCTGGTCACGCCGAGCTTACCGAAGATGCGGTTGACATGAGTCTTGATGGTGCTGACCGCCACGACCAGCGCATGGGCGATCTCGGTGTTAGATCGGCCGGCGGCCATCAGACGCAATACTTCCAGCTCGCGGTCGGTGAGCGGCTCCAACAAAGGTTGAGGGATGAAGGATGAAGGATGAACAGGCGCCGAAGTTACTTCATCCTTCATCCTTCCGCCTGCATCCTTCCCGAAGGCGGCGAGGAGCTTGGCGACATACTCGGGTGTGATGCCGTGCGCATGCGCCTCGCGCAGCAACACCCCCATCGGCGCACCTTCGTCCACGAAGATGCGGATGTAGGATTCCGGCGCGGCGAGCATGAGGGCGCGTTCTAGCGCGATCAGTGCATTGATGACATCACGCTGAGCGTGTAATGCGAGTGCGCGCAGGATCAGGATTTCAATGACCCGTCCCGTTCGGGTGTTGGCCTCAGCGACAAGCAACATGCGGTCAAGCAAGCGCACCGCAGCGTCCGGTTTGTGCTGGGCGAGCAGAACGCGTACCAGGGTGACATGCTCGAACTCCAGCCACTCGTTTGGTTCGTCGTCGGGGCTGACTCGGGCATCCCGCGCCCAGCCGGCCGCCGCCGCAATCTGCCCGTCGGCAAGCCAGAGCCGCGCCTCAATCGCAGCCACCCAGTCGCTGGTACTGGCATGGTTCAGTTGCCGCGCCTGCTGGATCAGGGCATGCGCCCCATTCGCATCGCCCTGCGCCTGGCGCACGCGCGCCAGGAAAATGCTCGCGCGCAGGGTGATGGTTTCATTGCCAGCCTGCCGGCCAAGTTCGATCGCTTCCGTCAAATAGCGCGTGGCGCTGTCCAAATCGTTCCACTCGTACTGCAGCCAGCCAAGCCAGAGTTGTGGTAGCGCCGCCACTGGGAGGTATTGTCCATCCCGGCTGGTCCCCAGTTGCAGCGCACGCCAACTGGTTCGCCACGCCTCCCTGAGCTGGCCGCTGAGCCAGTATACCGTGGTGAGATTGGTTAAGGCCTGTAGCGTCAGCAAGAGATGCCCGGCGGCCTGGCCGAGATCACTGGCAGCTGCATACACCTGGCTGGCGGCAACTGTATTATGGCTGTGCAGATAGGCATGCCCCAGATTGAGAGTGATCAGGCTTCGTACCAGCACATTGTCCTGTGAAATGCGGCTGAGTGCCTGCTGGCACAGGTCGATCGCACGGAGAAAATCATCGCGACTGAGCGCAATCATGGCATGGAGGGCCGCTACCTCGCCCAGTAGGCTGTCTGTTTCAATACCCGACGAGTCCCCGTGATCGTCGGCAGTGCTGCAACGCAGCGCCCGTTCGGCTTCATGCACCCACGCCGCCATGGCGTCAATCTTCCCCGAAAAGGATAGGACCCAGGCATATGCCAAACACAATCGCGGCCGGCTGAGCAGCAATGTGTGCGGCAGTGCATGTAGCCATCCCCGCAGCGTCACAACCTCGCCGCGTCCCAGCCAGGACTGGGCCATTTCCTCGATCAGCACACCTGCCCGCTCGACATCACGGGCGGCTAATGCGTGGTGTATCGCCTCGTCGATTAAGCTGGCCTGCACATGCCAAGCGCTGGCCCGCCGATGCAGCGTTGTCACCATCTCAGCGGTGACACCGTTGATCAGACGCTGGTGCACGACCTCGGCAAACAAATGATGATAGCGATACCAGCGCCGCTCGTCGTCGAGCACCATCAGGAACACGTTGGCGTGTTCCAACTGCTCCAGCAACGCCTGGCTATAGGAGCCTTGCGCGCTGGGCGGTGGGACATGTGTCTCCGGTGCGGCGCTGAGGATAACTGCGTCGCAGAGCGGGCCGCACAGGCGGTCGAGGATGGATGTCTGGAGCACGAAGGTCTGGAGATGGTGGGGCAGCCGATCGAGGACTTCCTCGGCCAGGTAGTCGACTACAAAGCGATTACTGCCAGTAAATGCCGCGATGAAGGAAGCTAGGTCAGTTCGGTCGCGCATCGCGAGGGCGGCGAATTGCAAGCCGGCAACCCAACCTTCGGTCCGTGCCTCGAGCGCCGCCACCTCGTCGCTGGTCAGCGGCAGATCCATCACTGCGGTCAGGAATGCGGCGGCCTCGTCGGATGTGAAGCGCAAGTCTGCGGCGCGCAGCTCGGTCAGGTCGCCCCGCGCGCGCAGCCGCGTCAGCGGCAGGGGCGGGTCGACCCGCGTGGTCATAATCACATGGAGGTGGGGTGGCAGGTGGTCGAGCAGAAAGGCCAGGGCGGCGTGAATAGCAGACGTGTCGATCTGGTGGTAGTCGTCCAGCACCAGTGCCATAGCCGTGGGCGTAGCGCTGATCGCATTCAGCAGCGGTGTCAGGATCGACTCCATCGGGGGCGGCTGGGGCGATCGCAGCAGTGCCAGAGCGGCGGTGCCCACCTCAGGGTAGATCGTCTCCAACGCGGCGATCACGTAGCTCCAGAAGCGCGGCACGTCGTTGTCGCCGGCATCGAGTGAGACCCACGCGACCGGCATCGCGCTGCCCGCGGGCGTCGTGCGCCAGGCGCTCACGAGCGTGGTCTTGCCAAAGCCGGCCGGGGCAGCGATCAGCGTGAGTTTCCCAGTCAGCCCGGCCTGCAAGCGTTCGACTAGGCGCGCACGCGGCACCAGGTTCGCGCGCGGCAGCGGGACGTAGAGTTTGGTGGCGAGCAGTGGGAGCGGTTGGGCCGGCGTGGGGGCGCGGCGCGGGTCCACGGGACGCAGCGGCGGGAAGTCAATCGGCAGATCGGGGCTGAGGAGCTGGAAGATCTGCTCGGGACGGCTGAGGTCTTTGAGCGTGTGCTCGCCCAGGTCACGCAGGCTGGCCTGGGCGGGCAGATCATCGACGACCAGATCGTGGGTCGCGCGCGAGAGCAGGATTTGCCCACCGTGGCCCAGTGCGAGGATGCGGGCGACACGGTTCAGCGGTGATCCGTAGTAGTCGCCGTCGCGTGCCTCGGCCGCGCCAGTATGGAGCGCCATGCGCACGCGTAGCGGACCGGCGGTGTCCCATGCTTCCGCGTGCAGCGTGCGCTGGGCCGCCAGGGTGGCGGCGAGCGCGTCGGGCGCCCGCGCGAAGACTGCGTGGCAACCGTCCCCGACGGTCTTGAACACGACCCCGCCGTGCGCTGCTATCGCCTGGCGCAGGATGGCGTCGTGGCGGGCCAGCGCCGCGGGCATCGAGTCCTTCTGCTGCTCCCAGAGCTGCGTGCTGCCTTCGATATCGGTGAACAGGAACGTCACTGTTCCAGTTGGCAAGGATGCTGCTGACATCGGAGGTGCTTCGGCGTCTGGTACCGCGCGCGCGACGCTCGCAGCAACGGGGGATTCGGCCGGTGACTGACCGGCGGGGCGCTGGGCGAGCTCGGTGGCAATCGCGGTGAGCCGGTCGAGCGACAGGTCGGCAGACTTGCCCAGATACGCGCGCTGGAGCGTGCCGCCGCGCTTGCGATAGGCTTTCCAGTACCAGCCAGTTTGCCCGCTCCGCTCCTTGCGCGCCGTGAAGCCGCCATGCGGACTGGTAAAGGCAAACATGGTCGCACCATCCAGCCAGGCGTACCAGGCTGGGGTGCCGACGACGATCGCGCTCGCCGCGTCATGCAGGCCGACCAGCGCGCCGCCCGCTACCCGTGGGGTGCTGCGTGCCACCACTGCCCCCTTCCACGCGGTATAGGTTGATTGGGGAACTGCTGTTGGTACTCTACTACGAATTAGGGAACTCTACAAATGCGTACTGCGTTATAGCTCCTGCGGAGCCGAGTACGTATGCTGTATTCGGACCTGGGGAACACGCTCGTCGCACCCGGTGCTCCCCAGAACATGAGCGGCCAACGCTCGTTATGCGTTGACCGGCGCCCCAGCCGGATGCGGCATGCCTGGCTGGCGCAGCACACGGAACGCCAGGATGGCGCCGAGGATGCTCCAGACCAGCGCGAGGATGCCGCTCGCAAGCGCGACAGAGCCGATGTCGGGCAGGACGAGCAGGATGGCGGTCCAGGACAGGTTAAAGATCGGCGGCACGCCCACCAGGAACACCAGCGCCAGCGCCCCATGCAGGACGAGTGGCGCCACGACGTGCCGCACGATCCCCCGCCGTCCATGCGGTCGCCGCGCCGGGTTTGCCCACCAGCGCCGCAAGCTGGCCAGCGCCCAGATCATCGCGATCAACTGGAGCAGGGCGGGTCCCAGCACGAGGCCGTAGAAGACCAACAACGTGCCGCCGCTTCCATTCGGCGCCGGCGGCTGCCGCCCCAGCAAGAGGCTTGCGACCCCCTCTGCCGTCTGGTCGATGCGCCGGTCGCCCGTCGCTTTGGCCGCGAACGTCTCGGCGTTCTCCATGACCACGATCCCCCACTTGCCAGCGGGGACGAGCACGATCTTCGCGTGAACATTCGGGCCATCTCCCGACAACCACACCGCCGGAATGCCGTTGAGCTGTCCAACATACCAGCCCATGCCCCAATACATGTCGCCGTCGCCCTGTGGGACGACGGCCTGCTGCATCGCGGCGATCCCCTCGGGCGAGAGGATGGATGCGTTGCCATAGCGCCCACCGTTGAGCTCGGCGCTCAGAAAGTGGGCCATGTCTTCGGCACTGGCGATCACCCAGGTGGCGGGCGCCTCGGCGCGCTGGTAGGGGGTCTCAAACGCGACCGGCTGGCCGAACCAGAAGCGGTGCCCGGTCGCCATGCCGTGGGTGCGGGCCTCGATCGGTGAGAGATAGGCATTGCGCATATCCAGCGGCGCGAAGATGTGCTGCTGAACATAGTCCTCGAACGACTGGCCGGACAGCGTCTGGACCAGCAGCCCCAGCACCCAGGCGTTCACGGCGGTGTACTCATAGGTTGAACCAACCGGCCGATTCAGCTGGTGCGTGCTGAGCGCGCGCACGCGCCGCTCCAGTGCGTCGGCGCTGGTGTCGCTTCCGCCCAGGAACACATTCTCCGATGCCCGTGCGAAGCCGCTGGTCTGAGTCATCAGCTGCCGCACGGTGATCTGCGCCGCGGCATCAGGATCGGCCAGGCGAAACACCGCCAGCGCGGTAAAGGATTTGCTGATCGAGGCGATCTGGAAGGGCGTCTGCGGCGTGACCGCACGCCCCGACGGGTCGGCGACGCCAAAACCCTTCAGATGGACGATCTGGTCGCCCTGGACGATGCCGAGCGCCAGGCCGGGGATGCGCTGCTCGCGCATCTGAGATTCGACGTAGGCGTCGATCGCGGCGAAATCCGGGCTGGCGCGCGGGGACGGGGCGGGCGCGGCCCCGGCGCGTGCGGCCGTCAGACAGACCGCCAAGGCGAGGCACGCTAGTACAATTCGGCGAGCCAGCCGAGCGATGATTGTGGTAGAGTTCATAGCGTTATATTCCTTTCGATACATGATCTATATGCCAATGTTCTGGCGCATTGCCCTCGCGTTATCCCTGCGTCAAGCGCCGATATGTGCGGCCTCTACCGCGCCAATGGCTGGCCCGTGCGCGCGGCCTGCACGACCTGAAGAATCGCCGCGCTCGTCACCTCATCACGCTCGTCAGCTACGCGCTCCCCTAAGGTGCCAGCGACTCTTCGATCGCCGCCCCAGGAGCAATCCCGCCTGGCTGGCGGGACAACGTGCGCGGCCCATAGCCCAGCACCAGCGCGATCGACAGGCCGGTCCCAACCACGTTCAGCAGCGTGAGGACACCTGCGGGGCTGGGCGCATCTGGCACGGCCTGCCACAGGTTGGTCGTCACATTCAGCACGGCGTGCAGCAGGATCGCGAGTAGCAGATTACCGCGCGTGTTGTTGGACAGCCAGGTGTATAGGATCGACAGCCCTACCAGGCTGACTAGAAAGAGAGGGAATGGGATCTGGCTCAGCACTTGGGATGGCATCCAGAATAACGGCAGATGCCAGCACGCCCAGATCACGCCGACGATTGCGCTAGTGCTCAGAGCGCCCACACGCGATTGCAGTGCAGGCAACAGATAGCCGCGCCAGCCGAACTCTTCGCCCAGCGGTCCAAGCGGCAGCATAGCCACGCCAATCAGCAATATACGTGGCAGCCGCCCAATGAGGCCCGCCAGTTGGGGCGGCTGGCCGCCCAGCGCCGCATGCAGCCCCATCGCGGCCAGGTGCAGCAGCAGCGGTCCAGCGAATACGACGCCATACCAGATCGGCTGGACTCGCCAACGCAGCGCGCGGCCCAAGAGCGCCCGTACGCCTGCCCAGCCATCTGCCCGCGCCGTAAATAGGATGGCCATCAGGGTCGGCCCGTACCCGCCCAGGACCAGCAGCGCGAGCGGCGGGAGCGGCAGGGTCAGCCGGCCATGCTCGGCCAGCGCCACAGGAAGGTGCAAGCTCCAGGTGAATGCCAGGGTCGCGGCCACAAATGAGAGCAGTGGTCGGCGGGTGGGTTGTGCTCTAGTAGGAATGGAGATGGTTTCCATCGTGCGGTGTTCCTCTTTATTGCCCTACGGTTTGTTCTGTGTTCCGATGTATCGCTGACCTGCGGTGTAGTTGTATGCACTGGTTCTTAAGATGCCAGCGTTGGTTGCACCGCGCCCTGCCCCGTGTCCCAAACGTGCAGGGCGCAGTGCTGGTCATTGCGCAGGGTTCTCCCGCGCTAGCGGCTGAGCAGTGCGCGCGGACTCCCCCGGCGCTGCCGACGGTTGCCGCCCAAGGTTCGGCCCGGCCACGACAATGACGACGATCACAATCACCACATCCAACAGCATGTGGATCAAGGAGAGATTGAACGCGTACGCGCCCGTGAACATGGGGTTGAAGAACACGTTCACCGTATTGTTCATCGCGTGGAACAGCATGATCAGGAGCACGCTCCCATTCGTGTGCTTGAACAGCCAGACGATCAGGATCGTCGCCGTCACCGTGTTCAACAGGCCGAACACATCCACGTCGCCGATGAGGACAAGCGGCACATGCCACGCGGCGACGATCACGCCGAGGAGCACACTGGCGGCGACCGCGGAACGGCCCGCCAACAGCCGTGGCAGGGCATACCCGCGCCAGCCGGGCTCCTCCCACGGGCCACTGAGCGGGATGAGGAGCCGCGTGGCAAAGACGGTCAAGAGCGTCGGCCAGCGCGCGAACTGCGCTGCGGCGGGGATGGGCGCGCCGAGCAGGATATTCACTACCGCCGCGCTGCCCATGACGGCCAGTGGGAGCAACAGCGCGACTGCGTACCAGCGCACACCAACCCGCCAGCGCACGATGCGGCGCACGATGTCTTTCACGCCGCTTTTCCCCTCAGCGATTCCGGCCACGATGAGAGCGGCGAGGAACGGGCCGGCAGCCAGGATGGGGAGAAAATCGCCCAGCACGGCGTTCAGGATCGATGGCCACCACGAGAGCGCGAAGGCCAGAACAAAGAACGTTGCCACGGGACGACGTTTGACGAATGCGATGAGAGACTTCATCGGAACCTCCTTGTATGTAGATGCGCTTATGTTTCGTCGACTGCGTTTTTTGCGACCCGGCGCACCCCAATCAGGGGCAGCCCCAGGTCGCGCACCTTGATCAGCACACCGTGCAGCGCGGCCTGGTCGACGATCGGCCCGGCGAGCGTGGTGGTGCCGTTCGGCTCGTGGGTGATACGCAGCCCATCGAACCAGTTCGACCAGTGCGGGTCGAGGTGCCCCTGGATGCTGATCTCGTAGTAGGTCGGCATGGTCATATCCTGATTCCAGTCTTCTGGGCGGCTAGGCCGTCGCGGACCGGCTGCTGGCGCTACGCCGCGGTGCGAATTCGAGCCATGCGGCGGCCAGGAAGAAACACCCAAAGGCGATCGAACCAAGGAACGTCGAGTGATCGCCGATCAGGAACAGGCCTGCCAGCGCCAGCAGGATCAGCGGCTCACGTGACGCGCCAGCGCGGGCGAGCGCAACCACCGCGGCGAGCATACCCATGATCCAGGCCAGCGTGCCGCCGAGCGCTACCGCTAGCTGCGCCGCGCTGCTCAGTGGGCTCGCGAATGCGGTGCCGAGAAACTGATACATCCCGGCCTGCTGATCGGCGGGCAACTCGCGCGCCGCGTGGAGGAGCAGCCCCACCGTCACCCCGTCGAGCGTGGCATAGGCGGCGTAGAGTGTGACGAAGACCGCCATCGCGCCGCGGCTGATGCTGGCGGCCCGCCCATGCAGGCCAGTGGTCAACAGCGCGCCGGCCAGGCCGATCAGGCCGAACAGCGGGATCAGCGCCAGGTGTAGCGCGAAATGGACATCGGCCTGCGCCAGGCTCGCGCTCAGTCCGTCGAGCCGCGGGTGTATGAGTCCGACGACGATCAGTGGCAGCGGGGCGCCGAGCAACAATAGCCGGCGGAGAAGCGTGCGTGTGTTCATTGGATGTCAACCTTTCTTGTTACAACCGTGCGCGGTGCGACTGGGCCAGATTGCGAATCACACAACCGTCGCTCGGCCCACACGTGCGGCGGCCGTGCGCTCGGACGTGACGGTGATCAGTAAGACAGGACGAAGGCGCAGTTCGACAACGCCGTGCCGCAACTGCTCGAACACGGCGCCGATCAGACGGTCGATCAGCGTGCTATCGTGCAGGGCCAGGGCGGCCGGGAGATCAATCGTCATTTTTGTGTGAGCGTCGCTTCGCCCAGCCCATCCGTTCCAGAGCGGTGTCCCATCGCGATCGAGGATCAGCATACTGGTGCTCCTTGCGTTCTGGGCCAGGTGGCTCGTGCCAGCCCGTCGTGATAGGGCGAGCATAGCAAGGAGTTGGGTGGAGGGGCGTCCACCCGCAGGGGGACGGGCAGGTGGATTTTGAGGGTGGAGAACCGAAAACAAAGAACCAAGAACAACGTGTATCAGCTTGTTCTCTGTTCGCCGGGTACCCTTTGGGTGTGGGCACCCGGTTCTTAGAGGAGGTGGAGTTCCTGCGCGCGCGCGACCGCCTGGGTGCGGTTGTCAAGCACCAGCAGGATATGTTTAGTGTGCAGATAGACTTTCAGGCTGGCAATCAGCGCCTCGCCGCTGATCCCCACCACCTCAAGCGCCTGGGCAATGGTGGTCAGAACCATGTGCGGGTCGCTGATCGGTGCAAGCGCAACGAAAAAGACCCCATGCGTGAATGTGTCGAGCAGGTCGGCAGCTACCTGCAAAGCCAGACGGGTTTTGCCAGTGCCGCCAGGGCCACTCAGGGTCAGGAGATGTACATCATCGCGGCGAAGCAAGCTACAGGCTGTGGCCACTTCTCGTTCGCGCCCAATCAACGGAGTGAGCTGCGCTGGCAGATTGTTGGGGCGACTGGCGAGTGTCTGGAGTGGTGGAAAGCTTGCAGGCAGGTCGGCAACGACGAGTTGATAGATCTGCTCGGGGCGAATTAGGTCTTTGAGGCGGTCGGTTCCCATGTCGCGGAGTTCGGCATCTGGGGGAAGATGATCGCGGACCAGTTCCTGTGTGGCGGGCGAGTGCATCCCGCATAACTTCCTGGTGCTGCTCCCAGTGCTGCGTACTGCCCTCGATGTCTGTAAACAGGAAGGTGACAGTGCCGGTTGGCAACGGTGCGCTGGTCAGGAGTGAGAGATCGCTATTCGATTGGTCTAGCGCCGGGCCGACACCGCCGACAGATATGACCTTTGGCGGTCGGGAGTCGCGGCTGGCGAGATCGGCGGCAACGGCGTTGAGCTGGTCAAGTGTCAGATCGGCGGACTTACCGAGATAGGCATGGTGCAGCGTGCCCTCGCGCTTGCGATAGGCTTTCCAGTACCAGCCACTGCGCCCGCTCCGCTCCTTGCGCGCAGTAAAGCGACCCTGCTCACCGGTAAAGGCGAATGTGGTCGCCTCCTCCAGCCAGGCATACCAGGCTGGCGTCCCAACCGCAATCGCACTGGCCTGGGCATCCAGGCCGAGCAGAGTGCCGCCCTCCACCCGTGGGGTGCTGCGTGCCACCACTGCCCCCTTCCACCGGCGTGTCAGTATATTGTCGGCAGTCGGCAATCGTTCGTACAGTGATCGCTTTGCCAAGCTAAAAAAGTGCTACTGGTACCCGAATAGACTGCTTGATGCCACGTATTCGCGCACCTTCAGGTCGAGTGCGGCGATCGTGCCAGCGAACGGCGCCGTGAGCGTTGCCTCGGCAATCGCGTGCTGCGCCGCCTTCACGGCCAGCTCAGCGCGCGCGACGGCGGCCGCGGCCTGCGCCAGCGCGCTGACGTCCGGGTCGGCGCTAAGCTGCGCCAGCCCGGCTTCGGCGATCGCGACGTTGGCCTGCGCGGCCTCCAGGTCGCCGCTGCGGCTGGCGCCGGTCAGCCGGTTCAGATCGGCCAGCGCGGCAGCCACCTGGGCGTGCGCCGCCGCGAGTTGCTGCGCATCGCCACCGCCGCGCAGCGCGTCCAGCTGGGCCTGCGCGCTGGCCACATCCTGCTCGGCCACCTGCACACCGCGCGCCTCGGCCTGGCGCGCCGCGTCGTAGGCCACCTGGGCCTGCTGTACGCTCACCTCGGCGCTGTGCATCGCTGCCTCGGATTGTACGAGGGCGTCGTGGTAGTGCTGCCGCTGCACGTCGTTCAGCTTGAGGTGTTCCTGCTTGCCGGTCTTGGGATTCAATGCGACATTGGCCGGGTCCCGGCCGGTGTCCTGAACATACCGCCAGTTCTGCAGCGCCGTCGCGTAGGCCGACTGGGCCATGGTCAGGTCGTGGACACGCTGTTCCATCTGCAGTTGCGCGTCGGTCTTGGCGGCCGAGAGCTGGTCGCGCCTGGACTGCAGCTGCGTCTGCGCCCGCTGCAGCGCCAGCTCGGCGTCATGCGCGCCGGTGTGGCCGGCTTGCAGGGCGGCCAGGCGCGACTGGGCCGCAGTCAGATTCGCGCGTGCGGCGGCAATGTCGGCTTTGGTGACGCTGCCGGCCGCGCGCTAATATTCGCCCTGCGCCTGCGCGTCCATTTCGATCTGGGCCAGTAGCTGCATCGCGCGCTCGCGCCGTTCGCGCGGGTGGTACATGTTGCAGAAATCCATCGGCAGCATCACGTTCTCGACGATCGAGAGTGACGGCAGCAACTGAAAAAACTGAAAGATCACGCCCAGATTGCGCCCGCGCCAGGCGGCGATCTAGCCCTCGCTGAGGCTCGGGACGGCGGTGTCGCCGACGAGCACCTCGCCGGAGGTCGGGTGATCGATGCCGGTGATCATAATGAACACTCCCCAGTGTTGAAACAACCAACACAAGATGGTCAAACTCGGCAAGATCATTGTCGATTCTGGGTTCTGCCGAACGACTAGCTTATGTTACGAGTAATGGCAGAGCTTCCGCTCTCATTCTTTCGGAAGCCTTGCTTTCAACGACAGAAGGAGATACACCGATGCGATCGATGACACTAAACACGGCCGGCACGCACGCCAAAGCAAGCGTTCCTGCGCGCGCGCTGAACATTGCGCTCTGGATTCTTCAGCTGTTGCTGGCGGTGGCGTTTCTGCTGCACGGTTGGCTGATGGTGGCCCCGCCCGCCGAGATGGTTGCGATGATCAACGCACAACTTGGGGCCGGATTCCGCGTGTTTATTGGGGTGGCGGAATTACTCGCGGTGGCCGGCCTGATTCTGCCTGGCGTCACCCGCATCCTGCCCGTCTTGACGGCGCTGGCAGCGGCGGGCCTGATGCTTGTGATGGGGAGCGCCACCGCCTTTCACCTGTTCCGAGGCGAAAGTGAAAGTGCGATCACGACGGCGGTACTGTTCGTGCTCGTCACCGTTGTGGCCTACACGCGCTGGAAGATTGTGCCCATCGCCCCGCGCAAACGCGTCTAAACATCGCGCGACGCGGCGCTCTCCTCTACTTATAGGTGTGCATCAGCTGTGGCGAGCGCCCTAATGACGAACAATCGCATCCTACTGCTCGTTGGCCAGACCTGGAAGGCTTCTGAACCAGGAGCCCTCTATCGTGGTTCAGATGAAGAATGCCTACGGCAGCGAGCGTCACCGCAGCTGCAAACCTGATACGTTCGGCATCGCAAGCACTCACGGAGGAACTCCGCATGGCGCGAATAGTGATCACCGGTGGCCCCGGAGCTGGCAAGACCACGCTCTTGCTGGCGCTGCAGGCGCGTGGCTACACGATCGTCGGCGATAGCCCGCGCGCCATCATCCAAGATCGCCTCAGGCACGGGCTGAGTCCGCGACCGAAGGCGGATGCGTTTGTGCACGAAACGCTGCGCATGGACATCGACAACTATGTTCGTCACGCTGCGACCCCCGGCCATGTCTTCTTTGATCGCAGCGTCCTCGATGCGCTGTGCGGGCTCGATCACGTCGCGCCGTTGAGCGAGGGTGAGCTGAGCACGTGGCTTTCGACGTACCAGTACTTTCCGAAGGTCTTTCTCTTGCCGCCGTGGAAGGAGATCTACACGAGCGATGCCGAACGCGACCACACGTTCGAGCATGCTGAGTGGGTCAACAGCATCACGCAGGCGTGGTACCGTCGGCTCGACCGCTATCAGCTCATTGAGGTACCCAAGGTTTCGGTTGCCGAGCGGTGTGCGTATGTGCTCGAAGCGCTGGCAAGCAGCGACACCTAACCCATCGTTGAGCCACGATTGAATCGAGAATGCGATGCCACGCATCCACTTCGGCTTCTGCCTGCCTGCCGATACGCTCGACAAGCAGCGACGCGCCACATATGTCGAAGATCTGAACCGCGCTCTGGAGTTGGTCACAGGGCATTTCGACTCCGCGTGGATCATCGACCATCTCCAGTTCGGCACCGACGATCTGCTTGAAGGCTTCACCGCGCTGAGCTACATGGCCGCGCTGCATCCGCAGCTCAGATTCGGCCATAGTGTGCTGTGCCAGTCGTTTCGCAACCCGGCGCTGCTGGCAAAGATGGGCGCGACGCTGCACTTTCTGAGCGGCGGGCGGTTCATCCTTGGCATCGGCGCGGGCGGGAATGCGGGGGATTATGAGCGACGATTATTTGACCCTGATGCGCGCGGCCGAGTACGTCGGCGTCAGCCGCGTCAAGCTTGGTCAGCTGGTCAAAGAAGGCACGATCCCCTATGTGACCAGCCCGCTCGACAAGCGGGTCAAGCTGTTCAAGCGGGCCGACCTCGATGTGCTGCGCAGTGCGCCACGCCCGCCGC
>WNFV01007259.1_pt1 | contig 19143 bp, 21 predicted proteins | sample 5400101 | NCBI WGS metagenome assembly WNFV01 (sample SAMN13153361, study PRJNA577476) | soil metagenome | isolation source: 115 cm soil or saprolite under grassland replicate 1 | place: USA:California | collected 2016-06-15 | reverse complement strand
CGCTCGAAGTTGAAGCAGACGGCCGCGGCGTTGAACGGTGTGCCGTCATGGAACTTCACGCCTCGGCGCAGGAAGAACGTCCACGTGCGGCCGTCCGAGTTCGTCTTCCAGCTCGTTGCCAGCTTGGGGACGACACGGGCACTGCCGGGTGCGAGCTCGACCAGGCCTTCGAGCATCTGGTTGACGACGCGATGGGCGTTGATGTCGACTGCGAGCGCGGCATCGAGGGCGATCGGGTCGGCATCGATGCCGAAGACGAACGTGCCGCCACTGCTCCCGCGTGCTTGTGCGGACCCCGCGACCACAAGGGCGAGGGAGGCCGCGATGAGGCAAAGGGCAGGTCGGCTGCGGTGCCCGCGATGCATGCGTCAGCCCACCGAGATCCAAACGGATCCGTCGCCGACTGCGATCCCACGCGGCCGAGCACCGACTCTGATCCGAGCGACCACGCGGTTCTTCTTCGGATCGACGCGAACAACCGAGCGCGTGCCCGCGTCCGCGATCCAGACCGAGCCCTCGCCGACCGCGACACCGGCCGGAGATCCGCCGATCGGAATGATTGCCTTGACGGAGTTCGTCGCCGGGTCGATTCGCGTGAGCGTGCCCGTCCCGACCGTTTCGGCGGGGCAGCAGCGAAAACCGGGGCGCGCTGCGATCCAGATCGCGTGCTCGCCGACTGCCAGCGCCGTCGGAATGACGACGCCGAGTCCGATCGTCGTCGAGACGACCCTCGACTCCGGGTTGATCCGGATCACTCCTGCGTCGCCGCCGACCCAGAGAGCTCCCGCACCGACCGCGATCCCGGACGCACTCGGGCCGCCGCCCACGGTCCCGCTGTTGAAGCCGAAGCTCAGACTGCCGACGCTGAACATCGAGACCCTTTCCGTCGCGGTGTCGATCCGCGAGATGCCCAATTGCGAGGCAGGGATCGCTACCCAGAGCGCCCCTGGCCCGGCCGCGAGACTCTGGACGGGACCGGAGCCGAAGCCGAGTGACGGGCTCCCGACCGGAACCGTCGTCACGACATCGTTCAATTCTGGATCGATGCGCGCGAGTCGCGCCGGTCCGCCTGCAAGCGCCGAACTGGTGGCGAGGAGCAGCCAGACGGCGTCGCCGCTGACCGCAACGTCGATCGGCGGCCCGCCGACCGAGAACGTCCGCAGCGCTGTTCGCGACGCCGGGTCGATGCGCGTGACGGTCTTGTCGTGCCCGCTCACCACCCAGACGCCGCTGGGGGCGAATGCGATCCGCGAGGGAGCAGATCCGACCGGAATCTGGCCGACGATCCTGTTCGTGTCGGGGTCGATGACGCCGACGGAGTCCGCTGCGACGAACGCGAGGCCGGGGGTTGCGCGAGTGCCGGTCAGCTCGATGACGGCAACGGTGATCGCGGCTGCGACGAGGACGAACGCGCCGGCGGCGATGAGGAGTGCGCCTTTACGGCGGACGCGCTCGCGCGGTGATCGCCGCATTGGCGCCTGGAGGGCCGGGTCGTGGGAAAGGATCGCTCGCTCGAGCTGCTGGAGAGTCGGACTGGGTTCCAGCCCGAGTTCGTCGGCGAGTGTTCGTCGCGCGTCCCGGTAGACCTCGAGTGCTTCGGCTTGCCGCCCGGACCGGTAGAGGGCAAGCATCAGCTGCCCGCGCACCCTTTCGCGTAGCGGGTGCAGGTCTTCAAGGCGGCCGATCTCCTCCTGGGCGAACGAGTCGTAGGCGAACTCGGCAAGCGGCGGGCCACGCCAAAGCGCGAGCGCATCCCGCAGCGTCTCGGCAGCTTTGTCGGGATCATCGGCGGCGAGTGCGGCGCGGCCGTCCTCGAGCAATCCTCGAAAGCGATCGCGGTCCAGCTGACCGGGCTCGATGCGGAGCAGGTAGCCATGCCCGCGAGTTAAAAGCATCCCTTCACCGACTCCGTCGAGGGCCTTCCGCAAACGCGACACGTGCGCCTGGATGATCTTCGCGGCGCTCGCCGGCGGCTCGCCGGGCCAGAGCTCGTCGATCAAGCGGTCGCTCGAAACAACCTCGTTCGCGTGCAGGAGCAAGAGAGCGAGGACCGACCGCTGCTTGCCGCCGCCCACGTCGAGGACGCGCTCGTCATCGAGCACCTCGAGCGGTCCGAGGATCCGAAAGTCCATTTCCTCCGCTGCCTCGAGCCGAAGCTAGCACGGGTCGCGGGTGGCCCGGTAGCGGCGCCCTTACCGGGGCGCAACCGGTCCGCAACGGCTCCGCAACCGCCACCGCGCACCGTCGCGGCATGGCAATTCCCCATTCCTCGCTCATCCGTCGCCTCGCCATCGTGAGCGCCATCGCGGGCCTTGCTACCGCGCCCGCGGCACGAGCGGCGAACCCGGATCGCGCGCAGCCGCTGGGCCAGACCACGCCGAGCGTGACGATCGTCGAACCGGGTGCCTTCGACTGGGGCGACGCCGGTGTCGGTGCGGCCGGCGCATTGGGCCTCGTGCTCGTCGCGGGCGGCGTTGCGGTCGTGGTGCGAGGACGAACCAGCGACTGATCGGAGACGACGTGGACGAGATGTTCCGCATGTTGGGGAGGGAGCACGAGGCAGATCTCGAGCGTGAGGCCCTCAAGTGGCAGCGCGCGGCCGAGTTGGGTGACGGTGAACGGCCGCGTGCCGACGCGGCTGCTCGGGAAAACGCCCGATTGCAGAAGCGTGTGCGTCTCGTTCTCGGGCGAGTGGCGGCGTTCGTGGGCCGTACGGCTCGGGTCGAGGCGTAGGAGGCGAAAGGCAGCGACGAGGAGCCTGGCAGCAGAACGAGCGAAGGGAGGGCGGAGACCCGTGTACAAGAACCTCGTCGGGCTCGCGACCGCCGTGTTGGCGATCGGCGCTGCGGCAGTCCAGCCAGCCGTCGCGCCGGCGAGCTCCTCGCAGGTCCGCGAGCCGGAGGCGCTCGCGCATGCGCGAGAGGTTCGCGCCGAGATCGACGCCCGCTACCGGAGGCCGCACGGGCCCAGGCTCGCGGTCACGGAGGCCTCGAGCACGGGTGTCGTCGACTCGTTCACGCTCTTCGGCAGCCCGCTGGAGGTGCCGCGCGTGGTGCCGGCCGAGAACGGGATCTACTACGCGATCTGTCCCGTACGCGCGACCTGCCCTTATCCGGGTCGCGCCGCTCGGCCGGCAACGGCATTCCTCCCGCGGCGCCTGGCGCTCGAGCTCGCACTCCGTACGTTCCTCGAGACATCGGCGACCGTCGTGGTTGTGTCGCTGCCGACACCACGATTCGTCCTGCTCATCGTCGAGCGTGACGAGCTTCTGGCGGACGTCGACGCGCCGGCGCTGCGCGACGCGCTCTCCGGCGATCCCGCCACCGCCCCCGAACCGCCCCTTCGACCGGTCGTCGATCAGCTGACCCTGCAGCACCTCTTCCTTGCCTGGGCCCTCGCCCCAGTCTCCGACACACGCGAGACCCTCGTCGCCTCCTGTCTCTTCCCATAACACGCATCCGACACCTGGTCTTCGTCAGCACGACCTGCAAGAGGAGGTAAGAAACGATGAAGAACGCGATTCGACTGCCGCTCTTGGTCACGGCGCTGATCGCCCTCACGAGCGGCCTCGCGCTACGTGCGGCCGCGGAGCCCCCGAACCAGGCGAACCGGCTCGAAGCGAGCTTCACCGAGAGCGCGGCGTCGATCACCAACCGGATCGCCGACCTCAAGACCTTCCAGCTGATCAACACGGGCAGCGGGACGGTCGAAGGGTTCGGTGCGGCGACCGTCGTCGTCGGGATCACGCAGGACCACTCGGTCACCCCCTGCGGGCCGGGCAGCTGGACGAACGCCGCGACACGGCGGATCGTCCTCGACGAGGGCGTGCTCGTCCTCCGCGAGCTGAGCATCGCCTGCCCGACCCCGACTGGCCCCGTGATCACGGGCACCTACGAGGTGGACGCGCTGTCGAGCACGGGGATCTTCGCCGGCGCACGCGGTAGCGGCGACCTCACGGTCAACGTCCCGACCTCCACGGCCACGATCTCCGGGAAGCTGAAGCTCGCCGGCTCGGACGACAGCTGAGACCCCGGGAGCCCTCCCTTGGACGTGCGACATACGCGAGGAGAACGTCCAGGGAGGGCTCCTTCCCTTCACCCACGTTCGCTCGGGCGCTCGAACCGCGCCGTCGTGGCGGCCGTCCTGGTGGTCGCCGTCCTGCTGGTGGCGCCCCCGGCAGCCGCCTACGACACCCCGACCCGGCTGAACGAGGTTGCTCACGTCTACTCGCTCGGAGTCGGCGAGGTGCGCTGTCCCTCACAGGGAGAGTGGGCCGCCGACCCGCGTCGCGCTTCGTTCGGCTGGGGTTACACGAACGTCCGCAAAGACTACAGCGTATTGCCGCCTCTGATCTGTACAGGGGCAATGAACGTCGGCAGCAGCTCCGTGCCTGCGTGGCAGCAGGCCGCCGGCGTCTGGATGCTCGTCCACGAGGCCTTCCATCTGCGCCACTGGCGCTTCCGCCGCAACGAGGCGAAGGTCGGCTGCCAGACGATCGTCTACTTCACCGACGCCGCCGCCCGCCTGGGCGCCTCCGAGGCGCAGGCGCAGCAGCTCTACCCCTACGCGCTCGCGCTCCACGACCTCGAGCTCGACCTCTACCCGTGGCACCGCGACCCGAAGTGCATCGTGCCGCCGTGGATAGTCCCGTCGGCTCCGTAGTCCCGTGAAACACTTGGAATGCATCTGTGGAAGCGGCGCAAACGCCTCCTCCGCCTCCGCGCGGAGGCCGACATCGTGGGTCGCACCTAACGGCGCGATAGCAGGCGAGACCGCAGATGCGCCCTTCGGTGCTTGTCGAGACGAACCTGACGAGTCGCCTGGCGACTCGTAGGGTCTGATGCTGTTCCGCATCAGCCTCCAGAGTGGGCCGGGCGGCCTCAGCGTTCGATCGTGAGCCGGCGGTGCGGGACGCGCTGGCGTTCGATCTCCATCAGGCGGCGGAGTCTCAGGAGGCGTTCGGCGTCGGACGCGCGGTCGCTCGCTTCGAGCATGCGGACGCAGTCGACGAGCGAGGCGACCTGGGGCCGAGCGCCGCGGCCAAGGTTCTCGCGGAAGGCGCGGATCCGCAGGTCGTCGTAGCCGCGCGTTCCCCACGGCGCCGGCACGATACGCAGCTCACCGGTGCGCGTCCGCGTCCTGATCGGCTCCGAGGAAGCCAGGCTCTCGGCGTCGACCGGCTGCCGGCCAGGCCCTCTCGCGTCGAGCTCCTCGAGAGCGCGGGCGAGGCGGCGCAGGTTCTCCTCGCGCAGGGAAGGGACGATGTCAAGGCCGTCAGTGGTCTCAGCGCTACCGTGCACGACGCGGGCAAAGCCGCCCACGACGACGTAGCTGACCCGCTCCCGATCGAGCGCCTCGAAGAGTACGTACGGGTCGAAAGCGGACTGCGTGCTCATTCGCCGCCGCCGAGCCGCTCGAGCAGCGCCTGCACCCGCTGCTGCGGCGCCTGCGGCAGGCTCTCTCCCAACTCCGAGTCCAGCGCCGGGGTTTCTTCTCGCTCGGCGATCTCGATCCTGAGCGAGAAGCCGCACGCCTCGACAACTGAGCGCAGGTTCTCGAAGCTCGGCTCCTGCCCACCGGTTTCCCAGCGGGCGATCTGGGCCCGTTCGCGGCCGAGCCGGCCCGCGAGTTCGGCCTGCGTCAGCCCCGCCTTCAGCCGGGCCTCACGGATTATCTGAGCTCCAGTCATTGCCGCGGCGGATTGTACCTTCGTGTTGACAGAGGAGCGCGTCACTGATAAGTTACCCGACTCGAATGAGGCTCCACGCAGGTCAGCTCTCCCTCCTCGAGACCGACAGCCCGCCGCAGGCCGAGACGATCGAGGGAACGAAGCGGGCGCCGCGACAAAGAGCGACTCGGCCCGACAAAGCTGCCGAAGGCGCTACTCCTGGGCGTGGCCGCGCAGCAGCTCAACGCCACATCACCTCCGCATCTGTCGCCGACGGCGCAGCTCTCCTGACGACGGACGAGGCGGCCAACCTTCTCCACGTTCACCCACGAACCGTGCAGCGGCTCGTCGAGCGCGGCCAGCTGTGCACCGTCCGGCTCGGAGGCGCCGTTCGGTTCGACCCGCACGACGTCGCGCGCCTGATCGAGCGAGTCAAGCGCGGCGCGGCGCCGAGTGATTCTGACCGTGCACACGGGCTGGTCCTGCGCGCCGTCGGGCCTTTCACTCCGTTCCGCGATCGCATAGGTTCGGGCGGCTGATGGCGGTCAGGAAGCGCGGCGATCGCTGGGTCGTGCGGTGGCGCGAAGGCGGCCGCGGCTCGCCCGCGCATCAGAAGACGTTTACGCGCGAGAAGGATGCGCGACGCTTCGACACGGCCGTGCGGCGCGCGAAGGACCTGGGCCAGCTGTCGAGCGAGGTCGTCGGCTCCGAGCAGACCGTCGCGGCGTTCCTCGAGGAGTGGTGGGACAAGTACGCGCGTGCGTCGCTGAAGCCGTCGACGCTCGCCTCCTACGCCTACCTGCTCGACCGGTGGATCGTTCCCTATCTCGGCCGGCTTCGCTTGCGCGACGTCTCGCGCGAGGCAGTCGACCAGTATCGGGCGCAACTCCGCGCCGCCGGGGCCGGCGCGCCGACCGTCAACCGTTGCCTTGCCGTCCTACAGGGGGTCCTGCAACGCGCCGTCGAGTGGCGCCGTGTTCCCGCGAACCCCGCCGTGGGCACGATGCGGCTGCCGCACGTGCGCGACTCGGCGATCGACGCGCGCGAGCCCGAGCAGGTCGAGGCGATCCGCGCCGCGATCCTCGACGCCTCACGCCGAGCCGATGCGGCGCTCGTGAGCTTGCTCGCATACGAGGGCATACGCCCGGGCGAGGCGTTCGCGCTCGAGTGGCGCGACCTCCTTGACGAGCGCGGTCTCCCCCGCGCGCGGCTGCGCGTCGCGCGCGGACTCTCCGAACGTCAGGTCGTATCGCCGAAAAGCGCCCACAGCCGGGAGCCCGAGCTCTTCGGTCCGATCGCCGCGGAGCTCGGCGAGCTGTACCTTGCGCGCGGCCGGCCGCACCCGCGCACGCTCGTTTTCGCGGACACCAAAGGAGGACATCTTCGTCGGCAGAACTGGCGGCAACGCGTCTGGATCCCGGCGCTTGAGCGCGCTGGTGAATCGTACTTCCGCCCCTACGACCTCCGACACACGTGTGCAACGCTCCTTATCTACGAGGGCCGCCCGGTGACAGAGGTCGCGGCTCACATGGGTCACGCCGACGCCGGCTTTACTGCACGCGTCTACGGCCACGTCTTCCGCGATGCGGCCAAGCACCGGCGCGTGCCGATCGAGGATGCCATCGCGTTGGCAAGGCAGCATTTAGCCCAAGCGAGCGGCGAGAGGTAGACATGGCCGAGCAGTCGGCGATCGAGTGGACAGATGCGACGTTCAACCCGTGGTGGGGCTGTGAGCGGGTGTCACCCGCGTGTGCGCACTGCTACGCGGACACGTGGGCGCGACGATACGGGCACGACCTGTGGACGCCTGATCGCTCCCGGCGGTTTTTCGGCGAGACGCACTGGCGGATTCCGCTCAAGCTCAACCGATCGGCTGAGGCCGCAGGCTCGCCCCTGAAGGTGTTCTGCGCGTCCATGGCTGACGTTTTCGAAGCCCACCCGGAGCTCGATGAGCCTCGGCAGCGGCTCTGGTCGCTGATCGAGGCCACGCCCTGGTTGTGCTGGCAGCTCCTGACGAAGCGGCCGGAGAACGTAGCCGAGATGGTCCCTTGGGGAGATCCGTGGCCGCAGAACGTCTGGATCGGCGCGTCGGTCGAGAACACCGCATTCACCTTCAGAGCAGATCTGCTCCGCGAGCTTCCTGCGACGGTGCGGTTCATCTCAGCCGAGCCCGTGCTGGCGAGCCTGTTCTCGCAAGCACGCCGGCGCAGCCCGCTCAGGCTCGAAGGGATCCACTGGGTGATCGCCGGCGGCGAGAGCGGCCCGCGGTGTCGACCGACGAGCGTCGAATGGTTGCGAGAGCTACGCGAGGCTTGCGTCTCGAACGGAGTCGCGTTCTTCCTCAAGCAGCTCGGCGGGCATCCAGACAAGCGCGGCCACGAGAAGGCGGTGCTCGACGGAATTCGATGGACGGAGCTCCCTGCATTCCCATCGTCGGCCAGCCTGACGGGGGTTGCCGCCTAAAAAAGCTGGCGCTGCCCGTACGGGTTGATTTTCTGGATCTTGCGCCAGAAGTCGATCGCCTGCGGGTTGCGACTCGCAAAGACGAGGTCGTAGACGGGCGTCTGGTTCCCGAAGGCCCGGACCTCCATGTGCTCGGCCACCTGGAAACCGATGCGATGGAACTGCGCCGCGAGCGTCTCGCGAAACACGAGCCCGAGCGGCTCGCCAGCCTTCACGCGCGGCTCCCACGCATCGGTGCCGAGCACGGCGGTGATCGCCTTGCTCGTGTAATTGCGTTTCATCGAACCGATCGGCACGTTGACGAGGAAGTCGATCCGCTGCCTCCGGCGGGAGCCTAGGAATCTGATCGCGTCCCAATGCCCGTTGATGTCCTCGGGGTCAATAAAGGTGAAGGTGAGACCTGGGTCCGGAAGGAAGGCGAGCGCTTCGGCGAGGACGCGGGGATCATTCGCGTCGCCACAGAAGACGCGCGCACGATCGGGGCTCACGCCGCGGTCCAGAAAACGCCGCTCCAGCGCAGCAGCGAGAGTCGGATTGAACTCCACGAACGCGAGCCGATTGAACGCGGCCTGCGCGGCAAGGAGCGGACAGGCGTCGACTTCGAGTTGGTCCTCGTCGACGACGGCCAGACCGGTTGCTGCGAAGAGCTCAAGGTAGCCGCGATTGTTCGGCCACCTGTTCTTCATGCCGTTGTTGAAGATCGTGCAGTACTTGCGGTGGCGGTCGAACTTCTCAAGGGAGTGCGGCTTGATCAGGCGAGCGGGCAGCCCATCGCTCGCGGCAACCGGGCCGGTCGGCATCGAGACGACAACAGGGTCCGCCTCGACTGGCTCGACGTGATCGTCGAGCTCGAAGAAGGGCAGACGGGCCTGGTTGTTGTCTGGGGTCAGTGAGATGCCCCGGTCGAAAAGGGACCGGACCTTACGGTTCAAGCCGGATGGCGGAGAAGGCTCGTGTGCGCGAGGTGTGCGCGAGAGCAGCATGGCGCTCATCTCCAACCGTCCAATCGGGGCTAAAGAAGTGCTGCAGATCGCGAGAGAGCCGACGCCCGGACTCGAACCGGGGACCCCTTCATTACGAGTGAAGTGCTCTACCAGCTGAGCTACGTCGGCGGGGCTCCTACTGTAGCGACGTTCCTTGGCCCTTTTTCAGGGTTGTGGCATCTTCCACAAGTGGAGCTAGCGCAATCGCGACGGCTCGTCGGGCGCGACGAAGAGCTCGATCGCGTGCGGGCTTTTTTCGACGCTCCCGACCGCGCGGCGAGGAAGCTCCTGCTCGAGGGCGAGGCGGGGATCGGCAAGACGACGCTCTGGCGTGCCGGCCTGGACGAGGCGGTCCGATCCGGCCAGCTCCTCCTCGAAGCCCGGCCCGCAGCAGCCGAGCGAGAGTTGTCGTTTGCGGCTCTTGGCGATCTGCTCGCCACCGCAGGCAAGGAGATCGCAAGTCTGCCGGCACCGCAGCGGCGCGCGCTACGGATCGCGCTCGTGCAGGACGACCCGAGAGGAGAACCGCCGGAACAGCGCACGATCGCCGTTGCAGTAACTGAGCTGCTCCGTCGCATGTCGCGCGACGCGCCCGTTGTCATCGCGCTGGACGACATGCACTGGCTCGATCTGCCCTCCGCAGCGATCCTCGAGTTCGCACTACGAAGGCTCAACGACGTGCCTGTGCTCGTGTTCGCGACGTCTCGCAACGGACAACACCAGCCGCTCACTTTCGCCGACGACGAGCGCCTCGCGGTCGGGCCTTTATCGCTGGACGCACTGGACGCGCTCACGCGCGAGCGGCTGGACACGCGATTCCTGCGACCGGTCTTGCGCCAGCTCGAGGACGCGTCGGGCGGGAATCCCTTCTACGCGCTCGAGCTCGCCAATGAGCTTCTCCGATCCGGTCGTCACGTCGAGCCGGGAGAGCGTCTGCGCATACCCACGCGTCTACGCGCCGTCGCGGGCAGACGTCTGACCTCGCTGACCCCGGAAGCGCGCCGGGCCGTGCTCGCGACCGCTGCGCTTGGACAGCCCGTCGCGCCGGTGGTCGAGGCTGCGGCCGACGGAGGAGGAACTGCGATCGCCGAAGCCGTTTCGGCAGGCATTCTCGAAACCGAGGGCGAGATCGTGCGTTTCACGCACCCGCTCTTCGCCTCGAGTGTCTACGACGACGCAGCGCCGGCGGATCGAAAGGCCATACACAGGCGCCTAGCGCAACTCGTGACGGATCCAGAGGAGCGTGCGCGCCAGCTCGCAGAGGGGGCAGACGGCCCCGACGCGACCGTCGCCCTCTTTGTCGAGGGTGCAGCAGCGAGCGTCGCCGCGCGAGGAGCACCCGATGTCGCTTTGAGGCTCGCAAAGCTTGCTGTCGAGCTGACACCGGCCGACCGGCGGAACGCGCTGCACAAGCGACGGCTCGATTGCGCACGCTACTCCGTCGCGGCGGGCGACCCGCGGCACGCCGCGGCGTTGCTCGAACGTCAGCTGGAGGTCGCCGCCACGGGACGCGAGCATGCCGAGGTCGAGCTCGAGCTCGGGCGGGCCTCGTTCGCCACCCGCGGTGTCTCTGCCGCGACGACGCACTACGAGCGTGCGCTACGGGAGGTTGACGGAAGCGATGAGTTGGAGCTCCAGGCGCTGATCCTGACGGAGCTTGCGCACATGCACCTGCTCGACATGCCGACGAGGTCCGACGCGTCGGAACGTGCTGTGGCACTTGCCGAGAAGGTGTGGAACCCAGAGCTCCTCGCGCGCGCGCTCGCGTGTCACGGGTTGACGCAGCTGGACCATGGTCAGCCACCCCTAGAGGAGTACTGGAACCGAGCGCTGGAGATAGAGCGGGCCGGTGGAGAGCTGCGTGAAGGCGGACCGGCGCACGCCTACGCCATCGCATTGTTCGTGCGCGGGGAGCTCGAGACCGCGGCAACACGTCTGCGCGAGGTCGCGGATTCGATGCGCCGGCGCGGAGACTCGACCCTTCCGTCGATCCTCCTGTATCTGAGCGACATTGCTCGCGCAGCTGGCCATTGGCAAGACGGGGCCGAATACGCCGATGAAGCGTACGACGTCGCCGTCCAGAGCGGCCTCGATTCACTCGAGCCGCTGTGCCTCCTGTGCAAGGCCCGCTTCACGATGCTGCGGGGCGAGCTCGCTCCTGCGGGGCAACAGGTGGAGGAGGCACTGGCACGACTCGAGCGCTTGGGCCCCCGCGAGAATCGGCCTGCGGCCGCTGACCGCTCCGTGCCCGAAGGGCTCGCGAGCTCATTGCTCGGGCGCATCGCCTTGATGTCGGAACGGTACGCCGAAGCGCATGAATGGTTCGCCCCGGATATTGCGTCACTCCGAGAGATGGACTCGCGAGAGCTGCTTGTCGAGGCGATCGCGGACGATGTCAATGCACTCGTTGCTCTCGGCAGGCTTGACGAAGCTGCGGGCGCAGCCGACGAGATGAGCGAACTCGTCGGCGCGCTCGAGGATCCGTGGCTCGAGGCGCTGGCCGCCCGGGCCGGAGGCGTCGTAGCCGCCGCCAACGGAGAGTTGAAATCCGCGGCCGAGATGTTGCAGCGCTCACACGCCCTCCTCGAAAGCCGGTCGTCGGCGTGGCCGTTCGAAGTTGCCAGGACCCTCCTCGCATTAGGTGCAGTCCAACGGCGCGCGCGCCAGAAGCAGTCGGCACGCGCAAGCCTCGAGCACGCTCTCGAGATCTTCGAGCGCCTGGGTGCCCGCCTGTGGGCCGACAAGACGCGCAGGGAACTCGCGCAGATCAGCGGACGGGCAATGCAGACAGCCGCGTTGACTGAGACGGAGCGGCGGGTCGCGGAAATCGTCGCCGCCGGACGTTCAAACGCAGAAGCGGCGCACGAGCTCTTCATGAGCCCCAAAACCGTCGAGTGGAACCTCTCCAAGGTGTACCGGAAGCTCCATGTGCGGTCGCGCGCCGAGCTCGCGGCGAAGCTCGCGCGGCAGCCGAGCCAACTTCAGTCGTAGCGAATGCGCGGGTCCGCCAGGCCGTAGAGGATGTCGGCGACGAGGTTGAACGTGACGACCATCGTCGCGACGACCATCAACCACGCCATCACCGGATAGGGATCGCTTGCGAATAACGCGTTGACGAAGTAGAAGCCCATCCCGTCGAGGGTGAAGATCGTTTCGAGCGTGATAACGCCCGCGAAGAGCCCGCCGAAGTCGATCGCGACGACGGTAATCAGGGGAATCAGTGCATTCCGGAACGCATGTTTCATGATCACGCGTCGTTCGACCAGTCCCTTGGCGCGCGCAGTCCTGACGTAGTCCGAGTTGAGCACCTCCAACATCGACGCGCGCATGAAGCGGCTGTACGAGGCGATGCTCAGCGTCGAGACCACCAGCACCGGCAAGGCGAGGTGCTGGATCCGGTCGATCAGGAAGTGCACCCCATGTCCGGCGTTCACTGAGGAGGAGAGGCCGGACGTGTAAAACACACGCACGTGCCACTTCAGGTAGATCTGGACGACGACGACCTGCAGCATCAGCGCCAGCCAGAACCCCGGCAGCGCGAAGCCGACGAAGGACAGCGTGGTCGCGGTGTAGTCGAACAGCGAGTACTGGCGTAAGGCTGAGTACACGCCGATACCGATCCCGACGAGGAGCGCAATGAGGATCGCGGTCAGGAGGTACTCGAGCGTGTGCCCGATGGAGCGCCTCAGATCCGGCCAGATCCTGCGGTTACCGAAGAGCGTGGTGCCGAACTTCTTGGTTACCGCGTCGTGAATCCAGTATCCGTAGCGGATGATGACGGGGCGATCGAGATTCTTCGAATGTTCGATCGCGTGGAGCTGCCCAGCGGTGAGGTTCGGGTTTGCCCGTAGGCGTCCGAGCGGGTCGCCTGTGATCGACACGAAGGTGAAGATCAGGAAGCTCGTCGCTATGAGCACCGGGATGCTGTAGAGAATCCTGCGCAGGACGAACGCCAGCACGACCTGACCTTCGCGCGTGACCTCCGGGGAAACCCCCGGTTTTGAGATCGGTCAATCCCCGGGGCATAACTGGGCCTACTGTTGCGGCATGCCGGGCCGCCTATCGCTTGCGGTTGTCGCCGCGTTGATCGCGACCGGTTGCGGCGCAGGCACCGACCAGCAGGCACCGGAGCCCAGGCTGCCGTCTTCGCCATGGCAGAGCGCGATGCCGCAGCAGGAGGGCATCGAGCTGCACACCATCGACCAGGCCGACCTGACCGGAGTGACGAGCCTGCTCGTCGCGCGCCACGGACGACTCGTCGTCGAGCGGTACTACGGGATCCAAGCCGCCGACCGCGTGCCGGTGTTCTCGATCACCAAGTCGGTCGTCTCCACGCTCGTCGGGATCGCGCTCGCCGAAGGCCGTCTGCGCAGCGTCGACGAACGTCTTGCCGAGCTCCTCCCGGGCGCAGACCGCCGCATCACCCTGCGCCACCTGCTCTCGATGACGGCGGGCTACGGACGGGCGCTGAACTACGGGCCGACCGACGCCTCGACGCTCGCGAATCGGCCGCTCGTCAGCCCGCCCGGAACGACGTTCCGGTACGACAGCGGCTCGAGCGATCTGCTCGCTGCCGTCCTCGCGCGCGTCACGGGTATGACCGCGGCCGAGTACGCGCAGCGCCGGCTGTTCGGGCCGCTGGGCATTCGCGACGTGCGCTGGCCGGGCTCGCACGGAGGCTCCGGCCTCGTCCTCCGACCTCGCGACCTGCTCGCGTTCGGCCAGCTCTACCTGGACGGCGGCACGTGGAAGGGGAAGCGGATCGTGCCGGCCTCCTGGGTGCGCACGTCCACGAGTGCGCACATCGCCGTCCCACCGGGACAGGGCCTGACGAGCTCGTACGGCTACGACTGGTGGGTCGAGACGCGCCGGGGCCGCTTCTTCGAAGCGCACGGCTATCTCGGGCAGGTCCTGGCCGTCTTCCCGCGGCTCGACGAGGTGGTGCTCGTCACGTCGTCAGGCGCGGGAACGACCGACGTGGTGCGCCGCGTGGTCGCCGCGACGCGTCCCTGAGCTACTTGTGGTCTTTGCCGTGCCCGTTGTCCGGCTTGTCCGGCTTGTCGGGCTTGTTGCCATGGTTCTCGGGCGCCGACGCCGGCGACGGCTCCTCGGCCGGCGGGGCCTCGGTCTCGGTGGGCGCAGGCGCCTCGACCTCCGGGACGGACTCGACCACAGGCACGGACTGCGTCTCGGCAGGCGGGGGCGGCGTCTCGGCAGGCGGGGGAGCCGCCTGCTCCTCCGGATCGACGACGATCGTCGCACCCCTCGGCACCGGGGCGTGCGTCTCGCGGGACGCATGCGGACGCGACGTCGCCACCCCTGACTTCACGACGGGCGCGACTCGCGCAGGGTGAGTCGCCGCAGCCGACGAGGCGACCGTCAGTCCCGCCTGCCGCCCCGTAGCCGCGGCGACCTTTGTGGGCTTCGCGGCGTGTGGTCGATATGGGGTCGCGTGTTTCGGCGCCAACGGCGCCGACGCCGCGGAAACCGCGGCGGTCGCGACGACCGCAGCCGTCGCCCCGAGCTTGATTGCGGCTGCGCCGCCGCCGCCGAGCAGCGTCTTCACGCAAGCGATCGCGCCGCCCACGTCAGCGCCACGGCGCAGCCGCTTCTTCCACGTGTCCGCGTCCTGCTCCAGGCCCTGAGCCAAAGCGCGGCGAGCGCGGAAGATCAGGGTCTCTACGGCGGCCTGGGAGAGACCCAACTCAGAGGAGATCTCGCGATACGTCAGCCCCTGCCACTCGCGCAGCAGGATGGCTCGCCGCTGGTTCTCCGGCATGTCCTCGAGGACGTCCTGCAGGCGGATCAGCTCGTCCGCGACCTGCTCCCGGCCGGGGACGACTTCCTGCAGCACCTCGAAGTTGTTCGGCGCCTCGACCCTGCCGCGGCGCCAGGACGAGCGCCGGCGCGACAGGCAGACGTTGTGCGCAATCTTGAACAGCCAGGCCGACTCCAGCTCGGGGACGATCCCGCGCTGCAGCCCGCGGAACGCGTTCATGAAGGTGGTCTGGACCGCGTCTTCCGCCTCTTCGCGCGAGCCGAGCTGATGGAGGCAGTAGCCGAAGATCTGGCCGGAGTAGCGCTCGTAGAGATCGGTGGCCGCGGCCGCGCCGGGAGCGTCGCGTGGTTCGACGCGGGTTGCTCGACCTATGGACGGGACTGCGGCCACCGTGGTTCTCCTGACTGCGGGTACGCGCGCCTGCGGAACGCACGCACAGCGAATGTCGGCGGCCGGAGTCCGGCCCTAGAACCCTTGAACGAGGGTCTGTCAGCCGGGGCCGCTGTGGCCTGAGCGCTCGGAGCCGGAGCCGCCGTCGCGCGAGTCGGAACCGTCCGTGCCGGAGTGCTCCTCGACTTGGCCGCCCTCGCCCGGGCCACTGTGGTCGACCTCGAGCGTCTGCGTGGGCGCCGGCCCGGGCCCTTCGCTGCTCGTTTCGTTCGGCCCGCGCTCGTTCTGCTCGACCGCGTGTGCGGGCTCTGCAGGCTCGGCCTCGACCTCGTGCCCGGGTCGCTCGACGGAGCTCGTGATCGGCACGAATCGTCGCACCGTCGCGCGCGGCTGCGGATGAGCGCGCGCCTCGCGATGCGCGCGCGAGATCCCCGTGTGCGCGTGGCGCGCGACCGCCGCCTCCCGTGTGTGCAAGCCACCGGCCCCTGTTGCGACGACGCCGACGCCGACCGCGGCGCCGGCGAGCTTCCAGGCAACCGGCAGCGCCGCGACGCGTGCCACGAGCCCGGCGGAACCGGGATCGAAGCCGGGGATCAGACGCTCCAACTCGTCGCGGACTGCGACGGGGATCGCGGCACTGCTCGCTCCCGCGACGAGGGAGCGCACGTGCTGCCGCGCGCGGAACAAGAGGGACTCGACCGCCGAGTGGGAGACACCGAGCACGCGCCCGAGCTCGTGGTAGGAGAGACCGCCGAGCTCGCGCATGACGAGCGCACGGCGCTGCCGACGCGGCAGCGTCCCGAGAGCCGCCCAGATCGCCTGCAGATCTGCGGCACGAATCGCGGCCGCAAGCGGATCCGGAAGGTCGGAAGGCAGTTCCGGCAGCGCCAGCGGCTCACGCATCCGCGCACGGATGCGCGCACAGCACTCGTTGCGAGCGATCGCCGCCAGCCACGCGGGGGCGTCACGAGGCGACGAGCCGCGCACGAGCGCCTGGTGGGCCGATACGAACACCTGCTGCGCCGCGTCCTCCGCGTCGACGGGGTCACGCAGCAGCAGACGGCAAAGCCCGAGGACCATGCGGCCGTGCTCCGCGAAGAGCATCGCGATGTAGGTGCCGGCCGCCTCAGGATCGAGACGGCCGGCTTTGGGGGAAAAGGCCGGTTCAGCCGTGGCCGTCGTTGCCTCCGTGGCCTGGGCCACTGTGATCGCCGTGGTCGTCGTCGTCGTTGTCGTTCTCCTCGACCTCGTTCTCGTCCTCGACCTCGACCTCGTTTTCGTCTTCGACCTTGAGAGTGAGCGTCACGGACTGACCTACGAGCGAGGCCGGCAACTGGATCCCGGCCGGCAGGAAGAGCGTCAACGACTGGCCGTTGACGCTGACCGTGATCGTCCCCGGGCCGACCGCGACGACCGGCGCCTGGATCGTCACCGTCCCCTCGTGGCCGACGACCTGCAGCGACTGCTGCGTCAACTGGCCCGAGGCGATCGCGACGTTCGCGTTCACGACGGCGCCCGACGTCGGGCCGACCGCGGCGAGTCGCCGCCCCGCGCTCGAGCGCAGCGCGAGCAGGCTGCGTCCGGCGGCGAGGAAGGTGATGCCGCGCACGCGCCGTACCACGACTCCGTGGATGCGCGCTCGGTGCGCGACGCCGAACGCGCGGACGACGCGCCCATTCACGTGCACGCGCGCGCCGACGCGGACGTGCGCGCTGCTGTGGACGGTGCGAACGAGTCCGCCCTTCGAGGCAATCGCAAGATTGCCTCCGCCCCCGCCGACGACGATGCCGGTGAAGGTGCCCGCGAGCGCACCTGTCGGGAAGATGACCGCGGCCGCGAGGACGGCCGCGAACAGCAGCTTCTTCATCAGGGATCTCCTTTTTCGTGGGACCCCTGCAAGAGGCTGGAGCCGCCGAAATCTTGCGAAATTCGTCAGACCAGGGAAGGAACGACGCCCAGCTCGCGACGGAGCCGCACGAACAGGGCTTCCAGCGCCAGCGGCGGGCTGAGGTTGAACTCCTCGAAGGCCCGCCAGGTCTCGCGGACGATCTCACAGGCGCGCTCGGCACCCGCCAGGCGCTCGGTGGTGCCGTCCTCGGCGAGCACGGCGAGGCGGTCGGCGTGGACGACGGCGCGCTGAACGCCGGGTCCGCGTAGACGGAGCGCGCCACCTCGAGCAGCGCCTCGCGGCGCTTCGCCGCCTTCGGGTCGAGCAGGCGTTGCGCACGGTCGAGCCGGCCGGCCGCGAGCCGCGCCAGCGCCGCGGCCTCCCCAGGCTCGAGCGCCGGCGCGCGTGCCGCGATCTCCGCCCGCACGGCGCGCTCGGAGAGGCGTGTGAACGGAACGAGCTGGCAGCGCGACAGGATCGTCTCCGTCAGCGGGCCGAGATCGTCCGCGACGAGGACGATCACCGCGTACGGCGGCGGCTCCTCCAGATCCTTGAGCAGCGCGTCGGCGGCATCCTCGTTCATCGTCTCCGCGGCGTAGAGGAGATAGACGCGGCGCTCGGCCTCGAAGGGCCGCATGTGCAAGTCGCGGCGCAGCTCACGGATGTCGTCGATGCGGATCTGGTCGCCGACCGGCTCGAGCAGGTAGACGTCCGGGTGCGTCCCGCGCTGCACGCGGTCCGGCTCGCCGATGAGCTGTCCCGCGAAGGTGACGGCCGCCGCGCGCTTGCCCACGCCGGGCGGTCCGTGGAAGAGGTACGCGTGCGCGGGGCGATCGGCGAGCGCGGCGCGCAGCAGCCGCTTCGCCTCGGCCTGCTCAGGAAAGGTCTCGAAGGCGTCCACGGATCTCCTCGGCGACGACGTCGGGTGGCCGGTTGCCGTCCACGGTCGTGATGCGTTCCGGATACATCTCTGCGAGAGAACGGTACGCCTCGTCGACCGCCCGCTGAAACTCCTTCCCCTCGCGCTCGATCCGGTCGGACGCTGAGCTGCGCCGGGAGGCGACCTCCGGGTCGACGAGGACGAGGAACGTTCGGTCGGGCAGCAGCCCCCGCGTGGCGACGAGGTTGAGCTCGAGCACGCGCTCGACTCCGAGCCCGCGCGCGATGCCCTGGTAGGCGAGCGAGGAGTCGATGTAGCGGTCGCAGACGACCACCTGCCCCGCCTCGAGCGCGGGCGCGATCACCCGGTCGACCAGCTCGGCCCGCGCCGCGGCGAACAGCGACGCCTCCGCCCAGGGGCTCATCTCCAGGCCCTCGAGGAGCAGCCGCCGCACCTCTTCGCCCAGCGGCGTGCCTCCAGGCTCGCGCGTCGCGACGACGTCGCGACCGTCCGCGCGCAGCGCATCCGCGAGCAGGTTCGCCTGCGTGGTCTTGCCGGACCCGTCCACCCCTTCGAAGGTGAGGAACACCGCCGCCGTACGATACGGCGCGTGCGGGCGGTCGTGACCGGAGGCGCGGGCTTCATCGGCTCGCACGTCGTCGATGCGCTGCTCGCGCGTGGCGACGAGGTGCATGTGCTGGACGACCTCTCCAGCGGGACGACCGTCGCCGACGGCGCGCAGCTGCACCAGGTCGACGTGCGCGAGAACACGGAAGACGTGTTCGCGACGGCGCGGCCAGGCGTCTGCTTCCACCTCGCGGCGCAGATCGACGTGCGTGTGTCCGTCGAGCGTCCCGACTTCGACGCGGCTGTCAACGTCGTGGGGACGCTGCGCGTGCTCGAGGCTGCGCGCGAGCACGGCACGAAGATCGTCTTCAGCTCCACCGGCGGCGCCATTTACGGCGAGTGCGACGGGCCGGCGGCGGAGGACCATCCGCGCCTGCCGCTCGCGCCGTACGGCGTCTCGAAGCTCGCGGCCGAGGAGTACATCGCCGCCTACAACCGCCTGTACAGCAACGGCCATGTGTCGCT
>WNFV01010517.1_pt1 | contig 19157 bp, 13 predicted proteins | sample 5400101 | NCBI WGS metagenome assembly WNFV01 (sample SAMN13153361, study PRJNA577476) | soil metagenome | isolation source: 115 cm soil or saprolite under grassland replicate 1 | place: USA:California | collected 2016-06-15 | reverse complement strand
CGTCCGGAACCAGTTCGCGCGTCATCCGCGTTGCCTCGCGTCCATCCGAAGCCTCCGCCACGACTTCGAACTTCTCCCTTTCGAGCAGCGCTTTCAACCCCTGCCGAACGACCACGTGATCCTCGGCAATCAATACGCGACAAGTCATCCTGTGCTCCGGATCGGAACCGTCACCAGGAGCTCCGTCCCGCCTTCCGGCGGGGACCGCAGCTGGAACTTTCCGCCGAGAGCGTCCAGACGCTCCCGAATCCCGAGCAAACCGAGCCCGCGGCGGCGGGGAGCTCGGCGGGGAGCTCCCGAACCGTCCGGATCGACTGGAATCCCGATTCCGTCGTCACGGATCGAACAGCAGAGCGCCTTGGACTTCCGGGAGATCCGAATCGATGCATGCGTCGCTCCCGAGTGACGTGCGATGTTCGTCAGCGCCTCCTGCACGATCCGATAGACGGCGGTCTCGACCAGAGGCTCGAGACGCCCTTTCGTCGAGCCTTCGACCGAGGAGGCGATTCCGGTCCGTGCCGCAAAACCCTCCGTCAGGAACTCCAGGGCCGGCTGCAGTCCCAGGTCGTCCAGGATGGTCGGCCGCAGCTCGTGGGACAGCCGCCGCAGTCGCTCCTCGAGCGCGTCGAGAAGGCCGTGGACCGTCTCGAGTCGTCTCCGGTCGGCCTCCGGCCGCTCTGCGCCGATCTCGGCGAGCGCGAGATGGATCGAAGTCGTCATCTGGCCCACTTCGTCATGGAGCTCGCGAGCGATCCGGCGGGACTCCTCTTCCCGTGCGTGAAGGGACCGATCTGCGAAGATCCGGAGCTCGTCGCGGCTCGCGAGCATCTGATGGTAGAGCGAGAGGTAGCGCTGCTCGCTCTCCCTCAACCTTCGTTCGACACGCGTCCGCTTGCGAATGTCTCGAAGAGACCACGCGAAAACGACGCGGTGATTCGTGGTCGGCACCTTCGCCCCGGTCAGAGCCGCATCGAAGGGCTCGCCGTCGAGGGGCCGCACGCGAATCCTCAGCTCTTCGATGCCGGGCCTGCCGGAGCGCCGGATGGCCGCTAACCGCGATCGGAATTCGCTTCGGTTCTCTTCACAGATGAAGCGAGCGAGCGGACGTCCGGTGAGGTCGGCCTGGCGGACGTGGAGAAGAGCGCCCGCGACGCGGTTCGCCTGCTGGATCTTTCCGGCGCCGTCGGTCGTGAGATAGCCGTCGGGAGCAAACTCGAACAGTGCCCGGTGCTCGTCGAGCAGGGACGCGTCACGCGGCCGAGTTCGCGCCTGGCGCGGGTTCGGTGCCACCCGCAGAGAACCGAGCCGCCGCCCCCTGGGTTCGAAGGACCGGCGGAAGGCATGGCCCATCCTTCCACCTCCATTCCGCGAGAGGGCCACCGCGGCCTGCGGCCTCTCCCACCGGACGAGTCTTCTTTTCCACTCTGTTTTTAACGCGCCGGCCGACGAGATGCAACCCCGGATTCCGGGATTTCGCTCAAATCTTGGACCTTGAGCTCTCTTTTTACGGAACGAGCGCGATGGCGCGCAGCGGTCCCCCCGAGCCACCCGCGATTTTCATCGGCAGGGCGACGACCCACGCACCCGCCTCGGGAACGCTCTCGAGGTCGGTCAGATTCTCGAGACCCGGGACGTTCGCCGCCGCGACGAGCCGGTGAACGGGAAAGTCCTTCGAGGGTCCGTGATCGATCGACGCGGTGTCGACTCCGAGCGCTCCGACGTGCCGCTCCCGCACGAGGAATCCCGCCGCGTCTGCGCCGTAAGACGGGAAGTGGAGGTTCGAAGCGTCGCCGGGCGTATCGTCTCCGAGATACCGTTTTCGGTCCGGCCAGAGTCTGCTCCAGCCGGTGCGCAGGAGAACGATCGCGCCGCCCGGGATCGTTCCGTGCCTCTTCTCCCACGCGCGGACTTCCGCGAGTGAAAGTCGGTGATCCGGGTCCGACGCGGCGGCTTCCGCGACGTCGATCCGGATCGCGGGGGCCACGAGCTGTCGGACCGGAACCTGGTCCACGGTCTTCTGGCCGCGCCCAAAATGGATCGGCGCGTCGAGATGCGTGCCGCCGTGCTCGGGAGCACAGAACGAATTTGCCGAGTAGAACCAGCCTCCTTCCGTCATTCCCGAGGTCAGGGTCGTCAGCTGGAAGCGCGTCGGGGAAGTCGGCCAGTAGATCGTGTCGGCGTCGAACGGATGAGTGAGATCGACGACACGCGCGCTTCGAAGGTCCGGCGCGGGGGCCTTCGCCACGTTCGCCCGCTCGGCGGCGGCCCAGCCGACGGCCACCAGCAGAATGAGAAAAAGAGCACCGCGCTTCCGAACGTTCATGATTTCACTCCTCCGGTGGACCTCCGGTCCGCGCGAGATGTTCCATCTTCACGGAGCCGGCCTTGAAGTTGCGCGCGGACGCGAGCATCTTCGAGATCGTTGCGTCGAAGGTCGGCGTCCCCCCGCGCTGGGAGCGCAGCGGGTTCACGCGAGCCACGACGAACGCCCGAAGGTACGGGCTCTGCAGGCCGCGCTCCTTCAGCGCCGCGACCGATTCGGAGACCGCGCGGTCGAGCTCGAGAACTTTCGCCGAGCGTTCGCGACGCCGGCCGAGGGCCTTGCCGAGAGGTGCATCGAAGAACTCGTCTACTTTCTTCAGGACTGGGTGGTACGCGCCCCCGGAGAAACGGCCACTCTCCTCGTAGCAGAGACCGAGCGTCAGGAACGCCGGCTCCTCGAACTCGAGCGCGTAGTCCTTCTCCGGCCTGGAGGGCTCCTTCTCCGCGAGGTCCCGCGCCATCCGGATGGTCTCGAGCGCCTTCTCCCGGAGGTTGTGCGCCTTCTCGGTGTTCAAGGCGAGGATCTTGTAGGCGAGCTCCGGATCCGGGAGGACGAGCGCCGTGACCGACTTCGCGCCGAGCGCCTTGAGTGCCATCAAGCGATGGTGCCCGTTGGGCGTCCAGTACGATCCGTCCGGCCCGCGCACGGCGATGATCGGATCGAGAAACCGATCCAGCCGGTCGATCACGGCGGCCAGCCTCTGAACGTGAGCGGGCGAAACGTCGCGCTGGAACGGAGTCGGCGAGACCTTCTCGATGGGAAGTCCCGCGAGCACCTGCCACTTCGCCCCGAGCGGATCGCGGTAGGTGCCCAGGATCGAGCCTCCGTCCGACTCGATCGCACGCGCGAGCTGCACGACTTCCGCCGGGGATTCGCGCGAGGCGAGGTCTCCGGCCCCGAGTCCCCGCGAGGCGGGCTCGGCTCCCTTCTTCTTCTTTCGCGGCGGCATCGCAGTCTTCCGGCCCTGCCTATATTGTCACCCGATGCACACCGGAACGTGGCCGATCGGATTCCGCGACGTTCTTGAGGCGCGGCAGCGCATCAGTGTCTATCTCCCGGCGACGCCGCTCCGAAACTACGCGGCCTTAGACGAAGCCGTGGGGGATGGAATTCGGGTGTGGGTCAAGCACGAGAACCACAATCCGACGAACTCGTTCAAGGTTCGAAACGCGATGTCGGTCATGACGTCGCTCTCCGCTTCCGAGCTCCGGCGGGGAGTCGTGAGCGCGACCCGCGGCAACCACGGACAGGGCCTCGCGTGGGCCGGTTCGATTCTGGGCGCGCCGGTGACCGTCTGCGTCCCGTTCGGGAACAACCCGGAGAAGAACGAGGCGATGCGTGGATTCGGCGCGGAGCTCGTCGAGGCCGGCCGGGATTACGACGAGTCACTCGAGGCCGCGGAGCGGCTCGCCACCGAGCGGGGAATGCGCATGGTTCATGCGACCAACGAGCCTCTCGTCGTCGCGGGCGCGGCGACCCTGGCACTCGAGATCCTCGAGGCGCGCCCGCGCATCGAGGCGATCGTGGTCGCAGTCGGAGGCGGCTCGCAGGCGGTCGGTGCGCTGACAGTCGTCCGCGAGATCGCGCCGCGCGTTCGCGTGTACGGCGTTCAGGCGGAGCGCGCAGCGGCCATCCACGACTCGTGGCACGCCGGTCGCGTCGTGACCCGCGAATCGGCGGACACTTTCGCGGACGGCCTCGCGACCCGGCGACCGTACGAGCTGACCTTCCCCGCTCTCCGGGAAGGTCTGTCCGGCTTCGTCACGGCGAGCGAGTCCGCGATCGCCCAGGCGGTTCGCCTCCTCCTCTCGACCACGCACAACCTCGCCGAAGGTGCGGGGGCAACGGGGCTCGCGGGCGTGCGGCGGCTTTCGGAGAAGCTCGCCGGGCGGGAAGTCGCGGTCATTCTGTCCGGCGGGAACATCGACGCGGAGACGCTCGGCAAAGTCGTGGCGGGAGCGCTCTGAGGACGCCCAGGACTCGGGACTGACCAACGGGGACCCAGGAATCCCTAGTCCAGGGTCACGATCACCAGCGTCCGGTCGTCTTCGGGAGCCGTTCCTCCCGTGTGGGTTTCGATTTCGTGGAGGATCGCGTCGCGGAGCGACGGAGCGTTCGCACCGCGCTCGCGGGAGAGAATCGCCTCCAGCCGATCGAAGCCGAAAGGCTCCCCGGACGGGCTCGTGCACTCGACGAGCCCGTCGGTCAGGAAGACCACCCGGTCGCCCGAAGCGAGAGACCAGACCTGCGTCGCGAACTCCGAGCTCTGCGAGATCCCGAGCGGGAAAGAGGGAAGGGGGAGGCTTTCCACGCCGGTCTGGGAGACGCGGTACGGTGCCAGCTGCCCGGCATTGGTGAGCTCGGCGCTTCGCGACGCCGAGTCCAGAACGAAGAGGGCGAGCGTCATGTAGCTCCGTGAGTCGGTGGAGCGGTGAATCAGGTCATTCAATCGCGTGAAGATCGCCGGGCCGGTCAGGCCGCTCTCGATCAGGGTCGCCAGGGCGGCCTTCGCCATCGCGACGAGCAGTCCCGTCGGAAGGCCGTGTCCGGAGACGTCCCCGATCGCGATCGCGGTCCGCCCATCGGGCGACGGAATGTAGTCGTAGTAGTCCCCGCCGATCTCGGCGACCGACTGAACGTGGGCGAGAACTTTCACGCCCGCGAGCTCAGCTGCCGCCGGCGGGAGGAGCTTCTGCTGGATGGTTCGCGCGACCGCAATCTCCGCCTCGAGACGTTCTTTCCGCGCGGTGTCGAGGAGGAGCCGCTGAATCGAGTCCGCCATGCCGTCGAACGAGCGGGCGAGGTCTCCGATCTGATCTTTCGACTTCGTGTTCACCCGCACCGAAAAGTTACCTTGCGCGATGGCGGCCGAAGCGCGGCTCATCCGGTTGACGTTGCGGGTGATGCTCCCCACGAGCGCGAAGGCCAGCGCGAGCGCCACGAGATACACGAAGAGGAGAGCGCCGGCGAGCCCGGCCATGACCCCGAGCACGATCCGCCCCGCTCCCGGCACCCAGTTCGAGAAGAGCTCCTCGAAGAGGAGGCGCGGCGACGTGTGACCGATGACGGCGACGATCCGGTAGGAAACTCCCTTCGGCGATCGGTACACCGCCGCGGGACGAGCCATGTAAATCCCGACGACGTTCTCGCTGTCGAGAAGCGAACCCTCCGGCTCCTGCGGCCGCGCCCGGGGGCGCACCGCGTTCTCGGGGTCGAGGTCGGGGTTCGGGTCTTTCGGGCGGCCTTGACCATCCATCTGGATCTCGAAACCGCGCCGGTGCCTTTCCGTCCCCGCTTCGGACTGGACGACGTATCCCGTCCGGTCCGCGAGCTCCTGAAGGGTCTCGCGGTCGTAGAGCGGCAGGAGCAGGATCCGGCCGTTACCGTCCTTCGCCTCGCCCGCCGCGATCCACGGCTGGTCGTCGGCGAGAAGGAGCTTCGGCTTTCCGGGCTGGATCGCCCACGAGACGAGTGTGTCGGCGGGAAGCCATTCGACGGAGGAGCTCGAGACCCGCCCCCCGCGCACCTCGACGGCGCGAACACCACGGCGCCCCTCGGTTGCCTCTTCCGCCACCGCCTGGATCTCCCGGCGCAAGCGTCCGCCGACGAACTGGAACGAGAAGAGATAGCCGACCGACAGGAGCAGGAGCGCGAGCAGCGGGATCGGCACGATCCCGATCAGGAAGTAGGAGAAGGCGAGCCGCAGAGTCAGCCGCCGCACGACGAGCCGGAACACCGCCAGGACCGCACGGTACGCGAGTACACACCCGGCGGTGGTCGCGACGAGCCAGGCGAGGACACCGAGGAAGCCCAACCGGTCGGCGTCGCCGCCGTTGATTGCGATCAGGACGACCGAGATCGCAAAGGCGACGAGCCACTTCTTCGTCGATTTGCGGAGAGCCACCGCGGCGAAGGATAGCCGGAGGCGGTCGCGGTTAGAATAGCGTCAGGTTGAAGTTCTTCCGGCATACGGCGCTTCTTCTCCCTTCCGCTTTCCTCCTGGGCGTCCTGCTCTTTCTGTTGACCCACGGTCGCCAGGATGCCGGCTTCGCGGCCTATCCGTTCTTCGAGCAGTGGGGCGCGGCCGCGGCGACCCGTTCCTCGCCCGAGTTCCGGTTCCTGGAGCAGTGCCTCGTCTTCTTCCTTCCGCTCTATCTCATTGCTCTCCTCTTCGTGCTCTGCATCGCGGTCGCGGAAAACACCCTCTATGGCCCGCGGCGTCCGGTCGCGCGGTCCGCCTTCGATCGCGCTTTCCGGAAAGTCTTTCCGCTGCTCTACCTCGCGACCGTGGCCGCGCTGGTCATCGCGGGAGACCGGCTCTCGCGGGCGTACGCTCCCGGCGCTCTCGTCACGCCGGTCCTCGTGGCGCTCGCGCCGTTTCTCGGTGCCGGAGTCGCGATCGTTCCAGCCTCCGTTCTGGCCGCCCCGGCGGCACTGGTGGCGCGGACGAGGGCGGCATGACCACGCACGGACGCTCGATCGTCGTCCTCGACTTCGGCGGTCAATACGCGCAATTGATCGCGCGGCGGGTCCGCGAGGCTCGCGTCTTCTCGGTCGTTCTGCCTCCCGACGAGCCGGAGGAGGGGATCCGGCGCTGGAATCCGGCCGGCATCATCCTGTCGGGAGGACCGCAGAGCGTTTATGACGAAGGCGCGCCGCTGCCGCGGACCGACCCCCGCACGCTCGGCGTGCCGGTGCTCGGACTCTGCTACGGAATGCAGTGGATGGCCCACGTGGGCGGGGGAGAGGTGACGCCCGCGAACGGCCGCGAGTACGGCCGCGCGGTGGCCCGCCTCGAGACGGATTCGGAGCTCTTCGCCGGCCTGGAGGCGGAACAGACGGTCTGGATGAGCCACGGCGACTCCGTTCTCCGGCCGCCGGCGGGTTACCGGATCACCGGCTCGACACCGTCCACTCCCGTCGCCGCATTCGAGGACTCCGAGCGGCGCCTTTACGGACTGCAGTTTCATCCCGAGGTCCGCCACACCGAGCACGGATCGGCGATCCTCGAGAACTTCCTGTTTCGCGCCTGCGGCGTGCGGCCGGACTGGACGATCGCGTCGTTCCGCCACGAGAAGGTCGAGGCGATCCGCCGCCAGGCTCCCTCCGGCGCGGTCGTGTGCGCTCTTTCCGGCGGCGTCGACTCTGCCGTCACCGCGCTCCTCCTCCGGGAGGCCCTCGGGGACCGCGTCCACCCGATCCTCGTGGATCACGGGCTGCTGCGCGCGCACGAAGCCCGGCAGGTCGAGGAGGCGTTCGGCCGCCTCGGGATCGCGATCCGCGCCGTGGACGCGGCGGACCTCTTCTTCTCCCGTCTGGAAAGCGTCACCGATCCGGAGGAGAAGCGCCGCGTCATCGGCCGCACTTTCATCGAGGTGTTCGAGGAGGAGGCGCGGGAGATCCCCGATGCCCGATACCTTGCGCAGGGGACCCTCTATCCGGACGTCATCGAGTCGATCTCGATCAAGGGGCCGTCGGCGGTCATCAAGACGCATCACAACGTCGGCGGACTGCCCGAAAAGCTCGGGCTCGAGCTGATCGAGCCGGTGCGCGAGCTCTTCAAGGACGAGGTTCGGCGCTTGGGCGGCGAGCTCGGGCTCCCGCAGGAGTTCCTGTCGCGCCATCCCTTCCCCGGGCCGGGTCTCGCGGTGCGGATTCCAGGAGAAGTGACGCGCGAGAAGGTCGCGATCCTGCAGCGGGCCGACGAGATCGTTCTCGAGGAGATCCGCGCGGCCGGCCTCTACGGTGCCATCTCGCAGGCGTTCGCGGTGCTGCTTCCGGTACGCTCGGTCGGTGTGATGGGGGACAACCGGACGCACGACTTCGTCGTCGCGGTGCGCGCCGTCCAGACCACCGATTTCATGACCGCGGACTGGTTCCGGATGCCGCACGAAGTGCTGGACGCGATCGCGAGTCGGATCGTCGGGACGGTGCGCGGCATCAACCGCGTCGTTTACGACGTCACGTCCAAGCCTCCCGCGACGATCGAGTGGGAGTAGCGAGACCGGAAACCTCCCACATGACGCCGGAGGAGTTCCGGCGGCATGGCCGCGCGGTCGTGGACTGGATCGCGGACTACATGGAAAGAATCGAGAGCTTTCCGGTTGTCTCGCGCGTCCTACCGGGCGAGATCCGTGCGGCGCTGCCCGAGGTGCCGCCGAAGCGCGGCGAATCCTTCGACGCGATGCTCGCGGACGTCGATCGGATCATCTTGCCCGGAATCACCCACTGGCAGTCGCCGAACTTCTTCGCCTACTTCCCATCGAACAACTCGGGGCCGGCGATTTTAGGCGAGCTTCTTTCCGCCGGTCTCGGTGTCCAGGGCATGCTCTGGGCGACGAGCCCGGCCTGCACCGAGCTCGAGACCCACGTCCTCGACTGGCTGGTCGGGATGCTCGGCCTACCCGAGAAGTTCCGTTCGAACTCGACGGGCGGCGGCGTGATTCAGGACACCGCCTCGAGCGCGACCCTGTGCGCGTTGCTCGCCGGACGGGAGCGCGCCACCGGCTTCCGTGCGAACGAGAGCGGCGGCGATGGGATGCTCACGGCCTACGCGTCCACGCAGGCCCACTCTTCGGTCGAGAAGGCGGTGAAGATCGCGGGGCTCGGCCGCGAAAACCTGCGGTTGATCGAGGTGGACGAGAAGTTCGCGATGCGTCCGGAAGGGCTCGCCCGCGCGATCTCGGAAGACCGCCGCGCCGGCAAGATTCCGAGTTTCGTCTGCGCGACTGTCGGGACGACGTCTTCGAACGCGATCGATCCGGTTGCCGAGATCGGAAAACTCTGCCGCGATGAGGGAATCTGGCTCCACGTGGACGCCGCGATGTCCGGGACGGCCGCGCTGTGCCCGGAGTTTCGCGGGATCCAGGAGGGAGTCGAGCTCGCGGACAGCTACTGCTTCAACCCGCACAAGTGGATGTTCACGAACTTCGACTGCGACGCCTTCTGGGTCGCCGACCGCGCGGCGCTCATCCGGACGCTCTCCGTGCTGCCGGAGTACCTCCGCAACAAGGCGACGGAGTCTGGAGCGGTCTTCGACTACCGGGACTGGCACGTCCCGCTCGGCCGCCGGTTCCGGGCCCTGAAGCTCTGGTTCGTGATCCGCCACTACGGGGTCGAGGGTCTCCAGCACCACATCCGCCGCCACGTCGAGCTCGCCCGGAAGTTCAAGGCGTGGGTCGAGAAGTCCAATCGGTTCGAGCTCGCGGCCCCTGTGCCCTTGAACCTGGTTTGTTTCCGGCACGTCGGCGGCGATGAGATCAACCGGAATCTGCTCGAGACACTGAACGCGAGCGGTCGGCTGTACTTGACGCACACATCGCTCGGCGGCAAATACACGCTGCGGATGTCGATCGGTCAGAGACAGACCGAAGAGCGCCACGTCGCGGCGGCATGGCAGGCGATCGAGGAGCTGGCGGTCGAGGTCGAGCCGACCGTTTAGAGACAGGCGGCGATCGCCGCGAGGCCTTCCCGCAGCGGCTCGGTCGCGCCCCCGAACGAGATCCGGAAGTGCGACGGTGAGTCGAAGAAACTGCCGGGCACGACCGCAACTCCGCGTTCGCGGAAGAGCCGCTCGACGAACGGACGCGAGTCGCGACCATCGGGACGTCGACGACGTCCCGCGCCCTTCGGATCTTCTCGGTGACCTCCGCCGACGCGAGCGCCCATCCGCACCGCAGCGAGGCGAGCCCGTACGCCTTGGTCAGGCTGTTGGTGGAAACGAACGCGGGGGAAAGCGTTGCCGCGGGCGGATGTCCGCCCGGGGCGAGGTCGAGGTAGACCTCGTCGACGATTCCGTGGAAGCCGTGCCGCTCCGCGAGCCGGGCGATCCCGCGCAGGTCTTCGGAGGATGCGAGCCCGCCGGACGGATTGTGCGGAGAAGAGAGCATCACGACGCGCGTCCGCGGAGTCATCGCCGCGGCGATCGCGTCTCTATCGAGCCGGTAACCCTCCTCGAAACGCCGCTCAAAACGCGAGATCGTCGCGCCCAACAGGGTCGAGGCGGCGGCCAGGGGATCGTAGCCGGGCTTTTCCAGGAGCACCCCGTCGCCCGGCTCGATGAGCGCGGCGAGCGCCAGGAAGTTGGCGCCGGAGCAGCCAACCGCAGTCGCGACATTCGCGGGCTGGACTCCATAGCGCGAGGCGATCGCCTCCACGAGAGGGGGGTAGCCGTTCGGACTTTCGCCGGCGAGGTCCACCACGTCTCGCGCGCCGGGCAGATCGTCGAGCGAGCAGGCGAGAAGGTTCGATCCCGCGAGGTCGATCTCCGGTTTCGGCCGCTTCTTCGCCCACTCCATGTAAGGAGAGCGAGCCCGGGTCATGCGGGCGAGCCACCCCGGCTCCGCCGGACGAAGAGCCAGTACACCAGCGGGCCGACCGCGAGGAAGGCGATGCCGATCGCGGACCGGAAGGGGTTCGTCCGGACGGCGGAGACGACAACCACCACGGCCGCGGCGACGAAGAGCGCCGGGACCAGTGGATAGCCGGGCGTTCGAAACGTGCCGGGCTCGCGGCTGTTGATCGGTATCGTCCTGCGGAAAACGAAGATCGCCGCGACCGTCAAACCGAAGAAGATCCAGTCTCCGAAGACGACCGAGTCGACGAGCTCACCATAGGTGCCCGTCAGGGCGAGGAGGATTCCCCAGCCCGCTTGCAGGAGGATTGCGAGCGTCGGCGTCCCGAACCTCGGATGAAGCCGGGCCAGAGCGGGAAAGAATACGCCGTCTTTTCCCATCGCGAAGTAGATCCGCGTCTGGGCGAGCAGCGTCAGATCGAGGAAACCGAACGCGGAGATCGCGATGGACGCGGCGATGAGACGATCGGCCCCGGGGCCGAAGATCCACTGGAGAGCCTCGGCCGCCGGCGTTCCCGTGGCCGCCAGGGCGGCGTGCGACAGGACCCGGAGGTAGACCACGTTGGCGGAGAGATAGACCGTGATGACGATCCCCATTCCCACGATCAGGGCTCGGGGAATCGTCCGGCGCGGCTCGCGCGTTTCTTCGGCGACCAGGTTGACGCTCTGCCATCCCCCGTAGGCGAAGAGAATCGGGACGAGCGCCCCGCCGAACGCCACAAAGCCCCTGGACGGCGGAGGGTGGACGGGGACCACGTTCGGTCCCACAGCGGGAGGAAACATCAGGCCGCCGCCGATCAACGCCGCCAGCGCGACGAACTTCAAGACCACGAGGACGTTCAAGAGGCGGCTGCCCGGCTTGACTCCGAGGAGGTTGACCGCCGCCACGACGCCGATCGCGATCGGCGCCGCGACGGAGGCGTCGGCGGGGTTCCGGCCCAGGAGTCGCAGACTGTATTGGGCGAACGTGATCGAGACGGCCGCGAGTCCGCCCCCCTGGATCATCAGGAGCGAGGTCCACCCGAAGAGAAACGCCACGAGCGGGTGATAGGCCTCGCGCAGGTAGACGTACTCGCCGCCGGCCCGTGGGAAGAGCGTCGCCAGCTCCGCGAAGGCGAACGCCCCGGCGAGCGCGATCGCACCTCCCGCGAGCCACGCGGCCAGCACGAGACCGGCTGTCGGAAGCCGCTGTGCGACGACCGAAGGAACGATGAAGATCCCGGATCCGATGATTCCGCCGACGACCACCATGGTGGCATCGAATGACCCGAGCGCGCGACGGAAAGCCATCGATTGCGGGAAGGGTAGCAGTGGCCGCGACCCGCCTCGAACTCCCGTACAATCGGTCTTCGATGCCCGCCGACTTCGTCCACCTCCACCTCCACACGCAGTATTCGCTCTTGGACGGCGCCAACAGGTTGGGCGAGCTGTGCCGCCGGGTCCGAGAGCTGGAGATGCCCGCCGTCGCGGTAACCGATCACGGCAACATGTTCGGAGCGTTTTCCTTCTACCACGAGGCGTTGAAACAGGGCGTCCGTCCGATCCTCGGCGTCGAGGCTTACATCGCGCCGTCCGACCGCCGCGATCGGGAGGCGCAGGCCGCAAGCGAGTCGGGCGACGGCTACGCCTACCACCTGACGATCCTCGCGGCGACGCAGACGGGCTACCGAAACCTCGTCCGACTGGTCTCGGAGGCCTACCTGACCGGGTTCTACCACCGCCCGCGCATGGACAAGGCTCTCCTGCGAGAGAACGCGGAGGGGTTGATCGGGCTGTCCGGGTGCCTGAAAGGAGAAGTCGCGGGCGCACTGTCCCGCGGGAACTATGCCGCGGCCGAGCGGGCGGTGCGCGAGTACCAGGAGATCTTTGGGAAAGACAACTTCTTCATCGAGCTCATGGACCACGGGCTTCCGAAACAGACGGAGATTCTGCCCGATCTGCTCCGGCTCGCCGCCGCGACCGGGGCGGCGATGGTCGCGACCAACGACGGTCATTACCTGCGCCGTGACGATGCGTTCGCCCACGAAGTGCTTCTCTGCATCGGCATGGGAAAGACGCTCGACGACGAGCGCCGGATGCGGTTCTACAACGACGAGTTCTACGTCAAGAGCGCCGAGGAGATGCGCGAGCGTTTCCGGCGGTGGTCGGAGGAAGCGCTCACGAACACGGTCGCGGTCGCGGAACGCTGCGCAGTGACGTTCGACACCGAAGGACTCCACCTGCCGACGTTCTCCGCGCCGGAGGGGAAGACGCCGGGCGAGCACTTCGCAGACCTCGCGCGCGAGGGGCTCGAGCGACGCCTGGCGGAGCTCGATCCCTTCTTCCGCGCGGGAAAAATCCCGAACCCGCCGGAGAAGTATCGCGAGCGGCTCGAGTACGAAATCGGCGTCATCGAGAAGATGGGATTCCCCTCTTACTTCCTGATCGTCTCCGACTTCATCCGGCAGGCGCGGGAGAGCGGAATCTCGGTCGGGCCCGGGCGGGGCAGCGCCGCCGGCTCGATCGTGTCCTGGGCGCTTCGAATCACGGAGATCGATCCGCTCCGATACGACCTCCTCTTCGAGCGGTTCCTGAACCCCGAGCGGATCTCGATGCCCGACATCGACATCGACTTCTGCCAGGCGCGGCGCGGCGAGGTGATCGACTACGTCACGAGGAAATACGGCCGCGAGAACGTCGCCCAGATCGTGACGTTCTCGCAGTTGAAACCGAAGCTCGCCGTCCGCGACGTCGCGCGGGTGCTCTCGCTGCCGGTGTCGATCGGCGACCGGATCGCCAAGCTCATCCCGGACGGCGTCGACGTGACCTTCGAGCGTGCGTTGAAGGAGTCGGCTCTCTTGAGAGAAGCCATCCAGTCGGACGAAGCGGTCGCAAAGGTCGTCCGGATCGCGGAGCGGCTGGAGGGACTCTCGCGGCACGCCGGGATGCACGCGGCGGGCGTCGTGATCGCCCCGCGTCCGATTACCGAATACCTCCCGCTCTACCGCACCAACACGGGCGACGTCACCACGCAGTTCGACATGAATGCGGTCGAGAAGATGGGGTTGCTCAAGATCGATTTCCTCGGCCTGATCACGCTCGACGTCATGGAGTCCGCGGTGGCAGGGATTCGGGAGCGGACGGGCGAGACGGTCGACCTCGACAAGGTGCGGCTCGACGACGAGAAGACGTACGAGCTCTTCCGCTCGGGCAAGACCGCTTGCGTGTTCCAGTTCGACTCGTCGGGAATGCGGGATCTGCTGCGGCGCGCGAAGCCGAAGGTCTTCTCCGACCTCGCGCTTCTGAATGCCCTCTATCGCCCCGGGGCGCTCGACGTCGGGATGGTCGAGGAGTACGTCCGGCGCCGCAACGGCAGCCGGAAGGTCACTTACCCGCTGCCGGAGATCGAGGACATCCTCCGAGAGACTCTCGGAATCCTCGTCTACCAGGAACAGGTCATGTTGATCGCCTCGCGCGTGGCGGGATACTCCCTCGCCGAGGCGGACCTTCTCCGAAAGGCGATCGGCAAGAAGAAGCGCGAGATCATGGCGGCCGAGCGGGAGAAATTCCTTGCTCGCGCCGCCGAGCACGGCACGACGAAAGAGAAGGCGAAGGAGCTCTGGGCGCTCATCGAGCCGTTCGAGCGCTACGGTTTCAACAAATCCCACGCCGTAGCCTACGCGCTCGTCGCCTACAAGACCGCTTTTCTCAAGGCCCACTATCCGGTGGATTTCCTCGCGGCCGCGCTCTCCGCAGAAATCGGCTCGACCGACGGAATCGTCAAGGTCATCGGCGACTGCGTGGAGATGGGCATCCCGGTTCTCCCGCCGGACATCAACGAATCGCAGAAAAACTTCGCGGCGGTCGGGTCGGCGATCCGGTTCGGTCTCGCCGCGATCAAGGGCGTCGGGGATCAGGCAGCGGAGTCGATCCTCGAAGAGCGGCGCCGGCGGCCGTTCGCCTCGTTCACGGACCTCGCACACCGACTCGACTCGCGCCTCGTCAACAAGCGCACCTTGGACGCCCTGATCTGCGCGGGAGCGCTCGACTCGTTCGGCAGGAACCGCGCGACGCTCGCCTCCGCTTCGGAGACGGTCGTCGCAATGGCGGCGCGCCGTCGGGAGGAGGCGGAGCTGGGTCAGTCGAATCTCTTCGCCGGCGGCGGGGAAGATGGAGAGACTCTCACCGACCAATTGCGGGAGGAGCCGGAGTGGTCGCTCGAGGAGAAACTGCGCCGGGAAAAGGACGTTCTCGGGTTCTACGTCACGGGGCATCCCCTCACGAAGTACCTGGAAGAGATCGACCGGTTCGCCGAGGCCCGCGTCCAGGACCTCTCTGAGCGGATCGATCAGACGGTGCGGGTCGCTGGAGTTCTGGTGAACGTCAAGAAGCAGAAGATCAAGAAGGGCGTCAACGAAGGCAAGACGATGCTGAAGGCGACCCTCGAGGACACGACCGGCGGAGTGCCGGTCTGCGTCTTCGCCAACCTCTACGAGAGAGTTGCCTCCTGGATCCGTGCCGATCTGCCGGTCCTCGTGACCGCCCTCGTTCGGGAGTCCGGTGGCTCGCTCGAACTGACGGTCCAGGACCTCACGCCGCTCGAGGGGATTCGGGAGCGGCTCGCCCGCGAAATGGAGATCCGCATCAACCTGACGCTCGCCGACGAGACGCTCATGGGTCGGCTGAAGGAGCTCCTGAAGCTCCACTCGGGCACGACACCTCTCGCGTTGCGTCTGGTTCGGCCGGGCGACTTCGAGGTGAAGCTGAAGGCGGCTGACTCGATCCGGGTGACGCCTTCGCCGAGGCTGACCGGGGAAGTGCGCGCGCTCACGGGTGAGGACTCCGTCCGCTTCCTCTTCTAGTGACGTCACGGCCGGCCCCGGCGCGCTTCCCCCCGACGTCGCGCGCAGAGTCGCCGAAGCCCGCCGGCTCGCGCGCGCGAGCGGAATTGCTCTGTATCTCGTGGGCGGCGCCGTCCGGGACTTTCTGTTGCGACGTCCGGTCAGCGACGTCGACCTCGTCGTCGAAGGGGACGCGCTCGACTTCGCGCGGCGGCTCGCGTCCGAGCTTTCCGCGACAGCCCGTTTTCATGGCCGTTTCGGCACCGCCGTGCTCGCCCTTCCGGAGGGTGACCGCCTCGACCTCGCGACGGCGCGGGCCGAAGAGTACGAAAAGCCGGCCGCGCTGCCTCGCGTGCGCGCCGGGTCGATCGAGGACGATCTCGCCCGGCGGGACTTCACGGTCAACGCCATCGCGATCGAGATCGCCCGGGCGAAACGGCCGTTTCTGCTCGATCCTTTCGGTGGACGGAGTGATCTTCGCCGAAAGCTCGTTCGCGCCCTCCATCCCCGATCGTTCCTCGACGACCCGACCCGCGCTTTCCGTGCCATCCGCTATGCGAACCGGCTCGGCTTTCGAATCGAAAGCGTGACGCGCGCCTCGATCCGGGCCGCGGTCTCGGCCGGCGCGGTCGACGCGATTTCGGCCGACCGGCTCCGCCGCGAGGTCGAGCATCTCTTCTCGGAGCCGAACCGGGCGACCGCGGCGCGGGAAATGACGGTCCTCGGGCTCTCTCGGACCATTCACCCCTCACTCGGGTACGACGCGGCCGTCGGCCGGCGCCTCCGGCGGACCGAGCGCCTGGCCACGCAAACCGGCCGAAATCCGAGCTGGCTCGTGTACCTTCTGTCCTGGATGGGCCAGTCTTCGATCGAGGTTGCGGACGCGATCGCGCGGCGCTTGAACCTTCCGCGCGCCCCGGCGAGAGCCGTGCGTGCCTGGCCGTCGGTCGGCAAGGCGCTCTCCCGAGGGGGTGATCGCGGCAACGCTCAGCTCGCCGACCAGATCGAGGGATTGAGCGAGGACTCGGTGCTCGCGTCGGCCGCGGGGGCGACGCCGCGATCGACCCGCAGGATCCTCTCCGTTTGGGATTCGGCTCCCGGCTTCCGGCTCACGATCCGCGGAAAGGACCTCGTCGAGGCCGGGATCCCGCCGGGACCGGCGATCGGCCGCGCGCTCTCGGCCACGCTGTCGGCGCGCCGGGATGGAGCGATTCGCCCGGAGCAGGAGCTCGCGTTCGCGATCAAGGCGGCGCGCTCGTGACGGCGGCGATCGCGCTCCTTCTCGTCGGGGCGTTGTCCGACGGAAGCGCCGCCGACCGCGCGGCGTCGAAACCGACCTTCTGCGTCGAGTGGGTCCGGCAATCGCGGGAGGGTTACGAGCGGGTGACGCTCTTCTCGGACTCGACCGTCATCTGGAAGACCACCGACGCGCGGGCGGAGGAGGTTCGACGCAAGAGCGTCTCGAACGACGAGCTCGCGTTCTACTGTTCCTACTTCTCGCGCCGCGAATTCTGGAATCTGCCGGAAGACCTGCGAACCGGCCTGACGGGCGATTTCGCCGCGCAATCGTCCGTGACGCTCGTCCGCTCCGACGGGCAGCGCAAGCGCGTTCGATTCGACGACCTTTCCGCCCTGTCCGCGGACGCGGCGGCGCTCCTCGCCGCGCTCGACGGCCTGAAGACGATCCTCATCAACCCGCTGGCGCCGGCTTCCCGGTTCACCGCGGACGTGCTACCCCCCGGAACGATCCTGAAGCGTTTCGACGGTGCGATTTTCCGCATCCTGAAGATTGACAAGGAAAAAGGATTCGTCGAGATCTCGGGGGTCAACGAACCGTATTCGCAGTTCGTGAAGATCGAGGAGCTGCGTTACCAGTTCTCGCCGCCGGAGTGAGCAAGATGTCCTCCGCGGTCCGTATCCTGGCCGGCCGGTGGAAGGGAAGGAGACTCGACGTTCCGGCGGGCGCCCGTCCGACCTCCGGCCGCGCTCGCGAGGCCCTCTTCGACATCCTGCGGGACTCGGTCGTCGGAATCCGGGTGCTCGATCTCTTCGCGGGAAGCGGAGCAATCGGGCTGGAGGCTCTCTCTCGAGGTTCGGCGGAGGCGGTATTCGTCGAAGGCGACCGGCGGGCCTTGGACGCCAACCTGGCGCGGCTCGCGCCGCGCGAAGGGGAGGTCCGCGTCCTCGCGAAAGAGGCGCGACAGGCCGCGGCCGATCTCGCGCGAGCGGGGGAGCGCTTCGAGCTCGTCTTTGCCGATCCCCCCTACGCTCGCGGGAATTCCGCGCTCCCGCGATCGATCGGAGAGCTCGTCGGCCCCGGGGGAAGACTCGTCCTCCAGACCGATTCGAACGCATCGCCGCCGGAGATTCTCGGTCTGGAGCGGGTCTCGCGGCGGGCGTACGCGCGCAACGTGTTCTGGTTCTTCGAGCGAACTTCGGCGAGACCGTTGCCTCGCCTCGGACCGGAATGGTAGTCTGCCCCGTTTGACCGCCCCCCGACTGGCGCAAGGAGTGCGTTGATGCTCAACAACGGCAGACACTTTTTCACGTCGGAGTCCGTTACCGAGGGACACCCCGACAAGATCGCCGACCAGATCTCCGACGCGATCTTGGACGCCGTCCTGCGCGACGACCCGATGGGCCGCGTGGCGTGCGAAACGCTCGTGACCACCGGCCTCGCTTTCATCGCGGGAGAGATCTCGACGAAGACCTACGTCGACCTTCCTTCGATCGTCCGCCAGACGATCAAGGAGATCGGATATACGCGGGCGAAGTTCGGCTTCGACTACGAAACGTGCGCCGTGATCTCTTCGATCGACCCCCAATCGCCCGACATCGCCCAGGGAGTGGACACGGGCGGCGCCGGCGACCAGGGAATGATGTTCGGCTTCGCGGTTCGCGAGACCGAGGAGTACATGCCGCTTCCTCTGACGCTCGCGCACGGCCTCGTGCGGCGGCTTTCGGAAGCCCGGCGCAAGGGGGAGCTCGACTTTCTCCGGCCGGACGGAAAGTCCCAGGTGACCATCGAGTACGAGGGCCGCCGGCCGATCCGCGTCGAGGCAGTCGTCGTCTCCACCCAGCATGCCGAGGCGATCAAACATCACGACCTCAAGGACGCGATCATCGAGGAGATCATCCGCCCGGTCATCCCGGAAGAGCTTCTGACCCGCGAGACGAAGTTCCACGTCAACCCGACCGGTCGGTTCGTGATCGGAGGTCCTCAGGGCGACAGCGGCCTGACCGGTCGGAAGATCATCGTCGACACGTACGGCGGCAGCGCGCCCCACGGCGGAGGCTCGTTCTCCGGCAAGGATCCGACGAAAGTGGATCGGTCGGCGGCGTACATGGCCCGCTACATCGCGAAAAACATCGTCGCCGCGGGACTCGCCGATCGCGTCCTCCTCCAGCTCGCGTACGCGATCGGCGTGGCGGACCCGGTCTCCGTGCACGTCGAAACCTACGGCACCGGCAAGCTCCCCGAGGAGAAGATCGTCGACCTCGTCCGCGAGCATTTCCGGCTGACGCCCCGCGGGATCATCGAGACGCTCGATCTTCGCCGGCCGATCTACACGGCGACGGCGGCATTCGGGCACTTCGGGCGGCCCGAGTTTTCCTGGGAGCGAGTCGACCGCGCGGGCGATCTCGCCGCCGGCTCCGGCGT
>WNFV01003774.1_pt1 | contig 19189 bp, 18 predicted proteins | sample 5400101 | NCBI WGS metagenome assembly WNFV01 (sample SAMN13153361, study PRJNA577476) | soil metagenome | isolation source: 115 cm soil or saprolite under grassland replicate 1 | place: USA:California | collected 2016-06-15 | reverse complement strand
GATCAAGTGTGGCCTCGCCAATGCAACCATTCAGCAACGACTTACTGCAGCACGCCTGTGGTATGACTATCTGATCCTCCACAATCTTCGCCGCGATCAGGTCAATCCTGTCGGTCGCGGCACTTATCGCCATGGGAACCAGTCACTGGTTCGCCCAAGCGCGCCCTGCTCCCACGCTATACGCAGCAGCCCTGGATTCCAGGCGATGACGAGTGGGATCACTTGCTCACCATCGTTCTGCGTGAGGAATCGCTCCGCAATCAACTCATGGTCTTGCTCGCCTACGAGGGTGCCCTACGCCGCAGCGAGTTAGTGGCGCTCGGCGTAGCAGATATCGATTGGCCCCAGCGGATCATCACCATTCGCGCGGAAATCACCAAGAATAAACGGCAACGGCTCATGTTTTACGGTGATGCCACCCAAGAGTTGTTAGTTGCCTACATGGCCCATCGTCAAACACTCCTGGCGGGGACGAAACAGCTCAGAAGTGGACCGCTCTTTGTTTCGGAGTCGAAGCGTAATCGCGGGCACGCGCTCTCTGTCGATATGTGGAACAAGATTGTTCAGCGGCTCGCGAAACGGGCGGGGTTGCCGCAGTTTACGACGCACACCTTTCGGCATCTTCGGCTGACCGATTATGCCCGCGCAAAACTCGAGCTCTACGAGATTGCGCTGCTTGCGGGACATAAACATCTTGAGTCAACCCAGTTGTATATCAATCTCAGTGGTGGCGACCTTGGCGATCGGGTGCGTGCGGCGACCCAGCATATCACTGAGCGATTACGGCAAAAAGTCGCGGCAACAAACCAAGGTTAGCGAAAAGAGGCTCCTGCATGGATGCCACACACCAACGCTGGACTTGGCCGGTGAATCTGGAAGGATACAATCGTCATCCTGCCTTGACTGAGGACGAAAAAGCTGCGATATCCTACGCGCTGGCGCACCATAGCTCACGTCGGGCAAAGCAACGGGCCACGATTCTCCAGCGATTGCTCCAGCCAGTTCTGGATGTGCTCCGCTTTCTCGAAAGTTCACAAGCAGAACAATATGCGCCCATTCGGGTGCTGCTGCGTGAGATGGACCGTCGGGGCACGGCCTATTGGGGCTGGTCGAGTGAAGAATGGGCCGCAACGATCGCCCCCAGCTGGGACGCCTTTTGGCAACGCCATGGCGGCAGTGGCCCCTCCGCCCGCCAGCAGGTCATTGTCATGGCCTATCTCCTTGGGCATTTCACAGCGTTTGATCGGTTTGAGCGGGCAACCCTGCAACTCTATCAAACCGCATCGCTGATCTTCGGTTCCCACTTTCACACCTCGCTCCACCACGTCTGTACGGTGCTGACCGAATGGGGCTATTCCCATCCAGAAGCACGGGTCCAGCTTGCGCTGGCTGACGTTTGTCTTGCGACTGGAAGCCCAGCGATCGAGGAGCTCAGCTTGGAGGTGCTGGCGACTCGCCATCAGCTCGATACCTCCAAGCGGATGGCAAACGGTCTCGCGCTCATTTCACGCGTGCTAGCAGAACTCAAGGTCATCCAGGGCGCCTTGCCCCTTCGCCCGCCAACTACACCGGCTCCGCAACGCGCCATGGCCGAGGGGATCGCTCCGGAATGGCAGGAATGGTGCAGTGCATGGTATCGACAATCCGTGCTCGCAACCGGAACCAAGGAGACCTATTTCACCTATCTGCGTAAGGTGGGCGTATGGCTCTGGCACCATCATCCCACGATTACGAACCCGGAACAATGGACGTACGAGTTAGCCCTTGAGTTCGCAAGCGCCGTCACTGACTTCAAGATTGGGGACTACATCACGTTGAAGGATACCGCCGAGCTGATCGGGTTAGGAAAGGGATTGACACCACGAAGCAAAGACCACATGTTCACGGTCCTGCGACGATTCTTTACCGATCTCCAAGAAATCCCCCATAGCGTGGGAGCAGCGCCGGCGCGCAGGATAGCACGCCACTTCAACCCGCAGTTGGTCTTTCAGACGCCACCGTCTATTCGGCGACTCATCGGTCCCGATCCGCGCGTGATTGATGATATCTGGTGGGGGAAAATCCTTCAAGCCACCACGGAGCTCACCGAGGAGGATCTCCCATGCGGTCGGAATGGGTTCAAGCGCTATCCGCTGGCCATGGCTCGCGCTTTAGCGGTCACCTGGTGTTACTCGGCGCTTCGTTCTGACGAACTTCGGCGCCTGCGTGTGGGCTGTATCCGCTGGCAGTGGGATGATGCGATGCTCACACAAGGCAGTGGCCAGGTTCCTGCAGACGCCGTGTGCTTTCTGCATGTGCCGGTGAATAAGACCAACACCGCCTTCTGGAAACCGGTCTATGCGCTGGTTGGGCGGTATATCACTGCCTGGGAGCAACAACATCCCCCACAGCCGCGCGCCCTCGATGAAAAGACGAACGAACTGGTTGATTTGCTGTTTTCGTATCGAGGTGGAGGGATTGGAACCAGGTATCTCAACACGGTCCTGATCCCGCTACTTTGTGATAAAGCCGGCCTGCCACGGGCCGACGCGCGGCGAGCAATCACCAGCCACCGCGCACGCGCAACCATCGCATCAGCGACGAAAGACTCGCACAGCCAGTAGCGAAACGCGCTGGATTCGGGAAGGAGAGGCGTGGATGATCGCGAGCGGCTAAAAAGTCAGGCTCTCGGAAACGACCGTTTTTGAAACATCAGGCTGCATAACTGAACAGTCGCGAACAGGCAGTGCCACAAACGTTGGTGTTGTCGATGTCACGTTCCATAATGTGGTTCATCGCCACTTTCCGTGGTTCAAGGCGAAAACTGGTACTCCCGATTCCGCAGTGCCGCATCAGTACGCGGTGCCAGAAATTGGCGCCACGGAAAGTGACGATGAACCCATAATGTGCGTTATGGACGAGGCAACCCCTCCCTACACAGCAGCCCGAACCAACTATGCCCCAATATGGTTAAGATCGGGTGCCGCACGCTGACAGCGGCATGTATTGGTGCATCAGCTACGCCTGAGGGGCTTGCCAGCGTTTCGCCGCTGATCAGCCAGGCGCCAGTCGGTTGCCAGCAGCCAGCCGATCACGTTGGCGGTGCAATCGTAGGCGGCATCACGCACGTTGCCACAAGTATGTTGTCGTGGGGCTGCCGTCAAATGCGGCGACCAGGTGGTTCCCCAGCAGTGCTGTGAACGGTTATAATTGCTCTATGTCTACGCCGATTTTAGCCACGAAACTGTATATCCCCCCACCGCGGCCGAACGTGGTTCTGCGCCCGCGCCTGATCGCGCGGCTGAACGAGGGGCTGCACGGTAGACTGACCCTCATCTCGGCCCCCGCCGGCTTTGGGAAAACCACGCTCCTCAGCGAATGGATCGCCGGCCGCAAGTGGCCTGTCGCCTGGCTGTCGCTTGACGAAAGCGACAACGACCTATCCCAATTCCTGACTTACCTTGTCGCCGCCTTGCAGACCATCGATAACCACATGGGGGCTGGCATGCTGAGCATCCTGCAATCTCCCCAGCCGCTGCCAGCCGAGCTGTTCCTGACGTCTCTCATCAATGCAGTCGCGGAGGCCCCGCAACAGTTCATCCTCCTCCTCGACGACTACCACCGTATCGAAGCCCGGCCGATCCACAACGCCCTCACCTTTCTGCTCGACCATCTGCCGCCGCAGATGCATCTGGCGATAGCCAGCCGCTCCGACCCGCCGCTGCCGCTGGCCCGCCTGCGCGGCCAGCGCAGGCTGACTGAGCTGCGCGCTGCCGACCTGCGCTTTACGCCCGACGAGGCCGCCACCTTCCTCAACCAGATGATGGGCCTGGACCTCTCGGCAGCCGATGTGGCAGCCCTGGAGAGCCGTACTGAGGGCTGGATTGTTGGCCTGCAAATGGCCGCGCTCTCCATGCAGGGGCGCGCGGACACCGCCAGCTTTATCCGAGCCTTCACCGGCAGCCACCGTTTCATCATCGACTATCTGGTCGAAGAGGTGCTGCAGCGTCAGCCCGAACGCGTCCGCGACTTCTTACTCCAGACCTCCATTCTCGATCGGTTAAGCGGCCCGTTGTGCGATGCCGTTGCAAGCCAGGGCGATGGCAGAGAGATGCTGGAGGCGCTGGAGCGCGGCAACCTGTTCGTCGTCCCGCTCGACGACCAGCGCCAATGGTATCGCTACCACCATCTCTTCGCCGATATGCTGCAAGCGCGCCTGATCAAGGAGCAGCCCGATCTGGCACCTGTCCGGCATCGGCGGGCGAGCGAGTGGTACGAGCAGAACGGTCTTCCAGCCGATGCGATCCGCCACGCGCTGGCCGCCGAAGATTGGGAGCGAGCGGCGCGCCTGGTCGAGCTGGCCTGGCCGGCGATGCGCAAGCGCAGACAGGAGGCCACGATGCTCGGCTGGGTGAAGGCGCTGCCAGACTCGCTCATCCGCGCCAGGCCTGTGCTCAGCGTTGTGTGCGCCTGGGCGCTGCTGGACGGCGGCGAGCTGGAGGCCGCCGAAGCCCGGCTGCTCTCCGCCGAACAGTGGTTGGGCACGGCGGCAGACGGGCGCGAGCGACCCCAAGCCGCAGCGCCCACGATGGTCGTGGTGGACGACGCACAGTTTCGGTCTCTGCCGGCATCGATTGCCAACGCGCGCGCCTACCGCGCCCAGGCGCTCGACGATATACCCGGCACGGTGACGTACGCGCGGCAGGCGCTCGAGTTCTTGCAGGAGGGCGACTATTACGAGCGCGGCACGACGGCGGCGCTCCTCGGGCTGGCCTACTGGGCGAGCGGGGATCTCGAAGCGGCCTACCGCTCTTTTGCCGATGGACTGGACAGCCTGCAGCGAGGCGGCGGCATCCTTATCAGGATCGGCGGCACGGTGATCCTGGCGCACATAGCGGTGGCGCAAGGTCGTCTGCACGAGGCGGAACGTATCTACGAGCAGGCGCTGCAGCTCGCGACGGCGCAAGGCGAGCCGGCGCTGCAGGGAACGGCGGAGCTATACCTGGGGTTAGCCGAGCTCCACCGTGAGCGGGGCGACCTGGATTCCGCCAGGCAGCACCTGCTGCGAGGCAAGGCGCTAGGCGAGCAGGCATCCTTGCCTGGCTATGAGTATCTCTGGTGCGTTGTGCAGGCGCTCATCACGGAGGCCGAGGGCGATCTGGACGGCGCGCTCGACCTGCTGAACCAGGCGGAGCGGCTGTTTTACAGAAGCCCCATCCCTGATGTGCGTCCGATCGCGGCGCTGAAGACGCGGGTGCTGGTGGCGCGGGGCAGGCTGGCCGAAGCCCTGGCCTGGGTGCGCGCGCGCGGCCTGTCCGTTGACGACGACCTGAGCTACCTGCGCGAGTACGAGCACATTACCCTAGCGCGGGTGCTCATCGCCCGCTATCGGCGCGACCGAGCCGAAAGCGCGATTCGAGAGGCGGTGGGGCTGCTGGAGCGCCTGCTACAAGCGGCGGAAGCAGGGGAGCGAACGGGGAGCGCGATCGAGATCCTGGCGCAGCTGGCGCTCGCCCACGCGGCGCAGGGCGACGTCCCCGCTGCGCTCGTGCCACTGGAGCGCACCCTGCGGCTGGCTGAGCCGGAGGGCTACGTCCGTATCTTTGTGGACGAAGGCGCCCCGATGGCGCACCTGCTTCGCGAAGCTGCCGCGCGTCGGATTACGCCCGGCTATACCGCTACGCTGCTGGCCGCATGTGAAGCTGGCGCGGGCACAGGCCAGCCTCGGCTCCCCGCCGCTCCGTCGCCTCAGCCACTTGCCGAGCCGCTCACCCAGCGCGAGCGCGACGTTCTCCGCTTGCTCGAAACCGAGCTTTCCGGGCCCGAGATCGCCCGCGAGCTCACAGTCGGCCTGAGCACCGTCCGCACATATACGAAGAGCATCTACCGTAAGCTCAACGTCAACAGTCGCCGCGCAGCCATCAAACGGGCATCAGAGCTGGATCTGCTATAGCCGCGCAGCGGCCCGAGCAGGTATCCACGAGCACAGCCAGGTAAACCAGCATTGCGTACCCAGCACGGGTTCTTGTCCCCCTGTGTCCTCCACCTTCATCTCCCCACATAAATCCCCACATATGGGGAATGACATATCCCCACATGAGTATGTATTCTCGAGCTACGCAATGGCAGGGCCGGGGAGGCGCAGCCTCCCCGAAACCCCTCCCCATCACTTCGGTCATACGACAGGAGGTGCCCAACCGCGTACCTCCAAATGAGCAACATGCACGAGGTGATCGACATGAGCCCAACACACGTGTCAACCGAGCTCCATCACGTGCATGGATGCTGCGAGATTCGCCTCGAGGGACACCTTGATGAGCAGTGGGCCGACTGGTTTGAAGGCCTTACCTTCACCCACGAAAGCGACGGGACAACCACCCTCGATGGCCCGCTCTGCGACCAGGCCGCCCTCCATGGTGTGTTCAACAGGCTGCGAGACCTCGGCGTACTGCTCATTTCGGTTCACTATGTCAGCCCGCATAGAAAAAAGGCGTGAAGATGAAAACGATTGTCAACGAAGAACAGGGGGTCCCCGATGTGCTTCAGCTCCAACAGGTAGAACAACCTGCGCCCAAGAAAACGAAAGCGCCGGCAAAAGCATCTGCGGCAGAGTGGCTGGTGCCCACCGCGCTGATCGTGCTCAGCTTTATCCCGTTCGTCGGCGGCGCCGTCCGCGTGGTCGGGCTGGCCAGCGGCGCGGAGATCACGCCAGAAAATGCGCGGTTCGTTGCAGTACCTCTGCCCGTGATAGTGCACATCATCTGTGCCCTCCTGTTCTGCATCCTGGGCGCCTTCCAGTTCGCCCTCGGATTTCGCCGCCGCAGGCCCGGCTGGCACCGCATCGCTGGGCGGCTCTTGGTTCCGTGCGGCCTAGCTACCGGTCTTTCGGGTCTGTGGATGACCCAGTTTTATCCGCTCTATCCCCACCTCCAGCGCGAGCTTCTGTATGGCTTCCGGATGTTGTTCGGCTCAGGCATGGTCGTGTCGATTGCCCTGGGCCTGGCCGCCATCTTGCGGCGAGACATTGCCCAACACCGCGCCTGGATGATTCGCGGCTATGCAATCGGCCAGGGCGCGGTAACATACGTAAAAGAAGGAGGATTCTAAAATGAAGGCAGTCCTATACACACAATACGGGTCGCCGGATGTTCTTCAGCTCAAAGAGGTAGAAAAACCCACGCCTAAGGACAATGAAGTGCTTGTAAAAGTCTGTGCGGCGTCTGTCAACGCATACGACTGGCGCAACATGCGTGCCGACCCGTTCTTGGTTCGTCTGATGGGAGGGCTGTTCAGACCAAGAAATCCGCGGCTCGGCGTCGACATAGCTGGGCGGGTTGAGGCGGTCGGCAGAGACATAACGCAGTTTCGCCCAGGCGACGAGGTCTACAGCGACCTAGCCACGTCTGGGAATGGCGCTTTTGCCGAGTACGTCGCTGCTCCTGAACATGTATTGGCGCTGAAGCCGGCCAATCTCTCGTTCGAGCAGGCGGCGGCCGTGCCGATGGCGGCAGTCACCGCTCTGCAGGGTCTCCGGGATGCAGGAAAGATTCAGCCAGGGCACAAGGTCTTGATCAATGGCGCATCTGGCGGTGTGGGAACTTTTGCGGTGCAGATTGCCAAGTATTTTGGCGCTGAAGTCACGGCTGTGTGCAGCACGCGCAATATCGACATGGTTCGCTCGCTTGGCGCAGACCACGTCATCGATTACAAGCGAGATGATTTCACCCAAAACGGGCAGCGCTATGACCTGATCTTTGCTGTGAATGGATATCATTCGCTCTCAGCGTATAAGCGTGTGTTAGGTCCCAAGGGAAGGTATGTCATGGCCGGGGGTTCCACTGCTCAACTCCTTGAAGTCTTGTTCCTGGGAGCATGGATGTCCATGTCTGGGGGTAAGAAAATGGAAGCTTTTTCGTGGACACCGAATGGCAAGGATCTGACGGTTCTGAAAGAGCTGCTTGAGGCCGGCAAGGTCGTACCGGTGATCGATAGATGCTACCCCTTGAGCGAGACCGCTGAGGCGATCCGGTATCTTGAGGATGCGCACGCCCGCGGGAAAGTCGTGATAACAGTAACGTAACTGAGTTGCGTTTAAGAGAGGATGTCTCAAAGAAACACATTAATACCATTCAAAAAGGAGTGTAAAAATGGATACGAACCAAAAGCTCATCACCATGGACATGAAAGCAAAGCTTTCAATATCATGGATATTTGTGCTGTTGAATGTCATTTTTCGGGATATTCACGAGTTATTTAGGCCTGGGCTTCTAGCAGAAATGATGACCGGAACCGTAAATGGTGTTCAAATGACTGAAGGAATATTGTTGGTCGCTGGAATAGTGTTGGAGATTCCGATTGCTATGGTTCTCCTGTCTCGGGTGTTGCCGTATCGAATCAACCGCTGGGCAAACCTCATCGCAGGCGTAATAGCTATTCCGTTGGTTATAGGTATTGGGCCGAAAGATCTTGATGACATGTTCTTTGCAACAATAGAAGTTGTGTCTCTGACGCTACTTATCTGGTTTGCATGGAAGTGGCCTAACCCTGAGCTTAGCCCTAATAAAAGAATCGAATAAGAGCATTTATCGGAAGTAAGTTTGGGAAGTGGCGGATATATCCGACAGGATAGAACTGATTAAAGGGCATTACAGACAAGCAGTAGATTGTACTCTGCTTTGTGTGGTGAGACCAATAAACTGGTCAACCCAGCATGTTAGTCTTTTTCTTTTCTGGACGCGGTCAGGATGCGGAGAAGCAGGCCGAGTCAAGACCGCTCGAAGTCGGGATGACCTTCTCCAGGCTCATTGGGTTGCTTAATCGGTACGACCGTGGTGATGGTGCGTCTTGACCGGTCTGCTAGGCTTTGCATCCCCGCGCCAAGGAAAGACTAACATCTCGAACTGCCTAGTTTTTGGGTCGCATGACAGCCGACCCGCCGATGGCGAGCAGCAGGACACACGACATTTGAATGGCCGCGAGGAGGTCGGACATAGTTAGCGCCTGGAGATTGGGGGCTGGGAGCCAGTGTCCAACGCCCAGGTGCCAAGCCCCGCGCGGGCGGAAGGGAAACCTCCCGGTTTCCCCCAGATTTCGCTATGGATGGGTTACACCATGCGTAGAGAGCTGACGGCTGATGGCTCAAGGCTGAACACTATAACTGCACTACCTTCAGTGCTCAGCCTTCAGGCTTCTGGGTTCCGCTGCTGCCCTATCCCCTACGACCTCCATGAGATAAACCTGCCGGAAACCGGCAGGTTTGTGCGGGTATGGGAGCGGATGATGAGCTGGCGAACACGCCTGGCCATTCGTCATCGTCTCGCTACGGTATCCTTGCCTCTCTGTGAACGTGTCGGCCACGACGGCTGACAACCCGGCGCCCTTCCAGTGTTGGCGGCAGCCGGGAACATGGCGGGCAAGCACGCGGTCAGCTGGCGCTCTATCCACCCGAATACATCCGTGGAGCCGCAGAACCACCAGTCAGCCGCAATCGAGCAATGAAGTAAAAGCATTTCCAATATCGATCTTAGTTACTTTTTGAATAGCAGGAATCAGGCACCTGTTGTTAACCATTAATTTTCTGACGTACGATAATGTTGCGGTATGAGCGCTTATAAGCGCTTCAGCTGATTGAAAAGCGGAATAGGCGTAGCACACAGCGCTCCAAGCTCGTGGTGCATGAATAACTGAGCAACACAAAAGACCGCTTCCTCGTGCGGTAGAGCGCATTGGGAAGCGATCTGTCTACCAGTGTCTGATCAGCGCTCGTTTCCGCTCAAAGCTGAAAACGCTTTACAGACGTATAACATGATTGGTGAGGCCATGCGATGATTGCCACTGGAGTTGAAGGATGTGACGCAGTTTGAGCAGAGAAACTCATCCAATTGCCCAGAGGCGTCCATCAGCAGCCACCACGATGCCCCCACCATCACGCGTTGGCAGGGGCGCCGACCACAACACCTGCCCTTGGGCCGTCGCACGCACTGGTGCGACATTGCTGTTGAATGGATTGCCATGCTCGGTAGGCCAGGATGCCGTGCCGAAGATATGGCGATGGTGATCATCCATACATACGGTTCCTTCAGCGCACGCCCCACAGCCGGATCATGCCGTCGTCCGAGGCTGTCGCCAGCAGCCTGCCGTCGGGCGCGAAGGCGACCCGGCAAGCGCCCGGCTGGAAGAGTGAGATCAGGGCTTTTCCCCGTGCCACATCCCACACAGTGCCCAGCTCGTAGCTGCCCACCGCCAGCAGCCGCCCGCCGGGTGCAAAAGAAAAGTCGTAGGCGCCGCTGACCTGGCCGAGCACGCGGGTCTGACGGCCGCTTGTCGCATCCCAAACCCGCGCCGCTTTATCGTCCGCCCCTCCCCCCGCAACGATCTGCTGGCCGTCGGGTGAGAAGGCCAGGCTGGCGACCTGGTCGGTGTGGCCGCTCAGCGCCCGGATCTCGGTTCCGCTGGTTGCGTCCCATAGCCTCACGGTCTTGTCCGTGCCAGCCGTCGCCAGCAGCCTGCCGTCGGGCGCGAAGGCAATATCGAGAATTCTATTGTCGCGGCCGGCGATTGTGCGCAGCGCGGCGCCGCTTGCGACATCCCATATCGTGATCGTGCCATCGATAGAGCCAGAGGCGAGCAGCCGCCCGTCAGGCGCGAAGGCGATCGCTCTCACCTCGCTGCCGTGGCCAGCCAGCACGCGCCGCTCGGCGCCGCTGAAAGGATCCCAGAGCCTGACCGTGCCGTCGGCGGCAGCGGAAGCGAGCAGCCGCCCGTCAGGCGCGAAGGCGACATCGAAGATCGCCTCGGTGTGGCCGGCGAGCGCGCGCAGCGGACGCCCGTCGGCTGTCGCCCAGAGCCTAATCTGGTCGTCGGAGGCTGTCGCCAGCATCGCGCCATCCGGCGCAAATGCCAGCGCTCGGACATTGCCGGCGTAGCCGGCAAGCGCGGGCTGTGCCTCCCCGGTGGCCATGTCGAACAGCTTCAGCGCCCCCACACCGGCGATAATCAGCGTCGTGCCATCGGGCGACAGGGCGATGTCGGGAGGACCGCGGAAGCTCTCCCGGCTAAAGCGGTGCAGCGTGAGGGCGCCGGCGATCTCGCCGAACGTCGCACCCAGCCCGTGCGGCGAGTTCCGTTCGGTCGAAACCCACCCAGAGGCTACCTGGAGCCGGCCGTCGGGCATGAAGTGCAATTCGATCTTCGCGTACGAGCCGAGGCTCGCCTCGTGCGTCGCCAGTTCGCGCCCGCTCGCCAGGTCCCAGATCTTGAGAGCGCCGGTGGTCGCCGTGCCCTCGGTCCCTGCGGCCGCCAGCCTGCTCCCGTCAGGTGAGAAGGCCAGCGCCACGGCGCCGCCGTTGAACGGCTTCTGCAGTGCCAGGGTGTGGCGCACATTCCCTTTCGCGAGGTCCCAGACCCAGACCTTGCCGCCCTCTGCGACCGCCGCCAGCAGCCGCCCGTCGGGCGAAAAGGCCATCGTGCGCAGCATGTCGACCGGGCCGGCGAGCGTGTGCAGCTCGCGCATGCTCCCCGCCTCCCGGATCGTCACCATCGTGGTCCCGGTGTGCGCCGCCAGCAACTGGCCGTCGGGCGAGAAGGCTACTGCTGGCTGCTGGTCGATGCCGCCTTGCAGATCGAGCGCGACACGCGCGGTGGCGACATCCCATACTTTCGCGACCCGCACTGGTGGAATCCCGCCGTTCGGGATCTCCGACTGCACCGCCAGCAGTCGCCCGCCGGGCGACCAGCACACATTTGTCACCGGGCCGGGGTTGTCCGCAAACGTGTGGAGCAGGCGCCCGCTTGCCACCTCCCATATGATCACCTGGCGGTCGTGCGTCCCAACCGCCAGCAATACGCTGTCGGGCGAGAAGGCCAGGCTTCGTACATAGCCCACCGTCTCGATGAAACGGAGCGGCTGGCGGGTTCGCGCGTCGTAGAGCGCGACGCCGTAGTTGGTGGCGACCGCGAACAGATCGCCGCCGGGCGACCAGGCGGCGAGGTCCGCCTGGCCGATGCCCCAGCGGGCGAGCTGGACGAGCTGCCCGGCGTTCTCCGGCGTGATGGCTGCTGCGGGGGCCGGTAGCGGACTGCCCACCAGCGCCAGGGGCGTCGAGGTCGGGGCCGCTGCGGGCGCCTGGGCCAACGGGGCGATGGGCGCGGCAGACCACCATATGCCCACGGCTAGGGCCAGGACCAGCCCGGCACATGCGGCGATCACCAGACGGTGACGGCGCGATCGATTACTCCGTTGTGTCATTGGGCTGCCTTTCGCGTGTGTGTCGTATATCGTGTCCCGCATGCCGCTTCATGTGGTCCATCACCGGATAGAACAGCCGCAGTGGACCGGCAAGCGGGCGCGCCCCCGCGTGACTCACCGCCCGATCCGGTCGAGGCCCTTTTGCGCCAGCGTCTTGGCCTTTACCAGGGCGATGGCGTCATCAAAGCCATCAACGCTAATGATCAGGTACCAATTGGGGCCCTTGAAGACATGGAGTCCGGCGCGCCTGCCACCCCAGAACGCGGTATCGCCGATGCCGGCTACCGCCTGCGGGTCGGTCCCTGCCATCTCCTTCACCGTGTCGCGCACACTCGCGATCGCCGCCGGCGTGTTATCGTCGGCCGGCGAGCGGCGCACAAACACTGTCGCCGACCTCGTGCTCGATTCGGAGCCGGGGTCGTAGTGACACTCGGAGATCGTCGCCGTTGTCGCATCGCCCTCGTTTTCCATACCGTGGGCTGGCTCTTTGACCGGCGCGCCTAGCACCGCCTCGACGTCGGCCCTGGCGAGAAGCGCACAGGCGTCGAGCGTGACTTGCCCTGCCCCAGTCTGCCTGCTCGGCGCGGCGGCGCCGCCTGACTGTGGCGCGGGCCATCCGCAGCCGACCAGGATGGCCGCCAGCAGGACAACTGTGAGTGTTATGCTTCCCATCAAGCCTGTGGATTTCATTGTGTTCCTTCTCTTTCTTTACCTGGTCAAGGCCCACTCAGCGGTAGATACATCCAGTAGATCCGGAGTGAACGCAATGGAACCGATCACATCAATGCTGGTTTTGGTTCCCGTAAACCACGTTTTATTCATCAGCCTCACCACCCCAGGTAGCCACATGGCTCCTCAGTCCAATTCTTGATGATATTATTCGTCTCATTCGACTCGGGGACGACGTTCGCAGCATCGATCCGCACGGCGGTGCAAGCCACCAGCGGCATGTATTCCCCGACAAGATAGGTCTGGTAGCTGCCTCCGTAGATTGGCGCAAGCGCCAGCCCTGGCACGATCGTTGTCTGTTCGAACCCGAGGTCGGTATGCAGCGTGACAGTGAAGGGGCCGGCGGCCGTATGTCCCAGGTTGACGACCGCCAGTTCGTCATGATCGCGCATGTGGACGGTGGTGAAGGCGAGGTCGGCGGGCGCAAGCTTGAGGTACGGTGGCGGGGACACTGCTTCTGCGAAGGCCGGCCGCATCCGGCAGAGCGCTAGCACGAGCAAACTCACCAGCAGCATAAGGTAGCGGATCCGGTTCATCGGTCAATACCTCCTGTCCTGTCAGGGTGTATATCTCGTGATCAAGATACACAACCGACGTCCAAAAAGCGTCCAAACAGGGTGGATCGAGCGCCCGTCCGAAAGCGTGCCGTACGAGCATGGGCGCCCGACACCCGAGCCATCCGAACGAGATCACGCCCTATGACGCCCGTATTCGCCTGAGAAGCTTGCTAAACCCGCCGATCAGGGCGACCTCGAACAGCGCAACGAACAGCACCCGCCCGACCATGCGCGGAGGATTGCTGACCTCCCCTGTGACCAGCATCAGGCCAATCGCCAGCGCATTCAGTGAGTTGGAGATCAGCAGGATGCCGACGATCGCCAGGCCGATGATTTGAACCGCCTTCACTGTGCTCCTCCTCGTGTGTAAACTAAACCTAACAAGCCTATGGTCGCGTTGTCAGCGGCGGTCTCACCATCCGAGGTTGCCGCACACGTCATTCCAGTGCTTGATGATGTTGTTCGTTTCGTTCGACTCGTGGACGAGATTCTCGGCATCGATCCGCACCGCAATACAGTCATGCAGCGGTATGGATTCCCCAACGAGATAGGTCGGGGAGGTGCCGCCATAGATCGGTGCAGGGGCCAGTCCTGGCACGAATTTTATCTCGCTGCCGCCGAGGTCGAACCGCAGAGTGACTATGAAAGGACCCGCTGCCGTGTGTCCCAAGTTGATGACCGCCAGCTCGTCGTGGTCGCGCATGTGGACGGTGGTGAAAGCCAGGTCCGGGAGCGTAGGCATGGCCGATGGTGGGATGGGCGGGATGTCGCTGGCAAAGGCTGCGGGCGTGGCGGCGAGTGCCAGCAGCAAGCTCAGGGCCAGCAGTTTCCATGTCGTTCCGATCGATGTGCGGTTCATGGTGTCCTCCTGATATCACTCACGTTACTTCTCAACGCCGGGCGAGCGCCGCGATCGGACCAGTGGAGTTGATCGGCAGCGGCCTGATTTCACGGTCCGAACACGAAGTCATCCACGTAGGCAGGTTAGTCCAGTTTGGAAAAGTTCCAGAATCCAACTGCGACGACAATCGACCAGGGGAGCAGCACGCCCAAATTCCAGGTTCCCGCCGCCTGGGCAATCATCTGACCGATTGCGAAGAGGATGGTGAGGCCGATGACGCTCCACTTCTTCATCCGCCACAGGCCAATCATGCACACCAACCCGAGCGCGACGGTGAGCGTGTACAACAGAAGAGCTGCTCGCACGAGTTGTAATGCGAAGGAGATACCCGGCTGTCCGAGACGAGCATAGATTCCCAATCCCCAAAGTATCCCGATCGGCACCGCGATAAACCACCACATGCAGACCAGAGTAATCGCCCACGGGCGATCTTTCTCCTGGATGACTGGCGTTTCGTCCATCAGTGGCTTCATGACAGGCCTCCGTGCGGCGACTGGCGCTCCATCCACTTCATCCATAGGATTTACCACCTTTCTGTGTTCAAAAGTCCGGCACATCGGCGCGAAGTGCTCCTGTTTCACCGCGGCTCCGGCGGCGCGGTCATGGAGATACTGCCGTCGTCCGCGGCGATGAAGACCTTGCCGCCGGCCACGATCGGCGCGGCATGGAGTGCGGCAGGCAGACCCAGCTGGAAGAGCATGGCGCCCGTGCTCGCCTCCAGGGCGAAGAAACTGCCCCGGCTGATATCGCCGCCTTCGGCCACCAGGTACAGCACGCCGTTGGCCAGCGCCGGAGTAGCTGAGATCGGCACGCCAAGCCGCGCGACCCACAGCGGCAGCGGCTTTTCGTCGGTTTGATCAAAGGCGTAGATATCCCCGTCGTGCGAGCCGACCAGGACCTCGGCCACCCCGTCGCCGTTCACGTCGCCCAGGGCCGGGCCGCCCACGATGGCGCCGCCGGTGGCAAACTGCCAGCGCAGGCTGCCGTCGGCCGCGTTCAGGCTATACAGGCTGCCGGCCGAGGTGCCCACGTAGATGTGGGGATCTCCGACGATGTTAGGATTTCCGACGGCAGCGGTCGCAGGCACGCCGTCGAGCTTGACCGCCCACGCCACACTACCGTCGGCGGCGTTGACGGCGTAGAGCACATTGCTGTGCGTGCCGACAAAGATCCAGGGGAACTTCGGGTCGCTGGAAGCGCTGGGCGCGCCGGCGATCGGAGCATCCAGCGCGGTGGCCCACAGGCGGTTGCCGTCGGTGTCGTAGGCGTACAGCCCATCCGCGGCGCCAAAGATGATCTTGCACGGCCCAGGCGCCAGGCACGGGCCGGGCGGAACCTGGCCTCCAATCAGCAGCAGGGACGTCTGTATGCCGGGGCCGACGCTCGCTTTCCACAGCGGGTTGGGCCGATCGTCGGTCGTATCGAACCTATATATGTTGCCGTCCATAGAGCCAACGAACAGGGCCTCGGTCTGCTGGCCCAGGACTTTGAGCCCTTTGGCGGCCGCAGGCGCACCCAGGATGGGCCCACCCGTCCGGTAGTTGATGATGATGGCCCCGTTGGCCGGGTCCAGCCCGTACAGGCCGTCTGCACCGCCGGCATACACCCGGCCGCCAAAGGAGATCGGCGAGCCGTGGATAATCATAGCCCCGGCGTCCGGATCCACCGGGATCGAGGTCGACCAGGCCAGGCGCAAGGCGCTGGCGTTGCCCACCCCCAGCGCGTTCTCGAAGGGGTTGTGGTCGCTCCGCTGGATGTCAAAGCCTTCCTGGGCCCAATCGGTGCGCACGGTAAAGTCCGCGGCGAGCACAGGTGCCGCCGGGCAGGCGAATGCCAATAGCAGCATTGCACCGAGGAGCAAAAGCGCGACCGAGCGCCGAATGGGGACCATCTGCTTCTGGGTGATTGTGATCATTGGATGTACCTCCTTCGAGTGCGTAACGATCCAGGTTTTATGGACGAGGCAATGATTTCACGGGGAGCAGGCTCCCCTGCGTCTATCGAGTTGCGACGTCAGGCCAGCTCCGCGGCAACGGAGCCTCACGGCATGAGTTGGCGAGCGTAAATGTTCAAGTTGACAGCACTCTCGATCCCTAGCTGCTTGCCTGCCGCTCGTCGGTTCGATCGGGACTCTACTTCCGGGGGCGTCCAAAAAGCGTCCAAACTGAAGCACTTCCGTCACTACGGTGTGGTGTACTCCCGATTGCTCTAGGCCAGCGTGGCAGGCAGCCGCGCGGCTGCCCATCGCTCTACCGCTACTGTCGCGCTATTACAACACAGGGCCGCCCCGACGGTAAGATCACTCAGTCGTACACCGGCTGATACAAAAAGTGATACAATGGCACGCACCCCGGCGCTCGGCGATGGCGGGAAAGACGCCGCCACACGCGATCTCCGTCGCCTGGAAATCATCAGAGCTGCCGCTGGTTGGCTCGGCTTTTGCAGCCGGCGACAAGATACTTAGGAAGGAGACGAGAAGGACGAGAAGTGTGACGAGGCCGGACCGTCGTTTTTTAGCGTAACGTAGAGACATCGCTGTTTCTCCTTGACGTAGTGCATCTCCCAAGTTTGCCACACAATATATGTGCTTGCGGACGCATCAGTCCTGAATCACTGAGACAATGTTGCTTACATCGTTCGCCACGTAGATAGGGCTGGTCTTTGGGTTCACTGCGACCTCGCTTCGGCCGTTCCCGACCGCGCTGGTGCCTACGAAGGAATCGCTGGCGCCGTCAATCACCGAGACCGTGTTATCGCCCTCATCAAGACCGAGAGGGCGGGAGATCGACAAGATAGCCGGAGATCGTCATTCCAGCGCTGGCCTTCGGACCATAGATATAGCTGCGCGTGGCGTGGAAATAAACCTTCGTCCCCGGATCGGCGTAGATCTGCATCGGTTGACTTGCCGTGAACCGGACAAATGTCGTGGACTCCTCGGGACTAACCACCACTGAAAACGCGCCATCCTTGGATGTTATGAGCGCGTGCCACTTCGACTTGCCGCCCGCCACGGTTTCGATCGCGAAGAGCATGTTCCGATCGGGTACTAATTGGCTCTCGATCGACCCGGATGCGGAAACTTGCTCGATGACCAGGCGCTTGCCCTCTGGCACGCTATAGATAGCGGCCAGGCCCTCCGTGGCTCCATCCATAATGGTTACATCAGCGCTCGCTTGCACAACCGCCTTGAGGCCATCGCTCACATCGCGTACCTCCAGCGGATCGATCAGCGAGCTTGCGACCTGCACAGTGCTGTGCTGCGGGTCGAGGGCGACGTTTGGCGTGCCCTGAAGGGCAACCGGGACGGGATTGGCGCTGGTGTTGACGACCAGAACCTCGTGGAGTTGCTGGGCCAGCGCCTGGCCCACGTTCGTGAAGGCCAGCGACTGCGCGATCAACAGCGCCACTGCGGCGGCGAGAAGCCCGTTCTTAAAGCGGTTCATGACCACCTCCTTATATCAAATCCGAGACGATGGGTTCCAAGCGTCGCATTACAGATTGCTCCTTTCGTGCTGTACCTGGAACCTACCGCGAGATGATTCGGTCAACGCATCCGCGCGAGGTAGCCTCGCCGATCGCTTGCCTGCCAGGTATGGGGTAGTTCAGACTCATGCAGTGGCCTGGCCTGGGAGTGCCACTGCCCACACGGCGGCGGCACTCCCGGCGCCATCGGCACCGCCATATCTGGTGACAGTCAACTTCAAGCTACGGCCGGACGACGATCGCATCGCAGCCCAGGAACTTGTAAGTCATCTGCGTCGCCGGATCGGTGAATGTACCCTTCACACAGGCCTTGGTGTCGCTGGGTGTTAGCCCGGTCTGTACTCCGGGGAAGTGCAGGACCATATCGATGTCTCCATCTCGGGTCTTTTCGTCCAGCTCGTAGGAGTCCTCGAGATGCCCCATGTTGTGGCTCTCTGGCGCGCCACCCGGCGTCGCGACGTTGAACACGAGCGCCTCGGGCCCAAACCGGACGCTGAGCGGGTCGATCGTCACGGCGTCAAAGGCGAGCGGCAACCCGTACTCGCCCGCCACGGTCGTCAGGGCGGCGACCGGGATGTCGCCTTTGCTGAGGCTGACCGAATTCGGGTAACCGTGCGGCTTGATGTTGATTGCCACCGGGACGACGCAGTCGACCGTCAACTCGATCTCCGCCGCGTTGTTGCTCAAGTCAGGATCTGTGTCCGCCGCGTTTTTCGGCGCGATCTGGTTGGTGAACGAGAAGGTATGCGGCCCCGGCGCAAAGCACGTAACAGTGAACACTTCGTTCACTATCCGCGGCACGCCCACCGCCAGTGCCGTCTCTGTGCTACTGGCCGTGGCGGGAGTGATCGTAGCGCCCGTGGATGCCGTGGCAGTCCTGATCAATTGGACGTCCATCGGGCTGGATGGGCCCTGGTTGGCGATGACCTTCTTCAGCGTGATGTCGACACTCTTGCCGATCAGCACTTCTAACGGCGCACCAACCGTCTCGAAACTGGCGATCTCTAGATCGGCAACAGCCACCACCAATGTCGACTCCGAGTCGCTGTCGTTGGCCGGCTTTGGGTCCGGCCCGGCCAGGTTACTGACAGCAGCGCTGTTCGTGATCGTCTTCGGCCCCCCGTTGTTGTAGACTAGGTCTGCCGGCACATTCACGGTGATGGCGACGACCTTGGCGGTCCCCGCGAGTATTTCACCCAGATCACAGGTGACGATACTGGCAACGGCCTTGCAATTGGCAGTACTGCTGGCATACGAGATATCCGATGGCAACGTGTCGACCACCTGAACGGA
>WNFV01003773.1_pt1 | contig 19191 bp, 22 predicted proteins | sample 5400101 | NCBI WGS metagenome assembly WNFV01 (sample SAMN13153361, study PRJNA577476) | soil metagenome | isolation source: 115 cm soil or saprolite under grassland replicate 1 | place: USA:California | collected 2016-06-15 | reverse complement strand
GACCTGGATCGATGTTCCAGAACCTGTTGCCGAGCGACGTGAACAGCAGAGGCGCAGTCTCCCCGGCTGCGCGAGCCATCGCCAGCAGAGCTCCGGTCGCGACACCGGGCGCAGCCGCAGGCAGGATCAGCTGCATCGCCACGCGCCATCGGGGCACGCCGAGCGCGAGGCCCGACTCCCGCAAGCTAGGAGGTATCAGGGCGATCGCCGCCTCGGTCGTGCGCACCACGACCGGGAGCATCAGCACTGCGAGCGCGAACGCGCCGGCGTACGCGGAGAAGTGATGGAACGGTGCCACGAAAAGGACGTACGCGAACAGGCCGATCGCGATCGACGGTGCTCCGACCAGCACATCGGCGGCGAGGCGCACCCAGCCGGCGAGCCGTCCACCAAACTCTGCCAGGTGCACACCTCCGACTACTCCAATCGGGATGGCGATCAGAGACGCCAGCCCGACCATCACCACCGTGCCGACGATTGCGTGCGCGACGCCTGAGCCGGGTATCCCGATCGGGCGCTCGACGTTGAGGTAGAACGAAGCCTGGGTGGCTGCAGTCAATCCGTTCGCGACCGTGTGCCAGAGCACCAGCGCGAGCGGGACTAGAGCGAGGACGGTCAAGACATAGGCTGCCAGGCCGGCGGCGGAGCTTATGAATCGGCGCCAGCGGTTTCGGACGCCCTTCACCGCGCCGGCTCCATGGTCCGCCGGACCAGGAGCAGTGCGAGCACGTTGATGGCGAACGTGACCAGGATCAGAACGAGACCCAGCTCGATGAGCGCCGACGGATAGATCTGACCTGTCGCCTCGGTGAACTCGTTCGCGATCACGCTGGCCAGCGTGTACGCAGGCGCGAAGATCGAGGTCGAGATCTCGGGCCGGTTGCCGATGATCATGGTGACAGCGATGGTCTCCCCGAGCGCGCGGCCCAGGGCAAGGATCGTGGCGCCGAAGATGCCCGCCCTCGCCGCCGGCAAGACGACTTTCCAGGTGGTCTCCCACCAGGTGGCGCCGAGGGCGACCGCTGACTCACGAAGGCCGACTGGCACCGCCTTCAAGACGTCCCTCGAGATCGCAGTGAGCGTGGGCAGGATCATGATCGCAAGCACCAGCGAAGCCGTGAAAAGACTGGTCTGGTGCGCCGGGCCGGCAAACACCCCCACCGTTCCGAACCAGCTCGAGACCGGCTCCTCGATGCGCGAAAAGACGAACGGCGCCATGACATAAAGCGCCCAGATGCCGAAGACGACGCTGGGGATCGCGGCCAGCAGCTCTACGCCAGTGCCGACCGCCCCGCGCAAGCCCTGGGCACCAGGCTCGGCCAGGATCAGCGCCACCGCGACGCCGATGGGAAGCGCCAGCGCGATGGCGATGGCGCTCGTCAGAAGCGTGCCGTAGATGAAGGGGAGGGCGCCGAAATCGAGTGTCACCGGGTTCCATGCACGGGTGACTAGGAAGCCTGGCCCGAAGCGTGTCAGGGCGGGGACCGCTTGCAGGTACAGCACCACGATGATCGCGAGCACCACCACCGGCGCGGCAAGACTGACGACAGTTGTGACGACGCGAAAACGTTCCGGTTGCCGCCGCGTGGAGAGTCGGATCGGCAGCGCTCGGATCAAGTTTCTAGGCGAGCCGGTCGAGGCGGTAACCGATGCCGCGCAGGGTGACGATCGCGAACGGCGCTTTGCCGGCGAACTTCTGGCGGAGCCATCGGATGTGCACGTAGAGCGTCTTGCGCTCGCCCGAGAACTCAGGGCCCCACACGTCATCGAGGAGGGCGTCCCGGCTCTGCACACGCCCGGAGTGGGCGACCAGGTACGACAGCAGGTTGAACTCGCGACTGGTCAGCTTGACCTCGTGTCCGTCCAAGAGGACCCTGCGCGCCGCGCGGTCCATGACGAAGGTCCCGATGGAGTCAATCTCCGGCTCCGACCTGGTTCGCTCGGTGTCGGTCTCCGTGCGCCTGAGGACCGAGTTCACTCGCGCGACGACCTCGCGCACGGAGAAGGGCTTGGTGATGTAGTCGTCGGCGCCAAGCTCGAGGCCGACGATCTTGTCGACCTCGGAGTCTTTCGCCGTGAGCATGATGATTGGCACCCTGCTCGTCTTGCGGACGGCGCGGCAGAAGTCCAGGCCGCTCATGCCCGGCAGCATCAGGTCGAGCAGGATCAGGTCGGGGCTCGAGGTGCGCGCCGTACGAAGCCCCGCCACACCGTCGCTTGCCTCCTGGACCGAATAGCCTGCGGCCGACAGGTTGTACTTCAGCGTCTCCCGGATGCCCTCATCATCCTCGACGACGAGCACGCGATTCGTCCCCGGCCTCGTGCTGCTCATCCGAGTTCCACGACCTGCCCGGTCTGCAGGAAAACGATGTCCTCGGCGACGTTGGTCACCCGGTCGGCGATGCGCTCGAGGTTGTGGGCCACGAGCAGGAGGGTGACCGCTCTGAGTGCTCCGTCAGAGTCGGTGCCCTGGCCCATCTCCCCGACGAGGTCCTCGAATGTCCTGTGGTACAGACGATCCATCTCGCTGTCGTGGGCGGCGACCTCGCGCGCGTGATGCTCGCTGCGACGGGTGAGGGCCTCGAGGATCTCGTGCACCTGCTTGACCGCGAGGTCGCCCATGAGACCGAACTCGGCCCTCAGCGGTCGGTCGGGCAGCCCGCACAGGGTGCCCGTCATGCGGGCGATGCGGACGGCATAGTCGCCCATTCGCTCGAGCTCTGTCGCGATGTACTGAATGCCGATCAGGTCGCGCAGGTCGCGCGCAACGGGTTGCTGCGTCGAGATGACCATGAATACCTGCTCTCGGATCTCGCGGAACAGCTCGTTCAGGAGCTGGTCGTCGTGGCGCACCTTCTCCGCCGCTTCTGGGTCTCGACGTCGAAGCGCCTCGAGCGCGGCTTCGATCTGGGACTCGACGAGGGTTCCTAACCTGACCACGGATTCACGCAGGCCGGCGAGCTCTTTCTCGAGCGTCAGCCGTGGCACGATCACCCGAACCGCCCTGTGATGTAGTCCTCCGTTCGCCGGTCGTGCGGCTGATTGAACAGTAAAGCCGTGGGCGCGAACTCGACGAGCTCGCCGTAGCGACCGACCTGGTTCATGAGCATGAAAGCCGTGAAGTCGGAGACGCGAGCAGCCTGCTGCATGTTGTGAGTGACGATGGCGATCGTGACCTCGCGCGCCAGCGCGACCATCAGGTCTTCGATCTTCAGCGTGGCGATGGGGTCCAGGGCGGAGCAAGGCTCATCCATGAGAATCACGTCGGGATTCACCGCCAGGCACCGTGCAATCGAAAGCCGCTGCAGCTGGCCGCCCGAGAGCGCCGTCGCCGGTGCATCGAGGCGGTCTTTGACTTCGTCCCACAAGGCCGCGGCGTTCAGGCTCTGGACGATTGCATCGCGGACCTGGCTGGCGCTCCAGCCGAGCAGACGGGGCGCAAAGGCGACGTTGTCGCGGATCGACATCGGGAACGCGCTCGGACGCTGAAAAACCATCCCGATGCGCTGCCGGAGCTCGAGGAGCCGTTTGGTGGCAACGATGTCGTCACCGTCGAACAGCACCCTGCCTTCCGCCCGGGCGCCGGGCACAAGGTCGTACATGCGGTTGAACACTCTGAGCAAGGTGCTCTTGCCGCAGCCCGATGGGCCGATGATGGCGGTGATCCTCTTCGTGGCGATTTCGAAGCTCACATCCTTCAGGGCCTGTTGCCTGCCGTAGAAGAAAGACAGGTTTTCTACGACCAGCCGCGCCGGGTCGGCATCCGGCAGGGCACGAAGGTCGGGCTTCACGAGCTGCACCTTAGGTTCTACGAAAGCGCGGAGGTCAGACACCCACGTCCGACGTTAGGTGCGGAAGGTTAAGCCGGCATTAGCGGCGCGTTAAGACGCTGCCCGGAAGCTCGATCGTGAAGGTCTGCCCGCCTTCTGCGGCGGCCTCCGTCCAGACGGAACCGCCGATCGCCTGGACAAGATGCTTCGTGATGGCCAAGCCCAGGCCGAACCCGCCGGCCTCCCGCGGCCGGGCGCGGTCCACCTTGTAGAAGCGTTCGAAGACTCGCTTCCAGTGCTCGGGAGAGATGCCCGGCCCATGGTCGCGCACGGTGATCCGCACCGCGTCTTCGACCACTTCCGCGGTCACCTCGACGTCCATACCCGACGGGGAAAACTTCGCCGCGTTATCGAGAAGGTTGCCGAGCGCTTGGGCGAGCTTGTCGCGGTCGGTTGCGACAATGAGCGACTCGGGCACGTCGGCTGTCAGCTCATGTGACGACCCGACTCTGGGCCGGAGCTCTTCGATCAGGTCCGCAAGCCCGAATTCGCTCGTTTCGATCCGAAGTGCCCCCGACTCGAGCTGGACCAGGTGACGCAGGTTGTCGATGATCCGGTTGATGAGGTCCGCCTCTTTGATAAGGCGGTCGGCGAACCGCTCCCGATCCTTCGGCGACGGATTCCCCTGGAAGCTCTCCGCCGTCAGGCGCAGAGAGGTGATGGGAGTCTTCAGCTCGTGCACGAGGTTGGCCACGAATTCTTGCCGGACCCGCTCCAGCTGGCGGAGCTCGGTCACGTCAGTGAGGAACATCAGCGTGTCGCCCGCCCTCGGACCGGGGACCAGCTTGGAACGGACGATGCGCCGGCGATGTACAAGCTGGGCCTCTCCTTCAGGCCTTCCCGCGCGTAACAGGTCGACGAGGTTTCCTTCCAGGGTGACCTCCACAAGGCTCGCCGGCAACCTCGTCGACTCGAACTCGAAGTAACGGCGCGCGCCGTCGTTCGCAGCGACGACCCTCTGCTCGCGGTCGATGAGCATCGCGATCACCGGCGCCTCTTCGATCAGATCCTCGAAGGGCTTCATGGCTGGCAGAGGAGACGAGCCCTCCACGTTTTGCCGCCAGCGCTCCCAGATCATGGGGCGAGTGTACGCATCGCTTCTCCGCATAAGCGGCGATTAACCGCGCCATAACAGCGCCTCGCTAGCGTCGTGCCCACGAAGACTTTCCAGGAGGACTCGATGCTGAAACTTCGTGGCTTGCTGTCGCTGGTGGTGCTTGGGATCGTCGCATCATGCGGCGGAACAGGCCCTGCGTCTTCTGTCGACGTCGGCAAGGGCGCTCTGACCGGGGCCGGCGCCACCTTTCCTGAGCCCTTCTACTCGAAGGCGTTCTACCTCTACAACCAGACATATCCTCAGGTCAGCGTCAACTACCAGGCGGTCGGCTCCGGTGCCGGGATCCAGCAGTTCACGAACCGGACGGTCGACTTCGGCGCCAGCGATGTCCCCATGCAGGCTTCCGACATCACTGCGGCGGGTGGCGCCGATTCCCTGGTCCAGATCCCGACGACGCTGGGCGTCGTGGCGATCGCATACAACCTGCCCGGGGTCGGCCGCCTGCAGCTCGACGGTCCAAGCCTGGCGGCAATCTACATGGGCTCGATCAAGCGGTGGAACGATCCCGCGCTCGCGGCCCTCAACCAGGGCGTCAGCCTCCCTGCCACCGCGATCACGGTCGTCCACCGCTCGGACGGAAGCGGGACCACGTATCACTTCACCGACTACCTGGGCAAGGTCTCCGCGGACTGGAAGGCAAAAGTCGGCGTCGCCAAATCAGTGCAGTGGCCGGCCGGCATCGGCGGCAAGGGAAATGACGGGGTGGCCCAGACCGTCAAGCAGACCCAGGGGGCGATCGGCTACGTCGAGCTCGCGTATGTCGTCCAGACCGGGATGCAGCAGGCGTACCTCAAGAACAAGAGCGGCAAGTTCGTGCAAGCGAGCGTGGCCGGGGCGACGGCCGCCGCCGCGCAGAACGGCGACGTGAGCGCAAGCAACTTCTCGATCACCGAGCAGTTCGGCGAGACCAGCTACCCGATCGCCGGATTCAGCTGGATCATCCTCCGGACCTCGATCCAGGACACCGAGAAGGCCCGGGCGGTTGCGTTCCTGTTCAAGTGGCTCGTCACGGACGGGCAGCAGTACGGCCGCGATCTTCAGTACGCGCCGCTTCCCTCAAGCGTCCAGGCGCTGGCGCTGTTGGAGCTCAAGCGGGTGAGCTCCCAAGGCACTCCCGTCCTGACCTGACCGGCGGCTCGCCACTGGCCTGCCTTACGCTAGTCGCGGGTGTGAGGACTTGAGGCTCAGCTTGGTCCCACGCGCGGCGCGCTTCTATGAGCTCTTCGAGAAAGAGGCGGCGCTCGTGTCCGAATCGCTCCGTTTGTTGAGCAGCTCGTTGCTCGAGGGCAAGAGCGAGCATCCGCGACTTCGCGAACTGGAGCACGAATGCGACGACGTCGCCCGCGACCTCTACAACCTGGCCAACGTGACATTCACCCCGCCGATGGATCCAGAGGACATCCTCCGGCTGGCGCACGCGCTCGACGGCATCGTCGATCTCGCTGAAGAGGTCTCGGACAAGCTCGACCTCTACAAGGCCGCCCCGACACCGAACTCCGCCAAGCGGCTTGGCCAATGCCTCGCCGAAGCAGGGGCGGCACTGGAGAACGCAGTCCGCAACATCGAGAATCCAGGCGCGCTTGGACCCGCCCTTCATGAGGTCCACCGGATCGAGAACGACGGCGACCGCATCACGCGCGAGGCGTTGCAGCAATTGTTCAACGGCAATCAGAAGGGGCCCGCGGAGGTCATCAAGTGGAAGGATCTCTACGACCTGCTGGAGGCGACGATCGATCAGTGCGAGTCGGTCGCGGAGATGATCGAGACGATTGCCGTCAAGAACTCTTGAGCGAACGCTTGTCTAACGTCGCGAGGAGGTCCAAGACCCTCCGTTCGATCTCGTCGCGCAGGGCGCGGACGGCGGGAAGCGGCTGGCCGGCCGGGTCTGGCAGCGCCCAATCCTCGATTGGCGCATTCAAAACGGGGCATTCATCGCCGCAGCCCATGGTGATCACTCGGGCGACACCGTTCGCGAAGCCGGGCGTCAACAGCTTGGGCACCGCGGACCGGAGATCGACGCCCACCTCGCGCATGACCTCGACCACCTCGGGATGAACGTGCCGAGCGGGGCGCGTGCCGGCCGAGTCGGCGGTGGCGCGGCCCTTGGCGTGAAGATTGAAAAGAGCGGCGGCAATCTGGCTGCGTCCCGCGTTCTGCGTGCAGGCGAAGACCACGCGGGGCCTGCCATCACCGGCCACGAGCCGACGTTAGCATCCACGTTGGATTGACCGTTTTTCATCGGAGGTGGCGATGCGACTGACACCGGTCACTCGCGGACGGCGGTTCTTCGAGCTTTTCCGCAAGCAGGGGGAGATCGTCAGCGAGACACTGACGGAGCTCAGCAAGTCACTCCTCGAAGGCAGGAGCAGGCACGCGAGGCTGCGCGACCTGGAGCACGAGTGTGACGATGCGACGCACGAGATCCACAGCCTGGTCAACAACACGTTCGCAACGCCGCTGGACCAGGAGGACATCCTCCTGCTGGCGTCAAGCCTCGATGACATCGTCGACCTCGCCGAAGAAGCTGCGGACAAGATTGACCTCTATCGAGTCCCGTCGATCACCGAGGCTGCTAAGCAGATGGGCGAGTACCTGGCCAAGGCAGGGATTGAGATCGCCGCGGCGACCGAGACCCTCGAAGGATTTGCAGAGTTGAAGCCCCACCGGGCGGCTATCCACACCCTCGAGAACGAGAGCGACCGCATGCTTCGCGTCGCCATAGGCGACCTGTTCTCCGGCGAGAAGGATGCGTCCGAGCTGGTCAAGTGGAAGGACATCTACGACCTGCTCGAGGCGACGATGGACGCGTGCGAGCACGCGGCCAATGTCATGGAGACGATCGCGATCAAGAATGCCTGAGACCGCGATCCTTCTGTGGATCACGATCGCAGTCGCCGTCGTTTTCGATTTCACTAACGGGTTTCACGACACCGCGAACGCCATCGCGACCTCGATCTCGACGCGCGCGCTCTCTCCACATGCAGCGGTAGGTCTGGCGGCCATCTTCAACCTCGTTGGTGCGGTCGTCACTGTCGCTTTCTTCCAGGCAAAAGTGTCGAACACCATCGCCAGCACGCTCGCGATAAAGCCGGGGCTGGTCGTAGTGATGTCCGCGCTGATCGGCGCCATCACCTGGAACCTGCTCACGTGGTACCGCGGCTTGCCCAGCAGCTCGACCCACGCGCTCATCGGCGGCCTCTGCGGCGCAGGAATCGCAGCGGCGCATGGCCTTGACGGAGTGAAGTGGTCCGCCCTAGGCAGACAGGTGGCGAGTCTTGTCATCTCTCCGCCGGTGGGCTTCATCGTCGCGGCGGTGTTCGCGATCCTGCTCCTGTACGTCATCTACCGGCTTGGTCTTCGACCAGCGCCGGTCAACCGTACGCTGCGCAGCCTCCAGGTCCTGACGGCGGCATTTCTCTCTTACTCACATGGCGCGAACGATGCCCAGAAGACCATGGCCGCGATCACCCTCGCCCTGGTCGCTGCCGGAGACCTGCCCAGGTTCGAGGTCCCTCTGTGGGTAGTTGTGCTATCGGCCGCGGCGATCGGATTCGGCACCTACGCCGGCGGCTGGCGCATCATCCGGACTCTCGGCTGGAGCATCCTCAAGCTCGAGCCCGCGACCGCGATGTCGGCGCAGCTGATGGGCGCGACGGTCATCCAGGGCGCGACGCTCATCGGCTTACCCGTGAGCACAACCCACGTCATCACGGGTTCGGTGATGGGCGTCGGCATGAGTCGCAAGCTGTCCGCGGTCCGCTGGGGTCTGGGCGCCAACATCGTCCTCGCCTGGATCGTCACCATCCCCGCCTCTGGGCTCATCGCGTGGGTCGCATTTGCGATCTTCAACACCGCTGGACTTCGCGGTTAAACTGGCGGCACAGCAAAGCCAGCACCGAACGTTTCAGCAGACGAAGGAGCAACGGTGGCAACAAAGATCCTGGAAGTTGCGGACGTGAGCGTCATGAGAGCCGCGGGCGGGGTCGTGGTCCGACGCTCGCGAGCCGGCGAGACGGAGATCGCCGTCATCCATCGACCCGAGTACGACGACTGGACGCTGCCCAAGGGCAAGATCGAACCCGACGAAACGCCCGAGGACTGCGCGCTGCGCGAGGTCCGGGAGGAGACCGGCCTGCGGTGCGGGCTTTTGCGGCCGCTCGGCTGCACGGCCTACGTCGACCGCCGGGGTCGCGACAAGATCGCCTGCTACTGGATCATGGAAGTGCGCGGCGGGCGGTTCAAGCCGGGGATCGAGGTCGACAGGATGGTGTGGCTTCCCGTCGCGGATGCCGTCAGGCGCCTGACCTACCGCCACGACAAGCTGCTGGTGCAGCAGGAGCTCTAACAACTTCACCTCCCACTCGTGGGGAGGTCGGCGGCGAAGCCGCCGGGTCGGGACGCTCGGTAAGCTGACTACCGTGCAGACCCTGACGCACGCGGACCCGTTCGTCGTCGCCGGCGTCCAGCTGCGCTCACGACTCTTCCTCGGCACCGGCAAGTACACGAGCGACGAGGCGATGCTGGCCGCCCTGGATGCTTCCGGCTGCGAGCTGGTCACCGTCGCCCTGCGCCGGCTCGACCTCGACAACCCGAACAAGAAGACGATCCTCGACGTCATCGACTGGTCCCGCTACCGGGTGCTGCCCAACACCGCCGGGTGCCGGACCGCAGACGAAGCGATCCGGATCGCGCGCCTGGCGCGCTCGATGGGTCTTTCCGACTGGGTGAAGCTCGAGGTCATCCCCGACCCTCGCTACCTCTTTCCCGACCCCGAGGAGACGCTCAAGGCGGCGCGAGTGCTCGTCGACGAGGGGTTCCAGGTGCTGCCGTACATCAACGCCGACCCCGTCCTCGCCCGCAAGCTCGAAGAGATCGGCACGGTGACGGTGATGCCGCTGGGCTCACCCATTGGCTCGGGCCAGGGGTTGCAGACCCAGGAGCAGATCCGGATCATCATCGACCAGGCCCGCGTGCCTGTCGTCGTCGACGCCGGGATCGGAGTGCCTTCCGACGCCGCGCTGGCGATGGAGCTCGGCGCGGACGCGGTGTTGGTCAACACGGCCGTAGCCCTGGCGAAGGATCCAGCCCTGATGGCGGAGGCGATCAAGGAGGGGGTCGAGGCCGGGCGGAAGGCGTATCTCGCCGGCCGGATGCCAAAGCTGGGCGAAGCGAGCCCCAGCTCGCCGACCGAAGGGGTATCGCGGCCCAGCTAGTGGTCCCGGCTGCGATGGCCGTCGTCTCCACCGCCGACGCGGGCATCCGCGCCGCGGCGAGGGCGACGATCGTTCAGCTTCGCGCCCCCGAGCTCACCGCGCGACAGCTGGAGCATGGGGCGTCACGCCTGGTGCCCTCGTCGCCCGTGCCGGTGGTCATCAGCTCGCGGTGCGACGTCGCCATGGCAGCCGGCGCGGCCGGGGTGAACCTGCCAGAGCGGGACATCGGGACGGAGTACGCCCGCGGCTTGATCCGGCACGGCCTGATCGGCCGATCCGTGCACTCGCCGGAGGCGGCGCAGCGGGCGGAGATCGAAGGTGCCGACTTCGTTCTCTTCGGACCGGTCTGGCGAAGCGCGAGCCACCCGCACCTCGAGCCCGTCGGAGTCGAAGCACTGGCCAGGGTCGCGCGGAGCCTGCGGATTCCAGTGCTCGCCATCGGCGGGGTGACCGAGGAGCGGATCGCCGAATGCCACGCCGCGGGGGCCGCCGGCTACGCCGCCATAAGGCTGTTCGAAAAATGATCTCGCTGAAGATCAACGGCAAGGAGGTCGAGCTGGAGCGCCCGACGCCGTTGCTCGACTACCTGGAAAAGCTGGGAGTCAACGCGCGCACAGTCGCGGTCGAGCACAACGGCGAGATCATCCCGCGCACCTCGTTCACGCGAGTGACACTGCGCGAGGGAGACCGGGTGGAGATCGTGCGCATGGTCGGCGGCGGACGCTAGCTGACGGCCATCCGCTCCTTGATCGCGGCCTCGGCTACTCCACGCTCGTCCCACGGCTCAGATCCCTTCGCCGTGCGCATCGAACGCTCATGTCCCTTGCCCGCCAGCAGCACCGTGTCGCCTGGCTGTGCGATCTCCATGGCCCGACGGATCGCGGCCCGGCGATCGATCACGACCTCGTAGTCGCGACCCGGCGCCTTGGTCGAGGCGCCGCTCTGGACAGCGCGAGCGATCTCGACTGGGTCCTCGGACAGCGGATCGTCCGTCGTGATGATGAAGAAGTCCGAGAACTCGGCCGCGGCGCGTCCCATGCCCGGTCGGTCGTGGTCGGATCGGGCGGTCGAACCGAAGACGACGATCAGCCGGCCGCGGGTGAAGGGGCGAAGCTCGGCCAGCGCGCTCGCGAGCGAGCCTGCCGCGTGCGCGAAGTCGATGTAGACGCGAAAGTCCTGCCCCACGTCGACCGGCTCCAGGCGGCCGCGCACCCCTTCGAAGCCCGCCAGTCCGCGCCCGATGTTCTCGACGGGAACGCCCAGCGCCAGGCACACGCCCGCCGCGCACAGGGCGTTGTAGATGTTGAAGCGGGCGGGCACGTTGAGCGTGACCTCGGTCTCGCCCATCGGCGTGTGCAGCCGAAACCGCGACCCGGACCCGGTGATCGCGAGGTCGAGCGGGTGGAAGTCCGCGGCCGTCGTCATTCCATACGTCCAGCGCCGCGATATCGGCCTGCCGGCAAGACCCTCGAAGCTCGGATCGTCGCGGTTCAAAACGGCCGTCTTCTCGATTCCTTTGTCAGCCGCCGCCGCGGTCAGCTCGATCAGGCGGGCCTTCGCCTCGAGGTAGTCCTCCCAGCTGGCGTGATAGTCGAGGTGATCGTGACCGACGTTCGTGAAGGCCGCGACGTCGAACTCGCACGCGCGCACGCGTTCCTGGACCAGCGCGTGGGAGGTGGTCTCGATCACCGCGCACTGCGCGCCCGCCTCCACCATGCGCGCGAGCCATACCTGGACCTCAGGAGCTTCGGTCGTCGTCTGCCCGCTGACGTTGTCGACCTCTCGCCCGCTGACCTTGAAAGCCACTGTGCTCATGGCGCCGGCAACGATGCCGCTCGTCTGCAGGATGTGCTCGGACATGTGGGTGACAGTGGTCTTGCCGTCGGTGCCCGTGATCCCGGCCAGGGTGAGCCGGCGCGAGGGCCGGCCGTAGAACTCAGCCGAGAGGTCGGCGAGACCGGTCCGTGTCGACGGCATGCGCAGGAGGGGCACGCCCTGGGGGATCTTCACCTCGCGCTCGACCGCGACGGCGGCGGCACCCTTGGCGACGGCATCACCGACGAAGTGATGCCCATCGTCGTGGAGACCCTGCACGGCGACGAACAGGTCGCCAGGCGCAACCCGGCGCGAGTCGTAGGCGATCCCCGTCACGTCGACGTCGCCGTTGCCGTCCAGGACTGCTCCCGCCCCTCGAGCCAGGTCAGCGAGCCTCATCGGGTTTGAGAATAATCGCGTCGTGATCGCTGAGATCGGAGGCAAACAGTTCGAGTGGGGCTCGCGCACCTACGTGATGGGGATCGTCAACGTGACACCGGACTCCTTCAGCGGCGACGGCCTCGGCGACGACGCTGACGCGGCGGTCGCGCAGGGCCGAAGCATGGCGGCGGAAGGGGCCGACCTGCTTGACGTCGGCGGCGAGTCCACCCGGCCGGGGCATGTTCCCATCACCACCGCCGAGGAGATCCAGAGGACGGAGGCGGTCGTGCGCCGGCTGGCCCGCGAATCGGGCGTCCCGATTTCGATCGACACTTACAAGCAGGAGGTCGCCGAGTTTGCGATCGCCGCTGGAGCGACCGTGGTCAACGACGTCTGGGGGTTGACTCGGTCACCGGCGATGGCCGAGCTGGCCGCGAAAAACCGGTGCGCGCTCGTCGTGATGCACAACCAGGATGGGACCGAGTACTCGGGCGACCTCATGGACGAGATCAAGCGGTTTCTTCGCGTCGCGATCGAGCGGGCGGTCGCCTCTGGCGTCCCGAAAGAGAAGGTGATCGTCGATCCCGGCATCGGCTTCGGCAAGACGGCGGACCACAACTGGGAAGTCATGCGCAGGCTCGATGAGCTGAAGGAGCTGGGGCATCCCATCCTCATCGGCACTTCCCGAAAGTCCTTCATCGGCAAGCTGCTCGACCTGCCCGTGAGCGACCGGCTCGAAGGGACGATCGCGACGGTGGTCGCGGCGGTGCTGCGCGGCGCCGACATCGTTCGCGTCCACGACGTGCTCCAGATGACACGCGCCGTCCGCGTCGCCGACCGCATGCGCCGCCCGGGGCACTGATCAAATCGTTGACGAAGGTTTATCTCGGCCTCGGATCCAACCTCGGCACCCGCTCACGCAACCTCAGCGCCGCGCGCCGCAGGCTGCGCCAGAAGGGTGTCCACATCAGGCGTCAGAGCCGGGTCATCGAGACAGACCCCTGGGGTGTCGTCGACCAGCCGCGCTTCTTGAACCAGGTCGTCGAGGCTGATTGGAACGGCACCCCTCGGCAGCTGCTCCAAGTCGCCAAGCAGGTGGAGCGCGAGGGCGGCCGCCGGCCGGCACGACGCTGGGGGCCGCGCGTCATCGACGTCGACATCCTGCTGTTCGGCGACGACCGGATCGACCAGGCGGGACTCGTGATCCCGCATCCCCGGATCAAGGAACGGGACTTCGTGCTGGAGTCGCTTGCGGAGCTGGGAGTTAAGCCGGTCGGGCGTTGGTAAAGCGGTACCCGATCCCAGGCACAGCGAGGATGTAATAAGGACGCGAGGGCTGGGTCTCGATCTTGCGCCGCAGGTTGCGGATGTGCACGTCGATGACCCTGGTCTCGATCGGATACTCGTAGCCCCAGATGGAATTGAGGATCTTTTCGCGGCTCAGCACCTTGCCGGCGTTGCTGGCGAGGAACGTGAGCAGGTCGAACTCGGTGTGCGTGAGCTCGACCTCCCGGCCTGCCTTGTACGTCCGGCGCTCGTTGACGTCGATCGTCAGGTCGCGAAATTCGAGCCGGCTCCGCATGGCCTCGGCGTTCTCGAGGCGGGCGCGGCGCAGGTGGGCGGCCATCCGGGCCACCAGCTCCCGCAGGCGCAAAGGCTTGGTCACGTAGTCGTCGGCACCGATCTCGAGGGCGACCACGGCGTCTATCTCGTCCGACCGCGTACTCATCATGATCACGGGCACGCCCGGGTCCATCTTCCGAAGCTCCCGGCAGACATCGAAGCCGGCGACGTCGGGCAGCGTGACCTCGAGCAGGACCACGCTCGGGCGCGCACTCTCGACCTGGCGCAGCGCCTCCGAGCCCACCTCGGCCTCGACCACCTGGTATCCGTCCTGCTCGCAGGCGAGCCGGATCTCGCGCCGGGTCGAGTTGTCGGGCTCCACGACCAGGACCTTGCGCGAGGACTCCGCCACAGCCATGGCTCCATACTAATCGATTTGAAGGATTGTTAGGGAATGTTGCGTTTCAGGCCCCGAATGTAGGCCCGCGCTTTCCTCTCCATACCGAGCCAGCGCGCCCCCGAGGCCGAGAACACCATCTCGAAGGCGCCGGCGTAGCTGACCTCCTCACCGCCAAACTCCGACTTGAAGAAGCCCAGGCCGTGCCATGGGTGCTCGGGCCCCGTGTTCGGCGGCGGGACGCCCCACAGGTCGAAGTCGGAGCACCCGGCCTCGGCGGCGGCTTTGATGGCGGTCCACCAGGCGAGGTCGTTGCCCATAAGCTCCCGGCGAGCGCCGGTGCGGCCGGCGAAGAGGCTGTAGGCGCGGCCGGCGTGCCGGGCGACCAGCACCGTCGCCAGGGGCTCGCGCTTTTCCGGCGCGCGCGCCGTGTACGTGCGGCACCAGGGAAGGAGGTCGAGAAGTTGCTCGTAGTAGCGCCGGTCGGGGAGGTGGATCGACTCCCTGCGCTCGACGGCCGCCGACTGTCTTGCGAGCTCGGCCGCGTCCTTGCCTTCCTCGACGACCACGCCGCGCTTGATCCCCGTGCGGATGTTGTAACGGCGGCCGTGACGGAACGTTGTCAGCAGCTGGTCCGCCGGCAACAGCTTGAGGATGCGCGTGTGCTGCGGCTGCGTCGGGGTCGTGCGCTCGAATCCGCCCTCTTTCAGCGTGTCGCGAAGTTCCTTCGGCGCCTCGGGCTCGATGACCAGCTTGGCGGCGCCTGAGCGCCGCGCCCAGGCGACCACCGCATCGATCGCTTCAGCGGACGCCGGCACCGGACCACGGGGCACGTAGGCCTCATGCGCGGGGCCGAACTTGCGGACCTGCACGCTGGCCATTGCACCGGCCGGCGAGAAACGCAGGCGCTCGAGGGTCCAACCGGCGCGAGCCTGGACCTCGCCCCACGCCCATGACTGAAGCAGCGGGGCTGGTGACGCAAGCTCGGCCAGCTCGCGGTCCCATTCCTCCGCGCCGGTGCTCATCCGGGTCCGACCTCGGTGATGAGCGATGGCTCGAGGTGGCCGATGTCGTTGACGCCTCCGACGACCATTCGTCCGTCGCGCCTTTCAATCAGCGAGATGGAGGCGTTCTGGATCTTGAAGGGAAACAGACCTTGTGGCGGTCGGCCGACGATGCGATGCAGCGCGACCTGGATGACGCCGCCGTGCGTGACGACGAGGACGTCGCCGTGGGGATGTCTTCGCATGATGTCTTCCATCGCGCCACCAACGCGGGCATCGAAGAGTGCTGCGCCCTCGCCGCCGGGGACGACGTCCCAGTCCGGCTCTTCGACCCAGCTCGCCCACGCCGCCGGGAATCGTTTCGCGATCTCTTCGGTGCGCAGGCCCTCCCAATCGCCGAGATAGATCTCGCGCAGCGAGCTCATCGGCTCCGGCTGGAGCCCGTCGATCGCGCCACCGATGACCTCCGCGGTCTCGAAAGCGCGCTTCAGGTCACTCGCGTAGAAGCCGGCGAACTTGCGCGTCCGAAGTCGGTTGCCCAGCAGAAGCGCCTGGCGCCTGCCCTCGTCCGAGAGCGGGGGGTCGAGCTGGCCCTGGATGCGGTGCTCGCTGTTCCACGTGGACTGCCCGTGGCGAATCAGATAAAGGCGCGCGGCAGATGGACGGGCCGGAAGGGGGGCGGCGTCGCCTGCCTCTGGCGACGGGATCATGCCTACATCCTGGGCGACGCCGGTCTCAGGAGGCTCTGGGCGCGCAGGTCCGATCTCGATGCCTATACTAACTTTCTCTTAGATCCCGATTGGGCCGCGCCCCGATCTCAGGAGAAGGCTGTTGCAATCTCACGGCTCGCTGGCCGAAACCCCCCTTCGAACGCTGTTGGAATCCGCTCAGGGCGAGCGGTCCACCGGTACCCTTATCGTCCGCAATGGGAACGGGCAGTCCGCCTCCCTGTACTTCCTCTTCGGGCATCTCTTTCACGCCCAGGGGGATGGCAAATCGGGGGACGACGCCGTGCTCAGCGCGCTCCACTGGACGAGGGGCAACTTCGAGTTCGACGCCAAGGCCAAGCTGCCCGCGGACGAGACCGTTAAAGCTGGCATTCCAGAGTTGGTCCACGCGGTTGAGGCGGAACCCAAGCCCGCCGCCGCAGAGCCTTCGCCGGAGCCCGCAGCAGAGCAGCCCGAGCCGAGAGCCGAGGGGAAAGAGCATGCTGAACCGGAACGCAAAGTGGAAGCACCACAGCCCAGAAGGGGAGTGAAGCATCGCCCGCAGCCGAAGCACGGCCGCGAGCCAATTCCGGTCCCCGCCGGGCAGATCCTCTACGACTCACTCAAGACATCGTTCGTCGACTTTCCGCGCCTCCTGACCACGCTCGAGCGCGAGGGCTACACGGGTTACGTCCGGCTCCTCACCGACGACGCGTCCGGGCTGATCCTGTTCCGCGAAGGCTTGGCGCTCGAATGTCTCTACGACGGCGCCGCCGAGGCGGGCAGCCTGGTCCTTGGCAAGCAGGCGCTGCAGCATTTCAACGAGGACGTCACCGCCGGCCACGGGGTGCTCGACGTCGTCGGTCTCTCACCGGAGCTCATCGACGGCCTGTACGAGCTCACGGTTTCGCGACCCATGTACACAGAGCTCTACGCCGCGTGGGTGGACATGAAGGCGCTGCTCAACTTCCTCAGCGAACGCAAGCTCAGCGGGAGCGTGATGATCCGCTCGGGCGGCGGCACCGGCGTCATCATCCTCGCCGGTGGCGACCTGGCCGGCGCGTACACCAGCGAGTCGCGCGACATATCAGACAAACCGGATCGCGCGCTTGCACTCTGCGACGACCCCAACGCGATGATCGAGGTCAAGTCGGCGGACACGACCAAGCACCCGCCGCTCGACGTGGACGAGGTGGTCGGGGCACAGAGGGGACGGCCTGCCGCACCGCAGCAGCCGCAGGGCTACACCCCGGTGCCGGCGCCGGAACCTCTCGCCGCCACGGCCACGCTTCCAGTGATGCCCCCGATGCCCGCCGAGCCGCCCACAGCTCAGATTCCCACCGGTCAGTTCTCCGGCTACCAGCAGCCCACACCGCCGACGCAGCCGGTGCCGACACAACAGTCGATCCCGGTCGCGCCCACGGCTCCGCCGCGTCCCGCCGGCCCGCAGCTGGACTGGGGCAGCATCGTGGCGGAGCTGCAGGCGATGGCTGAGGACTCGCTCGGCAACCGGGCGCGAAAGGTGAAGGACATCCTGGGCGCGGCTGACCCGTCCCTCGGAGGCATCGAGGGGGCGATCGACCAGATCCCCAGCATCTCCCTCCTGTTCGTCGACTCGTCGCGTCTCGAGCAGCTGGCCCAAGAGATGAGGGCGCGCCTCAAGTCTCACCTCTAGCCGTGCTACACCCTTCCCCTGAAAATTAGGTAGCTGTCAAGCTGGCATGGCTTCGAGGGTGACTTTGTAGCCGAGTACCTCCAGCCGATGGAGTGAGCGACGGACGATGGCATCTACGTTGCGTCGCTCGAAGTGGGCTGGCCCGAGGTCCTGAAAGACGACACCGTCCCTGAGCACGTGATAGACGGCGATGAGGAGGGAGTGCGCAGTAGCAATGGCGGCCCTCTTCTTGCCCCGGCGGGAGGCGATGCGCCGGTCGCGAGCGGTGAAGAAGGTCTGCTTGCGGGAGTGGCTGACGGTCCAGGCGGCTTCGAGCAGCGCGTTGCGCAGCCACCGGTTGCCAGCTCCGATGGAGGCGTACTGACGCTTTCCAGCCGACTCGTTGTTGCCTGGGCAGACGCGGGCCCAGGACGCGAAGTGGGCAGAGGTCGGGAACCTGCTCATGTCGGTGCCGGTCTCGACCAGGATCTGTTCGGCAGCTCGCCGGCCGATGCCTGGAATCTCATCCAGGCGCTCCAGAGCTACCTGGAAAGGGCGCATGCGTTCAGCCACCTCCTCGTCCAAGCTGGCTATTTCGGCCTCGATTGACTCCAGCAGACGGAATTGGCTCCGGAGCAGGAATCGCTGGTGGTGACCCACCGAACCAGTCAGCGCCCGCTCGAGCTCGGGAATTTTGTTGCGGAGCGCGGTCTTGGCCATGCCGGCCACTGCAGCGGGGTCGTCAACACCCTGGGCGAGAGCTTGGAGCATGGCTCGGCCAGAGACTCCCATCACGTCACTGGCTACGTCACCGAGCTTGATGTTGGCTCCTTCGAGCAGCTTCTGAATACGTTGGACCAGGTGAGCGCGTTGCTCGACCAGCGAGCGCCTGTATCGCACCAGTTCCCGTCGCTCGCGACTCTCGCGGTCGGGAATGAAACTTGCCTTGAGCAGTCCGTGCTGAAGCAATTCCGCCAGCCACTCGGCATCTTTGACATCGGTCTTCCGCCCAGGCACCGCCTTCACGTGTCGTGCGTTGACCACCAACAGCTCCATGCCGTGGTTCTCGAGCAGGTTGAAGACCGGCTTCCAATAGACGCCAGTCGACTCCATGGCGACCTGGGTCACGCCGCCTGCCAAAAGCCACTCTCGAAGCTGAATCAAGTCAGTGGTCATAGTTCCAAAAGCTCGCGTCTGGCTGCCTTCAGGCGTCAGGCGGCAAGCCACCACGGTCTTCTTGTGGACGTCGAGTCCGCAGCACCTTCCGTAGATCGGCCTCACCCAGCACCTCCGTCGAATGAGCTGTCGGGTGGCCGGCGACCTGGACCAGTGGAAGAGTTTCCCCTGCGTGCTCCCGCCCGGCGGGGCGACATTCGTTGGTGCCAAAAAGGTCGCCGGCTCACGTTAACAATCGGGCTCCACACCCAAAGGGCGACGAGCATCTCGACCACTCCGACGCAAGCCAATTTTCATCCTCGGTGGTGCCGCCGAGGCATGATTCGTTAACAGG
>WNFV01004160.1_pt1 | contig 19207 bp, 21 predicted proteins | sample 5400101 | NCBI WGS metagenome assembly WNFV01 (sample SAMN13153361, study PRJNA577476) | soil metagenome | isolation source: 115 cm soil or saprolite under grassland replicate 1 | place: USA:California | collected 2016-06-15 | reverse complement strand
CTACTCGCGCCGCGTCGGCGGCACGCGCGTGACGTCGGTGCACGCGTTCGTCGTGCGCGGCGGGCGCATGTTCATCGTGACCGTCTCAGCCGCCGCGCGCGCGCCTGCGCTGCTGGAGCGCATCGCACGGACCCTGACCGTGACGGGCGCTGCGCCGGCCGACGACTCACCCGGGATCCCCGACCCCAACGCGGGTTAGAACGGGGCCTCAAGGTGGTATGCCCTCACCTTTGGGGGCGCGCCTCCGACCCGTGGGTGACGTTCTCGCCGAACGGCAACGTCCATCAGATCGCGAACACGTCCGCGCTGCGCTCGCAGACCGTGTTCGCCCTCACGACGAACGGCGGCAGCTCGTGGGAGCCCGCACGATCCAGATCAACCAGGCGCCGGAGACACAGGCGTTCACGCCCTCGATCGCGGTCGCCGCGGACGGCACCGTCGGGGTGACCTACTACGACTTCCGCAACAACACCTCGGCGGCGGGTCTTCCGACCGACTACTGGTTCGTGCACTGCCACCCGGCGACGCAAGACGGCACGAATGCGGCGAGCTGGGCTTCGGAGACGCACGTCGTCGGCCCGTTCGACATTGAGACGGCGCTGGACGCCAGGGGCCTCTTCGTCGGCGACTACGAGGGTCTCGACCACGCGGGGAACTCGTTCATCGCCTTCTTCGCGCAGGCGAACGACGGAAACCTCGCCAATCGAACAGACATCTTCTACGCGAAGCTGAGCCCGTAGGAGCCCGAGTGGGAGAGTCGCGGCAGCCGCGCGGCTCTCCCAGCTTGCTAGAGCCCGAGCTGGCGGGCGATCACCATTCGCTGGACCTCGTTCGTGCCCTCGCCGATCTCGAGGATCTTCTGGTCGCGGTAGAGCCGCGAGATCGCGAACTCCTCCATGAAGCCGTAGCCGCCGTGGATCAGCAGCGACCAGTCCACGACCCGGCTCGAGAGCTCGCCCGTATAGAGCTTGGCCATCGCCGCCTCCTTGGCGAAGGCGCGCCCCTGATCCTTGAGCCACGCCGCGCGGTAGACGAGGGCCCGAGCCGCCTCGATCTCCGTCGCCATGTCGACGAGCCGGGTCTGGACGGTCTGGAAGTCCTTGATCTTCTTCCCGAACTGCTCGCGCTCGTGCGCGTAGTCGAAGGCGAGGTCGTAGGCGCCCTGGGCGAGCCCGAGGCCCATCGCGGCCACGGAGATGCGGCCCCCGTCGAGGATCTCCAGGAACTGCCGGAACCCGCGGCCGCGCTGTCCCAATAGATTCTCCTCGGGCACCTCGCACCCCTGGAAGGAGAGCTCGCGCGTGTCCGACGCCCGCCAGCCGAGCTTGCGCATCGGCTCGGAGATCACGTAGCCGGGAGCGCCGTTCGGGACGACGATGTTCGAGATTTCGCCCTCGCCGGTGAGCGCTGTGATCGTCACGCAGGCGGTGATGTCGGTACCCGCGTTGGTGATGAAGATCTTCGCGCCGTCGATCAGCCACCGGCCGTCCCGGAGCTCCGCGCGCGTGCGCGTGGCGCCCGCGTCGGAGCCCGCGCCCGGCTCGGTCAGCCCGAACGCGGCCAGTCGCCGCCCGGACGCGAGGTCGGGCAGCCACTCCTGCCTTTGCCGCTCGTTCCCGAACAGGTAGATCGGCATCGTCCCGAGCGACGTGTGCGCCGCGACGGTGATCGCGACCGACGAGTCGATCCGCGTCAGCTCCTCGACCGCGATCGCGTACGAGAGTGTGTCCGTGCCGGCGCCGCCGTACTCCTCCGGGATCGGCATGCCCATCAGCCCGAGCTCGGCGAGCTCCGCCACGAGCTCGTACGGGAATCGGTGCTCGCGGTCGAGCTCCTCTGCGACGGGAGCGACCTTCTCGAGCGCGAAGTCCCGCACCGTGCGGCGGACGAGCTCGTGCTCCTGGGAGAGGTCGTAGTCGGGCACCGGTTAGAGCGATAGGGCCAGCTCGACGATCAGACGAACACCGTATCCGGTTGCGCCCGGTTGGGCCAGATAGTCGCCGCGCGCCTTCGACAGGTAGGCGGTGCCGGCGATGTCGAGGTGTCCCCAGGGCGTCTCGCCGACGAACTCGTGCAGGAACGCGGCGGCCGTGGCGGGCTGGCCGAGCTTCGTCATATCGGTGTTCACGAGATCGGCCACGGTCGAGTCGAGATAGCGCCGATAGCGCGGATGCAGCGGCAACGGCCAGGCATGGTCGCCGCTCGTCTGGGCCGCCGCGAGGACCTGCCCCCGCCAGACGTCGTCGTTCGCGAACAGGCCGGCGTACTGATCGGCGAGGGCCTTCGTCATCCCGCCGGTGAGGGTCGCGAGGTCAAGCAGGTGCGTGGCGCCGAGCTCCCGGGCGTAGGAGAGCGCGTCGGCGAGGACGATCCTGCCCTCCGCGTCGGTGTCGAGAACCTCGATCGTCTTGCCGTTCATTGCGGTCAGGACGTCGCCGGGACGGTAGGCGCCTCCGTCCAGCATGTTCTCGGCGGCCGCGACGACGCCGATCGCTCGCACGGGGAGGCCGAGCGCGTCGATTGCGCCGAGGGCGGCGATCACAGCCGCGCCGCCTGCCATGTCGCACTTCTCCTCGACCATGGTCTGGCGCGTCTTGATCGACAGCCCGCCGGAGTCGAAGGTGATCGCCTTGCCGACGAGCCCGAGCGTGACGCCCTCGTGCGCAGCCGGTGGTTCGTAGCGAACCGTGATCATCCGCGGTTCGTTGCGGCTTCCGGCAGCGACGCCGAGGAACGCGCCCATTCCGAGCGCCCGAGCCTCGTCCGGCTCGAGCGCCGCGGCGGTCAGGTGGGCCGACTCGTCGGCGACGCGGTCGGCGGCGGCGGCGAGCGCCACGGGAGTGAGGAGGTTCGCCGGCGCGTTCACCAGGTCCCGCGCGCGGTTCGTCCAGCGCGCGACGACGGCAAAGCGGTCTGCGTCGGCGGCCAGGTCCTCGGGAACGCCGGCGAGCACGAGCCGCTCGACGGGCCGCGGGCGGTCGCGATCCTGCGTTTTCCAGCGGCCGGGATCGTAGGCGCCGAGCAGGGTCCCCTCGACGAGCGCGCGCACCTGGTCGCGCGGCGCCAGCGGCAGCGACTGGTCGAGGTGCCACGCGACCGTCCCGCCGAAGTGCCCGGCCTCGCGCGCGACGGCCGCCGCAGCCGTCCGCAGCGCGTCCGCGTCGAGCTCGTCGCGCGGTCCGGCGCCGGCGAGGGCAAGACGTGGCGCCGACAGCTCGCCGTCGAGGTGGAGCAGAAGCACTTCCCCCGCCTCCGGGCGCACGTCGCCGGCCTGCGCAAGCCGAGCGACGCGGCCTCTGAGCGGCTCGGGGAGAGCGGCAGGCGCCGCGGCCTCGGTCGCCGCGAGGGCGACTACGTCGGCGACGACGTCCGTGAGCTCCGCGGACACGATCTCGACGTCCATGAGCCGCGCGATGCTAACGCCTCCCATGGCGCCGGGTTTCACGCAGGCACCTGCTGAGGTACGCTCGTCCGCGAAATCCGACCGGAGGAGGGGGACGTGGGCGACAACGTGAAGGAGTTCTTCGAGGGGCTGGAGGCACGGGTCAACCCGGAGAAGACGGCGGGCATGAACAACTCGTACGTCTTCGAGATCGAGGGTGCCGGCACGTGGAAGGTCGACGTCCAGGACGGCAATGTCAGCGTCACCGAGGGAGGAAACGGCGCCGACTGCACGATCAGCGCCTCGGAGGAGACCTTCGCGAGGATCGTCAGCGGCGAGCAGAACGCGACGACCGCCTACATGACCGGCAAGCTCAAGGTCAAAGGGGACATGGGCGCCGCGATGAAGCTGCAAAAGCTGTTTTAGCCGTGCGCTGCAGCCCTTTTGCGGGCTGTGCCTGCGTCGGCTCGGTTGCCTAGTTGGACCCACGAGGCGTAACGAAGGGGCTCCCCGTGCCCCCGCCCTGGAACCGAGCCTACCGGCGAAATGCGCGCGTGTCTGTCACGGCTTTGTGATGTTTCTGCGCACGCGGCTCATCGTCGTAGCGCCACAGGCGCCGGGTCATTCCTCGAGCTCGACGAGGAGTGCACCGCCCGCGACGCGGTCTCCTTCGGCCACGTGGACGGCACGAACCACGCCGTCGTACGGCGACGTGAGCGGCGTCTCCATCTTCATCGCCTCGAGCACCACGAGCGCCTGCCGGGCCTCGACCCGCTGCCCGGGCTCGACGAGCACCTTGATCACCGTGCCGGGCATCGGCGCCGTCACCTCGCTCTGCTCCGCACCGGGGACGTGCTCGTGCGCCGCCGCGTCGACGTCCGGTGGCGGCGCCGGCGCAGGCGAGGGCAGGTTCAGGCGGAAGACTCCGCGCCACGGCCCGGCGGCTAGGGCGGCCGGCGGTGCCGAGAGCGGCGGGAAATCGGTGAGGAACGCGGTCGTCGTCCGTCCGGCCCGCACGGCGGGATGCGTCACGAGCCACCGCAGGAAGGGCAGGTTGGTGACGACGCCGCCCACCTCGGTCTCGTCGAGCGCGGCCCGCAGCCGGCGCAGCGCTTCCTCACGCGTCGGCCCATGCGCGATCAGCTTCGCGATCATCGGGTCGTATCCGATCCCGACCTCGTCACCCTCTTCGACGCCTGCGTCGACGCGTACACCAACGGGCAACCGCAGGCGCTCGATCGAGCCGGCCTGAGGAAGGAACGTCCGCGGATCCTCGGCGTAGAGCCGCGCCTCGACCGCATGTCCGTCGCGGCGCGGCTTCAGCGTCAGCCGCTCGCCGCGCGCGATCCGGATCTGCTCGGCGACGAGGTCGACCCCTGTGACGAGCTCGGTCACCGGGTGCTCGACCTGGATCCGGCCGTTCAGCTCGAGGAAGTAGAAGCGCCGCCCGTCGAGCATGAACTCGGCGGTGCCGGCGCTTCGATAGCCGATCGCTCGGGCGAACGAGACCGCCGCGTCGCTCATCTGCGCACGCAGCTCGGCGTCGAGAGCCGGCGACGGCGACTCCTCCAGCACCTTCTGGTGGCGCCGCTGCACCGAGCATTCGCGCTCGCCCAGCGAGAGCACCGTGCCGTGCTCGTCGGCGAGCACCTGGATCTCGACGTGCCGCGGGCGTTCCACGTAGCGCTCGCAGAACACCCGGTCGTCGCCGAACGCCGACTTCGCCTCGCGCCGAGCCGCGGCGAGCGCCTCCTCGAGCTCCCCGGCCGCCCGGACGACTCGCATCCCCCGTCCGCCCCCACCGGCCGCGGCCTTGACGAGCAGCGGGAAGCCGATCTCGCCGGGCTCGCCGGTGTCGACGACGGGGACGCCCGCCGCCTGCGCGATCCGCTTCGCCTCGAGCTTGTCACCGCCCGCGCGCAATGCCTCGGGAGGCGGGCCGACCCAGGTCAGACCCGCGGCCCCGACGGCCTCGGCGAAGTCGCCGCTCTCGGCGAGGAATCCGTAGCCGGGATGGATCGCGTCGGCGCCGATCTCGATCGCCGCGCGGATGTGCTCCTCCGAGCTCAGGTAGCTCCCGATCTCGACGATCTCGTCGGCCGAGCGCGCATGCAGAGAGCCGGCGTCGTCGGGCGCGGCAACCGCGACCGTTGCGATCCCGAGCTGCTGCGCCGTCCGAAAGATCCGCAGCGCGATCTCGCCCCGATTCGCGACCAGCAACTTCTTCAAGCGCGCCTCACCGCGGCAAGCGTAAGCGCGCAAAGCCCGCAGAGCGCCAGGTACGGCACCGCGTCCGCACTGGCCCGCGCGAGCCCGCCTCCGCCTGCGGCGCCGACGGCCTGCCCCGGCGCCCAGGCGATGTTGATCAGGGCGAAGGCGAGCGCGTAGTCGAGACCGAGGCGCTCGGCCCCGTCGGTCACGAGCGACATCGCGGGTGTCCAGAACGTGCCGAACGAGATCGCAGCCAGCACCACCACCAGGGCCAGCGCCAGGCCGGAGGGCGGCCAAGGCAGCACCGCGGTGGCCACCGTCGAGGCGCCGAGCGCCGCCAGGATCGGCAGGCGCCGTCCTCTCCGGTCCGACAGCCGGCCGATGAGCGGCGCCATGACCGCTTCGAACCCCGCCGCGACCAGGAAGACGGCGCCGATCTCGAGCTCGCTGAAGCCGAAGTGCGCCAGGCGCAGCGGTGCGAGCACGGTCAGCGTCCCGAAGAGAAGAGCAGGCAGCGTGACGAGCCAGATCCCCCCGACGACGCGCTGGTTCCGGAGCGCCGCGAGCAAGAGCCGGAGCGTCTGCCCGGGCTGGGGCGGCGGCGCCTCGGTCGCGAGCGCCCAGCCTCCGAGCGCGAGTGCCAGCACGCCGACGCCGCCGAACGTCACGCCGGACCCGGCGACCGCGGCGATCCCGCCCAGCACCGGCCCGAACAGCGCGCCGAAGATCGCGACGCCCAGCGCGCTCCCGATCAGCTCGCCGCGCCGCCCGGCGGGCGCGGCAGCGAGCAGCCACGCGAGGCCGGCCGTCCACGTGAACGCGCTCGCGATCCCTTGCACGAAGCGGGCGGCGTCGAGCAACACGATCGAGTCGGCGAGCCCGAACACGACCGTCGTGCCGGCCATCCCGACGGCGCCCACGAGCACCGTCGGCTTCACACCGACCCTGAGGCTGACGAGCCCGCTGGGGATGCCGCCCAGGAGCACGCCGGCCGGATACGCGCCGGCAAGCACTCCGGCGCCGGCCTTGGACAGCTCGAAGCGGTCGGCGTATTCCGAGAGAAGCGGCGTCAGCGCCGCGAAGAACATCGTGTCGACGAAGACGAGCGCGCCGACGAGGAGGAGCAGGCGCCTCATGGCCGCAGGCTACTCGCCGACTCGACGCCCAGCAACTTATGCAAGACTCGTGCATACTATGCGTCAATGTCGAAGTTCGAGCGCCAAGGGGCCATCCTTCGCCTCGTGGGCGAGCGCGAGCTCGCCACGCAAGCCGAGGTCGCCGACGCCCTCCGTGAGGAAGGGATCGACGCGGTCCAGGCGACGGTCTCTCGCGACATCACGCAGCTCGGGCTCGTCAAGGTGCGCGCCAACGGCGGGCGGCTCGTCTACGCGCTTCCGGGAGCCGGCGATCTCGACCGGCTGAACGAGCTCGCCGGCGCGCTGCGCCGCTGGGCGCTGACGATCGTCGCGAGCGGGAACCTCGTCATCGTGGCCACGCCGACGGGCTGCGCGCCGCCGCTCGCGCAGGCGATCGACGACACGCGCCTCCCCGACGTGATCGGCACCGTCGCGGGCGACAATACGATCCTCGTCGTCGCGCGCGAGGGCGTCCCGGGCGTGGAAGTCGCCCAGTCCCTGCGCCACCATCTCGAGAGGGAGACCCAGTCGTGAGGGAGACCCAGTCGTGAGCGAGATCATCCTGAGCTCCCTGCCGGTCGGCGAGCGGGTCGGCATGGCCTTCTCCGGCGGGCTCGACACCTGCTGCGCGCTCGCCTGGATGCGCGAGAAGGGCGCCGTTCCGTATGCGTTCACAGCCGATCTCGGGCAGTACGACGAGAGCGACGTCGGCTCGCTCCCCGAGAAGGGCCGGATCTACGGCGCGGAGGACGCGTTTCTCGTCGACTGCCGCGACGCGCTCGCGCGCGAAGGGCTGGCCGCCCTGCAGTGCGGCGCGTTCCACATCTCGACCGGCGGCAAGCGCTACTTCAACACGACGCCGCTCGGCCGCGCAGTGACGGGCACGCTGCTCGTTCGCGCGATGCTCGAGCACGACATCGAGATCTGGGGCGACGGCTCGACGTACAAGGGCAACGACATCGAGCGCTTCTACCGCTACGGCCTGCTCGCGTACGCGAACCTGCGGATCTACAAGCCCTGGCTCGACGCGGCGTTCGTCTCCGAGCTGGGCGGCCGCAAGGAGATGAGCGAGTTCCTCGCCGCCCGCGGGCTGCCGCACGGCGCCTCGGTCGAGAAGGCGTACTCGACCGACGCGAACCTGCTCGGTTCGACGCACGAGGCGAAGGACCTCGAGCGCCTCGAGAACAGCATGAAGGTGGTGCAGCCGGTCATGGGCGTGGCCCACTGGGACCGGGCGGTCGAGATCGAGCCCGAGGAGGTGACGATCCGCTTCGAGAACGGATGGCCGGTCGCCGTCGACGGTGTCGAGGTGGACGATCCCGTCGAGCTGATCCGGGCCGCGAACGAGATCGGCGGCCGGCACGGGCTCGGCATGACCGACCAGATCGAGAACCGGATCGTCGAGGCGAAGAGCCGGGGCATCTACGAGGCGCCCGGGATGGCGCTCCTGAACGTCGCCTACGAGCGGCTGCTCAGCGCGATCCACAACGAGGCGACGCTCGACTCCTACTACGACCAGGGCCGGCGGCTCGGGCGGCTGCTCTACGAGGGACGCTGGTTCGACGCACAGGCGCTGATGCTCCGGGACTCGCTTCAGCGCTGGGTGGCTGCCGTCGTGACCGGCGAGGTGACGATCGAGCTGCGCCGCGGCGACGACTACACGATCCTCGACACGCGCGGGGAGTCGGTCACCTACAGCCCGGAGCGGCTGAGCATGGAGCGCAGCTCGACGGTCTTCACGGCGACCGACCGGATCGGGCAGCTTGCCGTGCAGACGAACGACATCGAGGACTCGCGGCGGATGCTCGACGAGCAGCGACGCCTGCGGCTCTCCGCGCCGGCGCACATCCCGGATCCGCTCGAGCTCGGGCGATGACCCTCTGGGCCGGCCGGGTCGGGGGAGCGCTCGCACCCGAGGTCTGGGACTTTCTCAGGGCCGTGGACGACCCGCTGCTCCCGTACGACGTCGCCGGGACGCTCGTGCACGCGAAGCGGCTTCAAGCGGCCGGCCTGCTGGACAGCGCAGAGCTTGCAGACGTCGAGGCGAGGTTGAGCCAGATCGGCGTCGACGATCTCGCGCCGTCGGACGAGGACGTGCACTCGGCGATCGAGCGGCTGCTCGGGTCGGTCGGGAAGAAGATCCATGCGGGACGATCGCGCAACGATCAGGTCGTCGCGGCCTTCAGGCTCTACGTCGTCGACGCGTGCGACGAGGCAGTCGACGCGATTCGGGGGTTCGCGCTAACGATCCTCGGCCGCGCGGAGGCGGAGGCGGAGACGCCGATGCCGGGCTACACGCATCTCCAGCGCGCGCAGCCGGTGACAGTCGGCCATCACCTGCTCGCCTGGGTCGAGATGCTCGAGCGCGATCTCTCGCGGTTCCGCTTCGCCCGCGGGCAGGCCGAGCCGTCGCCGCTCGGGGCGGGCGCGCTCGCGGGCTCGACGCTGCCGCTGCCGCAGCCCGAGGGCGGCATGCGTAACTCGCTCGACGCCGTCGCCGACCGGGACTTCGCGCTCGACTACCTGTACGCAGTCGCGGTCCTGTTCGCGCACCTGTCGCGGATCGGCGAGGAGCTGATCCTGTGGGCGACGAGCGAGTTCGGCTTCGTCCGCCTCTCCGAGGAGTCGGCGACGGGCTCGTCGATGATGCCGCAGAAGCTGAACCCCGACGTCGCGGAGCTCGCCCGGGGCAAGGCGGGCTCGGCGCTCGGGCGCCTCACCGGGCTGCTGGCGACCGTCAAGGGTCTACCGCTTGCGTACAACCGCGACCTGCAGGAGGACAAGCCGCCGGTCTTCGCAGCGCGTGCAGACGTGCAGGGCGCGCTAGCGGCGCTGGGCGTCTTCGTCGCGGGCATCACCTTCGACCGGGAGCGATTGGCCGCCGCGTGCGCCGACCCGCTCTTGCTGGCGACGGATGCAGCGGAGGCACTCGTCGCCGAGGGAGTGCCGTTTCGCGAAGCGCACGAGCAGGTGGCTGCGCAGGTGCGCGAGGGCACCTACGAGCCGCCGCAGCCAGCGCTGCGGCCGGCTCCCGGACCCGGCGGCGCGGTCGACGCAATCGCCGCAGCGCGCGCTCGATTGACCGCCTAACCAGCGCCGGCGCCGCCTCGTCCGAAGCGGCCATGGCCGAGTGCCAGTCCAGCGTGACAACTTCGTAACGGCCTGTCCACAGGCGCCGCAAACCCGCACCAACAAGCGCTTCACCGCCGAACCGGCCATGGCCCGTTGGGCCATGGCCGGGTGTCAGGCGAGAGTGTCGAGAGTGTGACGCGATCTGTCTCATTCGCAATCGTCCGACCTGGACATGTCCAAGTGTCAGGCACGTGTGACGGAACAGTGCCGAGTTGCAGACTGCAACTTGGAAATGGTTCGGTCAGGCGCGTTCTGAGTCCATTGGTTAGCCTCCCGCCTTCATGCGCCGGCTGCTTGGCGTCATCGCGATCGCGCTCGTGCTGCCCGGGACCGCGCGCGCCGCGTCGGTCTTCCTGATCGACGGGCGCGGTTGGGGGCACGGCGTCGGGCTCGCTCAGTGGGGCGCTGAAGGCGCCGCGCGTCACGGCTGGACCCGCGAGCGGATCCTCGCGCACTACTACCCCGGCACGAAGCTCACCGTCGTCGCCCCGCAGTCCGTGCGCGTCCTGATCGCCGAGTCGCAACCGAAAGTGCGCATCAGCTCGGCGATGCCGTTTCTCGTTCGGGACGCGAACGGCCGGGAGCGACACGCCAAGCATGGCATCGTGCTCAATGGCGCCAGCAAGCTGCCAGTGTCCTTCGTGGCGGGCGCGGCGGCGCTCGCGCTCGACGGCGCCGGCTACCGCGGCGAGCTCGTCGTCACGCGCGCGGCCGGCGGGCTACGGGTCGTGAACAAGCTCCCGCTCGAGCGCTACCTCCGCGGGGTCGTCCCGTTGGAAATGCCCAAGGGCTGGCATGCGGCGGCGTACGAGGCGCAGGCGGTCGCCGCGCGGTCATACGCGCTTGCACAGATCAATCCCAGCCGGCCGTTCGACCTTGTGTCGGAGCCGAGCGACCAGGTCTACGGAGGAATCTGGGCCGAGCGGCCGGAGACGAACCTCGCGGTCGGCGCGACGGCCGGCCGCGTCCTCACCTACGGCGGACGCGTGATCACGGCGTACTACCACTCGAGCTCGGGCGGCCGCACAGCCGCGGTTCAGGACGTCTGGCCGGAGCGTTCTCCCGTGCCGTACCTCGTCTCGGTGCCGGACCCGTTCGACGCGATCTCGCCGAACCACCGCTGGGGGCCGCTCGTCGAGACGCAGGAGGCGCTCGGCCGCCTGCTCGGCGTCGGGGGCGTCGCCGACGTGCTCGTCGATGCTCGGCCGTCGGGCTACGTCGCCCGCGTCAGTGTGGTCGCGGAGGGCCGGACCCGCGTCATCTCCGGAATGGAGTTCAGGCAGGCGCTCGGCCTCCGGTCGCCGGCCTTTGCCGTCCGCGTGCTGGCGCTCGATCCGCCGCCCGCGCGCCGGGTGCTGAGCAACCGCCCCCTGCCGCTGACCGGGTTCGTGCGCGGGCTCGGCGGCGTCGAGCTCGAGGAGCGCGTCGCCGGCAGCTGGCGCAGGGTCGCCTCGATCCACCTGCGGCCGAACGGCCGCTTCCAGACCACGATCCGCCCTCGGCGAACGACGTCGTACCGCCTGACGGTCGACGGAACGGCCGGGCCGGAGGTGGTGGTTCGGGTCGGCTAAGTTCGCGCGGCGTCTCTGATAGTGTCCGAGCGGTGACTATCATGGACAGAGTCGACGCACGCATGGCCGAACGCCTGCGGGCGCGACGGTTGGAGCTCGGGTTGTCGCTCCGTGAGCTCGCCGACCTCAGCGGGGTGAGCAAGGCAATGATCGCCAAGGTGGAGGCGACCAAGGCGAGCCCGACGGCCGGCGTACTGGGCCGGCTGTGCAGCGGGCTCGGCATCACGATGTCCGCGCTGATGGCGGCAGTGGAGAGCGAGGACGCGACGCAGCTCCCGGCAGCCGACCAACCGCTTTGGCGCGACCCGGCCACGGGACTCGAACGCGTGGCGGTCTCCCCGCGAACGTCGTTCAGCGCCGTCGAAGTCGCGAGGCTGCGGCTGCCGGCCGGGACCGTCGTCGACTACCCGAGCCCGCCAACCGTCGCGTATGCCCAGCACATCGTCGGCGTCGCCGGCGAGGTGCGCTTCACGGTCGGCCAGAGCGGCTTCGTCGTCAGCCCCGGTGATTGTGTGGCGGCCCGGATCGACCGACCCACACGCTTCGAGGTGCCGGGATCCGGCGCGGCCGAGTACCTCGTGATCATCGAGCGGGGGAGCCGATGACCGCAACATTCCGGGTCTGGAAGGTCGAGGCCGCCTCGCTCGAGCCGATGCGCCGTCGCTTGTGCGACATCCTCGTCGACTGCGTCGAGCACGGCGCGTCAGTCGGCTTCCTCGCGCCGCTCGACCAGGCGGACGCGGACGCGTACTGGCGCCGCGTCGGGCGCGCCGTCGCCGAAGGACGGTGCGTGCTGCTCGTGGCCGCGTTGGTCGATGGCGCCGTCGCGGGCACCGTCCAGCTCGACGTCGACACGATGCCCAACCAACCGCACCGGGCCACGGTCAGCAAGCTGCTCGTCCATTCGACGGCACGCCGGCGAGGCGTCGGCCAGGCCCTAATGGCGGGCGTCGAGCGTGCCGCACTCGACGCCGGACGATGGCTGCTCACACTGGATACCGCCACCGCCGACGCCGAGCGCCTGTACCAGCGCTTGGGCTGGAAAGCGGCCGGCGTCATCCCCCAATACGCGCTCAACCCCGACCGGACGCTGACCGACACGGCGTTCTACTGGAAAGAGCTCGCGCCTTCCGGTCCGTAGAGCGGTGCTTGCCCTGGCTCGCTAGCTCATGACACCCACGGCGGCGGCCGGCGTTCGAGGAAGGCGCGCAGACCTTCCTGCCCCTCGGGGCTCGTGCGGCGGGCGGCGATCCGGTACGCGGTGTCCTCGCCCTCGGGCCGCTCGATCACGAGGCGCTTCGCGTGTCGCACCGCCTCGGGCGCGGCCGAGAGCAGCTCCCCGACGATCCGCTCGACCGCATCGTCGAGATCCTCCGCGACCTCGTGGACGAGCCCGATCCGCAGTGCGACGTCGGCGCCAAACCGCTCGCCGGTCGCGAAGTAGCGCCGCGCCGCGCTCGGTCCGATCTTCGCCAGCGCGAACGGCGAGATCACGGCCGGGACGATCCCGAGCTTGACCTCCGTGAACGCAAAGACGGCGTCCGGAGCGGCGACGGCGATGTCGGCCGCCGCGACGAGGCCGCAGCCACCGCCGAGCGCGTGGCCGTGCACGCGTGCAACGACGGGCGCGGCACACTGGTCGATCCCGTGCAGCATCCGCCGCAGCTTGAGAGCATCCTCGACGTTCTCCTCGTAGCTCAGGTCGATCGAGGAGCGCATCCACTCGACGTCGGCGCCGGCCGAAAACGACGGCCCTTCGCCGGCGAGCACGACAGCGCGAGCGTCGCCGACGTCGACGAAGGCCTCGGTCAGGTCCGCGATCAGCGCCGCGTCGAAGGCGTTCCGCCGCTCCGGCCGCGTCATCGTCACCCGCAGCAGCGGTCCGTCGCGTTCGACCCGAAGCGCGCTCACTCGAAGGCGAGCCCGAGGCGCGAGAGCTCGTCGATCTCGAAGCGACCCTCGATCGAAGCCTCGAGATCGAAGTCCTCCACGAGGTGGGGGTCCGTGCCGATCAGCTGGCGGGCACGGCCGGGGAGCGGCTGCTCGGCCGCCTCGGAGCTCTCGAAGAAGTAGATCGCGCCCCAGCGCTCCGTTGCCTCGTCGGAGATCCAGGCCTTGAACCTGAGACCCGAGACCTGCTCGAACTCGTCGACCGACTCGTCTCGCAGGTAGCGCCGGAGCTCGCCGACCGAGGTCGTCGAGTCGGCGAGGCTCCAGAGGACGAGGCGCACGAGCACCGCTCTAGGCGGCTTGCTCGCCCGGCCTCGGCAGCTTCGCGATCAGCTCCTTGATCTGGCGGAGGAGGTCCGCCTCCTCGTGCCCGAAGTCGTCGAGATACGACTTGAGGGCGGCGTGAACCATGCGCAGCTCGGCGTCTGTCAACTCGATCGTGGTCATGTCGTGACTCTACCCCCGTGGCTCGACGGCGTCAGGCCTTCGTCTCCTTCTCGACTCGCCCGCCGAGCTTCTCCTCGAACTGCCGGCGCAGGTCCTCGCCGGAGACGCGGAGCCGGTAGCGCGGCCGCCGCGGCTCCATCGCGACGATCCGGACCTCACTCGTGCGGTCGCCGTACATACGCCCGTACGCTTCGGCCTCGCCGATCTGCCGTAGACGTGCCTTGTTACGACGCCACGGAAGCCACATGTGCCGTCAGCCTATCCGCAAGATCGCGGCTCGTTCTCTCACATGCGGAAGACGCCGAAGGTCGTCTCCGGGATCGGCGCGTTGAGCGCGGCCGAGATCCCGAGCGCCAGCACGCGGCGAGTGTCGAGCGGGTCGATGATCCCATCGTCCCAGAGGCGCGCCGTCGAGTAGTACGGGTTGCCCTCCGCCTCGTATTTCGCACGGATCTCGTCCGCGTCGGCGTCTCCGACCATGGTCAGGACGGTCGCAGCCTGCTCACCGCCCATCACCGAGATGCGCGCGTTCGGCCACATCCACAGCTGTCGCGGCGAGTACCCCCGCCCGCACATCGCATAGTTGCCGGCACCGAACGAGCCGCCGATTACGACCGTGAACTTCGGCACCTCTGCGTTTGCCACCGCCATCACCATCTTCGCCCCGTCGCGCGCGATTCCGCCGGCCTCGTACTCCTTGCCGACCATGAAGCCGGTGATGTTCTGGAGGAAGAGGAGCGGGACGCGCCGCTTGCAGGCGAGCTCGATGAAATGCGCGCCCTTCTGGGCGGACTCGGCGAAGAGAACGCCGTTGTTCGCCAGGATCGCGACCGGGTAGCCCTCGATCCGCGCCCAGCCGCAGACGAGCGTCTCGCCGTACAGCTGCTTGAACTCGTCGAGACGGGAGCCGTCGACGATCCGAGCGATAACCTCGCGGGCGTCGATCGCCGTGCGGTAGTCGTCCGGCACGAGCCCGTAGAGATCCTCCGGGTCGGCGACGGGAGCTTCGGGGTCGGCGGGCTCCCATGGCGGCTCGGGCTTGCGGAGGTGCAGGTTCGCGACGATTCGGCGGGCGATCGCGAGGGCGTGCTCGTCGGACGACGCGTAGTGGTCGGCGACGCCGGAACGGCGAGCATGCACGTCTGCGCCGCCGAGCTCCTCCGCGGTCACGTCCTGCCCGGTCGCTGCCTTCACGAGTGGCGGCCCGCCGATGAAGATCGTCCCGGTGCCGCGCACGATGATCGTCTCGTCGCTCAACGCGGGCACGTAGGCGCCGCCGGCCGTGCACGAGCCCATCACTGCGGCGATCTGCGGGATCCCGGCCGCCGACATCCGCGCCTGGTTGTAGAAGATCCGCCCGAAGTGGTCGCGGTCGGGGAAGACCTCGTCCTGAAGCGGTAGGAACGCCCCGCCCGAGTCGACGAGATAGAGACAGGGCAGACGGTTCTGCTCGGCGACCTCCTGCGCGCGCAGGTGCTTCTTGACCGTGAGCGGGAAGTACGAGCCGCCCTTGACGGTCGCGTCGTTCGCCACGATCACGGATTCGCGCCCCTCCACGACGCCGATCCCCGTGACGACCCCGGCCGACGGTGCCTCTCCGTCGTAGAGATCCCACGCCGCGAGGGCGTTCAGCTCGAGGAAGGCCGTGTCCGGATCGCACAGCCGGTCGATCCGTTCGCGCGCGAGCAGCTTGCCCCGGCTCTTGTGTCGCTCGATCGAGCGCTGGCCACCGCCCTCGGCAACGAGCGCGGTGCGCTCGCGCAGCTCGCCGACGAGAGCCTGCATCCGCTCGGCGCGGCGTGTGAACTCGTCCGAGCGCTCGATCTGGGACGTCAAGACGGCCATCGGAGCAATCTAACGATCCCACACCGCGAGGGATGTAGCCCGCGCCGGTTTGCGCCGATACGACATCCCGATGAGGGTTGCGGCCTTGGGAACCGTGCTCGTGCTCGCTGCGGCGGGAGTCGCCGGCGCGGGCTCGGCTGCGAGCGGACCTGTGAGCGACGCCGCGTTCGTGGACGCAGCGCAGGTCAGCGGCAAGGCCGACTTCTCGCACGAGTCCGACGGTGCCACTCCCGCCAACGCGTTCAGCGTTCCGCGCTGGAGCGGCTCCTTCTCGTACCGCGACGTGACCTACCCGTACACGATGGTCGGCACCGACCCGGCGTCCGGACGCGGGAGCACGGCGGTCAAGACGGTGATCGTGCCGATCGACCTTCGCTTCAAGGGCGGGCTGCGCGGCCAGCTCCGCGGCAGCGACCGCGTGGCGGCCACCCTCGCCTCGCCGATCTTCCGCCCCACCGACTTCTCCATTCTGCGCAACGCGTACGTGCCCGAGTACGGCTCGCTGGGCGATCAGGCGGGACCGCCGGTCGTGACCCAGTACGGGAACGCGGTGCAGAAGGCGATGTTCTGGAAGACCGGCGGCTCGAGCCCCGACTACAACGTCACGCTCGCCGACCCGACCGTCTATCCGGCCCAGGCGCTCGAGGTGCCCGCGTCGCAGGGTTACGACCTCGTCGGCAGCGTCTCGGGGCGCCACTACGGGCTGATCGAGGCGAAGTGGTTCTCGCAGCAGGTGCGAGGGCTGATCCGTTCGCTCGACATCCCGGCCGACGCGGTCGCGATCTTCCTCACCGACTCGGGCTTCCTCTACGTCGGCGATCCCAGTGCCTGCTGCTTGATCGGGTACCACGGGTCGACCAAGTCGGACGCGAAGGGGAAGAAGGCCGTCAACACGTACATCTACGCCGCCTATAGCGACCAAGGCGTGTTCCGCTCGCCGAAGCTGGCCGACGTTCACGGGCTCAGCCACGAGGTCTCGGAGTGGTACGCCGACCCCTTCCTCACGAACGCCGTGCCCGCTTGGTCGTCGCCGACAGCGCCGGCGTACGGCTGCGTCGGTGCGCTGGAGACCGGCGACCCGGTTGTCGGACACGGCTTCGACGCAAGCCCTGTCGGCAGCTCGGTCACCTACCACCCGGAGGACGAGGCGCTCTACTCCTGGTTCGCGCGCGAGCAGCCGTCGCGCGGCTTCGACGGCCGGTACACGTTCATGCGGAATCCCTGGTTCACCGGGTTCTCGCAGGACTGCTGAAGCGCCCCGCTAGAGCAGACGCCGCGCCGCGAAGAACGAGCCGCGCAGGGCGCTGAGCGGGACGAGCCGGACGCGCCGCCCCGTGCTCGGGGCGGAGACCGCGACGCTGTCGGACACGACGAGCACCACGTGGCCGCCGCCGTCCGTGAACAGGAGGTCGCCCGGGCGGAGGCTCTGCCAGGCGACACGCGTTCCGACGCGCAGCTGGCCCCAGGTCGTGCGCGGGATCCGTCGGCCGATCGAGCGGTAAGCCGCGTAGACGAGCCCTGAGCAGTCGAAGCCTCCGGATGAGGTTCCACCCCAGCGGTACGGCGTCCCGAGCTGACGCCGGGCGTAGCTCGAGACGCGCCTCGCGAGCCGGGCCCGCGCGAAGGTTCGTGCGTTCGCAGTGGAGCGCTTGGCGCCCGACTTCGCCCGTGCGGGAGCGGCGGACACGACGGGCGCAGCGATCGCGAGGCTCGCGGCGAGTGCGGCGAGCATGGCCAGGACGAGAATGAAGAGAAGGAGACGGCGCATGAGTGGCGGGGCTCGATTCCTGCCGTCCGGTGGTGTGGTCACCGCGAGCTCGGACGGAAGGCGAAATGTCCTCGGCGTTCTCTATCGGGCCGTCACGCCGGACGCCTCAAGGGGAACCACCCGTCCCCGAAACCGCGCGCGAGCCGTCCCCCGGAACAGCCCGGCCCGGGCGTCGCGACACTTCTGTGACGCTGGCCTGACACGCGGCCATGGCCGGAACGGCCATGGCCGTGGCGGCCCCGACGCGTGGACTCATGCGGGTTTGCGGCGCCTGTGGATTCCGCGTCACGCTCCTGTCACCCTGGACTGACACCGAGCCATGGCCGGTACGGCCATGGCTCGTCGAGGCTCGCTACCGCGCGAGGACGTCGAGCGGGAGCGAGCCGTCGAGGAGCGCACGGCCGACCACCGCGCCTTCGCAGCCGAGCGTCTCGAGCGCGTCCAGGTCGTTCTCGGAACGGATGCCCCCGGCGGCTATCACCGGCAGGCCCGAGGCTTCGAGCACCCGGCCGAGCAGCGAGAGATCCGGGCCGGCGAGCGTTCCGTCCCGTTCGACCGCAGTGCAGTGCAGCCGGACGACACCGGCGTCGCGGCAGGCCCGCGCGCCCTCCTCGGCTGTGAGCTCTGTCGTCGCCTCCCATCCGGACACCGAGACCCGACCGGCGCGGACGTCCAGGGCGACGACGAGCCGGTCGCCGAGGGCGGCCGCGAATCGTTCGAGCGCCCCCGGATTCGCGAACGCGGCGGTGCCGACGAGCACGCGCGCGGCGCAAGACGCGGTCGAAGTCGCCCTGCTCGAGCCGAACCGCGTCATCCGCCAGCAAATCGACTGCCGGGATCACTTTCAGGCGTGTTCGCATGTTAGTATGCTAATACGCAACTACGAGGAGCAGAGCGAATGGCGGAAGGCTCACACGAATGGCGGACACCCCAGATACGAGAGTTGATGGAAGCAGTTCTGACACTGGAAACGGTCGAGGAAGCGGAGCGATTCTTCCGAGATCTCTGCACGCTGACCGAGCTCGAGGCGATGGCGCACCGCTGGCACGCGGCGCGGCTCGTGTCGGAGGGGCATCCGTACCACGAGGTGAGCAAGCTGACGGGCGCGTCGACGACGACGGTGACGCGGGTCGCGCACTGGCTGAAGCACGGGGAGGACGGCTACCAGCTCGTGCTCGAGCGACAGGCCAAGCCGACTCCGGCCGCCTGACGATCGCGATCCCGGCCAAGGGCCGGCTGCGCGAGCCCTCCGTGGCCCTGCTCGAGGAGGCAGGGCTCGGCCCGGAGCAGCCGGGCGAGCGCGCACTTGCGTTCCCGTGCCGCAACGCGCCGGTCGACGTCCTGCTCGTGCGCGCCGCCGACATCCCCGAGTACGTGCAGGACGGCGCCGTCGACTGCGGGATCACCGGCGCCGACCTTGTGCGCGAGCGGGGCGCGGACGTGGAAGAGGTCCTACGTCTCGGCTTCGGAGGCTGCACGCTCGAGGCGGCCGTTCCGGAGGAGGCTCCTGTACGCACGCTCGATGAGCTTGCCGGCCTACGCATCGCCACCGTCTATTCGCGGTTGGCTCGCGAGCTGCTCGCGGAGCGCGCGATCGAGGCGGAGCTGGTCGAGGTAACCGGCTCAGTCGAGATCGCGCCCCGGCTCGGCCTCGCCGACGCGATCGTCGACCTCGTCTCCAGCGGGAACACGATGCGGACGAACGGACTGCGCTCCCTCGGCGTGCTCTTCTCGTCGCAGGCCGTGCTCGTCGCGCGGCGGGGCG
>WNFV01020773.1_pt1 | contig 19209 bp, 10 predicted proteins | sample 5400101 | NCBI WGS metagenome assembly WNFV01 (sample SAMN13153361, study PRJNA577476) | soil metagenome | isolation source: 115 cm soil or saprolite under grassland replicate 1 | place: USA:California | collected 2016-06-15 | reverse complement strand
TTGGTCGAGTTGGCCGGCCAGCCGGTGGGCGGCGCCGAGCAGTTCGCCGTAGACGTCGATCTGGGTCTGGTTCCAGGCGCCGTTGCCGACCCGCACCGGGCTGCTGTTCCGCCAGCCGGACAGGTGCGGCAGGGTGCGTTCGGACAGGTCGTGTTCGCCGCCGACCCCGAACATGACCTGCAGGGCGGCGGTCTCGTCGTCCAGCGAGCCGGCCGCGGCGGTGGTGAGGAAGGCGAAGAAGTCGGCGGCCTCGTCGGGACAGGCGGCGACCCAGAGCGCTTCCATGGTGAAGCTCGCGTCGCGGACCCAGGTGTAGCGGTAGTCCCAGTTGCGTTCGCCGCCGATGCCCTCGGGCAGCGAGGTGGTGGCGGCGGCGACGATCGCGCCGCTGGGCTGGAACGTCAGGCCGTGCAGGACGCGGCCGCTGTGGTGCACCAGGTCCGCCCACGGGCCCTGGTACTGCTGGTGCAGGCCGGACCAGGACTGCCAGGCCGCGGCCGTCGCGTCGATCTGGTCGGCCAGCTCGCGCTGGCTCCAGACTCGCGCGGGGGTCTCCTCGAGGGTGGACCGGTGCAGTCCTAACAGGACGGTGTCGCCGGTGCGGAGGGTGATCCGGCCGGTGGCGCGCGGCCCGGCCACGGTCAGCGGCACCGGAGTGGACAGCACCAGCCATTCGGCGCCGCCGCGCGAGGTCAGCCCGCCGTCGGTGGGGCTCAGGATCGGGCGGATCAGGCCGTACTCCGGCCGCGGGGCGTAGTCGATCAGCATCTCCACCTCGCCGGCGGTGCACTCCAGCCGGCGTACCAGCAGGTGCGGGGCGCCGCGGCCGAGCCGGTGGCCGGTGTTGTCGGGGCCGACGGCGAGCGCGTCGGTCAGCCGGACGGTGCCTTCCGCGGTGCTGAAGGTGGTCTGCAGCACCAGGCTGCGGTCCAGGTACCGGCGGGCGGCCTGGAACGGCACCGCCGGGGTGACCGACCAGTGGCCGGCGTCCTCGTCCAGCAGCCGGGCGAAGCACGACGGGCTGTCGAACCGCGGCCAGGTCAGCCAGTCGACCGAGCCGGACCGGGTGACCAGCGCGGCGGAGTGCGCGGCCCGAACGCGCCGCGGTGCTGGAGTCGGCGCGGTTGTGGAAGCAGAGGTGACGGTCGTCTACTTCGGAGCAATGGCTCCGGCGCCCGCGGGTACTCCGCGGCAGACGAAGCGGAGGTGGGTCGTGCGGGAGACGCTGAGTCTTGGGCACATCGCAGGGATCAAGGTCGGGATCAACTGGAGCGCGCTCGCCATCGTGGTGTTGCTCGTCGCCGGGCTGGCGGGCGGGCAGCTGCCCAGCGAGTACCCGGGCCGCAGTCCGTTCGAATACGTGACGGCGGCGCTGGTCGCCGCGGTGCTGTTCCTCGCCTCGCTGCTGGCGCACGAGATCGCGCACTCGATCGTCGCCCGCCGCAACGGCGTCCAGGTGCACAGCATCGTGCTCTGGCTGCTCGGCGGGGTCGCCCAGCTCGAGGGCGAGCCGCGGACACCGGGCGCGGACTTCCGCATCGCCGTCGTCGGCCCGCTCACCAGCCTGGCCCTGGGGGTGGTGTTCGGCCTGAGCGGGTACGTCGCGGCGGTGCTCGATGCCGGCCGGCTGGCGGTCGGTGTCCTCGCGTACCTGGCCGGCACCAACATCCTGCTGGCGATCTTCAACCTGATCCCGGCCGCGCCGCTGGACGGCGGCCGGGTGTTGCGGGCGGCCCTATGGCGCTGGCGCGGCGACCGCGAGGCGGCCGCAGTCACGGCGGCGAGGGCGGGCCGGGTCTTCGGCTTCGCGCTGGTCGGGCTCGGGCTGCTGGAGACCCTCATCACCGGGACGTTCAGCGGCGTCTGGCTGGCGCTGGTGGGCTGGTTCCTGGTGAGCGCGGCGACCGCGGAGGAGCAGCAGGCGGGGATGGGCAGCCGGTTGTCCGGCGTCCGGGTCGGCGACGTTATGACCCGGAACCCGGTGGTGGCGGACGGGACGATGACGCTGGGGGAGTTCGTCGACCGGCTGGCGATGAGCCACCGGTTCTCCTCCTACCCACTCGTCGACCACAGCGGCCGGCTGACCGGGCTGGTGACCCTGAACCGGGTGCGGGCCGTCCCCCCCGGCCGCCGGTCCGATACCCGCCTGCGGGACATCGCCTGCCCGCCGGACGGCGTGCCGGCGGCTCGCCCGGACGAGCCGCTGGTGACGCTGCTGCCGCGAATGCGCGGCTGTGCCGACGGCAGGGCGGTCGTGCTGGACGAGCAGGGTCGGGTGATCGGCGTCGTCTCCTCGACCGACATCAGCCGCGCCCTCCAGTTGGCCGACCTTCGCTCGTTTCACGCGTACCCGCCACCCCGCGGAGCCGACCTCACCACCGTCAGTCCGGGCGGCTGAGGCGGGAGCGAGGCGGCGCGGCCAGCGCGGCGGCGTCCAGGCAGGCCGCGACGAAGGCGTGCACCTGCGGCCGCCGGTCCCCGTGTCGCCAGGCGATGGTGAGGCTGCATGGGGACAGGCCGCGCACCGGGCGGCAGGTGATGTCGGGCCTGGCGTAGATCGCGGCGTTGCGCGCGGCGAGCAGGTGCACCCGAGGCCGGCGGCGACCGTCTCAAAGGTCCCCTCCGGTGTCGCCGCCTCGGCCCCGATGCGCACCGGGTGGCCGTCCCGCTCGGCGGTGGCCAGCTGAGCTGGATGATCCGACTCGGCGCCGACGCCGTCCCCGCCGAACTCGCCGCGGGGGCCGTCCCCGCCGCCGCGGCCGCACACCGCGACCTCGCCAGGCTGACCCCACGGGAACGGCAGGTCGCGGTACACCGTCGTCGGCGATGTTCGCCCCTGCCGATCACCGCCACTACCGCCCGTCTCAGTCGGGCACGCCGCCAAATCGGGAGGATATGGACATCTATCATACGTCGTTCGGGTGATTCTCCGTCAGGTGATGGGCCGGAGTGGACGGTCGGCGGGGGTGTTGAGCAGCACGTTTGTCCGCTCAACCAATGATTGCGGCCGACATGAAAAGTATGGGGCGATTTCGATCATGTGGGGGTTCTTGTCGAGGTTCGCGATCCTGGCTAGCGTTACCGGTTGCATGTGCTGCCAGGCAATTCCACCGGCCTCGGGAGTGTGGTGTTCCGGGGCCGGGTTCGTTTGTTGTGCACCGTCGATCGGCGCGACTGCTGTGCGTGCTCGGTTCGGCGGGAGCTGGGTGACAGCCGGGTAGGTGCCGCCGTCTTGGTCCAGCCGGTCGATCGCGCCGGCCATCGCCCGCGACGCCGAACCGGCAATGGTCCGGCGTGCTGTGACGTCCGGGACCGGAGGGGGCCGACGTGAGGTCGAAGGCTGGCTGTTTCGTGGTGCCGGTGTGCGCGATGGCGCTGGTGGCGGGGGTTGCCGTGCCGGCGTCGGCGGCGCCGACGCCAGCACCGGCGGCTCCCGCGGCCCCGGCGGCCGCCGCGCCGTCCGACCGGGCCAGGCCGGTGGTGGCCGGTGCGCCGGTCAAGCCACGGGCGTTGGACGTGGGCGGCGTGCCGCGGCAGCAGCCGGCGCCGGTGGGGCGGGCGATGCCGGCCGCCTCCCGTGTGCGGGAGCTGGTGGGCAGGCGGACCGCGACCGGCTCGTATTACGAGCTGTCCGATGGGCGTACCGAGGCGGAGCTGTCGGCGGCGCCGGTGCACTACCGGGACGCGCGCGGTGCGTGGCAGCCGATCGACACGACGGTGCGGGCGTCGGCCCGGGCGGGCTTCCGGTTCGGTAACGAGTCGAACACGTTCGCAAGCCTCTTCGGGACGGGTTCGGACTCGCTGGTCCGGTTGGAGCAGGACGGCCGGCGGTTGAGTGTGGGGTTGGCCGGTCCGCGGCGGGCGGTGGCGCCGGTGGCGGCGGGGAACGCGGTGCGGTTCGGGCGGGTGGCGCCGGGGGTGGACCTGGTCTACCGGGTCACGCCGCAGGCGTTGAAGGAAGAGATCGTGCTGGCCGCGGCGCCGCAGGACCCGACGTTCACGTTCACGGTGGAGGCCGCCGGGTTGCTGGCCAGGCAGCGGGCGGACGGGTCGATCGGGCTCTGGCGGGCCAGCGGGGAGGGCGAGCCGCTGTATGTGATGCCGCGCCCGTTCATGACCGACGCGGCGGATGATCCGTCCTCGCCGTACGGGAAGGCGTACAGCGGCAGGGTCAGCCAGTCGGTGACGGGCGGCGGGTCGCGGCTGACGGTGACGGTGCGGGCGGATGCGGCGTGGCTGGCCGACCCGGCGCGGAAGTACCCGGTGGTGATCGACCCGACGATCGAGATCGAGCCGACGCCCTCGCAGGCGCAGGACACGATGATCCTGTCGGACTCGGCGAGCAGCAACTTCGACGGGAGCTGGCGGCTGTCGGTCGGCACGACCACGACCGGTGCGGCCCGCAGCCTGCTGAAGTTCCCGCTCACCGGGGTGCCGGCCGGCGCCGCGCTGGACTCGGCCCAGCTGAGGCTGTACTACGACCAGACCCACACCACCTCCGCCTACGACGTGCCGATCGAGGCGCGGCGGGTCACCGCGCCGTGGGCGGCCGGCACCGCGACGTGGTCCTCGGTCGCCGGCAGCGTCGCCGAGGTGGGCGCCAACGTCGAGCAGGTCGACGACGGCGACGCGGGCAAGACGTCCTCCACCGGGGCCTGGCCGTACTCGACGAACACCACGTTGACGCCGTACGCGGTCAACGGCGACTACCAGGCGAACAAGGACAGCGTGCTCGGCGACACCTACACGTGGGTGCCGCGGCTGACCGAGTCCGGCAACTACCTGGTTGAGGCGCACTACGTGCCGGCCACCGACCGGACCACGGTGCCGTACACCGTCTACTACAACGGCGGCTCGGCGGCGGTGAACGTCAACCAGGCCGCCGGCACCGGCGGGGTGTGGACCAGCCTGGGCACCCGGTCGTTCCTGGCCGGCACCAGCCACAAGGTGGTGCTGAAGGACTCCACCGACACCACCAAGGCGGCGATCGCGGACGCGGTGCGGTTCACCAAGACCGCAACCGACACCAAGAAGGCCTTGGTCTCCAGCGTCTGGAACACCTTCAGCGTCCGCAGCATCGTGCAGTCCTGGATCAACGGCACGGCCCCCAACTACGGGTTCATGGTCAAGGCCGTCGACGAGGCGACGCTGGGCCGCGGCGGGCCGCGGTACGAGGCGTCGGAGTACGCCTACGGCGGGGAGACCGACAACTACCCGAAGCTGGTCCTGACCTGGGGCCGCCCCGGGGTGAGCCTGGCGGCGCCGACCACGGTCACCGCGACCGGCGCGCAGCTTGCCTGGTCGGCCTACGCCGACCCGAGCTCCGCTACCGGCGATGACATCGTCGAGTACCAGGTGCACCGCAGCGTCTACCAGACGTTCACCCCGAGCGCGGCAACGCTGGTCGCCCCGGTGCCGGTGGGCACCACCGGCTTCACCGACACCACCGCGACACCAACAGCGGCGGACTCACCCGACCCGTTCGGCAACGCCTACTACTACATGGTCGCGGTCAAGACCCGGGACGGGCAGCTCATCCCGGCGCAGACCCAGCTGGTCCGGCTGCCCAAGGCCGGCCGCATCACCAGGATCTTCCAGGGCTCGGCGCCGGACACCACGCTGTCCGCGGCCCGGCCCGATGAGAACGTCAACGTCTACGACGGCGACCCCTACGTCTCGGCCGGCAACAACTCCACCTACTACGGCGACACCCGCGGTGTGGTGAAGTTCCCGTCGCTGTCCGGCATCCCGGCCGGCTCCACGGTGGTGGACGCGCAGCTGCGGATGTGGACGACCTACGACTACGGAGACACCGCCGGGCTGGTCGACGTGCATGCGCTGGCCCGCACCTTCGACGAGACCACCGCCACCTGGAACCGGGCCAACGCCACGACCCCGTGGACGAAACCGGGCGGCGACTACAACCCGACCGCGGCCAGCAGCGCCGGCGGGATCACCAACGACCCGGAGTGGCAGAGCTGGGCGGTCACCGGCATCGCCGCGGGCTGGCTGGCCAACCCGGCCAGCAACTACGGGCTGCTGTTGAAGATGCATGACGAGTCGGTGGCCAGCCAGCGGGTGATGTTCCTGTCCGAGGAGGGCGCCGAGCCGCAGGTGCGGCCGAAGCTGGTGGTCACCTACCTGGAGAAGACCGCCGCCAACACCTACTACGCGCCCTACACGCCGTCCCGGATGATCCCCGGCGATCAGTACACCGTCGCGGTCACGCTCACCAACACGACCACGACGACCTGGCCGGCGGCTTCCCGGGTGCTGTCCTACCACTGGGCGCTGCCGGACGGCACCGACGCCACCACCGGCGGGAACCGGCTGGAGACCGCGCTGCCCAAGGACGTGGTGCCCGGCGACTCGGTCACCGTCAACGCCGCGGTGAAGACGCCGATCCAGTCCGGGTCCGGCAACAAGCGGGAGCAGTACGTCCTGCGCTGGGACCTGCTCAACAAGTCCACCGGCCAGTTCCTGTCCCAGTCCGACGGCATCCCGTCGCTGGACCAGAACGTCGCGGTCGAGGACCCGACCTCCGACCAGCTCGGCCTGGAGAAGTTCTACCAGTACGCCGGCAAGAACACCGGCGCCGGCACGACCGTCATGGACAACCTGTCCGCCGGCAACGCGGTCTGGTCCTACAACGCGTTCTCCAACCCCAGCCGCGGCGTGGCGACCTTCGTCCGCGTCACCTACAACTCCCTCGACACCTCCGACTCCGCGATGGGTCAGGGCTGGTCGGTCTCCGGGTCCAGCATGATGCGGCTGGGCACCCCGCTCGACCTGCACCCGCCGGGCCAGGACTGGCCGACCGAGGTCACGCTGACCGACGGTGACGGCACCAGCCACCTGTTCACCCTGAACAAGCACGGCTCGACCGACACCTCCATCTGGGACTACGACCACCCCGCCGGCGTGCACCTGTACCTGCAGAGGACCGGCAGCACCGACGCCTCGCGCGCCTGGGTGATGACCCGCCCGGACCGCACCCAGGTCTTCTTCGACGCCGACGGCTACCAGTCCGCGGTCGCCGACAACAACGGCAACGAGCTGCTGTTCACCTACGAGCAGCGCAAGTCGAACAACAAGCCGATCAAGTTCCTGCGCTACCTGACCGACCCGGCCGGCCGGCAGACCCTCACCATCGACTACTACGCCAAGGGCGACAGCTACTCCTACATCGACGACACCGGCACCAAGGTCTCGGCCACCAACCTGACCAACCCCAAGATCATCGACAAGATCCGGACGATCACCGACATCTCCGGCCGGCAGATCGCCCTCACCTACACCACCCAGGGCCTGATGGCCGAGATGATCGACGGCGCCGGCTCCAGCCAGGCCAAGACCTTCCGGTTCGGCTACGAAGAACGTCAAACTGGTCACGGTCACCGACCCGCGCGGGCACGCCACCGCGCTGGCCTACTACGACCTGCCAACCGACGACCCGAAGTTCCACTGGTGGGCCAAGACCGTCACCGACCGGCTCGGCGGCACAACCGGCTTCGCCTACACCGACCCCGACGGCACCGCCGGCTCCCAGATCAACACGGTGGTCACCGACGCCGAGAACCACGCCACCAGCTACCAGATCGACGGTTTCGGCCGGCCCATGCAGGCCACCAACGCCAGGAACCAGGTCACCAGGCTGCACTTCGACGCCGACAACAACGTCGACCGGCTGGAGGAGAACAACACCGCCACCACCACCTGGACCTACGACCCCAACACCGGCTACCCGCTGACGACCAAGGACGCCGAGGCCAACAAGAACAACACCGCCGGGTCGACGTTCAGCTACCAGACCCTGGTCAACGGGCACGTCGCCGACGTGATCGGCAAGGCCAGCCCGGAGGGCCGCACCTGGGCCTTCGGCTACGACGCCAGGGGCAACCTCACCACCGTCACAGACCCGGCCGGCACCGCAACGCCGACCGTGCCGGGCGACTTCACCACCAGCTACACCTACGACGGCTCCGGCCAGCTGCTGACCATGCGGGACGCCAACGCGCACACCACCGGCTACTCCGGCTATGACGCCAACGGCTACCCGCAGACCATCACCGACCCGCTGACCAAGTCCACGACGTTCGCGTACGACGCCCGCGGCCAGGTCACGAGGGTCACCGACGCGCTCAGCCACGACACCACGCAGAACTACGACATCTTCAAGCGGCCACTCGACCAGAAGGTCGCGAAGGACGCCAGCGCCAACCCGCCCGTCTTCATCACCACCCCCGCACCGGTGTACGACCCGAACGACAACGTCACGCAGACGACCGCCCCGAACGGCGCCGTCACCACCTTCAGCTACGACAACGCCGACCAGCTGACCTCGAGCAGCCTCCCGAAGGACAGCTCAACCGGCCCGGACCGGACCACCGCCTACACCTACGACAGGGTCGGCAACCTCACCTCGCAGACCGAGCCGAACGGCACCCTCACCACCACCGACCCGAACGACTACGTCACCCGCTACGCCTACGACGAGATCTACGAGGTCAGCGCCGTCACCAACGCGAAGGGTGACCGGCTCAGCTACGCCTACGACGATGCCGGCAACCTCACCACGGTCATCGACCCGCGGAAGAACAACACCGCCGACACCGCCGACTACACCAGCAGGTACGGCCACGACCTGAACCACCGGCTCACCACGGTCACCGACCCGCAGGGCAAGGTCACCGCCACCGACTACGACCGCGACGGCCTCGTGGTCGGCCGCACCGACCAGGACGGCAACACCACGCTGATCACCCTGGACGCCCGCGGCAAGCCGGCCGAGGTGAAGGTGCCGCGCAGCAGCTCCGGCGGCACGGTCACGTACGACATCAGCCGGTACGAGTACGACCAGGTCGGCAACCAGACGAAGGTCGTCTCGCCGCGCGGGGTGGCGACCGGCTCGGTGGCGGACGACTTCGTCCAGCAGACCACCTACGACGAGCTGAACCGGGTCAAGGAGAAGCTGGCCCCGTACGACCCGAACGACGCCCGATACAACACCCCGGACAGGACCGTTTACAGCTACGACGCGGTCGGCCGGCTGGCAGGCGTCAGCGCCCCGCCCTCCAACGGGCAGACCGTCCGCAACGACACCACCTACACCTACTGGGACAACGGCTGGCCGAAGACGACCACCGACCCGTGGGACATCACCACCTCCTACGACGAGAACGCGCTGGGCAAGCAGATCTCCCGCACGGTGACGAGCGCCGGCGGCTCCTCCTCCCGCACCATGACGTGGGACTACTACCCGGACGGCAAGCTCAAGGCCCGCTCCGACGACGGCGTGCCGGTCGGCAGCCAGGTGGTGCTGGCCGACAACACCGACGCGCAGAACGTCACCGTCACCGGCACCTGGCCGGTGAGCACCAGCGGCACCGGGTACCAGGGCTACAACTACGCCACCCACGCCGCCGGAACGGGCACCAGCAGCTTCGCCTGGAACCTGGTCATCCCGCAGGACGGCAACTACGACGTCTACGTCAAGTACGGGACCGGCACGGCGACGAACGCCAGCTACAAGGTCGACTACACCGGCGGGTCGGCCACCAGGGCGGTCAACCAGACCACCGGCGCCGGCACCTGGGTCAGCCTCGGCCGGTACGCCTTCACGGCGAGCGGCACCGGCCAGAAGATCACGCTGACGGACGCGGCCAACGGCACCGTCGCCGCCGACTCCGTCAAGCTCGTCCGGGACAACTCCGCCGACACCGACAACGAGAAGACCGCCTTCAGCTACGGCTACGACCCGAACGGGAACCTCACCGACATCGCCGATGCCAGCCCGGGCGCGAGGACCGACGACTACGCGGTCACGTACACCGGGCTGGACCAGGTCGCCTCGGTGGTGGAGAAGAAGAGCGGCAGCACCCAGCACACGACCACGTTCGGCTACGACGAGAACGGCAACCTGCTCACCCGCGGGCACGACGCGCAGACCGCGTCCTACACCTACGACGACCGTGACCTGCCCGCAAGGCTCTCCGACGCGCAGTCGGCGACCGACCCGAACCCGAAGGTGAGCACGTTCACCTACACCGCCCGCGGCCAGAAGCTGCGCGAGGTGAAGGCCAACGGCAACACCGTCGACTACGCCTACTTCCTCGACGGGATGCTGCAGCACCAGATCGAGAAGAAGCCGAACGGCACCCTGGTGTCGGAGCACACGCTCGGTTACGACCCGAACGGCAACAAGACCCGGGACGACCAGAAGGTCATGAACGCCGACAACCACTCGGCGTACCTGACCCGCACGTCGGTCTACACCTACGACCCCCGGGACCGGATCGCCACCATCCACGCGACCGACGCGGGCGGCGCGACGCTCTCCGACGAGAGCTACTTCCACGATGCCAACAACAACGTGGTGTCGCAGAACGTGAAGTCCGTCCCCACGACGTTCAGCTACGACCGGAACCGGTTGCAGTACTCGGTGCAGAACGGCGCGACCGCGAACTACAACTACGACCCGTTCGGCCGGCTGGACACCGTCACCGCGTCGGGCCAGACGATCGAGAAGATGACGTACGACGGCTTCGACCGGGTCGCGTCGGACCGCAAGGGCGCCGGGGCCGCGGCGTCGACCACGACCTACACCTACGACCCGTTCGACCGGACCACCAGCCGCACCGCCAACGCCGGCGGCACCGGCGAGAAGACGACCGTCTACAGCTACCTGGGGCTGTCCGACCACCTGCTCGACGAGCGGGTCGCGGGCCAGCTCACCAAGTCGTACCAGTACAGCCCGTGGGGCGAGCGGCTCTCCCAGGTCAAGTACAACACCGACGGCAGCACCGATGACGGCTACTACGACTACAACGCCCACAGCGACGTCGAGTCCGTCACCGACCGCAACGGCGACACCAAGGCCACCTACGGCTACACCGCGTACGGCGAGAAGGACGACGGCCAGACCACCGGCGTGGACAAGCCGGACGTCCAGGACCCGACCAAGGAGCCGTACAACGCCTACCGGTTCAACGGCAAGCGGTGGGACCCGGCCTCCGGCAACTACGACATGGGCTTCCGCGACTACAGCCCGGGCCTGAACAGGTTCCTCAGCCGGGACATGTACAACGGGGCACTTGCCGACCAGCGCCTGGCCACCGACCCGTTCACCGGCAACCGGTACGCCTTCGGCGGCGGCAACCCGATCACCTCCGTCGAGCTCGACGGCCACCGGCCGGCGGACTGTGACGGCGAGTGCCTCAAGAGCTGGCTGGCCGCGCAGCGCAAGGCCGAGTTCATCAAGCAGATGCTGGACTACAACGCCGAGCACTCGGCGGCGGTGCTGGCCACCGTCGCCGGTATCCGGTCGAGCCCGAAGTTCCGGCAGGTCGGCGGCGGCACCATCACCACCCGCATGATGTTCAACTGCATCCCCGGCGGCAGCGTCAAGAACCCCGACAACCAGAAGGTCTGCGGCTACGCGGACATCATGCTGCACGCCAAGGACGGCAACGTCTACGTCTGGGAGGTGAAGGCGGAGGCATCCGCGGCCGAGGCCTACCCGCAGATCGACCTCTACATCCGCATGCTGAGGAAGCGCGGCGACTCCGCAAAGCGAGGCTGGGACCTGCCGCAGGTCGCGCCGGTGCCGGTACCACGAACCGGCGGCTCGCTGCGGGTGTATTCCGCGCCGCGTCGAGGTGCCGCCGAGACCGGCATCCGCCTCTACGAGCGGCTCCCCAACCCCGAGCCGGAGCCGGAGCCGAAGCCGGTGCCCGTACCGGTGCCCGTACCGGTGCCCGTACCCGTGCCGGCACCTCAGCCGGCGCCGGACGACGGAGGCGGCGTGCCCGGCTGGGTCCCGTGGGCCGTTGGCGGTGCCGCGGTCGTCGGTGGCGTCGCCTGCTTCGCGAGCGGCGTCTGCGAGGTGGCAGGGGCCGGCGGCTTGCTGGTGGGCGGGCTCGCGGCGGTGTTCTAGGCCGTTGGCCACATGAGCCGGCGGGCACACGGGCAGTACGCGCGTACACCTGCCGGACCTTCCCCCGGACCATCCCGGGGGAAGGTCCGGCACGCCCGGCCCGTGCTTGCGCGGCGCATGGGCGGCGACACCCTGACATGCGCTTCCGGGCGGGATGGGAGACTCGGGACGAGATGAGAGGGGGTCCTGCGGTGGCTTGGGGCGTGCGAGGTGAGCTGGACGGCCGGGCCGAGTCGCCGGAGGACGTCGGCCGGTATGCCCGGCGCTGGTTCGAGGCCGCCGCCCAAGGGGTGGCGGCAGGGCTGCTGGATGACCTGCGTACCCGGCCGCCCCAGTCCAGGAAGGTCTTCGGCTCCGGGGCGAGTCCTGAGCCGTGGGGGGAGCCGGGCGGCCTGTTCGCCTCCCTGCTGCGGTTTGACCGGCTGTGGGGGGACGCGCGCAGCAAGCGGGTGTGGTCGGAACGCGCGTGGAAGCAGTTCCTCGACGGGCTCTCGGACCTGCCGGTCGCGGCCGAGCTGCGGATCTTCGAGCTGAACGAGCGAGGGAAGCCGTCCTGGAACACCCTCACGGTCTCGGCGCAGCGGATCAGCGAGGACGGGCAGTGGTTCCGGCTGTTCTGTGAGTTCCTCTGCTCCGATCCACGGCCCGCTACCAGGGTCGCCAAGCTGACCACGCAGGACGTCGTGGACATGGTGCGGGAGACGGCGGCGGACATTCCGGCGACCTTCGGGTGCGTGACCGATGACGGGGGCGCCGGCGGGGAAACCGCGCTGGAGGACGCGCTGAATGCCGCGTGGGACGACGGCATCCAGCGCAGCCGCGAGGTGCTGCGGGGTTACCCGTGGGTGACCATCTGCCCGCCGCAGATCGCCGAGCGGCTCGGCGGCGTTGAGGCGTTGCGGGCGTCAGGCGCGTTCTGGGACGTGCGGGTGCTGCCGACCGGCAGCGTCTGGCTCCAGGCGACCGAGCGCCTGGAGGACTACGAGGGTGACGCGCTGCGGCGGGTCTTCCGCACCCTCGCCCCGGTGCTGCCCGCCGGCGAGCCGAAGCCCTACGTGGGCGAGTACCGGGGCCGGATGGTCTACGAGGACGCGAGCACCCTCACCTGACCGAGTCGGCGCCTCGCCATCGTCGGCTGTGGCCGCCGCCGACCTCGTTGCGGAAGCCGGTCGGGATGTCGGCATGTAGGACATGCCCGGGCACCAGGGCCCCGACCGCGGGCAGGACGCAGCCAACGCCGGCCCTCCGGTGTATCGGCACGTTCCACCACTCCCGCGGATCGGTGCCGCGGGCCACCGCACACAGGAACGATGGAGTCTGCCCGCCGCGGCGGTTCCGTCTGTGGGCCGAGTCTGTACGCGACGTGCCAGGCGTCGTAACGTCGCGAGAGGAACCAGTGGCGGTCACGGGGAAGAGGAGGAGACATGGCGATCCTCGACAAGGCCAAGGCGGCCGCCGAGCGTGCGCGGGGCCAGGCCAAACACAGGATGGAGCTGGGCCGGGCGCGGCTCGATGAGATGCAGGCACGGCGGCAGCACAGCAGACTGCTCCGCGAGCTGGGCGAGGCCCGCTACGCCGAGCAGGCCGGGACGGGGACACACGAGGGGGTGGCACGGGCGATCGCAGCCGTGGACGCTCACCTGCAGGCGTATCCCCAGGCGGGGGCACCGGGTCGTCTGGAGGCGGCTCGGCAGGCGCGAGACATCATGCATCCGGGAGCGGAGTGCATCGGCGAGGACGACACCGTCGCGACCGCCGCGCAGAAGATGCGCGATCTGGGCGTCGGTTCGCTGCCGATCTGCGGTGCCGACGACCGGCTACACGGAATCCTGACCGATCGTGACATCGTCGTGAAGTGTGTCGCTGAAGGCCGCGACCCGGCCCAGCTTCGAGCCGGCGAGCTGGCTCAGGGCACGCTGTTCTGGGTCGAGGCCACCGCCGACGTCGGCGAGGTGCTGCACCAGATGGAAGACCACCACATCAAGCGGCTGCCGGTGATCGAGAACCACCGCCTGGTCGGTATCATCAGCGAGGCCGACCTGGCCCGGAACCTGGACGAGCACCGGCTCGCCGAGTTCGTCGAGAAGGTCTACGCGACGCCCTGATCCGCAACCCACCCCTTCCCGGCTCCCCGGGCGGCCGCGATCGCGGGCACGGTGGGAACACCCGGCCACCGCGCTCACCGCCAGGCCAGCTGTCCCGCTGCCGTCGGCGGTCGCCCCGGGCGGTCGACCGGGCGGTCACCCGGGGGTCTGCCACATTCACGCCAGGCGCGCCGGGGCCGGTAACCGATCATCGGCCGGCCGTTCAGCGCCGGGGGTACGCCGTGGTTGCTTTCTCGGTGTCCGGCTTCGTGTGATTCTCCTGCAACTGTCGCAGGGCGTCGTTCATCTGCTGGACCCAGCCGGACAGCTCGGTGGTCAGCACCGCTTCGCCGCGGGCGACCAGATCCTCGAACGGGGCCCGTGCCGGCCCGTTCGCGGTTCGTGAGCTCCACTCGCGGAGCAGGCCGCTCAGCTTGTTGGCTGACTGGTTGTAGGCGACGATCGTGTTGTCGAGCTGGAGGTTGGCCAGGTATGCGGTGGCAGCCACGGATATCGTGGTGGTGAGACCGATCCAGATCTCGGCGCCGGCCGCGGCGAGAAGCGCGCCGGCACCGGCGCTGGCGATGGCGAGCAGTTGGTAGGAGTTCCGGCTGCGCTCGAGTTTCCCGATGCGGCCGTGGTAGTAGCTGAGTTGGTCGGCGACCCGGGTCGCGAGGTACCTGCTGCTGTCCAGAGGACTCAGGCCGTCGTCGTAGCGGCTGGCGCCGTACATCTGCGGCGGCAACGGCCCCTCGTACGGGGTGAGTGGGCCGCTGCTGGCCTCGGTGTGCATGAGTCGTGCGTCGATCGCCTCGAGTTGGCGGGCGAGCGTCTCCCGTCGCGCGGCGGCTCCGTCGCGAGGGGGCGGCTGGTCGGCGTACGCGCCGGTGCCGGTGCGGTAGCGGTAGATCTCGGTCTTGATCGCTTCGGCTGCAGCGCGTAGCAGCACCCAGCGCTTGCCCGTCGCACGTCGGTTGGCCAGCGCGATGAGCACTGAGGCGAGGATTGGTATTGCGACCACTGACCAGTGCAGGGCACGGTTGCTCCACCGCTGGTGCACGAGCGCGAGCAGGGTGGCGAGGATCCCGAGGACCAGGATCGAGGACTGGAATCGCTCGAAGGTGCGCCTGAGGTGCGCGGCGAGCTGGTCGTAGGTCGCGAATGACTGCCAGGCCTGCTTGAGGACCGGCTCGTCCTGCAGCTCCCACGCCAGCTGGCGGGCAGGTCCGTCGGGTTCGACGTCACGCACCAGGCGCACGTCACCGTCACGCACGATCTCCCGCAGGCCCAGATCGGGGATGGCCGAGCTGGCCGTCGGCTGGTGGTACCGGTAGCGGCGCGGCAACAGCGGGGCGAGCCGGCGACGGCGGGGCACCCGGTGCGCCTGCCACAGCGCCGCGACCGAGTCGGCCAGCCCGCCGGTGCCGCTGAGGACGAAGACCGGCCAACCACGGCGCACCGACTCCAGCGCCTCCGTCTTGGCCACCGCGCCGCCGCCCCCGAGCACCATGGCGATCGGACCGCCCGCGGCGAGCGCCTCGACCACACCGAAGAGCAGCCCGGTCTCGCTGCCCCAACCGGCGCCGTCGGCGAGCACGAAGTGGGTATGGTGCGGCTCGAGCGGGACGCGCTCATCGCCCACCGGTCCGCCCGGGTACGTGGTGGTCCCTACGGGTGCCACCCCGATCAGCGCGGGCAGGGCGGACCGCTGCTCGGCACGGGCAGCACCCAGGACGGCCACCACCCCGGCCGCCGTCCCGCCGTCGACCACCGCGGCCCCGGTCACCCGCGCCGCGGCCGCCACGACCGGTCCCAGGACCGCTCTGGCCCGGTCGAGCGCCGCGCCCGTCAGGCTGTTCGCGCCGCCGCAGACCACCATCACCGGCCGGCGCCCGGCGTCGGTGAGCAGACCCAGCCGGGAGACCAGATCCCGCGGACCCGCCCCGTCATCAACCACCACTGCCGCGCGGTAGCCGTTGTCGAACCGGATCTCCTGCGTTCCACCGCCGGCCGCATGCGCCTGATCGCTCACAAATGGATCATCCCACCACGGCCGGCATACGCAGCATGGGTCTGCGCCGGCCGAACGGGGCTCTGTGGTGGATCACGACAGTCGGCTGGCCGGGCGACATGTCCACTCCGCATCCGCACGATCTAGTTGATCAAGCTACCAGCCGCGTCGCGGACACGATCTAGTTCTACTCCCAGGTATCAGCGGCGCCCTGCGCGCCTCCTCATGTTGACGTCCGGAGACAGCCGCGCGTCCGGACGATCAGGGGGGGTCGACCAGGTGTGGCCATTATCCTGAGCTACTCCCGGAAGGATGAAAGCGTCGTCAAGGCGCTCGCCCAGGGCCTCGAGGCGGCCAAGCGGGAGGTGTGGTTCGACCACAACCTCGGCGGCGGTGACGCCTGGTGGGACTCGATCCTGGAGAATATCCGCTTGGCGACGGTATTCCTCTTCGCGCTCTCCGACGCGTCGCTGCACTCCAAGCCGTGCCAGCTGGAGTTGGACTACGCCCTCGCCCTCGGCCGCCCGATCGTGCCGGTCCAGGTGGGGCCGGTCACCAGCTTCCGCGCGAGCCCCGTCGCCGAGCTGCAGATCATCAGCTACAACCCGGACAACGCCCAGTCGGGGTTCATGATCCTCGCCGCGGTCGATGACGCGGCGAAGCGGGTGCGGCCCCTGCCCGACCCGCTCCCGGTGCCGCCGCCGATCCCGTTCGCCTACGTGCTCGCGCTCGGGCGGCAGATCGAAAGTTCGGAGCTGTCGCTGGCCGAGCAGGTCGCCGTCATCGACCAACTACGTCGTGCTCTCGGCGAGGAGACGGACGAGTCCGTGCGGCAGGACATCCTGTCGATGCTGAGGAATCTCAACGGCAAGCCGTGGATGACCAAGCGGACCGAGCGGGAGATCGCGGCCCTGCTGTACGCCCATGGTCCGAGCGCGCACCCCCAGGAAGAGGAGAAGGTCACCGCACAGGCGCGGCGTCCGGGCGGCGCTGAGTTGGCCGAGTCGGCGGCGACGCCCGAGGCGGCCCCGCCGCATCGCCCCGAACCCGACCCTCGCGAATGGTACGCGGAACGGCTGGAGCAACTGCAGAAGCAGCAGGCGGCCGCGGAGAAGGCCGGCCGGCCGGACCCTCCGCCCTGGCGTCTCCCGCCCGACGCGGCCGCCCTGTGGAGCCGGACGTTCGAACGGGACGAGCCTGCCGCGCCCGCCGCGGGCGCGGTATCCGCCGCGGACGAGCCAGATCCGACCTCGACACCTCCTCCGCCCGAATCGCCCTCGCCGCCCCCCTACCTCACCACTGCCGCGCCGCAGCCCCCGACACCGCAGGCGTTCCCCCAGCAGGCGGCGCAACAGCCCACCCCGGCCGCCACGTGGGTCTCGCCGGGCGCCCCGGTCGCGCCCCCACCGCCGAACTACTGGGCGCTGAGCATCGCCTCGTGTCTGTTCTCCCTGGTGCTGCTGGGCGGAGGAATAGCCGTGTACTACTCCCGCCAGGTCGACCAGCGCTACCGGGTGGGCGACCTGACCGGTGCGCGAAAGGCATCCACCCTCGCGAAGGCGTGGGGGATCGTCGGCATCGTCATGGGCGGTCTGCTCCTGCTGATCGCACTGTGACCCGAGCTGAGAAGGCGAGGAGGACCATGTCACGACGAGGCGGAGTGGCCGTCCCGCTGATCACGCTGATCGGGTCGTTCGGGTTGGTGCTGGCGCTCGGCGGTTGGCTCGGCACGAGCACGAGCACGAGCACGAGGACCAGCACGGCTCCCGCGAACCCGGAGCCGCGCGGCGTCCGTATCGTGCTCGATGGCCTGAGCGGTAGGACCGGGAAGCTGCAACCACTGCCAGGACTCCGGGTGACCATCTCACCAGCGGCGCCGGGAACGACGAAGGACCCGGAATCTGGCGGTGATTCCTCCGGATCGACCGAGACCGTCGAGATATGTGTAAGCCCGACCCGCGGCTGGACCGTCACCGGCGATGGCTGGACCGAAGTGGCCGCCCAGGACGGGGAGAACGCGTTCTGCCGCGACGTCATCCGCAATGCCGGGAAGCTCGACCCGATCGAGATCCTGCTGGACCAGCGGTGAGCCGGCGTGCGGGCGGCGACCCCGTCCTTCTGTACCGTGTTGCGGCGGCCGCCCTCGTCGGTGGATCACTCGCAACGGCCACGCTCACGAAGCTGGGCCATGTCAACGGGCCGGTGGTCGCCGGAATCGTCGACCTGATCGCCGGGCTCAGCGTGCTCGCCGTGTCCGCGCTCCTGCCCGAACCACGCCAGCCGGTCCAGTCGGCCGCGCCGCGGCCCCGACGGGACGACCAAGGCCCCGGACGGCCGTCTCCGCGGCAGCCCGCGTTCCCGGGACGGCCGTCTCCGCCGCAGCCCGCGCCCGGGCAACCGGCGCCGACCTGGCCCGGCGTGTCCACGCGGGCGAACTCCGGCGCCGGTGGGAACGGAACCTGGACCGTCCCGGCTCCGGCGACGCCCACGACGCGATGGAACCCCGCACCGTCGTCGAGCTCCGCACCACAGTCGAGCTCCGCACCACAGTCGAGCTCCGCACCACCGTCGCCCCCCGGACCGGCGCCGATGAGCGTCGCGGTCCCGGTCCCGGGCAGCGCATGGTGGAAGGCGGCCTCGGCTGGCGCGCGGACACCGGAACCGCCGGCGGCACCGGCGCCGGACAGGCCCGGCGCCGCGGCTGCCGGGCTTTCCGACTACACCCCCGAGGCGGCGGCGACGCGGGTCGTGCAGTGCCCCCGCTGCGGCGACTTCGGGGTGGACGTCCGCCACCAGGAGCCGGGCTTCGCGTTCACCTGCAAGAGCTGTGACCACCACTGGCGCTGGGGGCCCGGGTCGGCGTGGCCGACCACCGTGGTCCGCCCGCGTCTCAGGCGCCGGCCGGACTCCGGCGGACCCGAATCGTTCTGACTCCGACGCCGGCAGGGAGATCCGATGTATCAGCAGGCGTTCTCGCGCAGCACACCAGGGTGCATTGTCTTCCTGGTCGACCGGTCCGACTCGATGCATGCCCGCTGGGCAGGCTCGGGCCTGACCCTGGCGCAGGGTGCGGCAGGCGCAATCAACAAGATCCTGCTCGAGCTGTGCGTGAAATCCACCAAGGAGCAGGGTGGGGCGCTCCGGTGCTACTTCTACGTCGGCGTGTACGGCTACGGGGC
>WNFV01003764.1_pt1 | contig 19217 bp, 20 predicted proteins | sample 5400101 | NCBI WGS metagenome assembly WNFV01 (sample SAMN13153361, study PRJNA577476) | soil metagenome | isolation source: 115 cm soil or saprolite under grassland replicate 1 | place: USA:California | collected 2016-06-15 | reverse complement strand
CGATGCCGGCGGTCGCGGCGAGCAGGTACACCGCGAAGCCGGCAGCGACGCCGAGCAGCGAGATCAGGCCGGCGCGCCGCCCCTGGGTCACCGACCGGGACACCAGGTAGAGCATGTTCGGCCCCGGCGTCAGCACCAGGCCGAGCGCGACCAGCGCGATTCCCACCACTGCCCCGACACTGACCATGCCGTCACTGTAGGCACCGCCTCGCCCTCAGGTCCTTACCGAACGGATGTGATCTCGCCGACATGGTCAGCCGCGGCGGGCTCGGGCGCGGCGCTTGCCCTCGTGCATCGCCTGCACCCGGGCGATCGGGATGGTGTGCCCTTCGGCGACCAGATCCTCCGGCAGCCGCTGCGGCTCGGGCAGCGACTCCGCCCACAGATCACGGTCGGCGACCAGGCGAGCCGCGGTGCGTACCGTGAAGTCCGCCGGCGAGACCCGGTCGAGGTCGTCCCACGGCACCGGGAAGGACACCGGCGTGCCGGGCCGCACCCGCGGGCTGTACGCCGCGACCACGGTGGCGCCGCCGGCGCGGGTGGAGTCGAGGAACACCTTGCCGCCCCGGTCCTCCCGGATGTACGCCGTGGTGGCGAGCGCCGGATCGATCCGCTCGGCCCGTGCCGCGAGCGCGCGGGTCGCGGCCGCCACGTCCTCGATCGGGTGCTCCGCGATCGGCACCACCACGTGGACGCCCTTCGCGCCGCTGGTCTTCACCGCACCGGCGAGGCCGGTGTCCGCGAGTGCCTGGCGTACCAGGTGGGCGGCGGCGACGGCGAGCCGGAACGCGTCCGACTCCGGCGGGTCGATGTCGAGGATCAGATGGGTCTGATGACCGTCGCGAACCAGGGTCGGGTGGTACTCGACGGCGCGCTGGTTGGCGAACCAGAGCAGCGTACGGCGGTCGTCGCAGAGGGCGTACTTCACGTCGCGGTGGGAGCTCTCCGCCCACAGCGAGACCGACTTGATCCACGGCGGGGTGTACTTCGGGAGGTTCTTCTGCATGAACGGCCGCTGGCCGCGCAGCACCCGGATCACCGACAGGGGCCGGCCGGTCAGCTCCGGAAGGATCCGGTCGCGTACGGCGTCCAGGTAGTCCACCAGGTCCCGCTTTGTCGCTTCGGCGCCCTCGAACAGCGGCTGGTCGAGGTTGGTCAGTGACACGCCGTCCCGTTCCTCGCCGCTCATCGGTCCACCTTCCCACGTACTGCGCACGCTAGGTTGACCTTGTGGCGGCGGGCAGCAGGACTCCAGCGGTGGAGTTGCAGGTCGGCGATTTCACGGTAAGGGTCTCCAGCCCGGACCGGGTGTACTTCGCGGCGCGGGAGGAGACCAAGCTCGACCTCGCCCGCTACTACCTCAGCGTCGGCGACGGGATCGTACGGGCGCTGCGGGAACGGCCGTGCATGATGCACCGCTTCCCCGACGGGACCAGCGGCCAGAAGGTGCACCAGAAGCGGGTTCCGCACGGCGCACCACCGTGGCTGGAGACCGTACGGGTGCACTTCCCCCGGTACGGCCGGCACGCCGACGAACTGTGCGTCACCAAGCTCGCCGACGTGATCTGGGCGGTGCAGATGTCGACCGTGGAGTTCCACCCGTGGAACTCGCGCCGTGCCGACACCGAGCGGCCGGACGAATGGCGGATCGACCTCGACCCGATGCCGGACTGCCCGTTCTCGACGGTGCGGACGGTCGCCCACGTGGCGCACGAGGTGCTCGACGAGCTCGGCATCACCGGCTGGCCGAAGACCTCCGGCGGCCGGGGCCTGCACGTCTACGTACGGATCAAGCCGGACTGGGGATTCTCCGACGTACGCCGTGCCGCGCTGGCCTTCGCCCGGGAGGTCGAGCGGCGGGCGCCGGACGAGGTGACGACCACCTGGTGGCGCAAGGACCGGGACCCGCGCACCCTGTTCGTCGACTACAACCAGAACGCCCGCGACCACACGATCGCCAGTGCGTACTCGGTGCGGGGCAATCCGGAGGCGACGGTGTCCGCCCCGATCCGCTGGGACGAGATCGACCAGATCGACCCGCGGGACTTCACGATCGCGACCATGCCCGGCCGGTACGCCGAGCTCGGCGACCTGCACGCCGGCATCGACGACACGGCGTACTCCCTCGAGCCGCTGCTGGAGTGGGCGGAACGCGACGAACGCGCCGGCGCGCCCGCCCCCGCCGACCCGGACCCCGAACCCTGACGTCCCAGCCGGCGCCGGTCAGCCGATGCTGGTGTAGCTGACCACGCCGCGGTTCAGGGCGTCGATCGCCTGCTGGGCGACCGCCGACAGCGGGGTGCCGGCGGATGCCACCGCCACCTGGCCGAGCAGGTCGATCACCTGGCGGGTCCACCGTACGAAATCGCCGGCGGGCATGTCGCCGTCGACCGCGTGGGCGCTGGCCAGCACCTTCTGCAGCGCTTCGCCGCGGGCCCAGCGGTACATCGGCCACACGAATCCGAGATCCAGCTCGCGGGTCAGCGACAGCCGACGGCGGGACTCCTCGCGTTCGATGCCTTCCCAGATCCGCAGCATCCGGTCGATCGCGTCGGAGACCTTCCCCTGGGGTACGCCGGCCCGGTCCTCGGCTTCGCGCCGGGCTTCGTACACGACCGACGAGACCACGGCGGCCAGCTCGCCAGGGTTCAGCCCGTCCCAGATCCCATCGCGCAGGCACTCCGCCACGAGCAGATCCGCCTCGGTCCAGATCCGGGACAACACCTTCCCCGCGGCGGTGACTCCGTCGCCGGACAGGTAGCCCCGGGAGGCCAGCACGTCGCAGACCAGGTCGAACGTACGGGTCAGCGACGTGGTACGCCCGGCGACGCGTTCCCTGATCGATTCGGTCTCGCGTTCCAGGCGGGCCCTCCGCTCGGCCCAGCGGGCGTGGTCCTCCCGGTCCGCGCAGCCGTGGCACGGGTGGCGCCGCAGCTCGGCCCGCAGCTGCGCCAGCGCTTCGTCGTCGGCCGCGGACGCCCGGGCCCGGCGGGGGCGCCGCTGGGCACCCCGGTCCAGCCCCGCACCACGCAACGACGAGGCGAGGTCCCGGCGGGCCTGCGGCGAACGGTGGTTGAAGTGGCGCGGTACGCGTACCTTCGCCAGGGCCTCGACGGGTGCGACGAAGTCGGCGGCGGGCAGTCGCCCGGCCCAGCGGTCCTCGGTGAGTACGAGCGGGCGAGGTTCGCCGAAGCCGTCGGTGCCGGGGTCGATGACGACCGCGAGGCCGGCCCGCTTGCCGCTGGGGACCCGGATCACGTCGCCCGGCCGCAGCTTCTCCAGGGACGAGACCGCCGCCGCCCGGCGTTGCGCCGCCCCTTGACGAGCCAGTGCGCGTTCCCGGTCGGCGATCGCCATCCGGATGCCGTGGTATCCGGCGAAGTCCCCGAGGTGGCAGGTCATCCGCTCGGCGTACTCGGAGATGGTCTGCTCGTTGTTCTTGACCTGGCGTGCCAGGCCCACGACGGAGCGGTCCGCCTGGAACTGGGCGAAGCTGGATTCGAGCAGCTCACGGGCCCGCGCGGCACCCACGGTCCCGACCAGGTTCACCGCCATGTTGTACGAGGGCCGGAAGCTCGACCGCAGCGGATACGTACGCGTGGACGCGAGCCCCGCGACGTGCCGGGGATCCATGTCCGGCGACCAGACCGCCACCGCGTGGCCTTCCACGTCGATGCCGCGCCGGCCGGCCCGCCCGGTCAACTGGGTGTACTCCCCCGGCGTCAGGTCCACGTGCGCCTCGCCGTTGAACTTCACGAGGCGTTCCAGCACCACACATCGGGCCGGCATGTTGATCCCCAGCGCGAGAGTCTCCGTGGCGAACACGGCCTTCACCAGGCCGCGTACGAACAGCTCCTCGACCACCTCCTTGAAGGTGGGGAGCATGCCGGCGTGGTGGGCGGCGAGGCCGCGTTCCAGACCGTCCAGCCAGTCCCAGTAGCCGAGGACGTGCAGGTCGTCGGCGGAGATGTGGGCGGTGCTGCGCTCCGCGATGGCGCGGATCTGCTGCCGTTCGTCCGGGGTCGTCAGCCGCAGCCCGGCGGCCATGCACTGGGTGACCGCGGCGTCGCAGCCGGCCCGGCTGAAGATGAACACGATCGCCGGCAGCAGGCCGTCGCGGTCCAGCCGCTCCACCACCTCGAACCGGGGCGGCGGCTGCCAGCGGCGGCCACGGGGTCCCCGGCGTGGGCCGCTGTCCCAGCCCATCCGGCGGGTCATCTCCCGGGTGTACCGCAGCAGCTCCGGGTGCACTTCGTGCTTGGACGCCGCCTCCTGGTCGTGGAACAGGTCGAACATCCGGCGGCCGACCAGCATGTGCTGCCACAGCGGCACCGGACGGTGCTCGTCGACGATCACCTCGGTGTGCCCGCGTACGGTCACCAGCCAGTCCGCGAACTCCTCCGCGTTCGACACCGTGGCCGACAACGACACCAGGGTCACCGACGACGGCAGGTGGATGATCACCTCTTCCCATACGGCGCCGCGGAACAGGTCGGCGAGGTAGTGCACCTCGTCCATCACCACGTACCCGAGGCCCTCGAGGGTGGCCGAGCCCGCGTAGAGCATGTTGCGCAGCACCTCGGTGGTCATCACCACCACGGGCGCGTCGCCGTTGATCGCGTTGTCGCCGGTGAGCAGCCCGACCTTGGCCACGCCGTGCACCCGCTGCAGGTCGGCGTACTTCTGGTTGGACAGCGCCTTGATCGGCGTGGTGTAGAAACACTTGCGGCCGGTGGCCAGCGCCAGGTGTACGGCGAACTCCCCCACCACGGTCTTCCCGGCCCCGGTCGGCGCGCACACCAGCGCGCCACTGCCCCGTTCCAGGGCCTGGCAGGCGTCCCGCTGGAACCTGTCGAGCTGGAACTCCAGCCCGGCGGCGAACTCGGTGAGAGCGGGGTACTCGGCCCGCCGACGGGCCGCTGTGTACCGCTCGGCGGGGCTGCTCATGACCTCAAGGCTATGCGGTGGGTACGGAATCGTCCGTTCGGTATCGTCCGCGGCGTGACCGAATCGATCTCTCGCCGCCCGATCGACGCCGTACTGTTCGACTTCCACGGCACCGTCGCCGCTGTGGAGAACGCCGAGCGGTGTGTCGCCCTGGCGTCCGCCGCGTGTGGCGTACCACTCGACGAGGCCCGGTCCCGCGAGCTCGCCGCCGAAATGGCACGGGCGGGAATCGCGGGTGGCTGGCCGCCGCCGGTGATCCCGCCGCACCTGGAGCGGGCGTGGGAGCAGCGGGACCTGTCGACGGAGGACCATCGGGCGCTGTTCGTCGGGATCGCGGACACCGTCGACTCGGGTGTCCCGGGGCTGTCCGAGGCGATGTACGAACGGCTGCTCGACCCGGCCGGCTGGGAGGTCTATCCCGACACCGTCCCCACGATGCGGGCGCTTCGTGAGCGGGGCATCCCGGTGGCGGCGGTCAGCAACATCGGTTTCGACATCCGGGCCCACGGCACGGCGATGGGGTTCGCGGACCTGGTCGACTCCTGGGTCCTCTCGTACGAGGTCGGGGTCTGCAAACCTGATCCGCGGATCTTCCGGCACGCCTGCGCTTCGTTGGGGGTGGCGCCGCAGCGGGCGTTGATGGTGGGCGACACCGTGGCCGACGCCGGTGCGATCGCGGCCGGGTGCTCAGTGCTCGGGCTCCCGGCGTCGCCGCCGGGCCAGCCGCACGGCCTCGGCGCCGTACTCGCGTTGGTGTAGCGGTCGCGGCTGCCGGTTACGGGCGGAGCAGGTTGAGCGCGGCCTCGCGCAGCCGTACGGTCACCGGCAGCTCGCAGAGGTGGTCCCCGTCGGCGTAGACGGGGAGCTTCCGGTCGGCGTCGATGGTGACCTCGGTGGCTCGTACCACCGTCATCTCCGGGTGCTCGACGTGCGTACCGACCTTGGCCTCCCGCATCAGCCCGGCGATCTTCCACCGGGGCATGTCCCCCGCGATCAGTACGTCGAACACGCCGTCGTCGGCCACCGCGGACGGCACGATGTCGAGGCCGTGGCCGTACCCGCCGGTGTTGGCGACCACGACGGTGTGGCCCCGTACCTCGGTGACGGCGCCGTCGATGGTGAGTCGGTAGCCGGCGGAGTGCCACCGCAGCATGGTGAGCATCGGGGCCAGCCGGTAGACGATCGGCGCCGGGATCCAGCGACTCGAGTTGATCATCGAGTTGGCGGCCGAGTCGAGCCCGGCGTACAGATTGCCGGGGATCTGTACGCCGTTGCACTGCAGCACGTCGATCGGTCGCGGTTCCGCGTGGAGCAGCAGCGACGCGAGCCCGGCCGGGTCGGACGGCCAGCCCAGCCGCCGCGCCAGGTCGTTGCCGCGCCCGGCGGGAATGATCCCCATCAGCCCACCCGCCGGTACGACACCGTCTGCCACGTCGCGTACCAGCCCGTCGCCGCCGGCCGCGACGACGACGTGGCCAGCCGAGCCGGCTTCACCGGCGAGGGTCGTCGCGTGGCCGGGCCCTTCGGTCAGCACTTCGCTGACGGTCGCGCCCGCCGCGCGCAGCAACCCGGCGACCGGCCGGACGCGCTGCGGTGCCCGGCCGCCACCCGAGATCGGGTTCACCAGCATCGTGAACGTACGCATCCGGCCCCGCTAACGGTCAGGTGATGTCGTCGTTGTCTGTGCCGCCGTCACGGCGCCGGTCGACCGGTGCGGCCGGGGACACCGGCGTCACGTCCTCGGTCTCGGGCGAGCCGATGTCGATCGCCGATGCCTCGTCGTCGGAGATGTCGCCGTAGTCCGGTTCCAGGCTGCGGCGGCGCCGGTCGTTGAGGAAGGCGATGCCCACGGCGGCGAAGTACAGCCCGCTCATCGGGATCGCGAGCGCCGTCATCCCGAACGGATCCGGCGTCGGAGTGACCACCGCGGCGAACAGGAAGCACAGGAAGACCGCGACCCGCCACCAGCCCAGCAGCCGCTGCGCACTCACCACACCGACCAGGTTCAGCGCGACCACGGCGAGCGGGAACTCGAAGCCGAACCCGAACAGCAACATCATGTTGGTGACGAAGTCGAAGTAGCCGCGAATGTCGAGCGTGAGGTCGTACGCGCTCGCCAGCCCCATCAGGAAGGCCATCCCCTTGGCGACCACGAGGTACGCGAGCGTCGCGCCGGTGAAGAACAGCGGCGTGGCCGCGCCCACGAAGTAGTACGTGTAGCGCCGCTCGTGTCGGTGCAGCCCGGGCGCGATGAACGCCCACAGCTGGTAGAGCCAGACCGGCGCGCTGAGGATCAGGCCGGCGTAGAGCGCGACCCGCAGGTCGAGCAGGAAGATGTCGACCGGGGAGGTCGCGTTGAAGCCACACTGCGCCTTCGGATGGTGCAGCGCCTGATATGCGCAGTACGGCCGGTTGAGGAACTCGAGGATGTCCCGGGCGAAGTAGAAGCTGAACACCAGGCCCACCAGCACACCGAGGCACGCCTTGAACAGCCGGCTACGCAGCTCGAAGAGGTGCTCCATGAGCGTCATGGAGCCATCGGCGGCCTTGGCGAACTTCGACTCCCGCCGCCGGCGTAGTAGCGGACTCACGACTCGTGGTCGATGACGCTAGCGTTCTTTTTGCTTCTCACCGGCGGTGGTGTTGACCTCGCCGTCGATGGCGTCGGGGGTCAACGGCTGCCGCGTGTGCGGTGCGTCCGCCTTCGCCTCGACGTCGTCCTCTGAGAGGCTCTTGGTCTCCGCCTTCAAGATCCGCATCGACCGGCCGAGCGACCGGGCCATGTCGGGCATCCGCTTCCACCCGAATAGGAGGAGCGCGGCGACGACGAGGAGCACGATGTGCCATCCTCTGAGGGCACCCATGAGTCACCTCCTGATCTGGGTTGACCCGCCCATCCTACGTTGCATCCCCGGCATCGTCTTCCCGCCCCCGACCTGTGGTCAGTAACAAGGAAATCGATTACCGAGATCCTGGGCCAAGTTGTCGGCCGGCGGTCATCCCGGCGCCACCCCGGCTCTGCCCGCCGCTCCTGATCAGCGCCATCCGGTCCTGCGCGGTCGCCGCCTGTGCGACCAACTCTTCGGTGCGCTGCTGCAATACCAGGGCCCGTTGCTGTAGCGACTCCTGCGCCGCCTGCATGCCGCGCAGCCGCTGCCCGCCCCGCTGCAGACCCCGCAGCCGGCGTACCACCGGCAGGCAGGCGAGCAGCAGCAGGAGCAGCGCGAGCAGCACGATGCCGATCACCAGCCACCAGACCAGCTTCAGGCCCCACACCTCGGACTCCACGTACCAGACCCTAATCCTGGTACGCGGCCAGCGCGTCACGGGCCTCGGCGCCGATCGCGTCGGCCAGCTCGCCCGGCGCGACCACCTCGACCCCGGGACCCAGACCGAGCACCAGTCGGCGGGCCCAGCCCAGCTCCGAGGCGCGCAACGAGACCTGCCAGTGCCCGTCGGGCTCCTCGACGACCCGTTCGCACGGGTAGTACTCGGTGATCCACCGGGTGTCCCGTCCCACCCGCAACGTCACCAGCGGCAGGTCCGGGGTCGGGGTGAACACCCCGTCGCGTACGTCGGTCGGGCGGGCCGCGGGCGGCGGTGCGGCCGGCTCGTCCAACTCGGTCAGCGCGTCCAGCCGGTCCAGCCGGAACAGTCGTACCCCCTGCACCTTGCGGCACCAGGCTTCCAGGTACGCCCGGCCCTCGGCGAACAGCACGCGCATCGGGTCCACCACCCGCTCGGTGGTCTCGTCCCGCCGCGCGGTGTAGTACGTGATCCGCAGCGCCCGCCCCCGCTCCAGCGCCCCCTGTACGTCGGCCAGCCGGTCCGTGTTCGCCGGCAGCCGTACGGCCACCCGGCCAGCGGTGTCGGCCGCGTCGCCGGCGGCGAACTCGATCTTCGCCAGGGCACGTTCCACCGATCCCCGGTTGGGCAGCGCAGGTGTCTCGGCGAGCAGCCGCAGCGCGACGATCAACGCCAGGGCCTCGTGCGGCGTGAGCCGCAGCGGCCGGTCGATCCCCGCGTCGTACGTGATGGTCACGGTGTCGCCGTCGATCGACATGTCGATCAGGTCGCCGGGGCCGTACCCGGGCAGGCCGCACACCCAGAGCAGCTCCAGGTCGTCGCGCAGCTGCTCCTCGGTCACCCCGAGATCGGCGGCGGCGTCGGCGAGCCGGATCCCGGGCCGCCCCAACAGGTACGGCACCAGGTTGAGCAGCCGGCCCAGCCGGTCCACGCTGCCGGTCATCGTGCCGCCGCGCTGGTCTGCTCGGCCGGAGCGTGGCGTACCGGGTAGCGGGCGGTGGTGCGCTCCAGCAGCGTGATCACGGCTTTGCGTACCTCCGGCGGGTCGAGGACCGTCACGTCGGCGCCGTATCCGACCAGGTAGCCGGCGAGCGACTCCGCGTCGGAGTAGCGCAGCGTGGCGACGTCCCCGTCGAGCTTCTCGGCCCCACGGCGTACTCCTGCGGCCCGGCCCGGGCGGAGCCGGACGGTGGCGCGTCCCGGATGCTCCCGGGGGCCGGACCAGGTCGCCACGTAGTCGATCAGGTTGACCCCCTCGGGCAGCTGGTACGCCGCCTCGCGACCGATCCGGCGTACCTCCCCGATGATCCGGGACAGCCGGAAACAGCGGGCCGCCTCGCGATCCAGGTCGTGGCCGACCACGTACCACCGGCCGCGCCAGCACACCACACCCCAGGGCTGCAGCCGGCGTACCGACGGAGAATCGGCCTCGGGTGCCCGGTAGCTGAAGGTGACCGCCTGCCGGTCGCCGGCAGCGCCGGTCAACGGCGCGAACGTCGGATCCACCGCGACCACCGGCTCGACGCCGAGGGTGGCCTGGGGATCCACCTCGACTCCGGCGGCGCGCAGCTTCAACAGTCCGGAGGACGCCGCGGAGGCGAGCCCCGCGTGCTGCCACAGCCGTGCCGCGATGCCCACCGCGGCCGCCTCGTCCGGCCCCAGCAGTACGTCCGGCAGCGCGTAGTCGGGGCGGGCGATCCGGTAGCCGGGCTCGGTGTCGAAGACGCTGGCGCTACCGGTCTCCAGCGGCACCCCGAGCTCCCGCAGCTCAGCCTTGTCCCGTTCGAACTTGCGCTGGAACGCCTCGTGGTCCTTCGGGTTGTCGGCGTTGTGCTCGTACCCCGGGACGGTCTGGGCGATCTGCGCGGCGGTGAGGAACCGGCGGGTGGACAGCAGGCAGATCACCAGGTTGACCAGGCGTTCGGTGCGGCTTCGGGACACCCCACCGACGCTAGCAGCGTTACCGTCCGTACCCCGGCATCGCCGCCGCGGAAATCGTGTTGGTGTGGTCCACCGTAAGCGCGTGATGCGCTGGAGATCGCTGCTCGCGGGGCACCGCCAAGATCAAAGACCTTTCGCTGGTACGCACGTTCGCGTTGCTCGTATGCGTCGGCGCCTGTTACGTCACGAGGGCGACCGCTCGGCAGCGGTCACGGTTGACGACCTGCACGAATTCGCGGACAGCTACTCAGACCTAACCGATCCGGAAGTTATGCGCGAGGCTTGGCGGTAAGCAACCGTGATCCGAGCAAACTCGCGCACACCCTCTTGACCATGTGTCGGCGTCACGCGAAGGTGCTCGAAAGCCAAGGACAGCAAACAACTGAAACCAGGAGGCTACGTGGCACTGCGGTTTCTTGGCCGAGCCACAGGCGGTGGCGGTTGCCCCACCCTCTACGCGACCGATCGCAGTACGTACCTCGTGCAAGGATGGCGTGTGGTGGACGCGGCGGACCTCGCGGAGCTTGATGTTCCCGACCACGAGACCGTGGTCGAGGTTCCAATTAGCCTGATGCGCCACCTTCCGAAGGAGACAGACGTGGAGCCGATGACCGACCAGGAATGGGCCGGTCTGTTCCGAGCGGTAAAGCGCGAAGCGTGCCATCTGGAAATGCGAGACCAGTACGCCGTCGGCGACGAGGCGGCGATGTTCGCCGATTTCCGCGCGGGCCGGAGATGGAGCCGTGAAGCTGAAGCGACACACCGGGCACCCTGGCTGGACCTGATGCGGGAGACGACGGGTCGCGGAGTGACGATACGTCGCGCCCGCATCGTGTCGGAGCCGGTGAGCCAGTACATCGCTTTCGAGCACGCCGGCACCTACCTCAACATCGAGGCTGGTGAGCAGGTGCGGTGGCTTCCCCGGCGGCTCGCCTCGGACATGGCACTGCCCGGCAATGATCTCTGGCTGTTGGATGGCGAACGAGTGCTGTTCAATCTGTTCACTGGAGACGGCGACTGGGCCGGCCAGGAACTCACCGCCGACCCTGCGGTGGTCAAGCTCTGCGTCTCCGCCTTCGAGGCAGTGTGGGCATCGGGTACACCGCACGATGAGTATCAGATCACCTGAGGATGCCGCCCTCGTCGAACTCTCGGTAGCCACCCTTGTCCGTCTCAGTTGTTCACAACGCCAGGCAGTCGCTTGGCTCCCGGCTGCGCGAAATTCGTACCGCCGCCTCGCTCACTCAGCGAGATCTGGGACGCCTGACGGGGTGGCACTCTTCGAAAATCAGCAAGATCGAGTACGGCAAGCAGGCTCCGACGAAGGACGACATCGGTGCCTGGTGCCGGCAATGCGGAGCCTCCGATCAGATCCCGGATCTGGTAGCGACGCTCCAGGCCCTGGACGAGATGTGGATCGAGTGGAAGCGCAGCCTGCGCACCGGCACTCGCCACCGACAACGTGAACAGATTGCTCACGAGGGCGGCGCACAACTGCTGCGTTGGTACGAAAGCATGCTCATCCCAGGGATTCTGCATACAGCCGATTACGCCCGCGGCGTGATGTCGAAGATCATCGACTTCTACGGGGTCCCCGATGACCTTGACCAAGGGGTCGAGGCCCGTATGGAACGTCAACGGATCCTCTACCGAGGCGATCATCGACTGCATCTCGTCATGGCAGAGCAATGTCTACGTACGGTCGTCGTGGATGCGCCGACAACGGTCGCGCAGCTGGACAGGCTGCTGGCCGTACAGGGCATGGCTCGGCTGAGCATCGGCATCATCCCCCGCGGCACGCCGTTCCAGGTGCTCGCGAATTCGTTCATCTTGTTCGATGAGGCGAAGGTGATGGTCGAGACGATCAGCGCCGAGTTGACGGTGACGCAACCCCGCGAGATTGAGCTCTATTCGAAGGCGTTTCAGACGCTCGCCCGGCAAGCGGTGTACGGTCCCGGGGCTCGCCAGCTGATCACGGAGGCGATCAAGGTGCTCGACACCTCACGGCGGTGATCTGGAGCAAAGTCACGCACGTCCGGCGGAACGTCACTCAAAGCCGGGCAATGATCTTGGGCCGAGGTGAGGTTGCTCCATAGCGTCTTCGACGTGACCATATGGCGTGATTGTCGAGTAACGACCCATCATCACGATGAGCCAACTGACATCGCGGTCCCTGATCAAATGCGGGAACGTCAAGCGAAGTTGTTCGCCGACATCCATCAGCCGATCAGGGAACCGTGGTATCGGTCGCGACGGTACTGCCGGGTATGCGACGAGCCTTGGCCGTGCATGTACGCACGCTGGGCCGATGACTACCAATCTGGCCGCGAACCCGGGTGGTGGCCGGTGTGAGACATGACGAGCGGGTGCTGTGGGTCGGAGTTGTCGATGACGATCGTGGCGCGGGCGGCCGGATCGCAGGCGGCGAAATAGAGCAACTGGCCTTGCACGTACCTCGTCATACTCGGGTCCCTCGGGTCGGGGTGGGTGCCGTCCCGCTCGGCCATCCGAGCCGCCGTCACCGCGAAAGGTACGTCGAGGAAGATCGAGAAGTCCCACAGCTGCGCCAGCCCGTCGCGATGCAGGAACATCCCGTCGAGAACCAGGACGGACCCCGGCTCGGCCACCTGGGGCGACGGCCGGACCGGGGTGTCCGAGGGGAGATCGTGGGCCGCCGTTCGATACCGCCGCGACCCACCCGGACCCAGCGGATCGAGTACGTCCGCGGCCAGCCGTCCGTAGTCGTACGAGTCGAGCCAGAAGCCTTCGGGCGAGTGGCGACCGCGGCGGTGGCGTACCGCCCGGGGGTTGAGGAAGTCGTCGGCGCGGATCCGCACCACGGCGCGTCCGCGGGCAGTCAGCGCGGCCGCCAACTCGTCGGCGAAGATCGTCTTGCCCGCACCGTCCACCCCGTCGACCGCCAACCGTACGCAGTCCTCGCCGCTCGCTGCCGGAATCGAGACGGCCACCGCGTCCAGCACGTGTCGGCGCCGGGTGGACGGGCCGGACATCGGGCCTGGTCAGCCGGTGAAGAGGATCAGGGCGGCGATGCCGCCGACCAGGGCGACCAGAGCCAGGAACAGCACCCAGGTCGGCACCGTGTATTCGCCGCGGCGGTTGGCCTCGATCTCGTCGCGGATCTTCTCGCTCCGCGTCTTCCGCCGCTTCGGCTTGCCAGTCTGGTCACCCTGTGGTTCTACCGACATGCTCGCCGTCACATGCTCGCGATCAGCTTCTCGACCCGCTCGTCGTGTGCCCGGAACGGATCCTTGCAGAGGACCGTACGCTGCGCCTGGTCGTTCAGCTTGAGGTGCACCCAGTCGACGGTGAAGTCGCGTCGCTTCTCCTGGGCCCGCTTGATGAACTCGCCGCGTAGCCGCGCCCGGGTGGTCTGCGGCGGGGTCTCCTTGGCCTCGAAGATTTCCAGGTCGGTGGCGATCCGGTCCACCTGACGCCGCCGCTCCAGCAGGCCGTACAGGCCCCGGCCGCGGCGCAGGTCGTGGTACGCCAGGTCCAGCTGCGCCACCCGCGGGCTCGACAGCGGAAGGTCGTGCTTGGCGCGGTACCGCTCGATCAGGTCCTGCTTGGTGACCCAGTCGATCTCGCGTACCACGCCGGAGGTGTCGCCGGTCTCCACGGCGGTGAGCACCCGGCCCCACAGGTCGATGACCCGCTTGGCGGTCGCGTCGCCGCCCCGCCGGTCCACGAACTCGGTCGCCTTGGTGAAGTACTCCTGCTGGATCTCCAGGGCGCTGATCTCGCGGCCGCTGGCGAGGCGTACCTTGCGGCGGCCGGTGACGTCGTGGCTGACCTCGCGGATCGCCCGGATCGGGTTCTCCAGGGTGAGGTCGCGCATCACCGCGCCGGACTCGATCATGCGCAGCACGATGTCGGCGCTGCCCACCTTCAGCAGCGTGGTGACCTCGTTCATGTTCGAGTCGCCCACGATCACGTGCAGCCGGCGGTAGCGCTCCGCGTCGGCGTGCGGCTCGTCGCGGGTGTTGATGATCGGCCGGGACCGGGTGGTGGCGCTGGAGACGCCCTCCCAGATGTGCTCGGCGCGCTGCGAGAGGCAGTAGACGGCGCCGCGCGGGGTCTGCAGCACCTTGCCCGCGCCGCAGATCAGCTGCCGGGTCACCAGGAACGGGATCAGGATGTCGGCCAGCCGGCCGAACTCGCCGTGCCGCCCCACCAGGTAGTTCTCGTGGCAGCCGTACGAGTTGCCGGCGGAGTCGGTGTTGTTCTTGAACAGGTAGATGTCGCCGGCGATCCCCTCGTCGTGCAGCCGGCGTTCGGCGTCGACCAGGAGACCTTCGAGGATCCGCTCCCCCGCCCGGTCATGCGCTACCAAATCGGTCAGCGAGTCACATTCCGGCGTGGCGTACTCCGGGTGGGAGCCCACGTCGAGGTAGAGCCGGGCGCCGTTGCGCAGGAAGACGTTGCTCGACCGTCCCCAGCTGACGACGCGCCGGAACAGGTAACGCGCCACTTCGTCGGGCGAGAGCCGGCGCTGGCCACGGAAGGTGCACGTGACGCCGTACTCGGTCTCGAGCCCGAAGATCCGCCGATCCATGAACTGACACTACCCGGTCACGGAAGGCGACGACATTACGGATCTTCGTCCACTGTCGACTGTTACGCCGCGGTTCACGTGTGGCCGCCCAACTCGTCGTAGAACTTCCGGCAGGTGTCGTAGTCGGGCAGCAGCCCCTGCTGCCGTGCCGCCGCCAGCGACGGCGAGGCCGCGTCGCGCGCCGAGAGCACCGGCTCGGCCACCGGCCACTCGATGCCCAGCTCCGGGTCCAGCGGGTGTACGCCGTGCTCCCGCTCCGGGTGGTACGTCTCCGAGCACAGGTACACCAGCGTGGCGTCGTCGGTGAGCGCGCAGAAGGCGTGGCCGAGGCCCTCCGCGACGTAGACCGCCCGCCGGTCGACCTCGTCCAGCCGTACCATCTCGTGCTGGCCAAAGGTGGGCGAACCCATCCGAATGTCCACGACCACGTCGAGCACCGCACCGCGCGGACAGCTGACGTACTTCGCCTGCGACGGCGGTACGTCGGCGAAGTGGATGCCGCGGACCACGCCCTGGGCGGAGATCGACATGTTGCCCTGGGCCAGCCGCAGCGGGTGCCCGACGACCTCCGCCAGCCGGTCGAACCGGTACCACTCCAGGAACCTGCCGCGGGGGTCGCCGTGCTGTCGCGGCGTGACCACGACGGCGCCCTCGATCGACAGCGGTTCGATCTCCACCGGCTACTCCCCCTCGCGGGTCAGCAGGTTGAACTCGTTGTACGTGAACGCCTTGCCCGCCCACCGCGGCAGCGGAAACGAATACTGCTTCTCGACCCGTAGTCCCAGGTCACGGGCCAGGGACGACACCTCGGCGAAGCCGCAGAACCGTACGTGGGTGTGGTCGGAGGCGTACCCCTTCTCCTGCGGGGTGATGAACAGCACCCGGCCGCCCGGCTTCAGGTAAGGCAGGTACATCCCGACCACGTCGCGGGCGTCGGACTCGGGCATGTGCTCGACCACGTGGGCGACCAGCATCGAGTCGAACGCGCCCGGCTTCGCGTACTCGGAGGCGAGGAACTCCTCGACGGTGTAGGCGACCAGGCCGCGCTGCCGGGCGGTGGCGATCGACGTCGCGTTGTGGTCCACTCCGACACTGTCCGGGCCCAGGTTGATCAGGTTCCGCCCGATCCCGCAGCCCACGTCCAGGGTGCGACCCAGGTGCAGGCGCCGCAGGTTCCACCGGTACGGCGCCTGGACGTTCAGCACCCGCTTCCACCAGGCGCCCTCCAGCCGGCGCAGCCGCTCGGCATAGTCCGCGCCGGCGGTGTCCTGGCTGGTCACCGGTGGTTTCTTGTCCGCGGAGGTCACAGTTGCCCTCTCAGAATCCTGGTAGGTCGGACAGTTTCGGCTCGGGCACCCGCTCGAGCAGCTCGAGCAGGTACGTGCCGTACCCGCTCTTGGTGAGCGGCTCGGCGAGCGCGCGCAGCTGGTCGTTGTCGATCAGGCCCTGCCGCCAGGCGACCTCTTCGATGCATCCCAGCTTGAGCCCCTGGCGGTGCTCGATGACCCGTACGAACTCGGCGGCGGCGACCATCGAGTCGAACGTACCGGTGTCCAGCCAGGCCGTACCCCGGTCCAGGACGCCGACCGTCAACTGACCGCGACGCCGGTACTCCTCGTTGACCCCTGTGATCTCCAGCTCGCCCCGGGCACTCGGTTGCAAGTGCCGGGCGATCGACACCACCTGGCTGTCGTAGAAGTAGAGCCCGGGCACCGCGTAGTGCGACTTCGGCTTCTGCGGCTTCTCCTCGATGGAGAGCACCTTGCCGTCGTCGTCGAACTCCACCACCCCGTACGCCTCGGGGTTGCCGACCGGGTACGCGAAGACGTGCCCGCCCGTGACGTCGGTGGAGCTGGCGAGCTGCCGGCCGAGGCCGGTGCCGTAGAAGATGTTGTCGCCGAGGATCAGCGCCACCGGCTCGTCGCCGACGAACTCGGCGCCGATCAGGAACGCCTGCGCCAGCCCTTCGGGACGGGGTTGCGCGGCGTACTCGATGCGCATGCCGAGCTGTGAGCCGTCGCCGAGCAGCCGTACGAACTGGTCCTGCTCCTCCGGCGTCGTGATCACCAGGATCTCGCTGATCCCAGCGGTCATCAACGTGGAGAGCGGGTAGTAGATCATCGGCTTGTCGAAGATCGGCATCAGTTGCTTGGAGATCGCCTTGGTGATGGGCCAGAGCCGTGAGCCGGTGCCACCGGCGAGGATGATGCCACGCACGGGGGTCACCATACCCATCCGAGGCGGTTGCGTAGCGCAACCCCTGGCTGGACACCCGTGGTTCGCCGAATGGACATCTTGCAGCGTCTAGACTGCGGACACTGTGAGGATTCTCGTCACCGGCGGCGCCGGATTCATCGGTTCGAACTATGTCCGTACGCTCCTGTCGGGCGGTTACCCAGGCTGTCCGGACGCCCAGGTGACCGTGTTGGACGCGCTCACGTACTCCGGCAACCGGGAGAACCTGGCCCCGGTCCAGGAGGATCCGCGGCTCAGCTTCGTGCACGGCGACATCTGCGACCCCGAGCTGGTCGACGGGCTGCTGCCGGGCCACGACGCGGTGGTGCATTTCGCCGCGGAGTCGCACGTCGACCGGTCGATTCTCGGTGCGGCGCCGTTCGTGACGGCGAACGTGCTGGGCACCCAGAACCTGCTCGACGCGGCGCTGCGGCACGGGCTCGGCCGGTTCGTCCACGTCTCCACCGACGAGGTGTACGGCTCGATCTCGGAAGGCTCCTGGCCGGAAACGCACCCGGTGGAGCCGAACTCGCCGTACTCGGCGACGAAGGCGGGCTCGGACCTGCTGGCGCGGGCGTACCACCGGACCCACGGGCTCGACGTGGTGGTCACCCGCTGCTCGAACAACTACGGGCCGTACCAGTTCCCGGAGAAGGTCATCCCGCTGTTCGTGACCAACCTGCTGGACGGGCGCAAGGTCCCGCTGTACGGGGACGGCGGCAACGTACGGGACTGGCTGCACGTCGACGACCACTGCCACGGCATCCAGCTGGTCCTCGAGCGGGGCCGCGCGGGCGAGGTCTACAACATCGGCGGCGGCACCGAGCTGACCAACAAGGAGCTCACCTCGCGGCTGCTCGCCGCCTGCGGCAAGGACTGGGACTCGGTCGAGTACGTCACCGACCGCAAGGGCCACGACCGTCGCTACTCGGTCGACATCTCCAAGATCTCCGCCGAGCTCGGCTACACCCCGCGGGTGCCATTCGACCAGGGTCTCGCAGACACGGTCCACTGGTACCAGGACAACCGCGGCTGGTGGGAGCCGTTGAAGAAGCGGGCGGGTCTCGCCTAGTGGCCCGCTGGCTGGTGACCGGGGCCGGCGGCATGCTCGGCCGGGACCTGGTGGCAGTGCTCGCGAGCGCCGCCGGGGTCACGCTGACTGCCGCGACCCGCGCCGATCTCGACATCACAAACCCTTCGGCGGTACGCGACGCGGTGGTCGGCCACGACGTCGTGGTCAATACCGCGGCGTACACCGACGTGGACGGCGCCGAGTCGGACGAGGCCACCGCGACGGCGGTCAACGGCGACGCGGTGGCCAGGCTGGCCGAGGCTTGCGCCGCCGCCGGCGCGCGACTGATCCAGCCGTCCACCGACTACGTGTTCGCCGGGGACGGCTCCGTGCCGTACCAGGAGGACGCGCCGACGGCGCCGGTCAACGCGTACGGGCGGTCCAAGCTGGTCGGCGAGCGAGCCGTACTCTCCCTGCTCCCCCACGCCGGCTACGTGGTCCGTACCGCCTGGCTGTACGGCGAGCACGGCCGCAACTTCGTCGCCACGATGCTGCGGCTGGCCACCGAGCGGGACACCGTCGACGTGGTCGACGACCAGCGCGGCCAGCCGACCTGGACGGTCGCCCTCGCCCATCAGATAGTGGCGCTGGGCACCGCCACCGACGCCCCCGGCGGCATCTACCACGGCACGTCCTCCGGCGAGACCACCTGGTACGACCTGGCCCGCGCCGTGTTCGCCACCGCCGGCCACGACCCCGACCGGGTACGCCCCACCACCTCGGACAGGTTCCCCCGGCCGGCGCGGCGGCCCGCGTACTCGGTGCTGGGTCATGACCGGTGGAAACTCGCCGGAGTCGCGCCGCAGCCGGACTGGGCGGACAGCCTGCGTACCGCGCTGGCGAGCTGGAGGGGCTGACGTGACGGAGCCGAAGGTCTCGGCGGTGGTGCTCGCCTGGAAGTCCGAGCCGTGGCTGCCGAGGGCGGTCGACGCGCTGCTGGACTCGAAGGGTGTCGACGTCGAGGTGGTGCTGGTCGACAACGGCTGCACCGACGACGACGTCTCCATACTGTCCGGCAAGCCTGGAGTCACGGTGGTGACGCCGGGCGAGAACCTCGGGTTCGCCGGGGGCTGCAACATCGGGGCGCAGGCCGCCACCGGCGACTACATCGCCCTGGTCAACTCCGACTGCGTGGTCGAACCC
>WNFV01004510.1_pt1 | contig 19220 bp, 16 predicted proteins | sample 5400101 | NCBI WGS metagenome assembly WNFV01 (sample SAMN13153361, study PRJNA577476) | soil metagenome | isolation source: 115 cm soil or saprolite under grassland replicate 1 | place: USA:California | collected 2016-06-15 | reverse complement strand
TGACCGGCCGGGGCCAGCCGGACCTGACGGACCTGGAGGGCCGGTCGCCGTACGTGCGCGACGACGACGCGGTCGTGCTCGGGATCCGCGACGACGACGCCTATGCCGCCGATCTGCGGACGGCCGGGATCCCCGCGTGGACGGCGGGCGCGATCCGGGCCGAGGGACCGGCGACCGTCGCCGCCGCTGCGGTCGAGCACCTCGGGAGCGCGGAGGGGTACTGGGTGCACCTCGACGTGGACATCCTGGACGCGAGCGTGATGCCCGCGGTCGACAGTCCGGATCCGGGCGGGCTCGACGGCGCCGAGCTGGTCGCGCTGCTCGGTCCGCTGCTGGCCGCGCCTGGCTGCGCCGGCGTCCACATCGGCATCTTCGATCCCGACCTGGACCCGGACGGCCGGCTGGCCGGGTTCCTCGCCGACCTGGTCGTCGCCGCCCTCGCCTGACGGTCAGGCACCAGTCGCCAGGTCGACGATCTGGCCCGGGAGGAACAGCGCGGCGAAGTCGTCGACCGCGTCGCGCCGGCTCGGCTCGGTGAGGCCGGGGGTGAGCACCGCCTGCTCGCCGTTCGCCGCGATGTCCTGCACCGCCCACGCGGCGCGGTAGTACCCGAGCAGCCGCTGGTCGATCGCCACCGGGCCGTAGCCCTCCAGGAAGGCCGCGGTGGCGTCGTCGCTCACCAGGTCACGGCTGATCCCGCCGCCGACGGCGAACATCAGGTCGCGTTCGCGCGGCGCGACCACCGCCTCGTCCCAGTCGATGACCCACAACCGGTCGTTGCCGTCGACAAGGACGTTGTTGGTGTGCAGGTCGGCGTGGCACAGCACCGGGTCGTACGCGAAAGGCCGCGATCCCCACGCGTCGGTGCGCGCCATCAGCGCGTCGATCACCTCCCGGTGCTCGCGCCACAGTGCGGCCAGGTCGCGGGCCACGGAGTCGTCGGGCGGCGGGGCGCTGAGCAGGCGGTCCAGAGCGGGCAGCAGCTCACGCCGGCTCGGGACGAAGGTCTCCCGCCGCACGGCGCCGGCATGCCCGGCCGGCACCTCGTGGATCTGACGCACCGTCCGTCCGAACGCCCGCCACTGTGCCGCCGACAGCCCGGCCCGCTTGCCCGTGCGCCCGTCGACCATCGGGTAGAGCGCGAGCTCGTACCCGTCCATCGTCACGAAGGCCGTCTCCGCGCGGGTCGTGACCGGCGCCAGCACGCCCTCCACCCCGTGCCGGGCCAGCCGCCACGGCACGGTCGCGCCCGGCATCGCGCCGGTACCGGACCGCACCTTCAGGAAGTACCGCTCCCCGGCCGCCTCGGCCCGGTACGACCAGGAGTCCACGTCGTTGCCGAGAGCAAGGAACACCAGCGCGTCGACCTCCAGCCCGTACGCCGTCCGTAGCGTCGTACGGACCCGGACCTCGTCGAACCGCGCCGCCTCACGCATCGCGCTCCCACACCGACGGGATCCCGTGCGACGCCGCGCCGCCCAGCACCCGCCGCTCGCCGCCCCTTCCCATCACCCTCCACCCCGAACCATCACCCTGCACCCCAAATCATTCCCAGGTGACCGGGATGCCGTGTGGTGCGGCCGCACCGAGCACCCGCCGCTCCCCGTCCGGCCACCACCGCAGTACGACGAGGAACTCCGGCGCCTCGTCGTATCCCAACGCCTCCTGGCTGCGGTGGCCCGGCTCCAGGTACAGGTGCGCGAACGGCGCCGCGTCGGTCGCCTGGTTGCCGAGGGCAACGATCACCCCGGAGGCGGCAGCCTGGTCGTCCGGGGTCAGGTATTGCCACATGACCGAGTGCCACAGCACCGTCGTGAACCCGACCGCGAGCTCCAGGCCACGCAGGAACGACACCGCGTCCTGCCGGTGCACCGTCGCCGGCACCTCGGCCGCCACCTGGAGCGCACCGCGGAGCCTGGCCAGTCTCGCGTCCATGTCCGGCCACACGTACGCCGTCAGCGTCAGCGCGTCGTCGGTGCTGAGCGGGTCGAGTGGGGCGATGTCGGAGCCGGCCCGTTCGGCGACCACCAGGTCCGGCCACGGCGTCAGCGGCATGCCCTGCCACGCGCCGGCCAGCCGCACCGGACTGTCCGGCGGACCGGCGAACAGGCCGGACTGGTCGCCGTACGCGAACCGGTCGGCGCGCAGGTTCAATCCCGCGCTGGCGCCGATCTCGAACAGCCGCACCGGCAGACGCACCGCCTCGCCTCGAAGCTCACGCAGCCGGAGCAGGCCGCCCATGAGGGCCGACGCGCGGCCGACCTCGTTGGTCTGCGGCGGCTGCTCCAGCCAGACCCGGATCTCCTCGCGGTGCGACTCCATCACCTGCTGGAACGCGTCCCAGCCGAACACCGGGTCCCACTCGCCGCCCACGCTCGGGTAGAACGCGGCCAGCTCCGGGACCGCGCCGGACAGCACCAGCCGGTGCACCGCGCCGAGCAACCGCAGCGCCAGCGCCGACGTCCAGCCGTCCTCGCCCTCGCGGCCGGACAGCAGCGGCGTGCTCTGCCCGCCGACCTCGAAGTCGTCGGCGATCAGCCGCAGCAGCTCGCCGTACATCGGTGAGCCCAGGTCGTCGCAGGCCACCGCCTGTCGCCTCAACGCGGCCAGAACGTCCACGCAGGGGACCCTATGCGACCGCGGCGGCAGTCAGGACAGCCGGTCGAGTACCGCCTTCGCGACGGTCGCGGCGTCCTCGCCGGCCAGCGGCGAACCGTCGGCGTCGGTCAGGTAGAACACGTCGACGCACTCGGCGCCCAGTGTGCTGACGTGCGCGGACCGTACGTCGGCCCCGGCGGCGGCGATCGCCGTGCAGACGTCGTAGACCAGGCCGGACCGGTCGTGCGCCCGGACCTGCAGCACCGTGGCGCTGTCGGACACGCCGTCGAGCAGGTCCACTCGGGCCGGCGCCGACGGCGTGGACGCGTCCCGCGCGGCCAGCCGGCGGGCCAGCGCCGAGGGGTCGCGTAGCGCCACCGCGAGCCGCTCGCGCAGCCGGACCGGGTCGGGCGGCTCACCGCCCACCAGCCACTGCGACAGGCCGACCCCGGCCGCGGCGTCCACCGACGCCGACCGGATCCGCAGCCGCTCCACCGCGAGCACCCCGGCGACCGTGGCGAGCACCCCGATCCGGTCCGGTACGGCGATCACCAGCTGGGTCTCGCCGTGCTGCGAGCCGATCTCGACACCGAGCTCGCCGACCCCGTCGACCGCGTACAGCGTCGGCTCGTCCAGCCGGACCGGCTCGGCCCAGCGCATCCCGCCGCCACCGAGCTCGGCGCGGACCCGGCGCGCCAGGTCGCCGACCAGCCGCATCCGCCACGTGCTGGACGCGACCGGACCGGCGGCGCGCGCGTCCGCGTACGTGAGCGCCTCGAGCAGGTCCAGGGTCTCGGCGTCGACGACCAGGCTCGCCACCAGGTCCACGGTCATCGGGTCGTCCAGGTCGCGCCGGGTCGCGGTCTCCGCCAGCAGCAGGTGGTGCCGGACCAGCCGCTCCACCACGTCCGCGTCGTGCTCGTTGAATCCCCAGCGCTCGCAGACCGCGCGCGCGATCGGAGCGCCGGCCTCGCTGTGGTCGTTTCCGGCCGCCTTGCCCAGATCGTGCAGCAGGGCGCCGACCAGCAGCAGGTCGGGGCGTCGTACGTCGCGCAGCGAGCGCGCGGCCTCCACGCAGGTCTCGAGCTGGTGCCGGTCCACGGTGAACCGGTGCACCGCGGACCGAGGCGGCCGGTACCGCACGGCGGCCCACTCGGGCAGGATCCGGTCGACGTACCCGGCCTGGTCCAGCGCCTCCCAGACCTCGAGCAGCCCGGGCCCGGCGCCCAGTGCGGCGCAGAACAGCCGCTGTGCCTCGGCGGGCCACGGCTCCGGGATCGGCGCGCCGTCGGCCGTCAGCCGCGCGCACACCGCGGGCGACAGGCCGAGCCCGCGGTCGGCGGCGATCGCGGCGGCGCGGAGCGCGAGCAGCGGATCCGCCTGCGGGCGCGCGCCCGGCAGCAACACCACCTCGCCCTCGTGCTGCGCGACGCCCTCGTCGAGGGCCAGCAGCAGCGGCCCGCCGGTCAGCCTGCGGCTGCGCGATTTCGACGGCTTCGCGGCCAGGCTCTCCACCCGGCGCCAGGACGTGTCGCATACGTGCGCCAGCGCCCGTCCGCTGGCGTAGACGTGCCGCAGCAGCGCGTCCCGGTCGGGCAGCCCGATCCCGCGGGCGACGTCGGCGGCCACCTCGGCGACCAGCCGGTCGGTGGCCCGGGCGGCCACCGTGTGCAGCTCGTCGCGGACGTCCAGCAGCTCGCGCCGGGCCCGCTCCACCTCCGGATGCGGTACGTCGACCAGCCAGGACGCCACCAGCGCGCGCAGCACCACCGCGTCCCGCAGCCCGCCGTACGCCTCCTTGAGGTCCGGCTCGGCCAGATGGGCCAGCTCCCCCACCGTGATCGCCCGCTCCCGGCAGGCGTCGGCGAGCTCCGGCAGCCGGGTCCGCGCGCCACGCCGCCAGTCGGCCATCAGCACCGACCGCAGCCGCAGTGTCAGCGCCGGATCACCCGCGACGTGCCGCGCGTCCAGCAGCCCGAGCGCCACCCGCAGGTCGTCGCCCGCGGCGCCGCGCGCCTCGTCCACGGTGCGCACGCTGTGGTCCAGCCGCGTCCGGGCGTCCCACAGCGGGTACCAGATCTGCCGGGCCACCTCGTCGACTCCCAGGTGACGGTCGGCGTGCACGAGCATCACGTCCAGATCGCTGTACGGCGAAAGCTCGCGCCTGCCGTACCCCCCGACCGCGACCAGGGCGATGCCCTCGGTGGTCTCACCGAGGGCATCGCAGGCGTTCTTCAGCAGCAGCTGCAGCAGGTCGTCCGCCTCGTCGGCCCGCCGCCGCCGTTCCTCAGAGCGCGTCGGCGTCACGCTCACCGGTCCGGACCCGGACGATCGAGTCCACCGGAGTGACCCAGACCTTGCCGTCACCGATACGGCCGGTCTGCGCGGCCTTCACCAGCACGGTCACGACCTCGTCGGCGTCACCGTCCTCGACGACGATCTCGAGCCGGACCTTCGGAACCAGGTCCACCTCGTACTCGGCGCCGCGGTACACCTCGGTGTGACCCTTCTGGCGGCCGTACCCGCTGGCCTCGGTGACCGTCATCCCGGTCACTCCGAACTGCTCCAGCGCTGCCCGGACGTCGTCGAGCTTGTGCGGCTTGACCACCGCGGTCACGAGCTTCATGCGTTCGCACCTTCCTTCTCAGCGGCCTTCGAGTTCAGCTCCGGCTTCGCGCCGGCGACGCTGTGGCCGCGCAGTCCCGACGTGACCAGCTCGTACGCCGTCTCGGCGTGCTCGATCTGGTCGATACCGGTGATCTCGTCCTCCTCCTTCACGCGGAAGCCGATGGTCTTGTCGATGATCAGGGCCAGGATCCACGCCACCGAGAAGGAGTACACGCCGACCACCAGGTTGGCGAGCGCCTGCCGGCCGAGCTGTGTCGCACCTCCACCGTAGAACAGGCCGTCGATCGCGGCCGGAGCCGCGGCGCTGGCGAACAGGCCGATGCTCAGCGAGCCGAGCAGACCACCGACGAAGTGCACACCGACGACGTCGAGCGAGTCGTCGAAGCCGAGCTTGTACTTCAGCGACACCGCGAGGGCGCAGACACCACCGGCGAGCAGGCCGACCGCGATCGCCCCGAGCGGGGTGATCGAGCCACAGGACGGGGTGATCGCGACCAGACCGGCAACCGCACCGGACGCCAGGCCGAGGCTGGTCGCCTTGCCGTGCCGGATCCGCTCCACGACCAGCCAGCCGATCACCGCGGCGGCGGTGGCGACCTGGGTGTTCACGAACGTCACAGCGGCCGTCTGGCCGGCGGCGAGCGCCGAGCCGGCGTTGAAGCCGAACCAGCCGAACCACAGCAGCCCGGCGCCGAGGAACGTGAGCGGCAGGCTGTGCGGCCGCATCGGGTCCTTCTTCCAGCCGACCCGCTTGCCGAGCACCAGCGCGACACCGAGCGCGGCGGCGCCGGCGTTCAGGTGGACCGCGGTACCACCGGCGAAGTCGAGCGCCTTCAGCTTGTCGCCGATCCAGCCGCCGTTGCCGCCGTCGAGGAACCACACGGAGTGCGCGACCGGGAAGTACACCAGGCTGGTCCACCCGACCACGAACGCGATCCAGCCGCGGAACGTCGCCCGGTCGGCGATCGCGCCGGAGATCAGCGCGGGTGTGATGATCGCGAACATCAGCTGGAACGCCACGAAGGCGAGGGTGGGGATCTGGTGTCCCTCCGGCCCGATCACCGCGTCGGCGGACAGCAGGCCTTTCAGGCCGAGCGCGGACGAGTCGCCGATCACGTGACCTGTGTCTCCGGCGAACGTGTACGAGTATCCGTACAGCACCCAGAGGACGGTCACGACGGCGATCGTGATGCCGCTCATCATCATCATGTTGAGCACGCTCTTCACGCGCACCATGCCGCCGTAGAACAAGGCCAGCCCGGGGGTCATCAGTAACACCAGGGCGGAGGCGGCCAGGACCCAGGCGGTATCGCCGGTGTTGATCTCCATCGTGAATCCCTTTCGTCGTACGTCGTGTTTCGTCGTACGCAGTACGCAAGGTCCGGGCGGAAGATTCGCGTCACGTCGGCGGGACGACGCCGCTCCGGCACCACCCCGAACGATGGCGTCGCGGCGTTTCGATGGATGGCACCGGATGTTTCGTCCGTGTGACAAAGCGCCGATGATCATGACGTGCGGATGACGACACGCTTTACTCCGGCATGATTCCGGGGTGAAACTCTGTGCCGGAACACGTGCTGAACCCGCACCTTTGTGACAGACCGGTCGACCGCCACGACCAGTGATCAGGCAGATACCAGCAGTCACCCAGACGGCTGGGACGAAACCGATGCACGAGCGGAGACTGGTGATGCGGACAGAGCCTGCCAAACGGGGGCGGCCGCGGGACCCGGATGCGGAACCACGGATCCGGGCCTGCGCTGTGGAGCTCCTGCTGGAACGCGGATTCGACCGGATCACCGTCGACGACGTCGCCGAGGCAGCCGGTGTCGGCAAGGCCACGATCTACCGGCGCTGGGCGAGCAAGGAGCAGCTCGCGTACGACGCCCTCACGCATCTGTTCGACCTGGAGATCCCCGAACCGGACACCGGGTCGTACGAGGAGGACATCCGCCAGCTGTACCTGCACTCCATCAAGCTGGCGAGCACCGACGTGGGCCGGGCGATGATCCGGCTCGGTGTCAGCGAGGCGACCCGGGACCCGGTCGCGGCCGGGATCTACAAGCGGTTCCTGCAGCGCCGGATCGACGACGCGGCAGAGCGGCTGGAACGGGCCCGGGAACGCGGCGAGCCGCTCCGGGACGGCTTGGACCCGGCGCTGCTGGTCGAGTGGCTGACCGGGCTGTTCGTCGTCCGGGTGGTCACCGGCGCACCGATGCCGACCGAGTCCGACGTCGACGAGATGGTCGAGCTGACCCTGCACGGAAAGCTCAAACGCTCCTAGGACAGCTGCCCGATGGCGACCGCGTCGGCGTCCAGCTCGGTGACGCGCATGACCCGTCCGGTCAGGACGTCCCAGGCCAGGATCCAGTTCCACGCGGTGGTCCGGGACTCCACCAGCAGGGTGTGCTCGTCGTACCAGCCGAGCACCCCGCAGCAGTTCTTGGCCCGCGGCAGGTCGCCGCCGCCACCCATCAGCAGCAGCGCGCCGGCGGTCGGGCTGCGGCCGTCCAGCACCGCGACCACCTCGGCGTCGCCGCGCAGGGACCGCAGCTGGGACGACGAGTCGGGGATGAACGTGCGGGCCGCCAGTGTGTTCGTGGTGAACGTCGCGCCCAGCCACGACGACACGGGCAGGTCGGTCCACAGGTCGGCGGTCCGCTCGCCGCTCGGGTCGATCCGGACCAGTGCCTCCCGGGTGTCGATGCTGTCGAGGGCCATCGGCGGGGTCGCCGAGGACGGGTCGGACCGGGCGTCCACCTGGGACACCAGGCCACTCGCCGACACCAGGTACGTGCCGGCGTCGCCGCTGGCGAGCAGCAGGTCGCCGGACGGCATCCAGCCGACGTTCCGGATCGTCGGCGAGGGCACCGTGATCCGCCGCGTCGTGCCGGTGGTGGTGTCCAGGATCACGACGGCGTTCGGCTGCGGGAACGCGACCAGCGACCCGACCGGCGACACCGCGGTGGCGGTCAGCGGCGGCGACTCGTTGCCGTCGGCATCGACCGTCGGCACCAGGTCCAGCTCCGCCTGGGCCCAGCGGCCACGGGCGCTCAGCACCACAGGCCGGTAGTGGCCGGGCGAGGTCGGTCGCAGCAGCACCGCGCCGACCCGGCTGACCGGCCGCTCACGCAGGTACTGCAGCTCGCCCGGCGGCACCGTCAACTTGTCCCCGAGCCCGGTGTCGAGCCGGTCCAGCCATGCCTCGCTGCCGGACGGCGGCGCGGTCCAGAACGGCAGCCCGGCGATCGTCCCGGTCCGCGGCACCGAGGTCGCCTGCGTCGGCCGCACGGGTGTCGGCAGCAGGTCGTCCGAGCCGTGCTGCACCTGCGGCGCGGCCAGGATCGCGGCGACCACCAGCACCACCACGACCACGATCACGAGCAGCACGCTCCACCACCGCCGGCGCCGGCTCGCGACGTACGCGTCGGCCCACACCCGTTCGGTCAGGTCGACCTCGGGCACGCCGGCGGACGCCTCCTCGAGCCGCTCGGGGTCGACGACGCGCCGGCCCTCCTCCTTGACCGTGCCGACGGTGACGCCGAGCTGGTCGGCGGTCTCGGTCTCGGTCAGGTCCTCGAAGTACCGCAGCACCTGCACCGCCCGGTGCCGCGGCGTCAGCTCCGCCAGCGCCGGGTCCGGCGCGGGTCGCTCGTGGTGCAGCAGGTGCCGCCAGGACACCACGTCGCGGTAGAGCACCCGGTTCACGTACGCGTCCGGGTCACCGTCGCGCAAGTGCCCCCAGCGCATCGCAAGGTCGGTCAGCGCCCGCCGGACCAGCTCCTCGGCGCGCCGCTCGTCACCGCAGACCAGGTAGGCGGCGCGCAGCAGCCGGTGCTGCCGCGACAGCACATAGCCGGCGAAGTCGCCGTCCACACCCTTCCGCATGGCGTGAACCCTTTCCACCACCCATTGAACAGCCCCGGGGCGGTGAACGCGCCAGGGTTTACTCGAGCAGGGCGTCGACGAAGTCGCCGGCGTCGAACGGAGCGAGGTCGTCGGCGCCCTCGCCGAGGCCGACGAGCTTGACCGGGATGCCGAGCTCGCGCTGGACGGCGATCACGATTCCGCCCTTGGCGGTGCCGTCCAGCTTGGTCAGCACGATGCCGGTCACGTCGATCACCTCGGCGAACACGCGCGCCTGGGTGAGCCCGTTCTGGCCGGTGGTGGCGTCGATGACCAGCAGCACCTCGCCGACCCTGGCGGACTTCTCGATCACCCGCTTGACCTTGCCGAGCTCGTCCATCAGGCCGGTCTTGGTGTGCAGCCGGCCGGCCGTGTCGACCAGCACCACGTCGGCCTCGGCCTCGACCCCGGACCGGACGGCGTCGAACGCGACGCTGGCCGGGTCACCGCCCTCGGGGCCGCGCACGGTCCGCACCCCGACCCGCTCGCCCCAGGTCTGCAGCTGGTCCGCCGCGGCGGCCCGGAAGGTGTCCGCGGCGCCGAGCACGACCTGCTTGTCCTCGGCGACGAGCACCCGGGCGAGCTTGCCCACGGTGGTGGTCTTGCCGGTCCCGTTCACCCCGACCACCAGCACGATCGCCGGCTTGCCGTCCACCCGGTCGGTCGCGAGGCTGCGGTCCAGGTCCGGACCGACCAGAGTGACCAGCTCCTCGCGCAGCACCGCGCGCGCCTGCTCTGGGTCCGACACGCCCTCGACGCGGATCCGGGTCCGCAGCCGCTCCACCAGCTCGTGGGTGGGCGCGACGCCGACGTCGGCGGTCAGCAGGGTGTCCTCGATCTCCTCCCAGGTGTCCTCGTCGACCTTGTCCCGGGACAGCAAGGTGAGCAGACCCTTGCCGAGCGATGACTGCGACCGGGCGAGCCGGGTGCGCAACCGGACCAGCCGGCCCTGCACGGGCGCCGGCTTCTCGATCGCGGGCGCCTCGGCCTCGGGGAGCTCGGTGTCCTCGATCGTGCGGGTCGGCGTGTCCCGCGGCGGCGCGGCGTCCTCACCGACGGCCGGCTCGATAGGCGTCTTCGGCGCCGCGGACGACAGCGACCGGCGGCGACGCTCCATCAGCAGGCCGCCGGCCGCACCGATCAGCACGACCGTCGCGAGGACGATCGCGATCAGCGCCGCGTCGGCGATCTGCGGTATGAGCACGTGGATCAACTCAGCAGTGGGCACGGCCCATCATCCTTCCAGACACCGGTCGAGGAGTAGCTAGGCCGGTTCGGGTTCGCGGATGCGCTGGGAGATGACGGCGGAGACGCCGTCGCCGCGCATGGTCACGCCGTACAGGGCGTCGGCGACCTCCATGGTGCGCTTCTGGTGGGTGATCACCAGCAGCTGGCTGTGGTCGCGCAACTCCTCGTAGATCTCCAGCAGGCGTCCGAGGTTGGTGTCGTCGAGCGCCGCCTCGACCTCGTCGAGGATGTAGAACGGCGACGGCCGGGCCTTGAACAGCGCGACCAGGAACGCCACCGCGACCAGCGAGCGCTCGCCGCCGGACAGCAGCGACAGCCGCTTCACCTTCTTGCCCGGCGGGCGGGCCTCGACGTCGACGCCGGTGGCCAGCATGTCGTCGGGATCGGTGAGGATCAGCCGGCCCTCACCGCCGGGGAAGAGCCGCGCGAAGACCTGCTCGAACGCCTTCTCGACGTCGCGGTAGGCCTCGGTGAAGACCTGCTCGACGCGTTCGTCCACCTCGCGCACGATGTCCATCAGGTCGCGCCGGGACTTCTTCAGGTCGTCGAGCTGCTCGGACAGGAAGCGGTGCCGCTCCTCCATCGCGTCGAACTCCTCCAGCGCGAGCGGGTTGATCCGCCCGAGCTGGTTCAGGGCCCGCTCGGCGGTGCGCAGGCGCTTCGCGACCTTCTCCCGGTTGTACGGCTCGCCCTCGAGCTCGATGTCCTGCTGCCCGGCGTCGTCGCCGTCGCGGGGCAGCGGCGGGACCAGCCGGTCCGGGCCGTACTCGGCGATCAGCGCGTCGACCTCGGTGCCGAGCTCGGTGAGCGCCTTCTCGTGCAGCTGCTCCAGCCGCATCCGCTGCTCGGCGCGGGCGAGCTGGTCGCGGTGCACCGTGTTCGTGAGCTGCTCCAGGTCGGTCGCCAGGTTGCGGGTCAGCGAGCGGGCCTGGGCGAGCTGCTCCTCGCGACCGGCCCGTTCGGCCTGGATCGTGGCCCGCTCGGCGGCGGCCATCCGCAGCGACTGCTCCAGCCGGGCCAGCACGTGCCCGGCCGCCAGGTGCACGGCCTGGGCCGCCTCCGCCTGGCGCGCGCGGCGCGCGGCCCGCGCGATCGCCCGGGCCCGCGCCTCGCGCTCCTGCCGGGCGGCACGTTCGAGCGTGTCGGCGCGACCCGCGAGTGCCCGCGCGCGCTCCTCCGTCGTACGCAGCGAGAGCCGGGCCTCCATCTCGGCCGCGCGGCCCGCCTTGGCGGCCTCCGCCAGCCGGTCCCGCTCGGCGGTGTCCGGCTCGCCGTCCACGTCCTCCGGATGCGCCTCGGCCTCGGCCAGCCGCGCCTCCAGGTCGGCCAGGCCGGCCAGGTTCCGGTCCCGCTCCCCGGCGGCGGTCTCGATCGCGGTCGCCATCCGCTGCGCCTCGGCGCGGGACGCCTTCGCCAGCGAGCCCAGGTGCGCGAGCTGCTCGGCGACCGCGGCCATCGCGGCGTCCGATTCGTGCAGCCGGGCCAGCGACACCTCGCAGATCTGCTTCGCCGACTCGCGCTCCTGTTCCAGCGCGGCCAGCTCGAACCGCAGCCGCTCGCTGCGCGCGGTCGCATCGGTGAGCTTCGCGGCCGCCTCTTCGACCGCGGACTGCACCTCGATCAGGCTCGGCGCCGACTCCGACCCGCCGTACGCGAAATGCGCACCGAGCACGTCACCGGCGCGGGTCGTCGCGGTCACGTCCGGCAGCAGCGTCACCAGCCGCCGGGCGGCCGGCACGTCGTCGACCACGGCCACCTTGCGCAGCAGCCGGTGCAGCGCCGACCGCAGTGCCGCCGGGCAGTCCACGACCTCCACGGCGTACGTCGCACCCGCGGGTAGCGCCGGCCAGTTCGGCTCGTCGTCGGCGGGGGCATCGCCGAGCAACAGCCCGGCGCGGCCGAGGTCGTGCTCCTTGAGGTGCCCGACCGCGTACAGCGCGGCATCGGTGTGGCTGACCGCGACCGCGTCCGCCGCCTCGCCGAGCGCGGCGGCGACCGCAGTCTCGAAACCGTTCCGGACCGTCAGCAGCGCGGCCACAGAGCCCATCAGGCCGTTGATCTGCTCGGAGGCGGCCAGGAGGGCGCCGGCACCGTCCTTGCGGCTCAGACCCAGCTCCAGGGCCTCCTTACGGGCCGTCAGCGCCGTCCGCTCGCGTTCGGCGTCGCGCTCCTCGGCGCGGACCTTGGCGAGCCGCTCGTCCAGGTCGTCGAGCACCGCCTGGGCCGCCTCGTACTCGGCGTCCAGCCCCTGCTCGCCCGCGTCCAGCCCCGCGACCTGGGTCTCCAGCGCGGTGAAGTCGTGCTGCGCCTTGGCGGCCCGCGCGTCGGCCTCCTCGCGGGCGGTGGTCAGCCGGCCGATCTCGGACTCGGCGGCGGCCGCGCGGCTCTTCAGCGCGTTCACCTGACCGGTCAGCCGGGCCAGTCCCTCGCGGCGATCGGCGGCGGCCCGGGCCATCCCCGCGATCCGGCGCTCCTCCTCCGCGTGCGCGTTCTCGGCGTCCTGGCGCAGCTCGATCGCGGCGGCCAGCGCCTCGGAGCACTCCTCCACCTCGGCGGCGATCTCGCGCTCGGTCTCGCGGACCTGCGCGGCCTCCTGCTCCAGCTCGTCGGGATCGCGCCCCGGGCGCGGCTCCTCGGCCTCGTCGGCCAGCGTCTTGATCCTGTCCGCCGCGATCCGCGCTGTGCCCTTGATCCGCTCGCCCAGGCCGGCCAGCTGGTACCAGGTGTCCTGCGCCGCCTGCAGCGCCGGTGCGTCGGTGCGCAGCGCCTCCTCCAGATCGGCCTCGGTCTCCCGCGCCTGGCGCAGCGCCTCCTCGGTCTCGGTACGACGGGCCGTCAGCGCGGCCTCGTCCCGCAGCTCGGCCTCCAGCGCGGCCTGCGCCTCGACGATGTCGTCGGCGAGCAGCCGGCAGCGCCCGTCCCGGACCTCCGCCTGGATCGTCACCGCCCGGCGCGCCACCTCCGCCTGGCGCCCGAGCGGCTTGAGCTGGCGGCGGATCTCGGTGATCAGGTCGCCGAGCCGGTTCAGGTTGCCCTCGGTCGCCTCCAGCTTCCGCAGCGCCTTCTCCTTGCGCTTGCGGTGCTTGAGCACACCCGCGGCCTCCTCGACGAAGCCGCGCCGGCCCTCCGGCGTCGCGTGCAGGATCGAGTCCAGCTGGCCCTGGCCGACGATCACGTGCATCTCGCGGCCGATACCCGAGTCGCTGAGCAGCTCCTGGACGTCGAGCAGCCGGCAGGACTGGCCGTTGATCGCGTACTCGGAGCCGCCGTTGCGGAACATCGTCCGCGAGATCGTCACCTCGGAGTACTCGATCGGCAGGGCGCCGTCGGCGTTGTCGATGGTGAGCACCACCTCGGCGCGGCCCAGCGGCGCGCGGCCCGAGGTGCCCGCGAAGATGACGTCCTCCATCTTGCCGCCGCGCAGCGACTTCGCGCCCTGCTCGCCCATCACCCAGGCGAGTCCGTCGACGACGTTCGACTTACCCGATCCGTTCGGCCCGACGATGCAGGTGATCCCCGGTTCGAAGTGCATCGTGGTCGCCGAGGCGAACGACTTGAATCCGCGGAGCGTCATGCTCTTCAGGTACAAAGCGATGCTCCCAACCCGTTAACGATCAGCCCAAACCATACCGACACCCGGACGCAACCCAGGGTTCACGCGCCGCACGTGAGTACGGCGGAGACCCTGGGGGTCGCCGCCGTGGTGTCGGATTGGTGCCGGGCGCGTCAGACCGACGCGTGTGTACTGAGTGCCTCGTCGACGGTGAGGAGCCGGCCTTCATGCATGGCCGCGACCAGATGGTCGTTCTCCGCCTGAAGCCGCATGACGTGAGCCTCCAGATCGGCTACGCGGCGATTCAGGTGGCGAACCTGCTCGAGCAGGCGCGGGTCACTGCCTCCAAGGTGCCCTAGAAGAGCCTTGGCCATTTCGCTGTCCTCCGGGAGGGGGTTCGGCAGAGGCGTCCCTGAGTGGAACGCGGGAGAATGGGTGCCGTCTTTCAGGGTCGCACCGACTGCCCAATGGGTCAACCTGCACGCCTGGAGAGCCCCTCACCACCGGGCGTGTCGCGGCACCGGCTGGCACTTGGGGCAACGGTACGACGAACGGTTCATGAACGCCTCGCGGCGGATCGGCCGCCCGCACCGCTGGCACGGCAGACCCTCCCGCCCGTACACCGCCAGACCCCGCTCGAAGTACCCGGAATCGCCGTTCACATTCACGTACAGCGCGTCGAAACTGGTCCCGCCGACGTCCAGCGCCTCGGCCATCACGACCCGGGCCTCGGCCAGCACCGCGCGCACCTGCGCCGGTCGCATCGAGTCCGTCGCCCGCGCGTAGTGCAGCTTCGCCCGCCACAGCGCCTCGTCGGCGTAGATGTTGCCGATCCCGCTGACCAGGCTCTGGTCCAGCAGCGCCCGCTTCAACCCGGTACGACGACGCCGCACGGCCGCGACCACCGACTCGAGGTCGAACGCCGGGTCGAAGGGGTCCCGCCCGATGTGCGCGATCTCCGGCGGCAGGTCCGCGCCGCCCTCGCTGTACGACAGCCCGCCGAACATCCGCTGGTCCACGAACCGCAGCTCGCCGTCGCCGTCGGCGAACCGGAACCGGACCCGCAGGTGCGACTCGTCGTCCGCCCCCTCCCGCCGCACCCGGAACTGCCCGCTCATGCCCAGGTGGGCCAGCACGGCGTCACCCGACTCCAGCGGCAGCCACAGGTACTTGCCGCGCCGGGCCGGAACCCCGAACTTCTGACCGGTCAGCCGGGCGGTGAAATCCGCCGGGCCCGCGACGTGACGTCGTACCGGTCTGGGGTGCAGGACCTCGACGGCGGCGATGGTCCGCCCGCTGGTGAAAGGCTCGAGGCCACGGCGGACGACCTCGACCTCGGGAAGCTCGGGCACCCGGGTCAGCTCGTGGTCGGGTCGGAGTCCGGGAGGTGTTTCGCGCGAAGCGCTTTCCATGCGGTCTCGGCCGCCTGCTGCTCGGCTTCCTTCTTGCTCCGGCCGACTCCGTGGCCGTAGCTGTCGGAGCCGATCCGGACCCGCGCCTCGAAGGTCTTCGCGTGGTCGGGGCCGGACTCGGCGATCACGTACTCGGGGGAGCCGACGCTCAGCTGGGCGACGAGCTCCTGGAGGCTGGTCTTCCAGTCCAGGCCCGCGCCGAGCCGGGCGGAGGACTCCATCAGGTCGTCGAACAGCCGGTGCACGACCAGGCCGGCGACCGCGAACCCGCGGGCCAGGTAGACGGCGCCGATCAGCGCCTCCACGCAGTCCGCGAGGATCGACGACTTGTCCCGCCCGCCGGTGGCCTCCTCGCCGCGGCCGAGGCGCAGGTACTGCCCCAGCTTCAGCTCCCGGGCCACACCCGCGAGGGCGCGCATGTTGACCACCGCGGCGCGCAGCTTCGCCAGCCGGCCCTCGGACAGGTCCGGGTGGGTGCGGAACAGCGTCTCGGTGACGATCACGCCGAGCACCGAGTCGCCGAGGAACTCCAGCCGCTCGTTGGTCGGCAGGCCACCGTTCTCGTACGCGTACGAGCGGTGCGTGAAAGCGTGCTCGAGCAGGTCGTCAGCCAGCTGCACGCCGAGCCGCTCGTGCAGCTCGGCGTACACCTTCGAGTCCGCGACCGATGTCAACGGCTAGCTCAGACGTCGAGAACCTGGCGCCGCTCGCCCTTGGCGCCGTACTGGCCGCACTCGGGGCAGACGGTGTGCGGCAGGTGCTTGGCGCGGCACGCCGGGTTGGCGCAGGTGACGAGCTGAGGCGCGGTCGCCTTCCACTGCGCGCGGCGGTTGCGGGTGTTGCTGCGCGACATCTTCCGCTTCGGAACGGCCACGGTTAGGACTCCTCGGTTCGACCGGGGAGGTTGGCCCCGGACGGCTGGCTGCTGATATCAGGTTGTACGTCGGTCAGTGCGGACAGGGACGACCATCGCGGATCGACCTTCTCCTCGTGCCGGTGTCCCGGCTCGTCCGCCAGGCGTGCCCCGCACTCGGGGCACAGACCCGGACAGTCGTCCGTGCACAACGGCTGGAACGGCAGTGCGAGCACCACCTGGTCCCGGAGCACCGGCTCGAGGTCGATCAGATCGCCCTCCATCCGGCTGGCCTCGTCGTCCTCGGCGTCGCTCTCGGGGTAGACGTACAGCTCCTGGAGGTCAGCGAGAAGCTCGTCCTCGATATCCACCAGGCACCGCGCGCACTCTCCCACAACACGGCCGGTGGCCGTGCCGGTGACGAGCACCCCTTCGACAACCGCTTCCAGCCGCAGATCGAACTGGATCGGGTCGCCCTCGGGGACGCCGACCACGTCGATGCCGAGATCCGCCGGAGCCGGAGCCTCGAACGACACCTCACGCTGGGACCCTGCGCGGCGGTTGAGCTCGTGGGTGTCGATCACGAGCGGGGACCGCGGGTCCAGTGTGCTCAGGGGTGTCCTTCTCGGTCGGGCAGGCATAACTCGGCCTCGTCGAGACCGAGGAGCAACTTTACCAACCTCGCGCGATTGTGCCCAATCGGGCTTCAGCGGAGTGCCGGGGGGAGTGCCGGGTCAGCGGAGTGCCGGGGGGAGTGCCGGGGGGAGTGCCGGGGGGAGTGCTTGGAGCAGCCTGCGGTGCACGGCGGGCGGCACGAACCCGCTCACGTCGCCGCCGAACCGGGCCACTTCCTTGACCAGGCTGGACGACAGGTGCGCGTGCTCCGGTGCGGCCGGGACGAACACCGTCTCGACCCCGGTCAGCCGGCGGTTCATCAGCGCCATCTGCAGCTCGTAGTCGTAGTCGCCGGCGGTCCGCACGCCCTTGACGATCACGCCGATCCCCTCGTCCCGGCAGTAGTCGACCAGCAGCCCGCTGAAGGTCCCCACGGTGACGTTCTCGTACGGCGCGACCGTCTCGCGCAGCATCTCGACCCGCTCGTCGTCGGTGAACAGGCGCTTCTTGGACTGGTTCACCCCGGTGGCCACGACCAGCTCGTCGAACATCGCGGCGGCCCGGCCGATCACGTCGAGATGACCGTTGGTCGGCGGGTCGAACGTCCCCGGGTACACAGCTCGGTGCACGGAACCTCCGGTGGTGAGCTCAGTCGCGGTGACCGTACCAAAGCCGGCCGTCGCCGTACCGGCGGTCCCGCGACCCGGCGAACCCGTCCGGCCACTGCCAATCCTCCCGCCGGCCGCGTTCGACGACCACGGTGGCGTCCGCGGCCAGCCAGCCGTTCGCAGCCAGGTCGGTCAGCACGCCCCGCAGCTCCGCGGCCTCCAGCGCGTACGGCGGGTCGGCGAACAGCAGGTCGTACGGGGCGCCGGGGTTCGGCCCGAGCCGCTCGGCCGGTCTCACCAGCACAGTCGCGCCGGGCAGCCCGACGGCCTTCACGTTCGCCTGCGCGACCGCGGCCGCGCGCCGGTCGGACTCCACCAGCAGCACCCGCGACGCACCCCGCGACAGCGCCTCCAGCCCGACCGCGCCGGACCCGGCGTACAGGTCGATCACCCCGAGCCCCGCCAGCCCGCCCAGCTCCGACGTCAGCGACGAGAACAACGCCTCCCGCACCCGGTCCGCCGTCGGCCTGGTCCCACCGCCGCCCGGCACCGCGAGCCGCCGTCCCCCGGCCTGGCCGGCGACGATCCGCGTCACGTCTTCTCCAGGTAGTCGGTGCGCTCGGACTCCTGGGCGGCCTCGACCGCGCGGCGCAGGGCGTCGTGCGTGGCGAGCCCCGGATCGGCACTGACGAGGTCGCCGGCGACCGCCCGGGCGTCGGCGATCACGTCCTCGTCGCGCAGCACGCTGAGCAGCTTCAGGCTGGACCGGCGGCCGGACTGGGCCGCCCCGAGCACGTCGCCCTCACGGCGGTGCTCCAGGTCCACCCGGGACAGCTCGAACCCGTCCGTCGTCGACGCCACCGCCTCCAGCCGGTCCCGGGCCGGCGAGCCGAGCGGCGCCTCAGTGACCAGCAGGCACAGGCCGGGCACGCTCCCCCGGCCGACCCGGCCGCGGAGCTGGTGCAGCTGCGAGATCCCGAACCGGTCCGCGTCCATCACCACCATCACGGCGGCGTTCGGCACGTCCACGCCGACCTCGATCACCGTTGTCGCGACCAGCACGTCGACCTGACCGGCGCCGAACCGGGACATCACCGCGTCCTTCTGCTCGGCCGGCAGCCGCCCGTGCAGCACCTCCAGCCGCAACCCCTCCAGCGGCCCGGAACCCAGCAGCTCGGCGACGTCGGTCACCGACACCGCCGGCCGGCGCTTGCCGTCCTCGTCCGGCGTGTCCGCCTCGTCCAGGTCCTCCGCGCCCCCGCCGTCGTCCCCGATCCGCGGGCACACGACGTACACCTGGTGCCCCTTGCCGACCTCCTCGCGGACCCGCTGCCAGGCGCGGTCCAGCCAGCCCGGCTTCTCGGCTGCCGGAACCACCGACGAGGCGATCGGCGACCGGCCGCGCGGTAGCTCGGTCAGCGTCGACACCGCGAGGTCGCCGAACACCGTCATCGCCACGGTGCGCGGGATCGGCGTTGCCGTCATCACCAGCACGTGCGGCGTCTCGTCCCCGGACTTCTGCGTCAGCGCCGCCCGCTGCTCCACGCCGAACCGGTGCTGCTCGTCGACCACGACCAGGCCGAGGTCCGCGAACTGCACCTTGTCCTCGAGCAGCGCGTGCGTGCCCACGACGATGCCCGCACCACCCCCGGCCGCCTCCAGCAACGCCGTACGACGGGCCGCCGCGCCCATCGAGCCGGTCAGCAGCGCCAGCCGGGTGGCGACGTCGGCGCCGCCGAGCATGCCCGCCTCCGCGAGCGGGCCGAGCATCGCCGACAGCGTCTTGTGGTGCTGCGCGG
>WNFV01003759.1_pt1 | contig 19228 bp, 32 predicted proteins | sample 5400101 | NCBI WGS metagenome assembly WNFV01 (sample SAMN13153361, study PRJNA577476) | soil metagenome | isolation source: 115 cm soil or saprolite under grassland replicate 1 | place: USA:California | collected 2016-06-15 | reverse complement strand
GGGCGCACGTCCGACCGCAAGAAGGCGATCGTCACGGTCGCCAAGGGCCAGCGCATCGAGCGCTACTTCGTGGAGGGGGTCTAGCCATGCCGCTGCGCAAGTACAAGGCGTACACGCCGGTGCGGCGCTACCGCCAGACGTCCACCTTCGAGGAGCTCACGAAGAAGGCGCCCGAGAAGGCGCTGACGAGCGCGAAGAAGCGCATGGCCGGGCGCAACGCGCAGGGCAAGGTGACCACGCGCCACCGCGGGGGCGGCGAGAAGCGGCGTTTCCGCATCGTCGACATGAAGCGGGACAAGGACGGGATCCCGGCGCGCGTGAGCGCGATCGAGTACGACCCGGGCCGCTCGGCGCGGCTCGCCCTCCTCTTCTACAAGGACGGCGAGAAGCGCTACATCCTCGCGCCGAACGACCTGAAGGTCGGGGACAGCGTCATGTCGGGCCCCGACGCCGAGGCGCGCGTGGGGAACTGCATCCCGATCGAGAACATCCCGACCGGCACGACGATCCACGCCGTGGAGCTCGAGCCGGGCAAGGGCGCGCAGATGGTGCGCTCCGCCGGCACGGCCGCGCAGCTCGTCGCGAAGGAAGGCGAGTACGCGCAGGTGCGGCTCCCCTCGGGGCAGATCCGCATCGTGCACGTGCGCTGCCGCGCGACGGTCGGACAGGTCGGCAACCTCGACCACGAGAACCGCAAGATCGGCGGCGCCGGGCACATCCGCCGGATGGGCCGCCGCCCGCAGGTCCGCGGCGTCGTCATGTCTCCGCGCGACCACCCGCACGGCGGCGGCGAGGCGAAGTCGCCCGTCGGCGGCCAGGCGCAGACCCCGTGGGGCAAGCCGGCCATGGGCCTCAAGACCCGCAAGCAGCACCGGACCGACCGGTTCGTGATCAAGCCGCAGAAGAAGAGGAAATAGACGTGAGCCGATCGATCAAGAAGGGACCCTTCGTGGAGCACAACCTCCAGGAGCGGATCGAGATGCTGAACAGCAAGAACGAGAAGAAGGTCGTGAAGACCTGGTCTCGCGCATCGATGATCCTCCCCTCGATGGTCGGACACACCATCGCCGTCCACGACGGGCGCCGCCACGTCCCCGTCTTCGTGACCGAGAACATGGTCGGCCACCGGCTCGGCGAGTTCGCGCCGACGCGCACGTTCAAGGGACACCGGATGCCCGCGACCGAGAAGGTCACGACCCCGGCGAAGGGCGCATGACGGTGGAGGTACGTGCGACGGCGTCGTTCCAGCGCGTCTCCCCGCGCAAGGCGCGGCTGGTGACCGACCTCATCCAGGGCCGCCCCGCGGATGAGGCGCTCGCGCTGCTGCAGAACCTTGCGAAGGGTTCCGCGCCGCTGCTCGCGAAGGTCCTCCGCAGCGCCGTCGCGAACGCGGAGAACAACTACAACATGACGATGGAAGACCTCTACGTGAAGCGCGCGACCGCCGACGAAGGCCCGCGGATGAAGCGCGTCTGGATGCGCGGCCGCGGCCGTCGTGACATCAAGCTGCACCGCACGGCACACCTGACGGTGGTCGTCGATACGAAGGAAGGCGCCTGATGGGACACAAGACCCACCCGATCGGATTCCGGCTCGGGATCATCAAGCAGTGGAACGCAAAGTGGTACGGCAGCGACCGCGCCTACAAGGACCTCGTCAAGGAGGACCTCACGATCCGCAGCGCGATCCGCGCGCGTCTCCGCGACGCGGCGATCTCGCGGATCGAGATCGAGCGCTCCACGAGCCAGGTGACGGTGACGATCCACACGGCGAAGCCGGGTGTCGTCATCGGCAAGGGCGGGTCAAAGGTCGAGGAGCTGCGCCAGCGCCTCGGCAAGACGACCGGCAAGGTCGTGAAGGTGAACATCTTCGAGATCCGCTACCCCGAGGTCGACGCGATGCTCATCGCCGAGAGCATCGCGCAGCAGCTCGAGCGGCGCGTCAGCTTCCGCAAGGCGCTGAAGCAGTCGGTCCAGCGCGCGATGAAGTCCGGGGCGAAGGGCGTCCGCGTCATGGTCTCCGGCCGCCTCGGCGGCTCCGAGATGAGCCGCCGCGAGTGGGAGCGCGAGGGTCGGGTGCCGCTGCACACGCTCCGCGCCGACATCGATTTCGGCCGCGCGATCGCGCGGACGACGTACGGGACCATCGGCGCGAAGGCCTGGGTCTACCGCGGCGACGTCGCGCCGCCGCCGCGCGCCGTCGCGACGAACGCGCCGACCGCGCGTCCGGCCGCACCCGTGGCACCGGGCGCACCCGTGGTGCCGGCCGCACCCGCGACGCCCGCCGCGCCGGCCACGCCGGCAGCGGTGGCGGGGAGCTAGCCCGATGCTGATGCCGAAGCGCCTCAAGCACCGCAAGTTCCAGCGCGGCCGCATGACCGGTGTCGCCTACTCCGGCGCGACGATCGCGTTCGGCGACTACGGGCTGCAGGCGCAGGAGCCGTCGTACATCACCGCGCGGCAGATCGAGGCCGCGCGGCGCGCGATCGTCCACCACCTCCGCCGCGGCGGGAAGGTGTGGATCCGCGTGTTCCCGGACAAGCCGATCACGAAGAAGCCGGCCGAGACGCGGATGGGCTCCGGCAAGGGCGCGCCCGACCACTGGGTCGCGGTCGTGAAGCCGGGCCGGATGCTGTTCGAGATCTCGGGCGTCGACCTCGCGCTCGCGAAGGCGGCGTTCCGCCTCGCGTCGTACAAGCTGCCGATCGACACACGGCTCGTCGCGCGCGAGGGCATCGAGGAAGAGGCGAAGGAGGCGGCACATGCCTGAGAAGAAGGACCTGCGCCGTCTCTCGGCCGAGGAGATGACGGACGAGCTGAAGACGGCGAAGGAAGAGCTGCTCGACCTGCGCTTCCAGCTGGCGACGCGTCAGCTGAAGGACGTGCGGGCGATCCCGCGGGCACGCCGCCGGATCGCGCGCGCGATGACGGTCCAGCGCCAACGGGAGATCGAGAGTGCCTGAGAAGAAGACGACGACCACCAAGAAGACCACTCCGGTCCGCAAGAAGACCACCATGGCCGCCAAGCCGGCGGCCGCGCGCGTTGCCTCGGGTCGCGCCTCTCGCCCTCGGCGGCCGGCAGCGAAGGCGGGACAGGCGGCCGCCTCGTACGAGAGGCGGCTCCCCTCGACCCGCGCGGCCGCCGGTGAGAAAGTGGTCCAGCGCGGGCATCGCAAGACCCGCATGGGTCGCGTCGTCTCGTCGAAGACGCCGAAGACCGTGATCGTCCAGATCGAGCGGCTGCGCGAGCACCCGCTCTACAAGAAGGTGATCCGGGTGCGGAAGCGCGTCCCGGCGCACGACGCCGCTGGCGACGTGAAGGCCGGCGACCTCGTGCGCATCCAGGAGAGCCGCCCGTTCAGCGCGACGAAGCGCTGGCAGGTGATCGAGGTCCTCTCGCGCGCGGGTGAGGCGTACGCCGCCGCGCCCGAGGCCGCGGACGTCGAGAAGGCGCTCGAAGAGACCGAGGGCGTGACGGATCTGCTCGCCAAGCCGGAACGTGAGATGGCCGAGGCATCACCGCAGGAGGCATCCGTGGCCCAGTCCGAAGGCGCGGGCGGTGTAGGAGACGGATCGAGGGTTCGCGCCGAAGGCGCGAACACAAAGGCGTGATCCGGCCGTACACGAGGGTCAAGGTGGCGGACAACACCGGAGCGCGCGAGCTCTCCGTCATCCGCGTGCTCGCGTCGTCGACCGGGACGAGCGCTGAGATCGGCGACGTCTTCATCGCGACGGTGAAGCAGGCCATCCCGAACTCGGGCGTGAAGAAGGGCGAGGTCGTCCGCGCCGTCGTGGTGCGGCAGACGAAGGAGTTCCGCCGCGACGACGGCAGCATGATCCGCTTCGACGACAACGCCGCAGTGTTGTTGACGCCGCAGGACCAGCCGCGCGGGACGCGCATCTTCGGGCCGGTCGCGCGCGAGCTGCGCGAGCGCAACTTCATGAAGATCGTCTCGCTCGCGCCGGAGGTGCTCTAGTGCGCATCCGCAAGGGCGACGAGGTCGAGGTGCTCGCCGGCAAGGACCGCGGGAAGCGCGGCACCGTGCAGGAGGTGAACCCCGACGCGCAGCGCATCACCGTGGCCGGCGTGAACATCGCGAAGCGGCACACGAAGCCGAACCCGCAGCGCAACGTGAAGGGCGGGATCATCGAGCAGCCGTCGCCGCTCGACGTCTCGAAGGTCATGATCGTCTGCCCGCACTGCGGTAAGCCGACGCGTATCGGCCACCGCACGGACGACGGCGAGAAGGCAAGAGTCTGCAAGCGGTGTGGCGAAGAGATCGTCGTGAAGGAGGTGTCGTGAAGTGCCGAGCGGACTGAAGCAGCGATACGACACGACGGTCAAGCCGCAGCTGCGCCAGCGGTTCAGCTACTCGAACGTCATGCAGGTGCCGCGCGTCGACAAGATCGTCGTGAACATCGGCATGGGCGAGGCCATCGAGAACAAGAAGGCCATGGACGCCGCGGCGGGCGACCTCGCGACGATCACCGGCCAGCGTCCGGTGGTGACGAAGTCGAAGAAGGCCATCTCGAACTTCCGTCTGCGCATCGGGATGCCCATCGGCCTGAAGGTCACGCTGCGCGGCGAGCGCATGTGGCACTTCCTCGAGAAGGTGCTCACGGTCGTGCTGCCGCGGATCCGCGACTTCCAGGGGCTGAGCGACAAGGGCTTCGACGGCCGCGGGAACTACACGCTCGGCCTGCGGGAGCAGCTCGTGTTCCCGGAGATCGACTACGACAAGATCGACCGGCTGCGCGGCCTCGAGATCACCATCGTGACCACGGCGAAGACGGACGAGGAGGGCCGCGCGCTGCTGATGGCGCTCGGGATGCCCTTCCGTGCCGCCGCCGGCGGCCGCGCGGCATGAGCACTTCGTGCACACAACCGTCACTCGTGCGCCAGCGTCAGCAAGCTGCCGCTGATCACACTCGCTAGGTCGTAAGGGAGCGGGAATGGCGAAGAAGAGCCTCATCGTGAAGTCGCAGCGGCCGCCGAAGTTCAAGGTGCAGGCGCACAGCCGCTGCCAGATCTGCGGACGGCCGCGCGGCTACATCCGCAAGTTCGGCCTGTGCCGCATCTGCTTCCGCGAGCGCGCCCTCATGGGCGAGCTCCCGGGAGTGACGAAGTCCAGCTGGTAGGGAGTAAGCGAGATGGAACAGCGCGCGACCGAAGGCACCACGACGACGACCGAGCAGGGTGGGCGGCCGCCCTCCGACGCGCGCCCGCGCAAGGCCGCGGCGAAGAAGCCGCAGCGCCGCCGTGGCGTCGCCGTGAACGACCCCGTCGGCGACATGCTCACGCGCCTGCGCAACGCGATCGGCGCGCGCCACGAGACCGTCGAGATCCCGACGAGCCGCCTCAAGGCCGACATCGCGAAGATCCTGAAGGCCGAGGGCTACGTCGCCGCTGTCGAGCCGGGCGCGCAGTCGCTGGTCGTCCGCCTGAAGTACTCGGGGAAGCTCTCGGCGCTGAACGGCATCGACCGCGTCAGCCGTCCGGGCCGGCGCGTGTACGCGCGGCGCGATGAGATCCCGCGCGTGCTCAGCGGCCTCGGCATCGCGATCGTATCGACCTCCGCGGGTGTCATGAGCGGCCGCGAAGCGCGCCGCAAGGGCCTCGGCGGCGAGGTCCTGGCGAAGGTCTGGTAGATGAGCCGCATCGGCAGGCTCCCCATCCCGCTCCCGAAGGACGTCGACCTCACGGTCGAGGGCCGCACGGTGAAGGTGAAGGGCCCGAAGGGCGAGCTCTCGCGCACGCTCCACACCGCGGTGGAGGTGGCGCGCGAGGACGGCAGCGTGGTCGTGAAGCGCCGCGACGACTCGCAGACGGCGCGCGCGATCCACGGACTGTCGCGCACGCTCATCGCGAACATGGTCATCGGCGTCACGCAGGGCTATTCGAAGGACCTCGAGATCAGCGGCACCGGGTACCGCGCGCAGCTCGCCGGCAAGAAGCTGACGCTCGCGCTCGGCTACTCGCACCCGATCGAGATCGACCCGCCGGCGGGGATCGCATTCGCGACGGAGACGCCGCAGAAGATCCGCGTCAGCGGGATCGACAAAGAGGTCGTCGGCGAGGTCGCCGCGAAGATCCGCAGGCTGCGCGTCCCGGACCCGTACAAGGCGAAGGGCGTGAAGTACGCGGGCGAGGTCATCCGTCGCAAGGCCGGCAAGGCCGGCAAGGTCGGCGCCAAGGGCGCCGCGTAGTGGAGGACGTGCATGCCAGCTGATCCCCGCAGGATCGCGCGCACGCGGCGCCACGCGCGCGTGCGCAAGGGCGTCTCCGGCAGCGGACAGCGGCCGCGCCTCGCGGTCTTCCGCTCGCTGACGCACATCTACGCGCAGGTCATCGATGACAGTTCCGGCCGCACGCTCGCCGCCGCGTCCGACCTCGACATCAAAGAGGGAGCGCCTGCGGCTCATCAAAAGAAGGCCGAGCGCGCGAAGCAGGTCGGCAAGCTCGTCGCGGAGCGCGCGAAGGCCGCCGGGATCGGCGACGTCGTGTTCGACCGCGGTGGCTACCGCTATCACGGCCGGGTGAAGGCGCTCGGCGACGCGGCCCGCGAGTCGGGCCTGAAGTTCTAAGGAAGTACTGGGAGGGCTCATGGCGAGGATCGATCCGAACCGGCTCGAGCTGACCGAGCGTGTCGTCCAGATCAACCGCGTGTCCAAGGTCGTGAAGGGCGGACGCCGGTTCAGCTTCTCCGCCGTCGTCGTCGTCGGCGACGGGCGGGGCCACGTCGGCGCCGGTCTCGGCAAGGCCGACGAGGTGCCGGACGCGATCCGCAAGGGCGTCGAGGACGCGAAGAAGCACATCGCGCTCATCCCGCTCGCCGAGCGGTCCATCCCGCACCAGGTGACGGGACGGTTCGGCGCGGCCTCCGTGCTCCTGCGCCCCGCGTCGAAGGGCACCGGTGTCATCGCCGGCGGCTCGGTGCGCGCGGTGGTGGAGTCGGCGGGGATCCGCGACATCCTCACGAAGTCGCTCGGGTCGACGAACCCGGTGAACGTCGTCATGGCGACGATGCGCGCCCTCGACGGCCTTCGCTCGCCGCAGCAGGTGGCCGAGATCCGCGGCGTCGCGGTCCCCGGTTCGCGGAAGCGCGAGCCGGAGCTGGTGAACGCCTAGATGGCCGTTGATCGTCCCGCCGGGACCCAGCTCCTCGTGGTCCAGAAGAAGAGCGCGATCGGCGAGAAAGAGGCCGCGCGCGGCACGCTGCGCGCCCTCGGGCTCGGCCGGCCGGGCAAGCGCGCGCACCTCGAGGACTCGCCGCAGCTGCGCGGCATGCTCCGCAAGGTCGCGCACCTCATCGAGGTCAAGGAGCGGAAGCGATGAAGCTGCACGAAGTGAAGGCGCCGAGAGGCGCGCGCAAGACGGGCGGCGTCAAGCGGCTCGGCCGCGGGACCGCGTCGGGCAAGGGCAAGACCGCCGGCAAGGGCACGAAGGGCCAGCTCGCGCGCAGCGGCCCGGGCCTCCCGGCGTGGTTCGAGGGCGGCCAGACCCCGCTGCACATGCGCCTGCCGAAGCTGCGCGGCTTCAAGCCGCCGCGGCGGGTGAAGCACGTCGCCGTCAACGTCGGCCAGCTGAAGGACTACGCGCGGGACGGCAAGGTCACGCCCGAGCTGCTCCAGCAGAAGGGCCTCGTGCGCCCGGACCAGACCGTGAAGATCCTCGGTGACGGCAGCGTCGCCGCGGCGTTCGAGGTGCACGCGCACGCGGTGTCCGCGACGGCGCGCGAGCGGATCGAGACGGCGGGAGGGAAAGTGGTCCTGATCGACCTAGCGTCCCCCGGGAGCGCAGACCGAGGCGCCGCAGCGACGAGGTCGAGCACCCGGGCTGAGCGAGGGGCTTCGCCCCGAGCGAAGTCGGAATAGGCAGAAGAAGTAGTGGCGGGTCAGCTCCCGGTCCTCGGCGCGCTCGGCGACTCCCTCCGCGCGCCGGACCTGCGCAACAAGATCCTCTTCACGCTCGGGATGCTCGTCGTGTTCCGGTTCCTCGCGCACGTCCCGCTCCCAGGCGTCGACCAGGCGCAGCTGACGACGGTCCTCAACAACAACCAGCTGCTCAGCCTGCTCGACCTGTTCTCCGGCGGCGGGCTCGCGCGGTTCAGCGTCGTGGCGCTCGGGGTGAACCCCTACATCAACGCCTCGATCATCATGACGCTGCTCAACCAGACGATCCCCGCGCTCGAGCGCCTCTCCAAGGAAGGCGAGTACGGGCGCAACCGCATCAACCAGTACACCCGCATCCTCACCGTCCCGATGGCGCTCCTCCAGGGCATCGGCGTGTCGGTCTTCATGGCGCGCTCGAACGTCATCCCGGAGTTCGGCTTCCGGGACCTCGGCCTGACGCTGTCGATCCTCGCGACGCTCACGACCGGGACGCTCCTCCTCATGTGGCTCGGCGAGCTCATCAGCGAGAAGGGCATCGGCAACGGGATCTCGTTCATCATCTTCGCGGGCATCGTCGGGCGGCTGCCGACCACGATCGCGCAGACCCTCGAGGTGCAGGAGAACCTGGCGATCCTCGCGGTCTACGGCGTCATCGGGATCGCCGTCATCGCCGCGATCGTCTTCATCCAGGAAGGCCAGCGCCGCATCCCGGTGCAGTACGCGAAGCGCGTCCGCGGGACGCGCATGTACTCGGGCGGCAGCACGCACATCCCGCTGCGCGTGAACAGCGCCGGCGTCATCCCGATCATCTTCGCGATCTCGATCCTGCTGCTGCCGTCGCAGGTGGCGCAGTACTTCACGAGCAGCGAGACCGACTGGCTCCGCGACGCCGCGCAGGCGACCGTCGCCGCGTTCCAGAACGGCTTCGTCTACAACAGCCTCTACTTCCTGCTGACCGTCGCGTTCACGTTCTTCTACACGGCGTTCACGTTCGTGCCGAATGACGTCGCGGACAACATCAAGCGGTACGGTGGGTTCATCCCCGGCATCCGGCCCGGCCGCCCGACCGCGGAGTTCCTCGGCCGCGTCGTCACGCGCATCACCATCGCGGGCGCGCTCTTCCTCGGGATCGTCGCGGTCATGCCGACGATCGTCGGCGACCTCACCGGCGTCCAGACGCTGCGGCTCGGCGGCACGAGCATCCTCATCGTCGTCGGCGTGGTCGTCGAGACGATGAAGCAGCTCGAAGCGCAGCTGCTCATGCGCTCGTACGAGGGCTTCATCCGCTAGTGGGACATGGCGAGCTGATGCTCATGGGTCCGCCCGGGTCCGGGAAGGGCACACAGGCGAAGCTCCTCACGGACAGGCCCGGGTGGGTCCACCTGTCGACGGGCGACCTCTTCCGCGAGAACCTCAAGAACGGCACGCCGCTCGGGAAGCTCGCGGAGCACCACATGTCGAAGGGGGAGTACGTCCCCGACGACGTGACCGTCGGCATGGTGCGCCGGCGCATGCGCGAGATCCCCGCGGCCGAGCACGTCGTCTTCGACGGCTTCCCGCGCACGGTCCCGCAGGCCGAGGCGCTCGACACGCTGCTCGCGGAGCTCGGCCGGCACCTCGCGCGCGTGATCCTCATCGACGTGCGCCGCGACGAGCTCGTCGCGCGCCTCGCGAAGCGGGCCGAGGGCCGCTCCGACGACTCGCCCGAGGTCGCGCTGAAGCGCTTCGACGTCTACCAGGAGCAGACGCGGCCGGTGGTCGAGCACTACGACCGGAAGGGCCTCCTGTGCCGGATCGAAGGGATCGGGACCATCGACGACGTGCAGGACCGGATCCTGGCGGCCGCGGGATGAAAGAGCTCGTCACGCTGAAGACTGCCGAGCAGGTCGCGACGATGCGCCGCGCGGGCGCCATCGTCGCCGAGATGCTCGCGCGCACGAAGGCGGCGGTCCGGCCCGGCGTCACGACGGGGGAGCTCGACAAGATCGCCGCGCAGGTGCTGAAGGAGCACCGCGCGACCTCGTCGTTCCTCGGCTACTACGGGTATCCCGCGACGATCTGTACCTCCGTGAACGACGAGATCGTCCACGGCATCCCCGGCCGCCGGAAGCTGAAGGAGGGCGACATCATCGGTATCGACGCGGGCGCGATCGTCGACGGCTGGCACGCCGACGCGGCGGTCACGGTGCCGGTGGGGCGGGTGAGCGATGAGGCACAGCGGCTCATCCGCACGACCGAGGAGGCGCTCACGCGAGGCGTGGCGGCGGCGAAGGCGGGCGGTCGACTCGGCGACGTCGGCGCCGCGGTGCAGACCTTTGCGGAGCGAAATGGCTTCAGCGTCGTCCGGAACTACGTCGGGCACGGCATCGGGCGCGCGATGCACGAGCCCCCGCAGGTGCCGAACTACGGCAGCAGCGGGGTCGGGCGCCCCATCGGGACCGGCCTCTGCATCGCGATCGAGCCGATGCTGAACGCCGGTGGCGCGGCGACGCGCCTGCTCGACGACGGCTGGACCGTCGTCACGGCGGACGGCTCGCTCTCGGCCCACTTCGAGCACACGCTGGCGATCACGGCCGAGGGGCCGGTCGTCCTGACAGTGCCCGGGGAAGCGGCGCCGTGGCCCGCCCGGACCGTGAAACGCGCTACAAAGCGTGCGGTCGGGGCCGCTCGATGAACTCTTTTGCTACACTGAACGTTCCCGCGCGAACTGGGCTCGGTGGCATCTGCCCCTGGGTCGGTCCGCGGAAAACCGTGTCTGGAGAGCTATTGCCGAACAAGGACGTCATTGAGGTGGAAGGGACCGTGTCCGAGGCCCTTCCGAACGCGATGTTCAAGGTCGAGCTCCAGAACGGTCACGAGGTCCTCGCGCACATCTCGGGAAAGATGCGGATGAACTTCATCCGCGTGGTCCCGGGCGACAAGGTGCTCGTGGAGCTCTCGCCGTACGACCTGAAGCGGGGTCGCATCACTCGAAGGGTCAGGTACTAGAGGTTGAAGGTCCGCGCGAGCGTCAAGAAGCGCTGCGACAAGTGCAAGATCATCCGGCGTGAGGGGGCGGTCCTCGTGATCTGCTCCGAGCCGAAGCACAAGCAGCGGCAAGGGTAAGGAGCGAGATGGCACGGATCTCCGGCGTCGACATCCCGCGCGAGAAGCGCATCGACGTGTCGCTGCGCTACATCTACGGCATCGGCCCCACCAAGGCGGCGCGCGTGTGCGCCGAGGCGAAGGTCGATGGCGGCATCCGCACGCGTGACCTCACCGAGCCGCAGGTCGCGAAGATCCGCGAGGTCATCGACCGCACGCTCACGGTCGAGGGTGACCTCCGCCGCGAGATCGCGCTGAACATCAAGCGCCTCCAGGAGATCGGCAGCTACCGCGGCCTCCGTCACCGTCGCGGCCTTCCGGTGCGCGGCCAGCGCACGCGCACGAACGCGCGCTCGCGCAAGGGCCCCCGGAAGACCGTGGCCGGCAAGAAGAAGGCGGCGGCGAAGACGTAATGGCGACGGAGCAGAAGGCACCCGAGCAGAAGGCACCGGCCGCGAAGGCGCCGGCGAAGACGCCGCAGGCGGCGGGCGCGCCCGCCGAGGGCGCGCGTCCCGCACCGGCGCCGCGCCGTAAGCGCGAGAAGCGCACGATCCCGCACGGTCAGGCGCATATCAAGGCTTCGTTCAACAACACGATCGTGTCCATCAGCGACCAGCAAGGGAACACCATCTGCTGGGCGACCGCGGGCGCGTCCGGGTGGAAGGGCTCGCGCAAGAGCACGCCCTACGCCGCGCAGGTCACCGCCGAGAACGTGGCGAAGAAGGCGATCGAGGCGGGCATGAAGTCCGTCGAAGTGTTCGTGAAGGGACCGGGGGCCGGCCGTGAGGCGGCGATCCGGGCGCTCGAGGCGTCCGGCCTGGCCGTCTCCGCCATCACCGACGTCACGCCGATCCCGCACAACGGCTGCCGCGCGCCCAAGCGGCGCCGGGTCTGATGCTTCGCATGCACAACCGTCGTTCGTGCTCCAGCGTCAGCAAGCTGCCGCTGATCGCTCTCACTAGGTTGTAGGAGGATCGATGGCTCGCTACACAGGTCCGGTCTGTCGCCAGTGCCGCCGCGAGGGGATGAAGCTCTTCCTCAAGGGCGAGAAGTGCATCACGAAGTGCACGATCGAGCGCCGTCCCTCGCCGCCCGGCATGCACCAGACGCGGCGCCGCAAGGTGTCCGACTTCGCGCTCCAGCTCCGCGAGAAGCAGAAGACGCGCCGCATGTACGGCGTGCTGGAGCGTCAGATGCGGAACACGTTCGACACGGCGCTCGAGACGAAGGGCGCGACCGGCGACCAGCTGCTCGTGCTCCTCGAATCGCGCCTCGACAACGTCGTCTATCGCTCCGGGTTCGCGAAGTCGCGGGCCCAGGCGCGGCAGCTCGTCAATCACGGGCACATCGAGGTGAACGGCCACGTCGCGTCGATCCCGAGCCGCACCGTGCGCGCGGGTGACGTCGTCACGGTCCGCGAGCCGAGCCGCTCGATGCAGTACTTCAAGGACGCGCTCGCGTGGGCGAAGACGCAGCCGCGGCCGGGCTGGCTTCAGGTCGATCCCGACAGCTACACGACGCGCATGGTGACGACCCCCACGCGCGATCAGATCGAGACGCAGGTCGACACGCAGCTCATCGTCGAGCACTACTCCCGCTAGCGACCACCGCTGTCCGTCGGGCGGATCCGCGCCCGGAAGAGAGGTACGACATGTCCATCGTCGAGCTGGAATACCCCAAGATCGAGCGCCTCGAGGGTGACGACCGCTACGCGCGGTTCGTCTGCGAGCCGCTGCCCGCCGGCTACGGCACGACGCTCGGCAACTCGCTGCGCCGCGTCCTGCTGTCCTCGCTGCCGGGCGCGGCCATCACCGCCGCCCGCGTCCGCGGCGTCGCGCACGAGTTCTCCACCATCCCCGGGGTGAAGGAGGACGTCGTCGAGATGGTCCTCAACCTCAAGGGGATCCGCCTGCGGTCGTTCGCGACCGAGCCGGTCACGCTCGTCCTCGAGAAGGAAGGCCCCGGTGACGTCACGGCCGGCGACATCCAGACGACGAGCGACGTCGAGATCGTGAACCCCGAGCAGCGCATCGCGACGCTCGAGCCCGAGGCGTCCCTGTGGATGGAGCTCACGGTCGAGACCGGCCGCGGGTTCGTGCCAGGCGACAAGCGTGAGGGCCTGCCGATCGGCGTCATCCCGATCGACGCGCTCTTCGGCCCCGTGAAGAAGGTGAACTTCAACGTCGAGAACACCCGCGTCGGGCAGGTCACGAACTACGACCGCCTGCTCATCGAGGTGTGGACCGACGGCACGACGCCGCCGGACGAGGCCGTCGCGCAGGGCGCGCAGATCCTCGTCGGCCAGTTCACGCTGTTCGCGGGCCTCACCCGCTCGCAGGCCGCGCTCGCGCAGCCCGCGCGGCAGGACGGCGGCACGCTGCCGGCCGGCGTCGCGGACATGCCCATCGAGGAGCTCGATCTGCCGCAGCGCGCGTTCAACTCGCTGAAGCGGCACGGCATCACGAAGGTCGGGCAGCTCCTGCAGACCCCGGACGAGGAGCTCCTCCGCATGCGCAACTTCGGCAAGAAGTCGCTCGACGAGATCAAGGAGCGCCTCGCCGCGCGCGGGCTCATCGAGATGCCCGAGCGCGTGGAGGGCGAGGAGATCGTCGACCTGAACGAGACCGAGTCACCGACGGATCTCGGGGACCTCGGCGACGAGGTCGACGAGGGCAACCGGCCCGGCGACGCCGACGAGCGCGTCGCGACCGGCGGCGACCTCGAGGACGAGTAGTGCCGCATCAGGTCCACGTACGGAAGTTCGGGCGCACCGCCGACCAGCGGATCGGCATGCTGCGCAACCTCACCGTCTCGGTCCTGCGCTACGAGAAGATCAAGACGACCGAGGCGAAGGCGAAAGAGATCCGGCGCTTCGTCGACCGGATGATCAACCTCGGCAAGGAGGGCACGCTCGCCTCGCGGCGCCGCGCCCTGGCCTGGCTCCCTGAGAAGGAGCTCGTGGAGAAGCTCTTCACGGACTTCCCGGAGCGCTATCCCGACCGCCGGTCGGGGTACCTGCGGATCACGCGCATCGGCCACCGCGTCGGCGACGCCGCGCCGGTCGTGCAGCTCGAGCTCGTGCCGAGCGTGGACGAGGTGCGCAAGACGAAGGAAGCGGCCGAGGCCGCGGAAGAGAAGCCGCGCCGTCGACTGCCTTTCACGCGAGGACGGAAGAAGGCCCCGAGCACAACGGCGAAGGGCGAGGAAAAGGCACGAGCGAAGACTTCCGAGAAAAAGGGGACACCTGCCTAGCAGGAATTGGAAGGCGAAGGTCGCCTACGACGGCACCCGCTACGCGGGCGCCCAAGTGCAGGCAGACGCGCCGACCGTGCAAGGGGAGCTCGAGCGAGCGCTGGCGACGATCTGCGGAGAGACGATCCGCATCGTCCTGGCGGGCCGGACCGACGCGGGGGTCCACGCGACGGGACAGGTCATCAGCTTCCGATCCGGCACGCAGCTGGACCCGGCGACCATACGAAGGGGGGTCGACGCCCTCCTTCCCGCGGACATCGCGATCCGGGACGTCGAAGAGGCGGGCGAGGACTTCCACGCACGCTACTCGGCGACGGGTCGCGCATATGAATACCGGATCCGCTGCGGCGCGCAGCGCGAGCCGCTCGAGCGCCACCGGGAGCACTGGGTCTCCCAGGCGCTCGACGTGGGCGCGATGGAGCGAGCGACCGGGACGCTGGTGGGGCGCCACGATTTCGCGGCGTTCGCGACGGGGTCGCCCACCGAGCGGTCTCGGACCGAGCGCGAGGTGCGCCGGGCGGCGTGGGAACGCGACGGGGCGCTCCTTCGCCTCGAGATCGAGGCGGACGGGTTCCTCCGCGGGATGGTCCGGGCCATCGTCGGTACCCTTCTCTGGGTCGGACGCGGCCACGTCCCGGCGGAGCGGGTCGCCGCGATCCTGGCGTCGCGGGACCGGTCCCAGGCGGGTCCGAATGCGCCGCCGGCGGGGCTGTGCCTCGTCGAGGTGCGATACGACGGGCGAGCGAGCACAACGAGCGACGAAGACGATGAATAAGCGACAGGTGAGGACATGAGCACGTACACGGTGAAAGCGAGCGAGATCGACAGGCGGTGGTGGGTGGTCGACGCCGACGGCGCGACGCTCGGCCGCCTCGCCACTCGCATCGCCTCGGTGCTCCGCGGCAAGCACAAGACCGCGTTCACCGATCATCTCGACGTCGGCGACGCCGTCGTCGTCGTGAACGCGTCGAAGATCCGCGTGACCGGGAAGAAGCTGCAGCAGAAGCAGTACGTTCGCCACTCCGGGTACCCGGGCGGGTTCCGCGCGGAGACGCTCGAGCGGCTCCTGGCGCGCCGCCCCGAAGAGGTCATCCGCCGCGCCGTCCGCGGGATGCTCCCGCGGAACCGTCTCGGCGAACGCATGATCGGCAAGCTGTACATCTACAGCGGGCCGGATCACCCGCACGCGGCGCAGCGGCCCGAGCCGATGCCCGAGAGCTTCAGCAAAGTGGAGGCGAGCGCATGAAGAGCGCACCGTATTTCCAGGGGACCGGACGCCGGAAGACGGCGATCGCGCGCGTGCGCCTCGTGCCGGGTGACGGCAACGTCATCGTGAACGGCAAGCCGATCGCTGACTACTTCGCCGGTGAGGAGATCTCGCAGCTCGCGATCCTGCCGTTCCAGGTCACGAACACCGCCCGCCGCTTCAACGCGCAGGTGAAGGTGGAGGGCGGCGGATTCAGCGGGCAGATCGGCGCGATCTCGCACGGGATCGCGCGTGCGCTGCTGCAGTCGGACGCCGAGCACCGCGCCGCGCTCCGCAAGGCCGGACTCCTGACGCGCGACCCGCGCGCCAAGGAGCGCAAGAAGCCGGGCCTGAAGCGTGCGCGCAAGGCGCCGCAGTTCACGAAGCGGTAGCCATTCATCGCAGGGGGCTCCGCCCCTTCCACCCCCGCTAGCGGGGTAGCGCAGACTAAGCGTCGATGAAGGCCGTACAGGACTTCAACTACAAGGTCGCGCTCGCGTCGGGACTGAAGCACCTGCAGGGCGGCAAGCTCCGGCAGGCCGAAGAGCAGTTCCGCTACCTCGTGTCCAAGTTCCCGCAAGCCGACGGCGGGTACCGCGGGCTCGCGCGCGTCCAGGTCGAGGTCGGCGACCGCCCGGCCGCTGTCGCGACGCTGCGCGACGGCGCCGCGGCGCTCTCGCGCTCCGGCGAGCGCGGCCTCGCCATCGACCTCCTGGGCGAGGCGACGAGCCTCGATCCGCTCGACCTGTCGGCGCACCGCCGCCTCGCGGCGGCGCTCGCGCTTGCGGGCGACGTCGGCGCGTCCGCGGCGGAGTACGTGCGCTTCGCGAACGCGGAGATCGCCGCGGGCGATCCGGACCGCGCGAAGCTCGAGGCGAACTACGCGCTCGAGACGCTCGGCGAGATCCCGGCATTGCATGACCTCGCGCGCACGGTCGGCCTGCAGCTGCGCACGGTGCGTCGTCTCGCTCCCGAGCCCGTACCGGTGCCCGAGCCGTTCGTGATGCCCGAGCGCGAGCCGGTCGCGCCGGAGCCGGCATGGACGGCGCCGGTCGTCGAGCAGCCCGCATGGACCGCGGCGGAAGCGCCGGCGGCGCACGAGGTCGCACCGCCACCTGCGCCGACGACGCCGACGCTCGACGCGTTCGAGCTCGAGGAGCTCGCCGCGACGATGATCGCGTCGGGTGATCCCGACGCGGGTCGCGTCGCCATCGAGGCCGCGAGCGCGCTCACCGCGCGCGGGAAAGTGCAGGCGGCATCGGACCTCTTGCTCCAGCTCGTCGCCCGCGGCGTCGCCGTGCACGACGCGGAGCGCGAGCTCATCGGCGTCGCGCGCGCGCTCGGCCGGAACGACATCGCCGAGGAGCGCGAGCGCCTCCTCGATCGGGCCATGCGCGTTGGATAGGATCCAGCAGCTCGTCGACACGGTCCTCCAGGGCCGCGGCTTCGGATGGAACAACGTCGTCGACATCTTCCTCGTCGGGGTCTTCCTCTACTACGTCTTCGTCCTCATCCGTGGCACGCGTGCCGTCCAGCTGCTCCTCGGCGTGCTCGTGCTCGCGGCGATCTACGGGATCGCCGTCCGCTTCAACCTGACGGTCACCGCGCTCGTCCTCCAGTTCCTCTCGGTGGCCGCGTTGGTCGCGCTCCCCGTCATCTTCCAGCCGGAGCTGCGGCGCGCCCTCGGCCAGCTCGGGCGGCTCGGCGCCCTCGATCGTCTCCTGGCGCCGACGAGCGAGGAAGAGGTGGACGTCACCGTCGACGAGGTCGTCCGCGGCGCGCTCCTCATCCGGCAGCAGGGGAACGGTGCCCTCATCGTCATCGAGCGCGGCACGGGGCTCCAGGACTATTCAGAGACGGGCGTCCCTGTGAACGGGAAGCTCACCGCGGAGCTGCTCGCGTCGATCTTCATGGCGCGCTCGCCGCTGCACGACGGCGCGGTCATCGTTCGGAGCGCCCAGGTGCACGCCGCCGCGTGTCTGCTGCCGCTCGATGAGACACCCGAGCGCTTCGCGCACCGCTACGGCATGCGCCACCGCGCCGCGCTCTCCATCAGCTCGCAGAGCGACGCCGTCGTGGTCGTGATCAGCGAGGAATCCGGGAACATCTCGATCGCGAGCAACGGACGCATGATCGGCAACCTCGACGAGGAGCGGCTGCGCCGCGTCCTCAGCTCGCTCCTTCGGAGCCGCATCCAGCCGCTCCCATTCCGCACGAAGGCGTCATGATCCGGGGCGCGCCCTGGGGCGAGGTGGCCCTCGCCCTGTGGCGGCGCATCGACATCCGCCACCTCATCCTCGGCGACCTTCCGCTGAAGGCCGCGGCGATGGGCGCGGCGATCCTCCTCTTCGTCTGGGCGACCGCGATCTACAGCCCGCCGCCGCAGGACGTGACGCAGGTCTTCGACGGACGCATCCCGGTCGAGCGGCCGGAGGTCCCGAGCGGCTTCGTCCTCCGTGGGCAGCTGGGAGACGCGACCGTGCGTCTGCGCGGCCCCGAGGACGCGGTCCGAGCGATCGGGCAGCAGCAGCTGCGCGCGACGCTCGACGTGTCCACGCTCGCGCCGGGCCCCGACCCGCAGGAAGCGCCGATCCGCGTCGCGATCTCCGACGACCGCGTCCGCATCGTCGAGGTCATCCCCGCGACCGTGCAGGTCCGGCTCGAGCGCCGCGTGCAGCGTAGCCTCGCGGTGCAGTCCCGGCTCGCGAACGAGCCGCCCGCCGGGTTCCAAGCCGCTCCGGCGACGTTCCGGCCGCAGGAGGTCACGGTCAGCGGTCCCGAGAGCGCCGTGGCCACGGTCGCCGCCGTCCTCGCGACCGTGCTCTTCGGCGATGCCCCCGTCGACCTGGCCCAGGACGTGCGTCCGGTGCCCGTGGACGCGGGCGGGCAGGCCGTCGAAGGCGTGGAGGTCGACCCCGTGGCGGTCCACGTGATCATCCCGGTGCAGTCGAGCGCGACGACGCGCGCGGTGCCCATCCTGTGGCAGCTGCGCGGCGACGTCGCGACCGGCTACTGGATCTCGCGCGTCATCAGCGACCCCGTCGCCGTCACGGTGAGCGGCGACCGCGCGGCGGTCGCGGCGCTCGAGCGGATCGAGACGGCCACCATCGACGTGACCGGGCTGACCGCAGGACGCACGTTCACCGTCCCGTTCGTCGTGCCGAGCGGCGTGAACGTGCTCGGCTCGCAGGAGGCCACGGTCGGCGTGACGGTGGTCGCCCTCATCGGGACGCGACCCTTCCCGCTCGTCGCCATCCAGCCCGTGAACGCCGGACCGGACCTCAGCGTGTCCGTGGCCCCGGGCACGGCGGACGTCGTGCTCTCGGGCAGCGTTCCCGCGCTGAGCATCCTCTCGAGCGACGCGGTCACCGCGACGGTGGACGTGGGCGGCCGCGGACCCGGCACGTACACGATCGACGTCACGATCCGCGCGCCGTCGGGTCTCACGATCCAGTCGGTGCAGCCTCTCCGGGCGACCGTCACTATCCGCAGCACGAGACCACCACCGACGCCAACGCCCTCGCCCACGACCACGCCACCGTGACGCGGCTCTTCGGGACCGACGGCGTCCGCGGGATCGCGAACCGCGACCTCACGCCCGAGCTCGCGCTGCGGCTCGGCCGCGCGGCCGGCCACGTCCTCGGCGGGCCGGGCCACCGCGTCGTCATCGGGCGCGACACGCGCCGCTCGGGGCGCATGCTCGAGAGCGCGCTCGCCGCGGGCCTCTGCTCCGTCGGGATCGAGGTGCGGCTCG
>WNFV01006396.1_pt1 | contig 19235 bp, 20 predicted proteins | sample 5400101 | NCBI WGS metagenome assembly WNFV01 (sample SAMN13153361, study PRJNA577476) | soil metagenome | isolation source: 115 cm soil or saprolite under grassland replicate 1 | place: USA:California | collected 2016-06-15 | reverse complement strand
TCGGATGAGACGGCGTTTATGCTGATGCACCCGCAGAGCCGGGCCGGCCAGCTGATCGAGTTTGGGCCGACCAATCAGATCTTTACCAACCCGAAGGACAAGCGCACGGAGGATTATGTGACTGGTCGGTTTGGTTAAGGGACTCTCTATATTAACAGGACTTACGCGGTCGCGCTTTCAAACGCCGCTTTGCCTGCCCTTCGACCCTTCGACACGCCCTTCGACCGGCTCAGGGGAGCCTCAGGGCAGGCAAGCTCAAGACGAACGGCAGCACGGTACTTCCCAATGCATCTGTTATTCGTTTTTTCGCTCGCAGAGCGAAAAAACGAATAACAAAAAGAAGATAACGTACCGCTGTGCATGACCACATCTGGGCACCGCGTAAGTCCTGTATATTAAAACACCAGTAGTGGGATGATTATTTAGGCGTGAAACATACTAACATCTATGGCGAAGATTCTGCTGCTTGACACCGACACCGCGCTGTGCGCGACATTGTGCGGCAAGCTTGAGCGCGAAGGCTACAGCACTGTGATCGCGCACGACGGCCTGCGTGGGCTGGAGCTTGCACGCATGGCGCGGCCGGATTTGATCATCCTTGAAACCCAGCTGCCGCAGCTCGATGGATTTGCCGTCTGCCGCATCCTCCGTTTTGAGAGCGATGTTCCGATCCTGATGCTGACTGCGGTCCAGGATGAATCCGATCGTGTGCGCGGCCTGGATCTCGGCGCCGACGACTATGTGATCAAGCCGTTCCTGCCGGACGAACTGCTGGCGCGTGTGCGTGCCCTGCTGCGCCGCAGCGCGCGACCGCTCCGGCAGGCGCAGCGCGAACTGCTGAGCGTCGCGAATCTGTTACTCGACACTACCAACCGACGCGTGTTTCGCGGTGGCGAGGAGCTGCGCCTGGCGCAGAAAGAGTTCGACCTGCTGGCCTGCCTGATGCACAATCGCGGCGTTGCGCTCTCGCGCGAGGTGCTGCTGAAGCATGTATGGGGCGACGATTTCAAGAGCGATGCGCGAACCGTGGATGTCCATATTCGCTGGCTGCGCGCCAAGATCGAAGCTGACCCGGCCCACCCGCGCTATATTTGCACTGTGCGCGGCATGGGGTATCGCTTTGCTGAGACGGCCGACGAGCTGCGGGCCGATCAGGGCTTGCGGGCCGCGCGTTAAGCGGTGGGCGCGTGCGCCAGCCACATGCTTGCCGGCCGTTGGGGAGGGTGAGCGTATCTTCGAACCCGATGCGAATCCCAACCCCTATCCCCTGCGCTGAAAGCGCACTAGGCTACCTCAGCCTTCATAGCAAGCCCACCCGTGTGATTGCTGGCCCAGAGCCTGGCCGATTGACCCTCGGCTTTGCCGTTGATGGTGAATGGGTGCGACAAGAACAGCGGGCTATTTGCGCGGTAGCGAAACCGAAGGTATTTCACCTTGATAAATAAATTGACACTGGACAGGATCACGCTCGCTGTAGTACACTGATAGCAGGAAAAGCACAGCAAGCGACGATATGACAGACACAAACACACCCCAGCTCCGTATTCTGGGTATCTTTGCGCACCCCGATGACTCCGAGTTTACCTGTGGCGGCGCGGCGGCGCTGTGGTCCGACCAGGGCGCGCAAATAACCTATGTGATCATTACCAATGGCGCGGCCGGCAGCAACGATCCGAACCAGGATCTGGCCGATCTTGTGCGCATCCGCGAGGCCGAACAGCGCGCCGCCTGCGCGGTGCTGGGTGTCCAGGAGGTGATCTTCCTGGGCTATGCCGACGGAACCTTGCAGCCGACAATCGAGCTGCGGCGCGAGCTGACACGGATCATCCGCCGGCTCAAGCCCGACCGCGTGATCACCGGCGACCCGACGGCGGTGTTCTACGGGACTGAATATATCAACCACCCCGACCACCGCGCGGCGGCCGAGGCGGCTATCTACGCGATCTTCCCTAGCGCCGTCACCCGCCCGATCTTCCCCGAGCTGCTGGCCGAGGGCTACGAGCCGCATCAGGTCAAGGAAGTCTATATCTCGGGCGACGATGCGCACAACAACATCCATGTCGATATTTCGAGCACGCTGGAGCGCAAGATCGAGGCGCTGCGCTGCCACAAAAGCCAGCTCGACCCTGGCGACGGCAAGTGGATTCGCGATTGGGCGGCCGAATCCGGCAAGGCCGTCAATCTCGCCTTTGCTGAAGGCTTCCGCGTGATGAAGCTGGTCGGCGAGGCAAGCACAGAATCGTAAGTCAATTTCTCGCTACCAGAGCGCCAAATGCCATGATCTACAACGTGCTCTGGTGGCGCAGTATAGCCGATTCATAATCTTAGGGCTTATGCAAGCACACGGATTTTTTGTTTTTGGTATATTCTTTTTGGCCCGCAGGGCGAAAAAGAATATACTTTAAATGTAAAGTACGATTTGCGTAAGTTCTAAAACTAAATGGATCTTGGGCTACTTGGCCGCGACGGCCGGAGTCGATGGGTTGGTCCCCCATCGCCGGGACCGGGCAGCCACACAGCCGAGATCGTATGAAAGGAGGGCCGGAATAATTTTTGGATTTTGGATTTTGGATTTTGGATTGAGGCGTATCACCTGATCCAAAATCACAAAACTCAAACCCAAAATCACAGAGGACGAACCGCCAGTGACGCCTTCCGGCGGCGCGCCCTTGAAGTAATGCCCTTTACAATTTTGGATTTTGGATTGAGGCGCATCACCTAATCTAAAATTACAAATCTAAAACCCAAAATCGGCGGAGGCATCTCCAAAAGGCTTTACAGTAAGGAGTGATCTCACACGACCAGACAACGAGCAACTGAGCGCGCCCTACCCCTGCGAGTCGCTCGGTGGGGGTAACGTGCAAGCGTACAGAGCCACATGACGGTCTCACTGAGCTTCCTGAGATAGAACAAAGAACAAAGCGGAGTCATACCGCATTCAGTTGTTCTGTGTTCCGTGTTCGCTGTTCTTTACTGTAAAACCTAAACAAGGAGCACATCATGCCTCCCGTCGATCCGACGTTGCAGCAGACGTTTACCGAGAACGTCTGGCTGCACTTTTTCCAAATGGGTCACTCGTCCAGTACCTCCGCGCGGCCCACCATCCTCGTTCGTGGGGAAGGGTCGCGCGTGTGGGATCAGGACGGCAATGCGTATATCGATGCGCTTGCCGGGCTCTTCTGCGTGAACGCGGGCTATGGTCGCCGCGAAATTGTCGAAGCGGTGGCCGCCCAAATGCTGGATATCTCGTTCGTTTCCCCCTTCTCCTTCCCCAATCTGCCGCAGATCAAGCTGGCCAGTGAGCTGGCAAAGATCAGCCCGATCGGTCCACAAACGCGCAGCTTCTTTGTCACTGGTGGCTCCGAGGCGGTTGAGACCGCGCTCAAGCTCGCGAAATCGTATCAGCGCAAGCGCGGCTTCGGCGATCGCCACAAAACGATCTCGCGCCGGGTGGCCTACCACGGCACCACCATGGGCGCGCTTTCGGTGAATGGCCTGACCGGTGTGCGCAACGGCTTTGGCCCGCTGGTGCCGGGCGCGCGGCATGTGCCGCTGCCGCACCGCTATCGCTGTGATTACTGCGAGCTGGCGGCGCAGTGCAGGGGAACCTGCGCCGATGAGATCGAGCGGCTGATCGAGTTCGAAGGCCCCGAGACGATTGCGGCGATCATCATGGAGCCGGTGCAGAACAGCGGCGGCGCGATCGTGCCCCCGCCCGGCTACCTCCAGCGCGTGCGCCAGATCTGCGATCACCACGGCATCCTGATGATCGCCGATGAGGTGATCTGCGGGTTTGGCCGCGTGGGCGATTGGTTTGGCTCCAGCGCGCTCGGCGTCGCGCCCGATATCATCACCTGCGCCAAGGGCATCACGTCGGGCTATGCGCCGCTGGGCGCGGTGATGGTGCGCAAGGAGGTGGCCGATGCTTTTATTGGCGATGAGGGCGACAAGTTCATGCATGGCATCACCTTCGGCGGCCACCCGGCCAGCTGCGCCGCCGCGCTGGCGAACATTGCGATCATCGAGCGCGAGCAGCTGAACCAGCGCGCGCGCACCATGGGCGATTACATGATCCGCGAGCTGCGCGCGGCGGTCGGTGAGCACCCCAATGTCGGCGATATTCGCGGCATGGGCATGTTCATGGCGCTGGAGCTGGTGTACGACCAGCGCACCAAGCAGCCGCTGGAGGAGCCGAACCTGATGGGCTGGCTTTCCGACCAGTTCAAGCGCCGTGGGCTGATCTGCCGTGCCGACGACCGGCTCGACCCGGTGATTCAGCTCGCGCCGCCGCTGAATATCCCGCAGGGAGATGCCGATCAGGTGGTGGCGATTGTCGCAGATGTCATCCACGCGCTGGGCCGCAAGATGGGCACCCAGCCGATGATGGAGGCGGTCGCGGCACCGCTGGCGATGGCGGTCGGCGGGTAGGGCGCCAATCTGTTCTTGCCCAGGAAGGATGTACGCAGCTTAGGAATTTCTTTGTCCTGTAGGTCTTTTTTCGCCCCGCAGGGCGAAAAAAGACCTACAGGAAATGTGAAGTACCATGCTGCCGGAGACTAAAGAGGGGGTATCCGATTGCCGGTAGTCAACGGTATAGTGATAAGCAATTTATCATTGCTGTTGACTGCCCGCAAAAGGAGCTACTGATGTCCACGAATGCCCTGTTCCGCCCGACCTTTGCTGATCTACGCGCCGAGATCGAGCGCCGTGCCGCCGAAGGCGCCCTAACCGACGAGATCAATGCGCTGGTCGAGCAGTTCCTGAGTACCGGTGGCGACGCGCCGGCCCCTTGGGTCGAGTATGATGGAACGGTGACGTGGTTCTACCGCGATCCCGACGCCGAAACGGTCGCGGTAGTTGGCGATATTCTTGGCTACGACCCGGACAGAACACGAATGACGCGCTTGCCAGGCAGTGATCTATTCGCCCTGACAGCACAGATGCCGCTCGATGCCTGGATCGAATATGCCTTCGTGGTCGATCACCCGCGATCCGATGCCGAGCGCGCGACCGGCTGGGCCGCCTGGCTGAATCACTGCAAGACCGACCCACTCAATCCCCGCCAGATCGTTGAGGTCACTCCAGCGCGGGCGCTCTCGGTGCTGGAGATGCCCAACGCCCGACCGATGCCTGAGCTTGAGGACGCCTTTGGCGATGCGATCGCCAGTGTGGCCTATCAGCTCGTCAGCAGCCCCGACGGCACAATCTGGGCTCGCGTGTGGGTGTTTCTGCCGCAGAACTACGATCCCGACGAGCGGCGCTACCCGACACTATATTTGCTGGACGGCGAAGCTTACCTGATCTCGGCCCGCGCGCCGCAGATGATGGATGCGCTGATTAGCCAAGGTGAGGCCTCGCCAGCGATTCTGGTGTTTGTCCAGCGCGCCGAGCGTACTGGTGGGACAGAAGACCGGCTCGACGGCAAGTTCGTGCAGTTCCTGGCCGACGACCTGGTGCCCTGGGTGGATGCGCGCTACGCCACATCAACCGACCCGCTGGAGCGCGTGATTGGCGGCGCGGGCTACAACGCCACGCTGAGCCTGTACACCACGCTGGAGCGGCCGCATGTCTTTGGGCAAGCGCTGGCTCAGTCGCCGGTCGCGCGGTCGTTTGTGAAGGCGGTGCCAGTGCTGCTGGCGCGCAACGCTGCCCGCGGCTTTGGCCCGCCGCAGTGCTACATCGATGTCGGTCGCTACGAGACGCCGGCTGTGCTCGAAAGCGTCCACACGCTCTGCACGGTGCTGCTGAATGGCGGGGCCGCCGTCTCGTACCAGGAGTTCGGCGGCGGCCACAGCTTCCTGGGCTGGCGCACGACCCTGCCCGACGCGCTGCGCTTTCACTTCAGCGCGCCGGCGCTGTTCGCATCCGGCATCGATTGATTTGCTGGCGCATGGCATATTGCAGCTCCGTGTGCGCGATGTGGGCAGGCCCACATCGCGCACACGGAGTTTTTAATGTTGTGGCTCATTTTTTCGCCCGCCGGGCGAAAAAATGAGCCACAGTAGATCGTAAAGTACCATGCTGCCGCAGGCTATCCGGCAACACCTGCTATAATGCCGCATACGGGGGTCGTTTGTTGAGCGGGCGCCACCGGCGCTGACAGGCCTATGGACGCGGCAATTCATACCGAAGGGCTAACCAAACGTTTCGGCACGCGCACGGCGGTCGATCAGCTCGACCTGCATGTGCTCCCTGGCTGCGTCTTTGGCTTCCTTGGCCCGAACGGCTCCGGCAAGACCACCACGATCGGCATGTTGCTTGGCCTGATCAGGCCAAGCGCCGGCCGCGCGATCGTGCTGGGCCACGACATCGCGCACGAGCCTGAGCAGGCGCTTGCCGGCGTTGGCGCGATGATCGAGGCGCCGGCTTTCTACCCCTACCTTTCTGGGCGCGATAATTTGCGCGTGCTGGCGCTTGCCGGCGGCCTCGCAGCCGCGCGTGTGGAGGCTGCGCTCGATGTGGTCGAGCTGGCTGATCGCGCCGGCGACAAATTTCGGTTCTATTCGCAGGGGATGCGCCAGCGCCTGGGGATCGCCGCGGCGCTGCTGGCCGGCCCACAGCTGATCATGTTGGATGAGCCGACGAATGGGCTCGACCCGGCCGGCCAGCGGGAGATTCGCGAGCTGATCCGCATGCTGGCGCGCAGTGGGCGCACGATCTTTGTTTCCAGCCACCTGCTGCACGAGGCCGAGCAGATGTGCGACGAGGTTGCCATTCTGAAGCAGGGCCGCGTGGTGACCGTTGGCACAGTGGCCGATCTGCTGCGGCGCGGCCGTGGCCTGCTGGTGCGGGTGGTCGGCGATGTCGCGGCGGCGGCAGGGCTGCTACGCGGTGTGGCGTGGGCCGGCAGTGTGGATCAGCGCGGCGACACGCTGCTGGTCGATGCGCCGACTGAGCATGCGGCCGAGATCACCAGCCTGCTGGCCGCGCACGCGATCTCAGTCGCCGAGATTCGCCCGCATGAGCGGCATCTGGAGGACTTTTTCCTAGAGGTCACCCGGGCGGAACCGCCTGACAAGATGACAAGATGAGGGGGTGACAGATGCTTGCTCTTCTTCACAGCGTCACCTTGTCATCTTGTCACCTTGTCATCTTGTCACGCAAATTATGATCAATCTCATCCGCGCCGAATGGTTCAAGCTCACGCGCCGTCCGCTTGCATGGGTACTGCTGGCGGTATTTTTGGCGCTGCTGGTTCTGCTGCTGATGACCGAGTTTCTGGTGGTTGGGCTAGACGATGGCCTGTTCAGTGGCGGCGCGCGGGCACAGCTGCTGAGCGCGGAGCAAGTCCGGCAGTTCCGGCTACACCTAGGCTTTCCGGGCATCTTTGGCGCAGTGCTGGGACATGTCAACGGTGTCGGCGGTATATGCGCGATCGCGCTGGCTGCCGGGGTGATCGGCAGCGAGTATGGCTGGGGCACACTGCGCATCCATCTGGCGCGCCAGCCTCATCGTGGCCGCTACCTGATCGCCAAGATTATCGGGCTGCTGCTGGCGCTGCTGGCTGGGATCCTGCTGGCGCTGCTGGCTGGGATCCTGCTAGCGCTGCTGTTTGGATCGCTGCTGCCCGGTACTGGCGGTGCCACCCCGAGCGTGCTGGCGCTGCCGCTTGGCGTGCTGCGCTCGCTGTATGTGCTGCTGCCGTATGTGCTGTGTACCGTCGCGTGCAGCATACTAGGGCGCTCGGTGGTCGCAGGCGCGCTAGGTGGCTTCCTATTCCTGGCGGTCGATGCGGGCCTGGGGGCGCTATCATTCCTGGCCGGGCTTGGCGGTCCGGTTGGCTTCCTGCTCAACCTGATCGTCCAGCCGAACATCAACACCCTGATTGTGCTCAATAGCCAAAGCTTCGGGCTCGATCCCGCCGCGCTGACGCGCACGATGGATCTCACGACGCTGCCCTCGCCGCTTCAGGCGGCGCTGGTAATCGGCGTCTACAGCGCACTGTTCTTCGCATCCGCGTATCGTTTGCTGCTGCGGCGCGATATCGGCGGGGCGGCGTGAGTTCACGAGTTAGAAGCCAGGAGTCAGAATGTACAAGCGCGTTCTGACTCCTGACTACTTTGCTTCCGCCAGCAGCACGATCGGCAGCGCCCCAAACGAGTCGATCTCCTCATGCAGCGTCCCATCGCTCAGATACAGCCCAGTCGACGATCCGCCGTCGAGATTCAGCGCGCGTTCCACATCCAGGTCGCTCTGGCTGAGCCAGTCGGCCAGGCCGCGCAGCGTGAAGTCGCTGGTGGGGCTGACCAGCAGCAGCAGGCGCCCGGCGCGATCGATTCCCACAGCGCTGCGGCGGGCGCGGCGTCCGTCGTCTTCGATCGTGGCCGGCTCGCCACCGGGGAACACCAGCATTGGGAAGGATTGCAGTGCCTGTTCGATCGGCTCAGCGGGGTCGTAGGGTTGATCACGCAGCGCGTGCAATGATACACCGCCATCCGGCGCGACGGATAGCATGCCGCCGAAGCCGGCGTAGCTCGCGCCACTGGCACGTCCATCGCTGACGAGCAGCGCGGTGGCCTGATATTTCGGCGTGAAGAAGCTGCCATTGATCGCCGCCAACGGCCGGCGATCTTCGAACCAGCTGCGTAGCCCGCGTGGTCGATTCGGCGCGTAGGCCACGCGCAGGCGCACCTGCGCTGGGTCGAGCCGCACGATCACCAGCGGAACAGCTGGGCGATTCGGCGCGGCGGTGGCTTGAATGTGGCGCAGTTCGACACCAGGGCGGCCAGCTTGCCAGCCGCTTGCGGGCGCAGTTGATGTGGCAGGCCGGGCAGTGGGCGGTGCGCTGATTGCTGCGGTTGGGAACAGGGTGGGGATGGCGCGGGTTGGCGGCGACGCCGGTACCACGCTGGAAGCGCCGCAGCTGGTGAGCAGCATCAGAATGAGGAGAAGCAGGTTAGGGCGGAACGTTCGAGTCATTGCTTTGTGTAAGTACTACTGCAAATAGGTACAAATGAACACTGGATCGAGGACGAGTGTATCCCGTATGATCACACCGACATCTCCGCCGTGCGGCGTGAGCGCTCGATCAAAACATTATAGCAACAGGAAAACACATGGCAACCACCCATCCTACCAACGACCAACTCGGGAATTCAACCGGCGTCTATCGCGCGGGCATGAGCGTCTGGATGACGCTTGTTTCCGGAACAGTCTTCGCGCTGCTTGGAAGTTACGGCCTGGTCGCGCTCCTCGCGAGCGGCACTCGCCTAGCGAAAGGCAATCCGCTGCTCCTCCCCCTGATAGGCCTCGGTGTGGGTGTAGCATTTCTCGTGATTGGTTATATCCAAGCACGCCAAAACATCCAGGTTTTCGATCAGGGGTTCACCTATATCAAGGCCGGTGCGACCAGAGTTATCCGCTGGGATGAGGTCGAGTCGGTTCAGCAACAGATCGTGCTGCAACGGGTCTATTTCATTCCCGTCGCGACGTTATATACCTATAACATTCGAACTATCAGGGGCGAGACGCTCAAGCTGAACAATAGCGTCGGCAAGGTGGCGCAGCTTGGCGCGTTGATTCAAAGCGAGACATTCAAGCGGCTCATGCCGCAGGCGATCGAGAGCTACAACGGCGGCGGCACGCTCCAGTACGGCAAGCTAAGTATCAACCAGGTCGGGATAAGCAATGGCAAAGAAACCGTCGCGTGGGCGCAGGTCAAGGGTGTTCAGATCAGTAACGGCTTTATCGCTGTCAAGAAAGAAGGTAAGTGGCTGACATGGGCGAATGTCTCGGTCGCCCAAACGCCGAACTTCTTTATCTTTCTTGCGCTTGTGGATCGGATTGTTGGGGTGCAGCGCTAGAGTCTGTAGCGAAGCACCCCTCGTTCTATTCGGCCAAGTACGTGTTCACGCTTCGGGTCACGGGACGCGGACGAACGCGGACGAACGCGGATACCAGCCAGTTGTCCGCGTTCGTCCGCGTCCAATATCGAGAATTGTGAACAGTTACTCGGCCAACTGCCCTTTCGCTGCCAGGTGCTTGCGAGTGCATTTCCAAGCAAGGTTTTAGGTCTTGTGCGCGCTCGATGCCTACGGCGCCAGCCGGGCGCTCAGCCCGCGCGCGCCTGGCTTGGGCGTCAGCAGGGTGCCAAGCGCATCGTCTTCTGTCGCAGCGCCTGCTACCGACTGGATCGCGCCGACCCCGCGCAGCAGCACGCGCCACGGCTTGGTCGCGCCCCGCGCTTGAACGTGAACAAGCGGCCCCTCCCGGCGCACCTCGAAGGTCGTCCCGCTGCGCCGGCCTGAGTCGGCACGTGCGCCGATGCGTTGAATCGCAATGTCGTAGAGGCGAATCGGTGTATTCGCCCGCGCTGTTGGGCATTGATGCCCATTGTGGGCAGATACACCGATCTGCCCCTCCGGTATGGGCCATCGTGGTGTTCGGCGTTGGAGTGCGGCGCTCCGCGCTGCAGCTGCCGCGCTACGCCGCCATCGCCGGCGAGCTATCATTGCGCGAGCGGTCGCGCACAGCCTCGGCGGTGGCGATCCAGCCCTCGATCGTGGTGGGCTTGGGCGCGCGACTGCGCAGGTAGCTCTGCACATTATCCCAGCTGTCGCCGCCGATGATCTCGCCGTAGCGCGTGAAGAAGCGCTGCTCGGCTTCGGCGGCATCGCGCGGGGGATGCGGCGCGACGCCGGACACTGCGGCGGCAGCGGGCGCGGGCGCGAATCCAATGTCCTCTGGCTCCTGCTCCACTGGCGCCTGCCGCGGAGGCTCGGCCGGCCGGCTCTTGGCCCTGTCGGCCTTGTCGCCTGGGCGCGCGCTCGCAGCCTTGGCCTTCTCAGCATCGGGCACCAGATCGGGATACAGCGTGGCGAGCGTGGCGGCGTAGCGCTTGTTCATTTTCAGATGCGCCGGGCGCGGTGGCTTGATAATCGGCGTGATCGAACGCTCGTCGCCCTCGCGCTCGACCAGCAGGATGGCGTCGGCCTCGTAGGCGATCTGTTCGTCGGCCAATACCCGCAGCCCTTCATCTTGCAGGCCGTTTTCCTGCGCGCGATATTTGCGGGCCAGGTGGCCGATCACCACCACATGAAAGCCGGCCTGCTTCAGCTCGGTCAGCCCGGTGTAGACCGCCTGCATGTTGCGATTAATCGAGGCATGCTCATCGTAGGCAACGCCAGTCTTGCGGTCGGTCTCGGCGCCGGCGCGGCGCTGTGCGTAGCCGCGCATGGCCTGAAAGACCTTCGAGATCGAGTCGAGAATCACCGTATCACCCGGCTTGCCGAGCTTGCGAATTTCGTCCATTGCTCCGACAAGCGCCTTAAGCGAGAGCGACTGCAGAACCTGGATGCGCCGATGAATACCCGGCTTGCTGGAAAGGTTCTGAGCCGCGCCTTCGGTGTCGAGCACCCACAGCGTGCCGCCCCGGCGCGCGCTGGCCGCGAGATGCGATTTGCCGGCGCCGGCCTGACCAGTCAGGATATACAGGCTGCCGGTTTGTAGCTCATCCAAGCGCTGAAACATGAATTCCTCCTTGGTGATGTAGACCGTGCATGGTCTACCTTCTCGTGCTTAGTGTTCGATCCAGGCTTTACTGCTGCGCATGGCCTTCTAGTGATAGCCAAGTATAGCACGTATGTTCTTTATTGTAAAGCGAATCGCGCCAGAAGATAGCATTCAGGAGTTACGACTTACGCACCACACGGATATTCACTTTTTGTCTGGTGATTTTTCGCCCGGCCGGGCGAAAAATCACCAGACAAAAAAGAAAGAGTACCATGCTGCCGCAGGCTAAAGTGCCTTTTGCGTAAGTCCTGTCAGGAGTCAGAAGTCAGAATATCCCTACGTATTCTGGCTCCTGGCTCCTGAATGCTATTTGACATCCGCAGGTACGTTGCGGTATGATACTTTTGATAACCTAACAAGCGTTAGTTAGGATCGCTGGCTATGATTGATATTCCAACCCGCAAAGATCAAATCTACGAGGTCGCCGAGCGGCTGTTTAGCGCGCGTGGCTACCATGCCACAACCATGCGCGATATCGCGCGCGAGCTTGCGATCGAGGGCGGCAGCCTGTATAGCCATATCAGCGGCAAGCAAGAGCTCCTGTATGCGATCGTACTGCGCGGCAGCGAGCAGTTTCTGCAATCGGCGCGCGACACGATCGCCGCAACCGGCTCGGCGCGCGTGCGGCTGCGTGAGCTGATGCGCCGGCATCTGGCGATCGTGGCCGAGAGCACCCCGCGCGCGATCGTTCACTTCCACGAGTGGCGCCACCTGGAGCCAGAACGCCAGGCCACCATTCGCGCCCGCCGCGATGAGTACGAGTCCTACGTTAGGCAGATCATTCGCGATGGCGTTGTCGCCGGCGAGTTCGCAGCGCACGACGAGCGGCTGGTCGGCTTGTACGTGCTGTCGCTGCTGAACTGGACGTATCAGTGGTATGCGCCTGGTGGCACGTGGAATGCACATGAGCTGGCAGATCAGTTTTTTGACCTACTGACGCGTGGTCTGGAGCCGCGCTGACCTGACCGTTCACAATGAGGTGAATGATGACAAACTCGCTTGCCCCCACGCTCACAGCGCCCGCGTGGCTGGCGCGGCGCGATTGGGCGCCCGCTGCGGCTGCCCCAGCCATGGATTGGCCTTTAGTGGCGCGGCTGCTGCTGACCTCGCGCACGCTCGATCGGATTGAGGAGGAGGAGCTGCTGCCGGCCGGCAAGTTGCGCTACCAGTTTTCGGCGCGCGGCCACGAGCTGGCCCAGATTCTGCTTGGTCTGAGTCTCAATCATCCCCACGACGCAGCTACAGTCTACTACCGCTCACGCCCATTTATGCTGGCGACCGGTCTGACATCCGAGGAGGCGTTCTGCGGCACGATGGCGCGGGTGGGCAGCCCGAACGGCGGTCGCGATATCGGCACGGTGTTCAATATGCCCGCGCGCGGCCGGGCGACGGTGCTGCCGATGACCGGCGATGTGGGCGGGCAATACACGCCGGCGGTTGGCTGGGCGCAGACGATCCGCTATCGCACCGATGTGCTGGGCGAGGCCGCCTGGCGCGGTGCGGTGGCAGTGGCGATGGGCGGCGACGGCTCGACCGCGACGGCCGGCTTCTGGGCAGCGCTGAACATCGCCAGCACGCTGGCGCTGCCGCTGCTGTTCCTGATCGAGGATAACGGCTACGCGATTTCAGTCCCCAGCACGCTCCAATTTCCGGGCGGCGACCTCGTGGCCAACCTGGCTTCCTACCAGGGTATTCTGCTGCTCGACGGCGATGGCGCCGAGCCAATCGATGCGGCGCAACGGATCGAGCAGGCACTGGCGCACACACGCGCGGGCGGCGGGCCGGCGCTGCTGCGGCTGCGCGTGCCGCGCCTGAACGGCCACTCCTCCGCCGATAACCAGAGCTACAAAGATGACGCGACCATGGCCGAAGAGTGGGAGCGTGACCCGCTGCGTCGCCTGCGCGCGCTGCTGCTCGATCGCCAGTGGTGCGAGCGCGAGTATGATGACCTTGCCAGACAGGTCGAAGCCGACGTCCGTCAGGCGCTCGATCGCGCGCTGGCCCGGCCCGAGCCGGCGCCCACAACGAGCTGCTACTTCACCTTTTTCGAGCCAGGTTTCCCGCAGAAGGTTGGCGGTTACGCGACCAACGACCAACGACCAATGACCTATGACGAAAATGGCAGTTTTGGTCCTTCGTCCTTGGTCATTGGTCCACACGAGCCGGGCGCGCGCATCAACATGGTCGACGCGATCCGACAGACGCTGGCGCATGAGCTGAGCGTCAACCCGCGAATGGTCGTGTTTGGTGAAGATGTCGGGCGCAAGGGTGGCGTGCATGGCGCGACACGCGATCTCCAACGCATGTTCGGCCCCGAGCGAGCAGCTGACCGATTGCGGCACGATTCGCTGGCGCAGCAACAACAATTTCGCCGCGCCAATGGTTGTCCGGCTGCCGCTGGGCTTCAGCAAGCGCAGCGGCGACCCCTGGCACAGCATCTCGGGCGAGGCGATCTTCGCGCACACGCTCGGCTGGCGGATCGCATTTCCCTGCAACGCCGCCGACGCGGCCGGGCTGCTGCGCACGGCCATGCGCGGCAATGATCCGGTATTCTTTCTCGAACACCGCGCGCTGCTGGATACGCCCGATGGCCGCACGCCTTATCCCGGCGACGACTACCTCCTACCGTTCGGCCAGGCCGCGATCCGCCAGGTGGGCGAGATTTTAACGATCGTGACCTGGGGCGCGATGGTTCAGCGCTGCGTCGAAGCAGCGGCAGCGTTCGGCAGCCAGGTGGAAATTGTGGATCTGCGAACGCTCGTACCCTGGGATCGCGCGGCAGTACTCGAATCGGTGACCAAAACCGGCCGCTGCCTGGTGGTACATGAAGATACATGGACGGCCGGCTTTGGCGGCGAGATCGCGGCAACGGTGGCGCAGGAAGCGTTCGCCTGGCTCGACGCGCCGATCACGCGGCTGGCGACGCCGGATTGCCCGGTGCCCTATAGTGCGGCGCTCATGTCCAGCGTGATCCCCACGTCCGAGCTGATCCGCGAGAACATTGAGCAGCTGCTGCGGTATTGACGACCGAGGACGAAGGACGAAAGACCAAACTGGCTCGGGGCAGCTGAGGGTGCTTAGCAATTGGTCCTTCGTCTTTGGTCTTTCGTCGCGGAGAAGAGAAGATGACCGTCGTACAAGAAACCGACACCGCTCGCCAGGAAGCTTTCCTCGCGCATATCGCGAGCGGCGGCAAAGTCGAGGCGACCGACTGGATGCCCGAGGAGTACCGCGCCGCGCTGCTCCGCTTCATCGAGATGCACGCCAATAGCGAGCTGATGGGTGTGCTGCCCGAGCGCGAATGGATCATGCGCGCGCCCTCGCTGCAGCGCAAGCTGGCGCTGACCGCCAAAGTTCAGGATGAGGTTGGCCATGCGCAGCTGCTGTATCGCCTGGCCGAGGATCTCGGCAAATCGCGCGTGCACATGATGGATGATCTGCTGGCCGGCCGAACCAAGTTCCACAACGTCTTCCATTACCCGACCCACAGCTGGGGTGATGTCGGCGTGATCGCATGGCTGGTCGACGCGGCGGCGATCCTGAGCCAGCAGGCGTTGCTGGGCACGAGCTATGCGCCCTACGCGCGCACGATGCAGCGGATCTGTTGGGAAGAGAGCTTCCACATCAAGCATGGCTACGACATCGTCGTGACGCTGGCCGGCGGCGCCGATATACAGCGCGCGATGCTCCAGGATGCGCTGAGCCGCTGGTGGGGCCCGCTGATGCAGATGCACGGCCCGCCCACGCCACCCGAGCGCGACAAGGATCTCACGCTCTGGCGGATCAAAACGCGAGATAACGAGTCGCTGCGCCAGGAATTCATCGCCACCTACGTGCCGCGCGTCTGGCAGCTTGGGCTGAGCTTGCCCGACCCGGCGCTGCGCCAGAACGCCAACGGCAGCTGGAGCTATACCGAGCCGAACTGGGATGAATTGCGCGCAGTTGTATCCAACCATGGCCCGTGCAGCGCCGAGCGGCTGGCCTTTCGCCGGCTGAACTATGCGCAGGGCGCGTGGGTGCGGGAAATGATGAGTGGAGGGTTAGGGGTTAAGGGTTAATTTTCGATGAAATACGATGAATCCATTGAGGATAACCCCTAACCCTTAACCCCTAACTGGAGATAGACCAATGGATGATCCTGCGATCTACGAGGTTTTTCGTCGCGAGAAGGCCGGCTCCCCAATGGTTCATGCCGGAACCGTCACTGCCGCAGGCCCCGACCTGGCGCTGATCTACGCGCGTGAGAGCTTTGGCCGGCGCGGCGAGAGCCACACGCTCTGGATTGTGCCGCGCGCGGCGCTGATCGAGATCGACGACGCCGATATCCTCACCCCGGCGCTGGAGCGCGGCTATCGCAGCGTCGAGGGCTACCGTATGCGCGATAAGCTCAAGGCAGTGCGCGAGCGCCTCCAAAGGACTGAGCAATGAGTGCTGAGGACTGAGTTGCGTTTCGAATTGGAGAGTTATTGCATATGAAGGATCAGCTTTCAACTAACACCACTCAGCCCTCAGTCCTCAGTCCTCAGCACTCGGCACTCGGCGAGTTGCTGCTGGCCCTGGCCGACGACGAGTTTGTGACTGGCTACGCGAATAGCGAGTGGACTGGTATCGCGCCGCTGCTCGAGGAGGATCTGGCCTTCAGCTCGCTGGCGCAGGATGAGCTGGGCCACGCGCGGCTGTTGTACGAGCTGCTTGCCGAGGTCGAGGGGATGGGGGATGGGGGTTGGGGAATGGGTCATGAAGTGCTCCCAACCCCTATGCCCCATCCCCCATCCCCCGACTCGCTGGCATACGGGCGTGCGCCGTCGGGCTTTCGCCATGCGCGGCTGGTGGAGCGCCCGCGCGGCGATTGGGCCTACAGCGTCTCGCGCCAGTTTCTGTACGACACCGCCGACTACGCGCGACTGGAAAGCCTGTGCCGCAGCGCCTATGCGCCACTGGCCGACGCGGCAGCCAGCATCATACGCGAGGAGAAGTACCACCTGCTACATGCGCGCACGTGGCTGGAGCGGCTGGCATTGGGCGGCGCCGAGGCGCGCGACCGCCAGCGCGCCGCCTTCGAAGCGCTGTGGCCCGACGCGTTGGGCCTGTTCGAGCCGCTAGCGGGTGAGGCTGATCTAGTCGAAGCCGGCATCCTGCCGGATGCGTTTGCGAGCCTGCAGGATCGTTGGTTGTCCAGTGTTGCCCAGCTGCTGCGCCGGCTGGAATTGCCATTCCCGTTCGTCGAGCGCGGCGGCGGGTGGGCAATGCTGGTGGCGCCGGAGTATGGAGGCCGGCGTGGCGAGCACTCGGAGCATTTTAGGCAGCTGCATGAGAATATCACGAGCGTATACCGGCTCGATCCTCGTGCGACGTGGTGACGATCATGATCGACCAACAACCAATCAACGAAAACGATATCTGGCAAGCCCTGCGCGATGTGCCCGATCCCGAGATTCCAACGGTCAATCTGGTAGATCTTGGCGTGATCTTGCGGGTTGAGCTAGATGAAGCTGCCAGGCATGCACGCGTGCTGCTGTTGCCGACCTTTACCGGCTGCCCGGCGATCGCGATGATGCGCGACCTGATTCGCGAGCGCCTTGAACAGCTCGATCTTACAATCCAGGTGGATGTAACGCGCGAACAGCGCTGGAGCAGCGACCGGATCAGCGCGGCCGGACGGCAGGCGCTGGTGGCGGCCGGGATTGCGCCGCCGCAACCAGCCGCGGCGAGTGCGATTATCGAACTGCTTGAGCCGGCGACTTGCCCACACTGCGGCTCGCGCCATACCATGCTCGACTCGGCATTTGGGCCGACGCTCTGCCGTGCAATCGCCTACTGCCGTGACTGCAAGCAGCCGTTCGAGCAGTTCAAGCCTCTGTGATCTGGCCAAAAAACCAGCGCCCCCGGCCGTTCGGCCGGGGGCGCTGGTTGCGTTGATCAGCCAAGCTGCCACGCTAGCCGAATCCGCTGTTGATCGAGCTGAACATGTTGCTGACCTTGCCGCCGAAGATGGTCATGACTGCGACTACGACAACCATAATCAGCACCAGTATCAGCCCATACTCGACGAGCCCCTGACCTTCCTCCTTGACAAAAAAACCACGTAGCATGGCGGGACATCCTTCCGGCGATATAAAAGCCGACCGGACAATAAATGCCTCTCTATCCTACCGCGCGGATATGAGCAGACAATGAAGCTGAATGCTAGAATGATGATCAATCTGTCATAAAGGCGCGCGAGGAAGGGTCTCAGCGCTTATCTGTGGTAGTATTGAGCTTATTGTGAAGGAGTGACAATGACCACTTCACCTGCCCACGTATCCGCCAACGTCGAGCGCTTCATGGGCTTCGCCGATATCTACGACGCATATCGCCCGCGCCCGCCGCTGACCGTGCTGGACATCCTGACGCAGCTGGCCCAAACGCCGCAGCCGGCGCTGGTGGTGGATCTGGGCAGCGGCACCGGGCTGTCGACCGCGATCTGGGCCGGGCGGGCCGCGGCGGTGGTTGGCGTGGAGCCGAGTGCGGATATGCGCCGCCAGGCCGAGGCGCGCACCGCCGCCTTGCCAGACACTACGCATGTGCGCTATCAGGCGGGCTACTCGAATGCGACTGGCCTGCCGGATGCGTGCGCCGACATCGTGACCTGCTCGCAGTCGCTGCACTGGATGGAGCCAACGGCAACGTTCGCCGAGATCGCGCGCATCCTGCGTCCCGGCGGCGTCTTCGCGGCCTACGATTGCGACTGGCCGCCGACGGTCAACTGGGCGATCGAGCAGGAACACCATACCTTTTTAGCCAAGCTGCGCGCGGCCGAGCAGACGCACGGATTCTCGCGCGATGTGTGCTCCTGGAATAAGCAGCAGCACCTGGAGCGCATGCGCGAGAGCGGGCAGTTTCGCCTCACTAAAGAGATCGTGCTGCACCACACCGAGCAGGGCGGCGCCGAGCGATTGGTTGGCCTTGAGCTGAGCCAGGGCGGAGTTGCTACGCTGCTGAAAAACGGTGTGAGCGAGCAGGAGATCGGCATCACCGCGCTGCGCGAGGCAGCCCAACGCGTACTTGGCGATGCGATTGTGCCGTGGTATTTCAGCTACCGGATGCGGGTGGGAGTAAGGTAGATCTGGCGGCAATATCCGTAAACTACACGAATTACGCGGTCATCTGTTCAAGTGCTGCTCTGCCTGCGGCAGCAAGGTACTTCTGTTTATATCTGTATATCGTTTTTGCGCTCGCAGAGCGCAAAAACGATATACAGAAAGAATGTACCGGCTCTACGGTGCCGCCAGCTTCGCGCCGCCATAGATCGCCACCGCGTTCATCCCGCCTACGCTGATGCTGGCGCTGCCCGACGCGTCGACCGTCACCGTCGGGCCGGAGCATGTGCCGGCGGTCGCGTCGAAGTCGCCGTTGATCACGTCGCAGTACACCCCCGCCGGCAGCCCGGTCTGGAACGTCCGGCTCAACGCGCCGTCCTCGCGATTGATCGCCACGAACCCTCTGTCGCCGCGGCTGAACGCGATCTGGTTGTTGCCGTCGTCCCACCAATTGTCGACATGCCAGGCCGCGTTGGTGTAGTTGCGGAACGCGACCATGTTGCCGATTGGGCGCCAGCGGTGCTCGCAGACCCAGCCCACGCCCGGTGTCTGGTCGAAACAGCTCGGTGTGTTGCTGCCGGCGGAGTAGATGCTGTTGGTGTTGCCGTTGGCATCCGACGGCGGACCGGCGTCGGTGCCTGTACT
>WNFV01005093.1_pt1 | contig 19237 bp, 16 predicted proteins | sample 5400101 | NCBI WGS metagenome assembly WNFV01 (sample SAMN13153361, study PRJNA577476) | soil metagenome | isolation source: 115 cm soil or saprolite under grassland replicate 1 | place: USA:California | collected 2016-06-15 | reverse complement strand
GCCGTCCTTGTCGATGACGAAGGTGCCCCGGTTGGCGATCCCGGCGGTCTCGTTGAACACCCCGTACGCCTGGGCGACGGCGCCGTGCGGCCAGAAGTCCGCGAGCAGCGGGAACTCGAAGCCCTCCTGGTCGGCCCAGACCTTGTGGCTGTACGGCGAGTCCACACTGACCGTGAGCACCTGGACGTCGTCGCTGGCGTACTCGCTGAGGTTCTCCTGGATCTCGCGCAGTTCGCCATGGCAGACGCCGGTGAAGGCAAGCGGATAGAACACCAGCAGCACGTGCTTCTCGCCGGCGAAGTCGCTGAGTGAGACCTGTTGGTTGTTCTGGTCCTTGAGGGTGAAGCCCGGGGCTTTCGTACCCACCTCGATCGGCATCCGTCGTCCCTTTCCGGCTTGTCGGTCACGTGTGAGCGGTTCACCCACGATCGTAACGGCGACAGCCGGGGCGCCTCAGCGGCGGCTACGCGACGACCGGGGCGCCACCAGACGGGCGGCCACCCAGTCCCGGCCCACACTCACGATCGAGGTCTGCTGCAGACCCGCCGTGGGTGTCGCCTCGGTGATCTCGCTCGGCTCCACGTGCCCGTCTCGGCCCGCCTTCGGGGTCAGCAGCCAGATCACCCCGTCGTCGGCCAGCGGCGTACGCAGGTCCATCAGCCCGTCGACCAGGTCGCCGTCGTCGTCCCGCCACCACAACAACGCCACGTCGACCACCTCGTCGGTGTCCTCGTCGACCAGCTCGCCACAGCGGTCGATCACGACGTCGCGAAGCCCCTCGTCGACGTCGTCGTCGTACCCCACCTCCATGACGACCATGTCCGGCTCGATGCCGAGCCGGTCCGCCAGGCTCTTCAGGCTGTCCGCCTGACCTGCGGTCGCGCTCACCTTCCTATGCCCCCTCTTGTTGTACGTGCCCGTACGGCACCGTCAGCGCGTAGTTCACACTCATCCGGCCACCCAACGCAAGTGCCACACCGAGCCCAATCCCGGTGATCACCAGATACTCCATCTCACACTGCTGCCTTCCGCTCGCGGCTGCGGGGCTCGCAAGCTCACTCCTCGCGCTCACAATGCCTCCGCCACCAGGGCACGCGCCGCCTCCTCGATTGCGGGCTCGGTCACCAGCACGTGGCTGGCGGCCGGGCCCAGCGGTACGAACGAATCCTCCCCCGCCAGTACCCCGATCCGCCCACCGAATCCCCCGATCAACAGACCGGTCACCACCGCGTCCGCGATCCCGCCCGACCGGCGCGCCGGGTCCACCACCAGCAACCGACCGGTGGCGGTCGCCTCCCGCAGCACGTCGTCGGCCGGCAACGGCGCCAGCCACCGCAGGTCCACCACCCGGGCCCCGATCTCCTCCTCGGCCAGCCGCCGGGCCACCCGCAGGCTCGCCCACAGGCCGTCGCCGTACGTCGCGATGGTCAGTTCGCCGCCCTCCCCGTACGTACGGGCACGGCCCAGCGGCACGTGGCCGGCGACCCACTGGTCGGGGCCGGGGTACGGCGCGAGCCAGCCGCCGTCGCCGTCGTCGTACAGGTCGCGGGCGTGATAGAGGGGGCGGGGTTCGACGTACACGCAGCAGGTGCCGTCGGTGGTCGCGGCCGCGAGGCAGGTGCGCAACATCGCGGCGGCGTCGTCCGGCCGGGCCGGCGCGGCGACCACCAGCCCCGGGATCTCCCGCAGCCCCGCCACCGCGTTCTCGTTGTACGAGTGCCCGCCGTGCCCGTCCGCGGCCGCGAACCCCGCCACCCGGATCACCAGCGGATTGCGGAACACGCCCTGCGAGAAGAACTGCGCCGGCGCCGCCTCGTCCCGTACCTGGCCCAGCGCGTTCTGCAGCTGCGCCAACCGCGGCAGCTCCGCCACCGGCAGCAGCCCGGCCAGCGCGGCGCCGAACGCCAGCCCCAGCACCGACGTCTCGTCGGCGAAACTGTCGAACACCCGCGCCGCGCCGTACCGGGTCCGCAGCGCGTCGGTGGTGCCGTGCTCACCGCCGGCCACCACGTCCGGTCCGAAAACAACCATCCGGGGGTACGCCGCCAGCGCGTCGCCGAGCGCCCGGTTCACCGCCTGCGCGACGGTCAGGGGTCCCTCGTTCTCGGGAAGGTCGTCCGCGAACCGCTTGCCGCGCGCCTCCGGATCGGCGGCGACCGCGGCGGTCTGCGCCACCCGCAACGGCCGGCGCGGCGACAGCGGCGCCGTCACCTCCTGGGCGCTGGACAGCCTGGGCTCGGCGACGATCTGCTCGGCGGCGCGGCGTACCCGCCAGCCGAGCTCGTCGTACCGGCCGAGGAGTTCTTCGGGGGTGGCCGCGCCGGCTTCGACCAGCAGGCGGGCGGTGGCGAGCAGCGGGTCCCGGGCCACGTCCCCGCTGATCGTGTGGTTCATCAGCCGCACCAGATCCAGCCGCAGTACGGCGGGCCGGCGGCGCTGGCGTACCCATGATGCGGCCTCGGTGGCGGCGGCGTGCGCGGCCGGCAGGTCGCAACCGTCGGCGGCGAAGTGTTCGAGCCCCGGCCGGGACTGCAGCACGTCGGCCACCCAGGCGCTGCCCGACGTGTCGTCCTGGCAGACGAACAGCAAAGGCAGCGGCAGGCCCGCGTACGCGCACCAGCCGGCTGCGCTGAGCGCCGCCCCCGTGGTGGCGTGGTTAACCTCGGCGCCCCCGAACGTCGCCACCACGACGCTGTCCTCCGGCAGATCCAGCGCCCCCGACACGCCCAGCCGCCTGGCGCGTTCCAGCCCGAACGCCAGCCCCACCGCGCGCGGCAGGTGCGACGAGCCGTTCGACGAGGTGGGCAGTACGGTCAGCGCCCGCGACCCGTACGGCTCGTGCCGGCCCCCGGACATCGGCTCCGTGGCCACGCCGGCCACCGCCGCCAGTACGTCGAGCACCGGGTCGCTGGCCGGCACCTGGGCGGCCCGGCCGCAGTAGAACCCGCCCGAACGGGGATACAGCAACGCGGGATCGGTGGGCCGCAGCGCCGCCGCGACGGCGACCGTTCCCTCGTGCCCGGCCGAACTGACCGTGTGGTAGCCCTCGTTCCACGACCGCAGCCAGTACGACGCGAGGTCGAGCTGTCGGCTGATCAGCTGCGCCTCGAACAGCTCTTGCACCTGGCTGGCCGTCAGCTCACTGCCGGGCCGGATCGGCTGGCCAGGGCCCGCCTCGGTCGCCGCGGGGGCAGCGACCTGCTCGGCCACGGGGCCGGCCGTTTCCGTCGCGTCGTCCGTCGGCGCCGTGGTGCGCCTCTCGGAGCGTGCTGTCAAGATCCCACACGGACGTCACCGCAACAGGATCGCTGATCTGTCCGGTTCTGTCTTCCCCCAACGGGTCAGCCTGGGAGCAGTGAAAGTCGTACCTGGCGGGTGGGGTTGTCGCCGTTCGTGTCGACGAGGCACACCGACTGCCACGTACCGAGGGCCAGCCGGCCGCCGATGACCGGCAGGGTGGCGTACGGGGGGACGAAGGCCGGCAGCACGTGGTCCCTGCCGTGCCCCGGGCTGCCGTGCCGGTGCCGCCACCGGTCGTCCGCCGGCAGTACGCCGTCCAGCGCCCGCAGCAGGTCCAGGTCACTCCCCGCGCCGGTCTCGATGATCGCCACACCGGCCGTGGCATGCGGTACGAACACGTGCAGCAGACCGTCGCGGGCGCCATGGCCGCGCAGGAACTCCTCCACCTCCGCGGTGATGTCGCGCACCGTAGGTGTCGACCCGGTCCGTACCGTTATGACGTCGCTCTGCATGACGAAAGGCTAGTGGGCCCCGAAAACCCGGGCTGCTTTCTCGAAGTACCGGACAGTAACCGGTCCAGGGTGACGACCGCCCCGCCGAGCAGGCAGGATGGGGTATGTAAGAAACCCTTGCACGACGATGTGAAGGACCGCTGTAGTGGCCACCGAACGCAAGCGTCCGGTCATCAGTGACGGACTGCCGAGCCAACTGCCAGACATCGACCCGGAGGAGACCACCGAGTGGATCGAATCCCTCGACGGGGTGATCGATCACAGTGGTCGGCAGCGGGCCCGCTACCTGATGCTGCGGTTGCTGGAGCGTGCCCGGGAAAACCAGGTCGGCGTACCCGCGCTCACTGTCACCGACTACATCAACACCATCCCGCCGGAGCGTGAGCCGTGGTTCCCCGGCGACGAGTACGTCGAGCGCCGGATCCGGGCGTACATGCGCTGGAACGCGGCGATGATGGTGCACCGGGCGCAGCGGCCCGGCGTCGAGGTGGGCGGGCACATCTCCACGTACGCCAGCGCCGCCAGCCTGTACGAGGTGGGCTTCAACCACTTCTTCCGGGGGCACGACCACCCCGGCGGTGGCGACCAGATCTACTACCAGGGCCACGCCTCCCCCGGCATCTACGCCCGGGCGCATCTCGAGGGCCGGCTGTCCGACCAGCAGCTCGACGGGTTCCGGCAGGAGTTCACGAACCCGGGCGGCGGGCTGCCCTCGTACCCCCATCCAAGGCTGATGCCCGACTTCTGGGAGTTCCCGACGGTCTCGATGGGGCTGGGCCCGCTGGGGGCGATCTTCCAGGCGCGGTTCAACCGCTACCTGCACAACCGGGGGATCAAGGACACCAGCCAGCAGCGGGTGTGGGCGTTCCTCGGCGACGGCGAGATGGACGAGCCGGAGTCGCTCGGCGCGATCGGGGTGGCCGCCCGCGAGGAGCTGGACAACCTCACCTTCGTGATCAACTGCAACCTGCAGCGGCTCGACGGCCCGGTACGCGGCAACGGCAAGATCATCCAGGAGCTGGAGAGCATCTTCCGGGGCGCCGGCTGGAACGTGATCAAGGTGATCTGGGGCCGGGAGTGGGACCCGCTGCTCGCCGCCGACACCGACGGGGCGCTGGTGAACCTGATGAACACCACGCCCGACGGCGACTTCCAGACGTACAAGGCGGAGTCGGGCGGGTTCGTCCGGGAGCACTTCTTCGGCCGGGACCCGCGTACCCGCCGGATGGTGGCCCACCTCGGCGACGACGAGATCTGGAACCTCAAGCGCGGCGGCCACGACTATCGGAAGATGTACGCCGCCTACAAGGCCGCGACCGAGCACACCGGCCAGCCCACCGTGATCCTGGCCAAGACGATCAAGGGCTGGACGCTGGGCAGCCACTTCGAAGCGCGCAACGCCACGCACCAGATGAAGAAGCTGAAGACCGACGACCTCAAGCAGTTCCGGGACCGGCTCTACCTCGAGATCCCCGACGCCGACCTCGACCCGGTGCTTCCGCCGTACGTACGGCCGGAGCCCGAAGAGTACGAGTACATGATGGAGCGGCGGCGGCAGCTGGGCGGCTCGCTGCCGGCCCGCAACCGGAAGGTCATCCCGCTGCAGCTTCCGGGACGTGACGCCTACGCCGACCTGAAGAAGGGCTCCGGGAAGCAGAAGGTCGCCACCACGATGGCCTTCGTCAGGCTGGTCAAGGACCTGATGAAGGACCCGAACATCGGCAAGCGCTGGGTGCCGATCATCCCGGACGAGGCCCGTACGTTCGGCATGGACGCGATGTTCCCCACCGCGAAGATCTACTCGCCGCACGGCCAGAACTACCTCGCGGTGGACCGCCAGCTGTTGCTGTCGTACAAGGAGGCGACCAGCGGGCAGATCCTGCACGAGGGGATCAACGAGGCCGGCTCCGTCGCCTCGTTCACCGCCGCGGGGACGAGCTACGCCACCCACGGCGAGCCGATGATCCCGCTGTACGTCTTCTACTCGATGTTCGGGTTCCAGCGCACCGGCGACGGGTTCTGGGCCGCGTCCGACCAGATGGCCCGCGGCTTCGTGCTCGGCGCCACCGCGGGGCGTACCACCCTGAACGGGGAGGGCCTGCAGCACCAGGACGGCCACTCGCTGCTGCTCGCCGCGACCAACCCGGCCGTCGTCGCGTACGACCCCGCCTGGGCGTACGAGATCGCGTACCTGGTCGAGGACGGGCTGCGCCGGATGTTCGGCGACGCGCCGGAGGACATCTACTACTACCTGACCGTCTACAACGAGCCGGTGGTGCAGCTCCCCGAGCCCGCCGACCTCGACGTCGAAGGGCTGCTGCGCGGCATCTACCGGTACGCCCGCGCCGAGGACCGGTTCGGCCCGCCCGCGCCGGACGTGCCCCGGGTGCAGCTGCTCTCCTCCGGCACCGGCATGCAGTGGGTGTTGAAGGCTCAGGAGCTGCTCGCCGAGCAGTGGGGCGTGGCCGCCGACGTGTGGTCGGTGACCTCCTGGTCGGAGCTGCGGCGGGACGCCGTACAGGCCGAGGAGCACAATCTGCTGCACCCCGAGGCCGAGCCCCGGGTGCCGTACGTGACCCACAAGCTGAACGGCGCACCCGGTCCGGTGATCGCCTCCAGCGACTGGATGCGCGCCGTACCGGACCTCATCTCACGCTGGGTGCCGGGCAACTACACCTCCCTGGGTACGGACGGCTTCGGCGCCTCGGACACCCGTGGCGCGCTGCGGCGGCACTTCCACGTCGACGCGGAGTCGATCGTGGTGGCCGCCCTCCGCGAGCTGGCGAAGCAGGGCGAGATCCCGCCCGACCTGCCCGTACAGGCGCTGAAGAAGTACGCCCTCGACGACGTCACCGCCGCCGCGCCGGGCGAGACGGGCGGCGACAGCTGACCAGCCGCGAGCCGCTGACCGCGACGATCCGCAACGTCGAACGGGCCGCGGGGGCACTCGCCACCGCGAGCGTGGCCCGGATGGACGAGGCGTTGCCGTGGTTCCGTGAGCTGCCCGCGGACCAGCGTTCCTGGGTGATGCTGGTGGCGCAGTCCGGCATCAGGTCCCTGGTCGAGTGGCTGCGCGGCGCCGGCGGACCGGCCGAGGTCTCCGACGAGGTGTTCGACACCGCGCCCCGGGAGCTGGCCCGGTCGATCACGCTGCAGCACACCGTGGCGCTGGTGAAGATCACGATCGAGGTGGTCGAGGAACAGGTGCCCCGGATCGCGGCGCCCGGCGAGGAGCAGTTGCTGCGCGACGCGGTGCTGCGGTTCTCCCGCGAGATCGCCTTCGCCGCCGCCCGGGTGTACGCGCGAGCCGCCGAGACCCGCGGTGCCTGGGACGCCCGGTTGCAGGCGCTGCTGGTGGACGCGCTGCTGCGCGGCGACACGGGTGACGTACTGGCCAGTCGGGCGGCGGCGTTGGGCTGGATCAACGCGACCCCGGTGGCGGTGGCGGTGGGCCGCTCCCCCGGTGGCGAGGCTCAGGTGGTGTTGCACGGGTTGCACCGGGCGGCCCGGCGGATCGGGGTGGAGGTGCTCGGCGGGGTGCACGGGGACCGGCTGATCGCCGTACTGGGTGGGGCGGCCGATCCGCTCGGCGCCACCGAGAAGCTGCTGTCCGGGTTCGGCGAGGGACCGGTGGTGGTCGGCCCGATCGTGGGATCGCTGGACGAGGCGACCGACTCCGCCCGGGCGGCGCTCGCCGGTTACCGCGCCGCGCCGGCCTGGCCGGACGCTCCCCGCCCGGTCTCGGCGGAAGACCTGTTGCCGGAACGTGCCCTCGCCGGCGATCCCGAGGCGCGCCGCATCCTGCGCCACGAGGTGTTCGGTTCGCTGGGCCGTGCCGGCGGCGAGCTGCTGGAGACCCTCGACGGATTCGTCGCCGCCGGCGGGGTCCTGGAGAGTACGGCTCGCGCCCTGTTCGTCCACCCGAACACCGTGCGGTACCGGCTCCGCCGCATCGCCGACATCACCGGCCTCAACCCGACCTCGCCCCGGGACGCGTACGCCCTGGCCATCGCCTTGTCGATCGGCCGGCTGGACCAGGCGCCCACCTCTCCCCCGACCCCCGCGCTGATGCACGCGCCGGACGAGCCGCCGCTGGAGATCCCGCCGTCGCCGCTGGACGACGGCCTGTGACCGGCGTCCCGCAGGGCGTCAGGAACGCCCGATACGACGCCGTTGTGAGGTAAGTCTCGGCGGTTCCGTGCCCGATATCGGCCCCGATGCGAGCGTGGTTTGTAGAAACCCTACAACTCTCTTGGTGGGGATTAGTGCACCACAACAACCACGTGACTCACCAGTATGGGTGACAGTGATGCGGTGCTCGCCGTTATCGCTCCCGGCCAGGGTTCACAGAAACCCGGCTTCCTGACGCCTTGGCTCGACCTGCCCGGCACCGCGGCCCGACTGCGCTGGTGGTCGGCCCTGACCGGCCTGGACCTGGTGCACCTCGGTACCGAGGCCGACGCCGACGAGGTCAAGGACACCGCCAAGACCCAACCCCTGCTGGTCGCCGCCGGCCTGCTCGCCGCCGCCCAACTCCCGATGTACGACGTCCCCGTCGTCGCCGGGCACAGCGTCGGTGAACTGACCGCCGCCGCCCTGTCCGGCGTACTGACCGGCGAGTCGGCGGTGACGCTGGCCGCCGTACGAGGTCGCGAGATGGCTGCCGCGTGCGCCATCGAACCGACCGGGATGAGCGCCGTGCTCGGCGGCGACCCCGACGAGGTGCTCGCCAAGCTCGACGCGTACGGCCTGCACCCGGCCAACCGCAACGGCGCCGGCCAGGTGGTGGCCGCCGGGGCACTGGCCGGACTGGAGAAGCTGAAGGACGACCCGCCGGCGAAGGCGCGGATCATCCCGCTGCAGGTCGCCGGCGCGTTCCACACCCCGTACATGAAGCCGGCCGAGCAGGCCCTCGAGGCGATCGCCGCCGGCATCTCGACCAGTGACCCCAACCGGATCGTGCTCTCCAACGCCGATGGCGCCGCCGCCGGCAGCGGTACGGACCTGCTGCAGCGTCTGGTACGCCAGGTCACCGCCACCGTCCGCTGGGACCTGTGCATGGCCACGCTGGTCGATCTCGGGGTCACCGGCGTGATCGAGCTGCCGCCCGCGGGCACCCTCGCGGGGCTCGCCAAGCGCGGCATGAAGGGGATCGAGATCGTCACCCTCAACACGCCCGACGACCTGCCCGCCGCTATCGACCTGATTGCCCGACACGGTGCGCCGGCGCACATCGTTCCGGAACCGGCAGTTCATTTTCGGGTGGCAGTGTCCACCGCAGCGGGCAACTTCCAGCCCGCCGACATCGCCGAAGGCGCGTCGGTGACCGCCGGCCAGGTGATCGGCCAGGTGGTGACCCGTCGCGGCGCCGAAGACGTCGCCGCGACCGCCGACGGCGTACTCGTGGAGTGGCTGGTCCATCCCGAGGACCCGGTCTCCTCCGGTACGCCGCTGGCCCGACTTTCGTACCCCGACACGACAGGAGGCGAACGATGACCGGCTCCCGAATCGTGTCGCTCGGCCACTACCAGCCCGCGAAGATCGTCAGCAACGAGGATCTGACCAAGACCCTCGACACCAACGACGAGTGGATCCGGTCCCGGGTGGGCATCGAGACCCGGCGGATCGCCGCCGCGGACGAGACGGTGGCGCACATGGCCTCCGCCGCCGCGGAGAAGGCGCTCGCCAACTCGGGGCTGACCGCCGCGGACATCGACCTGGTGGTGGTGGCGACCTGCTCCTCGATCGACCGCTCCCCCAACGTCGCCGCCCGGGTGGCCCGTACGCTCGGCATCCAGGCGCCGGCCGCGTACGACATCAACACGGCGTGCTCCGGCTTCTCGTACGGCCTCGCCACCGTCGACCACGCGATCCGCGCGGGTGCCGCCCGCAACGCGATCGTGATCGGCGCGGAGAAGCTGTCCGACATCACCGACTGGACCGACCGGTCGACCGCGGTGATCTTCGCCGACGGCGCCGGCGCCGCGGTGGTCACGCCCTCCGACGAGCCCGGCATCGGGCCGGTGCTGTGGGGTTCGGACCCCGAGAAGGGGGACGCGGTGGTGATCGAGGGCTGGCAGCCGTACATCGAGCAGGCCGGTCAGTCGGTGTTCCGGTGGGCCACGTTCGCGTTGCCGAAGCTCGCGCTAGAGGCTTGCGACCGGGCCGGCGTGAAGCCGTCGGAGCTGGCGGCTTTCGTACCCCATCAGGCAAACCTGCGGATCATCGAACCGCTCGCCCGCAAGCTGGGCGCGCCCCAGGCGGTGGTCGCCAAGGACATCGTGGAGTCCGGCAACACCTCCGCCGCCTCCATCCCGCTCGCCCTGTCGAAGCTGGTGGAACGCCGGGAGATCCCCAGTGGCGCCCCGGTCCTACTCTTCGGCTTCGGGGGTGGCCTCACCTACGCCGGACAGGTAATCCGCTGTCCGTGACACCAGATGTACGGCCTCGCACCGCGTCGCCGCACTACCCACCGAAGGAAGGAAACGCCAGATGACCGCCACTCCCCAGGAGATCCAGGACGGCCTCGCCGAGATTCTCGAAGAGGTCGCCGGGGTCAACCCCGACGACGTCGCCGCTGACAAGTCGTTCACCGAGGACCTCGACGTCGACTCGTTGTCGATGGTGGAGGTCGTGGTGGCCGCCGAGGAGAAGTTCGGCGTGAAGATCCCGGACGACGAGGTGCAGAACCTCAAGACCGTGGGCGACGCCGTCTCCTTCATCCAGAAAAACAACTGATCAAGGACTCGACCGTGACCGCTACTGACGTTGTGGTGACCGGGATCGGCGCGACGACCCCCCTCGGTGGGGACGTCGCGTCCACCTGGGACGGAATGCTCGCCGGCCGCTCGGGCGTCGGCACACTCGACGAAGAGTGGGCCGCCCAACTGCCGGTACGCATCGCCGGACACCTCGCAGAAGACCCCCTGACCAAGATCGACCGAGTCAAGGCACGCCGGATGGACCGCAGTGAGCAGGTGGCGGTGATCGCGGCCGAGGAAGCCTGGGCCGACGCCGGCCTCGGCGATGCCGGGGTGGACACCGAGCGGCTCGGCGTGGTCCTCGGTAGCGGCATCGGTGGCGCCATCACCCTGCTCGAGCAGGACGACATTCTCGAGGAGAAGGGACCCCGCCGGGTCTCCCCGCACACCATCCCGATGCTGATGCCGAATGGACCGGCGGCGCACGTCGGCCTGCGGCTGAACGCCCGGGCCGGGGTGCACTGCCCGGCCAGCGCCTGCGCCACCGGCGCCGAGGCGATCGCCTGGGGGCTGGACATGATCCGCTCGGGGCGCGCCGACGTGGTCGTCGCCGGTGGCACGGAAGCCGTGATCCACCCGCTGCCGCTGGCCGCTTTCGCCTCCATGCGGGCGATGTCCACCCGCAACGACGAGCCGCACCGCGCCTCCCGGCCGTGGGACAAGGGCCGGGACGGATTCGTACTCGGCGAAGGCGCCGGGATCGTCGTACTGGAGCGAGCCGAGCACGCGGCGGCCCGCAAAGCGAAGGTGTACGCCAAGCTGGCGGGCGCCGGTATGACCTCCGACGGGTACGACATCGTGCAGCCGCACCCCGAGGGCGAGGGCGCGATCCGCGCGATCAAGCGGGCACTCGCCGACGCGGGCGTGTCGGCCGCGGACATCAAGCACGTCAACGCCCACGCCACGTCCACCCCGGTGGGCGACATGGCGGAGGTGAAGGCGCTGCACAACTCCATCGGCGACCACTTCGCGCTCACGTCCACCAAGTCGATGACCGGGCACCTGCTCGGCGCCGCCGGCGCGGTGGAGTCGATCGCCGTGATCCTGGCGATCTACCACTCGCAGGTGCCGCCGACGATCAACCTCGAGGACCCGGACGACGAGCTCGACCTCGACGTCGTCTCCGGCACCGCTCGCAAGCTCGACATTCCGGCCGCGCTGAACAACTCGTTCGGCTTCGGCGGCCACAACGCCGCGCTGGTATTCACCCGCGCATGATCCGGGAGAACACCGTGACCGTCACCGAACCCGCCGCCGTGACCACCCAGACCTCGGCCCCGCCGACGCTGGACCGCGATCCGGAGACCCGGCTGCGTGCCCTGTTCGACCTGGGCACCATGCGGCTGCTCGCGCCGCGGGACGACTCCGGCGTACTGGCCGCCCGGGGCCTGATCGACGGTACGCCCGCGGTCAGCTTCGCCAGCGACGCCACCAAGATGGGCGGCGCGATGGGCACCGAGGGCTGCGAGCAGATCGTGGACGCGATCGACCTGGCCGTACGGGAGCGGATCCCGGTGATCGGCCTGTGGCACTCCGGTGGCGCCCGACTGGCCGAGGGCGTCGTCGCGCTCGACGCCGTGGGGCAGGTCTTCGCCGCGATGGTGCGCGCCTCCGGGCGGGTGCCGCAGATCTCGGTGGTGCTCGGCCCGGCGGCCGGCGGCGCGGCGTACGGTCCGGCGCTGACCGACATCGTGGTGATGAGCAAGGGGGGCCGGATCTTCGTCACCGGCCCCGAGGTGGTACGCAGTGTCACCGGCGAGCAGGTCGACATGGAGCGGCTCGGCGGCGTGGAGCCGCACGGCCGGCGCAGCGGCGTGGTGCACGTGACCACGGACACCGACGCCGAGGCGATCGAGAAGGCCCGCGACCTGGCCTCGCTGCTCGGCCACCAGGGCCGGCTCTCCCCCGCCGACGTGCCGGTCGGTACGCCGGACGAGGACCTCGCGAGCGTGCTCCCCGAGCAGGTCAACCGGGCGTACGACGTGAAGCCGCTGATCCACAAGCTGCTCGACGAGGCGCCCGACTCGGAGCGGGGCAACTTCGTCGAGCTGCACGCCAAGTGGGCGCCGAACATGGTCACCGCACTGGGCCGGTTCGCCGGTCGTACGGTCGGGGTGATGGCGAACAACCCGCTGCGGCTGGGCGGCTGCCTCGACTCGATCAGCGCCGAGAAGGCGGCCCGGTTCGTACGGATGTGTGACGCGCTCGGCGTACCGCTGGTCGTCGTCGTGGACGTCCCCGGGTACCTGCCGGGCGTCGGCCAGGAGTGGGACGGCGTGGTACGCCGCGGCGCCAAGCTGCTGCACGCGTTCGCCGAGGCGGTGGTCCCCCGGGTGACCCTGGTGACCCGCAAGGTGTACGGCGGCGCGTACATCGCGATGAACTCCCGTTCGCTGGGCGCCACCGCGGTGTTCGCCTGGCCGACCGCGGAGGTGGCCGTGATGGGCGCCGCCGCGGCCGTGAACATCCTGCACCGCAAGAAACTCGCCGCGGCCGCCCCCGAGGAGCGGGACGCACTGCGCGCCGCGCTGGTCGCCGAGCACGAACGGATCGCCGGCGGCGTGAACCGTGCCCTGGAGATCGGCGTCGTGGACGAGGTCATCAAGCCGACCGAGACCCGCCGCCGGATCGCCGAGGCGCTCGCCGCCGCCCCCGCCGCCCGCGGCGCCCACGGCAACATCCCCCTGTAACACGATCGCCTCTGACACCGTCCCCTGTAACACTCGCGCACAGACCGGGCCCGGCGCGTTGCCGTCACAACGCCGCCGGGCCCGTCGCTGTCCGGGTTGTCACGCAGGCAGAGTGGCCAACCCGGCCCGTGCCGCGCGTCCCGGCCCCCGATCGGTCAACCGCAGGCCGTCGCCGGTAGCCCTTTGACCGGCACTGGCAAGCGCCCGGGAGCTTCCGCCTTCCCCGCGAGTACGGCGGCGACCGCCGCCATCGACCACCGGTTCGCCCCGTACGCCGCGACCACGACCGGCGACCGTGCCTGACCCAGCAGGTACGGCACGTCCATCCCGACCGTGACGTCGGCACCGGGGTCGAGGGCGCCCGCGCCGTCGCCGTACCCGGTGAGGTGGATCTGGGAGCCGCCGCCCCCGACGGAGATCCCCTGTCGCCGCAGCGCCGCGGCGAGCCAGTCACGTTGCTCCGGAATGCCGCCGGTGACCCGTACCGGACCGTGGAGCAGAGGGCGGCCGCACGTGCCGCGCAGCACCGTCACCGCTGCGGCCGCGACGTCCGCGGCCACCGTGTGGTGCGCTCCGCTGCCCACGGTCGACAGCGCCGGCTGCCGGTGCGAGGCGAGCGTCAGCTTGAGCGTCAGGATCCGGGTCACCGACTGCACCATCCGCTGCCGCGACAGCCGTCCGGACTCCATCGCCCGCAGCAGTCCGGCCCGCGCCGCGGCAAGATCAGGCGGCATCAGCAGGACGTCGTTGCCGGCCAGGATGGCGCGTACCGCCGCCTCTCCGGGCGACCATTTCCGGGCCGGCTCCATGCCCATCGAGTCGGTCACCACGACCCCTTTGAAGCCCAGCTTGTCGCGCAGCAGGTCCACCAGCACCTTGTGCGAAAACGTCGCCGGTACGCCCGGGTCGACCGACCGTACGTCCAGGTGCCCGGACATCACGAGACCTGTGCCGGCGTCGATCCCGGCGGCGAACGGCGGCAGGTCGCCACGCTCCAGTTGACCGCGGCTGTATCCCAGCACGGGCAGCCCGGTATGGCTGTCGGTGGTGGTGTGCCCGTGACCCGGGAAGTGCTTGAGCGTGGCCGCGACGCCGGAGCCCTGCAGTCCCCGTACCGCCGCGGCGACCTGCTCGGAGACCGCCGTCGGATCCGACCCGAACGACCGCGACCCGATGACCAGGTTGCCCGCGCTGCCGATCACGTCGGCGTCGGGCGCGAAGTCGACGTTGACCCCGACTGCGGCCAGCTCCGAGCCCGCCATCCCCCAGGCCTGCTCGGTCAGGTTCGGATCGTGCGCCGCTCCCAGGCCCATCGCGGTCGGCAGCAGCGTCATCCCGTCGCGGAGCCGGGTCACCGCGCCGTGCTCCTGGTCGGTGGCGACCAGCAGCGGCACCGGCTCCCCCGCACGCTTCGCCGGATTCAACGCGCCGGCCGCGTGTTGCAGGCCGCCGGTGAGTCTGCGCACCTGGGCGGGCGAGTCGATGTTCGACGTGGGGTTGGTGGCTCCGGTCTGGTCGTCGGACTGGCGTACCAGGATCAGGCCGCCGAGTCGGTAGCGCTTCACCAGCTCGGCCGGGGTGGACACGCCGTACCGCTGCTGGTTGGCCGACTTCGCCGCACCGGCGACCTTGGTGGCGTCGGTGCCGTACACGAACGGCATCAGCACCTGGCCGACCAGGTCCTCCGGGCTGAGCTTGGCGGCGACCGCCGCGGCCCGTTTCGCCGGGTCGGAGGTACGGCTCGGGCTCGGCGACGCATGCGGATGTGCCCGCCGGGATGCGTCATCGGCGCAGCCGGCGAGGCCGGTCACCAGCGCCACGGACAACAGCAACGAGGTCAGTCGCGTCGTCGGCACCCGGCTAGCAGACCAGGCGGGCCGGGTCGGGTGCAAACCCGTACCCAAGAATTCATCCAGCCTGCGTGAGCCAGGTGACCGGCGCACCGTCCCCCGCCCGGCGGTACGGCTCCAGCTCGTTGTCCCAGGCGGTGCCCAGGAGCTTGTCGACGCCGTGGGTCAGGGCTTCGGCGGCGGTGGCCTGGCTCAGCAGCGCCCGGAGCCGGTCCTCCGGCACCAGGATGTCCCCGTTGGCGCTCATCGTGGCCCGGAACGCACCGCGGCCGGGGACGTACATGATGCGTTCGCCGTCCACGCCCGGGCTGGGCTCCTCGGTCACCTCGAACCGGATCATCGGCCACTGCCGCAGACCGGCCGCCAGCTCCGCTCCGGTGCCGCGCCGTCCGGTCCACGCGCACTCGGCGCGCTGCGTCGTCGGGTCTGCCTGCTGGGCGGTCCACTGCAGCCGTACCGGCGTGGAGAGGACACGCGAAATAGCCCACTCGACGTGCGGGCACACGGCGGGCGGGCACGAGTGAACGTAAACAACGCCACGCGTCGGCACGTTGACCTCCCGGTTGTCTGTGGTACGCCTTCCCCTGCGACCCAGACACCGCGCGGCATGTCCGCGTTGGCGATCTCCATCATGACGGTATCCGAGGTGGTTGCGCCAGCCGGTTGGGGATTTCCGGACGGATAAAGCCGGCAAAATCGGTTCGCTGGAACGTGCCGGGTACCGCTATGCGCCGCTACACTGGACTCGGGTACGATCCTCGCGGCCGACGTGTAGCCACTCGGCCGTTCTCTATGCTCAACGTCCCATGTCCTCAAGAGCCCCCGTCGGCTCGTCCCACCTCGATCCTGCAAGGAGTACCACGCGTGGCCAGCAACCAGTCCAAGACCGCGCGCGCTTCGGTCCGCGCCGGCGCCAACGCCGCCGGCGGTGCCCTGAGCGTCCTCGGCGAGTTCAAGTACCTGATCCCCCTCAACGGCGGCAAGCACTCGTACATCCGTAACCTCACCACGGGTAAGACAGTGCACGCGGCGACCGACTCCGAGAAGTTCGTCAGCGAGATCAAGTCGCTGGCCGACGCCGGCCACGGCGCCAAGATCCGTACCGAGCTGGACGCCCTCAACCAGGTCCATCCGGACCAGGGTTGGGATGTCGCCACCAAGCGACTGGTCGAGGCCGGCGTCTTCGACAGCTGAGCTCCAACAACACGGATGCCCCTGGCGATCTCGCCGGGGGCATCAGTATTTCCGCGGATCCGGGCTATGGCTCGACGATCACCTGGGCACGGCCGTACGTCACGCCGTACCGCAGACCGGCCACCGCCACGTCGCCCGCGGCGGTCGCCCGCGCCACATCCGGCAGCCGCCGCACGGCGGCAACGGTGGCGGCCACGTGAGCCCGCACCGCCCCCTCGTACGTCTGGGTGCCGGACAGCTCTTCCGCCATCGGTACGCTCGGCGCGATCTGGTCCACCAGGTAGGCCAGTTCGCCGTCGGGGTGCTCGCCCCGGTGGGTGGCGTCGACGGCGTACTCCACCGCGGCGCAGGCTTCGTGTCCGAGCACCACGATCAACGACACGCCCATCTTGGTGACCGCCAGCCTTACCGAGGCCAGGGCGGCGGTGTCGAGGACGTGGCCGGCGGTGCGTACCACCAGCAGTTCGCCGAAGTCCTGGTCGAAGATCCCCTCGGGCGGGACCCGGGAGTCGATACAGCCGATCACCAGCGCCGACGGGGTCGGGCGTTCCGCCCGCTGCCGCGCGACGGTGACGTCGGGACCGTACCGGGAGGCGTTGGAGAAGAACCGCCGGTTGCCGTCCAGCAACCGCGCGAGGACCACCGACGGGCGGTGCCCGGGATCCGCACTGCGGCGCTTCGGCTGGGCTTGCGAGGGCACTCCGACCTGCGTCGCCGGGATCGCCCGCGCGACGCTGTCGGGGTACGAAGCGTCGTTCATTGCCATTGACGCTAACAGTCGTACCCCCACAAAAGGGCAGGTGAGAGCCGTGAGGTGTGCCACGGCGCGGGAGTGGGCAGTCAGCTCGCGGCGCGGGGAATCGACAGCGGCTGGTCGTCGACGACCTTGCCGTTCGGGGGCTTCGCCGCGTCCTCGAACGCATAGAACGCCGCCTGCAGGTCCTGCGCGATCGGCTTGAGCTTCTCGACCGCCGCGGACAGCCGCTGCCGGGCCAGCTTCACGTTCTCCTCCGGTGTGCTGTGCCGCCCCGCCCACGAGTCGGCCACCTGGCATACCGCGGCGAGGGAGATCCGCAGATGGTCGACCGTACGGGTGACGTCGTACAGCGCGCCCCGCACCTCTTCCGGCGACATCCCCTCCACGAACAGCTCGCGCTCCCATTCGCTGGATGCCCGCCGGACCCGTGACGTCCACACGGTGCTGCGCCCCATCGCGGTCTCCCCCTCTGCACACTGAGCCCATAGCCGGCGTTCGATGATTTGCGCCGTCACAGGCCTACCGCATTCCGCGCCGTCGGGCCAGTCCCCGGCACTCGACACGCCAGGGAAATGAGCTCTGAACCCGCTCTGGCGCGGTGGCAGATGACCGATTGCGGGCGACTCGCCCCGAAGGGGTACGCCACCTGCCGACCGTACGGCGAGCGGTAGGCTTGCCGCCGCGGGGCGGTAGCTCAGCCGGTTAGAGCAGTGGACTCATAATCCATCGGTCGCGGGTTCAAGTCCCGCCCGCCCCACAACGGAATTACATTCTGACCTGCGGTTTCGTCCTCGTCGGGACTGTCGCGATCTTGTGGGACCGGGTCGTGTGAGCCCAATGTGAGCCCAGCGCTGCTGGAACCCGTCGCCCCGGTCCCGGACTGGGCGGTGTTGATCACCGTCGCGATGGCATGTGCGGCTGCCTTCTGCAATTCAGGAAGCACGCTGGTGTAGGTGTCTCGGGTCAGCTGACTGGTGGAGTGGCCGAGCATCTCCTGCACCACTTTGATGTCCACGCCCGCGGCGAGAGCCATCGTGGCTGCACCGTGCCGCAGGTCGTGCAACCTGATCGGGGGCAGGCCTGACTGCGCGACGAGCTTGCGGAAGGTCACACTGACGGTTTCCGGGTGCAACGGCGAGCCGTCTTCTCTGGTGAAGACCAAGCCACTGTCTATCCAGGCGGTTCCCCACTTGAGTCTGTCCTTGCCCTGCTGCCGTCGGTGGGTCTGCAGGATGTGTACAGTCCCCAGGTCCAGGGCGACGATGCGCTCGCCGGCACCGGACTTGGGGCTGGTCACCTCGACGTCCCAGCCGACCTGGACTCTCTGCTGGCGGACGGTGAGGCTACGTGATTCGAGATCGGTGTCGGTCCATGGGAGTCCGACCGCCTCACCGCGACGTAGTCCGCAATGGGCAATCAGGTGGTACAAGCCGTAGAAGCGGTGCTCGCGTATGTGTGCAAGGAACGCGGCGGTCTGCTGCGGCGTCCACACCATGACCCGCGCCGGCACCTCGCCGGTCTGCCGCCACCGCGCCACACGCTCGGTGGTCCACACCATCGGCTTCCCACTGCCAGGCGCAGCCAGCTCCACATCCGCCGCCGGGTTCGTGCCGATCAGACCATCCTTACTACGTGCATCATTGAGCGCCTTCCGCAAGGTGGCGCGGATCCGCTGCATCGAGCTCAGCCCGGTGAGGCGTCGGTACGGCGGCATCGCCGCAAGCTGGTCGCGAAAGCGGACAATGGCCTGCCGATCTCGGCGGCGGCGCGCTTCCCGCAGGGCTATCTCCACAGCCCGCCGAGCCTCGTTGTCCTGCTCAGTGGTTGTGTTTTGCGACTCGATCGCAGCAAACATGACTGCGACGTGAGACGTTCGCAGACGCCCGATCGGGATCTTGCCCAAGTGCGGAATCAGGTGGACCGTGATGTGCGACTCGTAGGCTCGCAGGGTCGAATACTTCAGGCGCCGTCGGCCTGCCAACCACTCGCGCAAATACTCGCCGACGGTGACTGTCTGGTTCAGCATGCCACCGGCCAAGTACCGACGACCCAGCTCCGCGGCTGTCGGTAACGGTTGTTTGCAAGCCAACAGCGCGGTCAGCATCTCCACCACCTGATTGAGTGCTTGCGCGTCGCCTATCCCAACAACCTCCAGTGAGCCGCCCCGGGTCTTCTGGAGGCTCCCAACCTTGCGAAGGTAGGAGTCATGCCAGCACCGAAGAAGTACCCCGAC
>WNFV01016020.1_pt1 | contig 19240 bp, 16 predicted proteins | sample 5400101 | NCBI WGS metagenome assembly WNFV01 (sample SAMN13153361, study PRJNA577476) | soil metagenome | isolation source: 115 cm soil or saprolite under grassland replicate 1 | place: USA:California | collected 2016-06-15 | reverse complement strand
CGCCACCGACCAGTTCGGTCGCCGGCCGCCACCCCCCGCGATGCTGACGCCGCCACGCCCAGCCCACAGCGCGCGCAGCATGAGCAGCAGCGCCACCACACGGGCCGCGAATGTGGCCCAGGCGCTGCCGAGCACGCCGAGCGCGGGCAGGCCAAAGTGACCATAGATCAGGCCGTAGGCCAGCATGACATTCAACACGTTCGCGATCGCCGTGACCGTCATCGGCGTACGCGAGTCGCCCGCGCCGCGCAGCACACCCCCGCCGATCAGTAGTGCCACCAGCACCACCACCGTGCCCATCGTCACGCGCAGGTAATCGGCGCCGATGCGGGCGACCGCGGGCTCCATGCCGAAGATGCTGATAATCGGGCCGGCCAACAACAGGCCGACCAGCGCCAGCGGCACCGCCAGCAGCACGCTCCACAGCAGTGACTGGCGCGCCAGGCGGCTGGCGCGATCAAACTCCCCGGCCCCGACCGCCTGCGCGACAAGGATCGAGCTGCCGACAGAGAGCGCGGCCAGTGCGGCCAGCACGAAGAACATGATCTGCAAGGCGCTGCCGATGCCGGCGATCGCAGCTGTGCCTAGCCCGGCAACCAGCAACGTGTCGACAATGCCGAGCAAGGTTTCGAGCACGTTCTGGCCGATCACCGGCCAGGCCATCCGCAACACGCGCCGCCGTAGCACCGCCGGCTCCGGCGCGGACGCCGCGACAGCGATCTCCGCTGCCGGCTGCTCTGTTTCGCTGAGCATTATTTGTCCTTATCGGAAATATGGCAAGCAGCGGTCATTATACCAGGCGCCGTCGGCTTTGCCGCGAGCATCGCTATGTGAATGAGGGCTGATGCAAATAATCATCCGCTGCCGCAGCGCCTACGTATCTGGTAAGATACTATTTCGCACACATGCGGAGAAGGTATGAGCGACTACAACAACTTCAACCAGCAGATCATTGATGAGTTTCGCGCCAATGGCGGCAAGGTCGGCGGTCAATTCGCCGGCGCCTCCATGCTCCTGCTCACCACCACCGGCGCCAAAAGCGGCCAGCCGCGCACCGGCCCGCTGGTCTACACGACTGATAGCGACAGCATGATGGTGCTAGCATCCAAAGGCGGCGCGCCCACCAACGCCAATTGGTTCTACAATCTGGTGACCAACCCGATCGTGACGGTCGAGCGCGGCGCCGAGCAGTTTCAAGCATGCGCGATGGTCCGCCAGGAGCCGGAGCGCACGCGCCTGTTCAACCAGGTGGCAGCGATAATGCCGGGGTTCGCCGAATATCAGCGCAACACCCCGCGCCAGATCCCGGTGGTTGTGTTGGAGAAGTTGGCGTAAGCAGGGGCGAATCTGGTGTGCGTCCGCCCGATCTGCGCCCGCCGCGTAATCAACGTGACACACCGCGGGCGAACACAAGGTTCGCTCCGGACGGCGATCCCGCATTGCGGATCACTGTCGCCGGACGTGTGGTACACTATCTCGTGCGGGTAGCCGGTGGATTTCGCACACCACGAGGTCTTATGATGACACATACCACGAGCGCCACAATTGATGATCTGGCACGGGTCGCGGAGCACGGCAAAGCCGAATTAATCGACGGAGTGATTGTTGAGATGTCGCCAACCGGATTTCTGCCGAGTTATGTGGCGGGCGAGATTTACGCCAGCCTCCGTGATTATGCTCGGCGCACACGATCAGGATACGCGATTGGCGATAATGCGGGATTCGTTGTGGATCTACCACATCGAAAATCGTTCAGCCCAGATGCAGCGTTTTATACCGGCAAACCAACTGGTATGCGCTTTTTGGATGGCGCCCCTGTCTTTGCCGTCGAAGTCCGGAGCGAAAATGATTACGGGCGCGTTGCTGAACAAGATATGGTGGCCAAACGTGCGGACTATTTCGCAGCGGGAACCCTGGTGGTCTGGGATGTAGATGTTTTGAGTGACGACATCGTTCGAGTCTATCGCGCTGAGAATCCACATCAAGCAACGATGTACCGTCGGGGGGATATGGCCGAAGCGGAACCAGCGGTTCCCGGATGGTCGCTTACAGTCGACGATCTCTTTCCGTACTATCCGACCGCCGCGTAGGCTGCATTGCGTGTTCCATTATCCTCGGCAGCGACTGCGAACGTCCAAGCGAGCATATGGTTGATGGAGTGTGCTATGAACGATTGGGAAACTCTTCCGGTCATTGAGCGCGATCAACAAACGGTCAGTGGGGCATGGGTGTTTCGTGGCACCCGTGTGCCAGTCGCGGCGTTGTTCGAGAATCTCCGTGATGGAGCCACGGTAGATCAATTCCTGGAGTGGTTTCCTGGCGTCACCCGCGCGCAGGTTCAGGCCATTCTTGATCATGAGGTTCTGCAATTGACCGCAGATGTATCGGCATAAACATCCTGTTTGATCAGGGAACTCCAGTTCCTCTTCGCCGCGCCCTGCCTGCCGATAGTGTCACGACGGTCTATGAACAAGGCTGGTCTACGCTCCAGAACGGACATCTGCTCACATCTGCCGAACAGGCTGGTTTTGATGTCTTCATCACAACCGATCAGAACCTCAAATATCAACAACAGCTCACCGGCCGAAACTTGGCCATTCTGGTGCTCGGATCAACCTCGTGGCCACGCATCAGGCAGCACAGCGAGGCGATTCGGCAGGTCGTGGAACAGCTCACGCCCGGCACCTATCACGAATTTCCCATTCCCTAAGCCACTGCCGAAATAAGCCGGCAAGCGGGATCAATCCTCGCGCTCCAGGAAGCGCCGCGCCATGCTGCCCCAGTCCGAGCGCGTCTGTTGCGCGCGGCTGCGTACCGCACCGTCGGGCTGCTCATCTTCATAGCACGCTCAGGCCGCGCGCAGCAGCTCCAGGCCATCAGCGGCGCGGTTGAGGCGCTCACGCAGTTTGCTCATCGCGCCCGGCTGTAGTAGTAGGCCAGCTGCTCATCAGCGATTTGCTGCACATCCAGCATTTCGTACAGCCGTAGCTCGTCCCAAAGCTGCGGAGCAAACCGCACAAGGCCGGCGTTGGCATCGTATTCCAAAAAGCCTTTGATGATAAACCATTCCAGCGGATATTTTACGATCAGGCGCGTGACGGCTTCAAGGCTCAGTAACGCAGGGTTATCGAGCGACGAAAGCTCCCGCCAAGCGCACCAATAAACCGATCAATGTCTGGTCGCTGAACGTTGTGGCGATGCCGTTTGACCTGAACGCCTGTCGGGACACGTACGAGATTAGATGTTGCTATCAGATCGCCGTGCGCGTCTATTCCACCATCGCCAATGTAGTGCGTTACGGCGACATTTTGAAGCCCAATATAGACTAATAAATCGCCCGCAAATAGCTCAAAGGCACGTGGTGGTAGCGCAAGCAGCCGCTGTTTGAGCTGGCGCCGAATATCGGGATGATGTGATGGATGCGAGGCGGCTCCGCCCCTCGCGCTCCCCACTGGGTGGGCGGGCCGCCCCCCAGACCCCCTGCATGTGATGTTTGCCGCATGATTATCGCACCGGCGCATGCCTTCGTTGTGCCGAGCCAATCGGGCCAGAAATGATGACTGAGCATAACAAAGGCATGCACGTCAGGCGCTCGGCATGTGGTCACATCAAATTGGGGTTCCCAGGGGCAACGCCGCGGGCCGGGGGTGCAGGGGGCGCGGTCGCCCCTTGCCGCGCGCCGCTCATCCCAGGATCGCGATCACTAGAATGCCGGCGAAGATCAGCAGCGCGCCGGTCACGCGCCAGCCGCCAAAACCTTCGCCCAGCCAGCGCCAGCCCACCAGCGCGGCGAATACCACGCTGATCCCAGTTCGCGCGCCATTCGGCCACAACCGCCTGGCGACCATAGCGCGCCAGCACCGCCGGCGCCATCATCAGTGCCGATGCGCCGATCACTGCGACGGTGTAGGCGATCGGCGGCGCGATCCGCACCGCCGCGCCGTCGATCACTGAGTAGATCGAGATGCAGCACGCGACCGTGAGCGCGGCGGCGGTTGCGCTGCCAGCGAATGCTACGAGGCTCCAGCGTGGCTGGGCTGCCGCGCCACCCGCGCTAAGCGCGAGCGCGACCGGGTTCTGGCGCAAGGCCGCGCGCCGTGCCGCGCCGCCGACCAGCAACAGCCCAACCAGCAGCAGCGCCAGGCCGGCGATGCCGCCGGCGCGCGGACGCTCACCGAGGAACAGCGCGGCCCACAGCGCCAGAAACGCCGGCGCCGCGCCGCGAGCCAGCGGGTAGATCAGCGAGAAATCGCCGATCGTATAGGCGCGCAACAGCGCCAGGTAGTAGATCGTCTCCACCAGCGCGCTGGCCAGCACATATGGCCAGATCGCGGCCGGCAGCGGCGCGCTGAAGGCCAGCAGCGGCGCGAAGCAGGCCGTCCCTACCACCATCGCCCACCATGCGAAGATCTGCTTCTCGCCTGCGCGCTTGACCAGCAGGTTCCAGCCGGTGTGCAGCGCCGCCGCGACGATGAGCAGGATGAGCGCGGTCAGCGACACGGGCAAGCCTCGTGAGCGAACAACAACCTTTTACGCATTTGGTACCCCGATCGAGAAGTGTGCCTGAACCATACGCCACTCCTGGCCATCCTGGTGAAACACTGCTGTCAGCCGAAAAGGGATAGTTCGGCCATGGGGCAGGCTCCACAGTGCCTGATCGTCCACCCATCCCACATTGCCGGATCGAAAGGCCTGCGGCTGGCTTCCCTGCACTAGCAGGCCCCCGCGCGTGCGCCAGGCCCGCGTAGTAGTGTTCGAGCAGGGCCTGGAGTTCTGGAGCAGGCTCCATTGGTTGGTGTTCTTTCTATCTGTAGGATTTAGAAAATGTTCAGCCGTGCTTTCCACGTCTTAACTTTATGCGTCGGTGGTTTTTTCGCCCCGCGGGGCGAAAAAACCACCAACAAGAGTCAGAACAGGCCGATCGTGTTCCCGTCCGCGTCGATGTCGATACTTTGGGCCGACGGTGTTGCTCCCAGGCCGGGCATCGTCATCATTGTGCCGGCCAGCGGGTAGATGAAGCCGGCCCCGACGCTGGCGCGCACCTCGCGAATTGGGAATGTGTAGCCGGATGGCGCGCCCTTCAGCGCTGGGTCGTGGCTGAGGCTCAGGTGTGTCTTGGCCATGCAGATCGGCAGATTGCCGAAGCCTTTCGCCTCATAGGTGCTGATCTGCTGCTCGGCCTGCTCGCTGAAGCTGACATCGTCGGCGCCATAGATCTCAGTGGCGATCGCGTGGATTTTTTGTTTGATCGATGCCTCAAGCGGGTAGAGGAATGCGGGCGACGTATGCCCTGTGTCCGCCGCCGCGATCACCATGCGCGCCAGCTCCAGCCCGCCCTGGCCGCCATCGGCGAACACAGTGCTGACAGCCATATCCACCGCGCCGGCCGCCTTGGCGATCTCACGCACCGCTGCGATCTCGGAAGGCTTGTCGTCGGGGAAGGCGTTCAGCGCTACCACCACCGGCACGCCAAAGCGCCGCACGTTGGCGATCTGCTTGCTCAGATTGGCGCCGCCGGCATACACATCGTCGGGGTTCTCGGCCAGCAGCTCGGGCGGCAGCGGCTTACCGGGGGTGATCTTGTATTTGCCGGTCTGGCTCTTGAGCGCGCGCACCGTCGCCACCATCACGGCGGCGGCCGGCCACAGGCCCGAGGCGCGGCACTTGATGTTGAAGAACTTCTCGGCACCCATGTCGGCGCCAAAGCCGGACTCGGTTACGACGTAGTCGGCCACCCGTAGCGCGATCTGGTCGGCCAGGATCGAGGAGTTGCCGTGGGCGATATTGCCGAAAGGGCCGGCATGGATGAAGGCCGGCGTGTTCTCGATCGTCTGCATCAGGTTGGGCTTGAGCGTCTCGCGCATGATCACCGTCGCCGCCCCGGCGGCCTTGATGTCGTCGGCGGTGATCGGCGTGCCCTGCCGATCGAAGGCCACCACCATGCGGCCGAGCCGCGCGCGCAAGTTTTTCAGCGCGTCGAGGCTGTCACGGCCGGCGGCGAGCGCCAGAATCGCCATGAGCTCGCTGGCGGCGACAATATCGAAGCCGGCCTGGCGCGGCTGGCCGTTGGCCTTGCCGCCCTGCCCGATCGTGATATCGCGCAGAAAGCGGTCGTTCACGTCGATCACGCGCCGGATCTGAATGCGCTCGGGGTCGATATCGAGCGGGTTGCCGTGGTACCAGCTGTTGTCGGTCATGGCCGCGATCTGGTTATGCGCCAGCGCCAGCGCATGGAAATCGCCGTTCAGATGCAGCACACTTTCTTCCAGCGGCACGATCTGGGCGTAGCCGCCGCCGGCGCCGCCGCCTTTGATGCCAAAGACTGGCCCCATCGAGCTCTGGCGGAGGGCGATCGCGGCGTTTTTGCCAAGCTTACTCAGCGCCATGCCCAGCCCGATCGTGGTGGTGGTCTTGCCCTCGCCCAGTGGCGTCGGCGTGATCGCCGTGACCAGGATGTACTTGCCCAGCGGCCGATCGCGAAGCTCGGCCAGTACGTCCAGATCGATCTTGGCCTTGGAATGCCCGTGATGCTCGACGAAGCGTTCAGGGATGCCCGCCCGCTCAGCGACCGTGCCGATCGGGTCGAGCCGCGCCGCGCTGGCGATCTGCAGGCTGGTCTTCATGTTGCTCCTTTGCTACACGCTGATCCTCGTTGATCGCATTCGGAATCACCCGCGCCGTCTACCAGCGCAGGGCGCTATTATATCGGACTTCTGCACTATACGGATTTTCCGGGCTGTATGGGTGTGCGGGGGCGAAGGCTATCAAAGGGTTTCTATCTATTGATCGATGGTAGTCGACTGCGCGGCGGACGGCAAGGGTGGACCGCCACCCCTGCACCCCCGGCCAGGGGCGTGTGCCCCTTGGAACCCCAATTTGATGCAATCACATCGCGAGCGCCTGGTGCGCATGCCTCTGGTATGTCGGGACAATCATTGCAAGATTCGTTTGTCTCGGCAAACCAGAGGCATGTGCTTACGCGATCATTCCTGCGCTGTCATCAATTGCAGGGGGTCTGGGGGGCGGCCCGCCCACCCAGCGGGGAGCGCGAGGGGCGGAGCCGCCTCGCACACACTTTTATGGTCAGGGCGTGTATAATCGCAGTTGGTAGATCGTGCTGCGGGAGAGGAGGGATGTACAATGACGAGCGAGCAATCGTACGAACAGCCGAGAACCACCCAGACTCACGAGAGCCAAGTGCTTGAAACTGCGTACCCGATCACCTTGACCAATCTACGCGGTGCGCTGGTGGTGGTGGTGGGCGGCGGTGCAGTGGGCGAGCGCAAGCTGCGCGGGCTGCTGGGTGCCGGCGCGGCGGTGCGGCTGATCAGCCCAGCAGCCACGCCCGATCTGCGCGCCCTGGCGAGCAGCGGCGCGATCACGTGGCACGCGCGCCCGTACCAACCTGGCGATGTCAGCGGCGCGCGTCTGGTCTTCGCTGCGACGGATCAGCGCGCCGTGAATGCCCAGGTGGCCGATGATGCGGCGGCGCTTGGGCTGTTGTGCAATGTCGCCGACGACCCGCGCGCCGGCGATTTTCACCTTCCGGCGGTATATCGTGAGCCGGGTCTGCTGGTGGCGGTAAGCACCGCAGGCGTGAGCCCGGCGCGCGCGAAACGGCTGCGCGACCAGATCGCCAGCTGGCTTTCGGCCAACCGGCCAGCCCAGGCGGAGCCATGAGCAGCAAAGCCGAAGTACACGCTAGCGCCCATCTGTTCTGAGTATGACGGAAGACGAAGGACGGAGGAAAACGATCGTTCGTCTTCCGTCTTCTGTCCTTCGTCAAAAAAGCTGATCGAATAGCTGTAGCTTGCACTAAGGAGCTTTCGTGAGCAAGATTGTGCTGTTTACCGGGGGCGCGCGCAGCGGCAAAAGCACGCGTGCCGAACAGTATGCCGGGCGGCTTGGGCGCCCGGTGCTGTACCTGGCCACCGCCGAGGCCGGCGATGACGAGATGCGCGACCGGATCGATCTGCATCGGCGCCAACGTCCCACAAGCTGGGCCACGCTTGAGGTGCCGACAGCGGTGGCCGCCACACTGACCACGCTCGACGTAGGAACAGTGGTGCTGATCGATTGCCTATCGCTCCTGGTCAGCAACCTGCTGCTGGCCCACGAGCCGAACGCGGCCGCCGTGGTGGATGCCGAGATCGCGAGCCTGATCGGGGCCGCACATGCGCGCGAGCTGACCCTGATCGTCGTCACCAACGAAGTCGGCATGGGCATCGTCCCTGCATACCCGCTCGGGCGAACCTACCGCGATCTGCTGGGCCGCGCGAACCAGCGCATCGCGGCCGCCGCCGCCGAGGTGTACCTGCTGGTCTGCGGCATCGCAGTCGAAATGCGCGCGCTGGAGGCCGCATGGGCGCGGGGCTAGTGGTTCGCGAAACCCCCAGCTGCATCTGCATCTGAGCCACGATCTGGTTGCCTAGTGCGCTTTCAGCGCGGGTGTTGGGTGTTGGGTGTTGGGCGGGCGGCGTTGCGAAGCCCAACACCCAACACCCAACACCTAAAACCTTGCTTGGAAATGCACTAGGCTGCCGAGCAGCTGGCGGGCTACGATATCGGCAGCATTGATGCAGCGATCTCGTGTGCATTTGTGAGCAGTGAGCTGAGCGTCACATTGATCAACGTCAGGTCGCACGCCCCTTTGCGTAAGCCCTATCATTATGCCCGAACTGCCTGCGCTGGACTTGGTTCATGACAGCGATTCGGGGTGCGTCAAAAACGTGTGCCACAGCTGCTCGGCCCGCGCCAGCGTCACGCAGTGCTCAGCGGAGCGCGGCGGCGCTGCGGAGCAGTCATCAACTGAGGAACGGAACTGTCCCGGTTGGTTTGGACGCTCTACTCGGTCTCACACAGCGTTCCCACGCCAAACGCATCGAGTGCAGCATTGACCTCAGTGTCTACCGGAATAGCCGCGTACGTCGGTGATGTATTACTCGAACGCGCTGGCGGTGGCGGAATGGACGGAACCGCAGCCATGATGGTCAATGGAGCGGCGCCATAGCGATTGAGAAAATCAATCAGGGTGGCGACACACGGACGCAGGCGCTGTGCCAACCGCAGCCCCGTCTGCGTCCCATAGACCTCGGTCGCACTCTGCTCCGCTGGCGGGCCGCTGGCCGCGATAACCAACATCCCAATGTCTACCGCCGCGCGGAGCAGATCCGCCCGACCACCCCCACGCTGCGCAACCAACGCCTGCGCGAGATCGAGGGTTTCCGCAGTCACCCGCAGATCGATCGCTTTCATCAGGACTCCCGTTGCGCAGTGTACAGCGCCAGCGCGAACAGCCCCACCGCGTTGAGGGTGGATGTGAGGCCAGCGGCAACAATAAGGTAGGTGCCTGGCGCACGCTGTGCAGCCGTAACGCGTGCATCTAGTTCGGCGTGGAGACATGCCGCCCCGCCGCCGGTGACGATCAGAAACCGTCGGTGATCGGCGAGAATCGGATGCAGCGCCGCAAACAACGATTGCCCACGCGTCTGCGTTGCGGTCTCAATGAGATCGTCGATCGGTAGACGCCGCCCGCTGACCAGCACGGTGCGGGTCATGAGCGCGCGCAGCGCGACGGTCTCGCTCAGCCGCACGCGATAGCGCGCCGTGATCAGCGCGATCAGTTCGCGGGCGAACACGACCATCCCCGCGCCGAGGATGCCGCCGGTGCCGCGAAAGCGCGGCGGCTGGCCCGGCCGCCGCATGATCTCCACATCGAAACGGCTCAGATGCCCGCCGCCCAGGTCGGCGACTGTCACAAGATCCACGTCGTTGATCGCCGGCTGTCCCGCCAAGGTGTGGTACTACGCGAAGAAGCTCCCCAGACTCTGCGGCGCAGGCACCAGCTCGGCAATCCTGAGCGTCCAGGTCGTCACTGCACCAGTCGCTTCCCGTCGCTCCGCCGCGACGTGCTGTCCGCGCACCTGCTGGAGCGCCTGGCGAGTTTCCGCGACCAATCCCGCGCGACTCACTTCTTCGTTCGGCACGCCGAATCCGACCCAGAGCGCATAGTCGCCGGGCAGCCAGCCGCTATTCTCCAGGGCCGCGACCAATGCACCGACCAGGAAATCAACGGTGCGTGGGTCGGCCAGTCGTTCAGCAGTGGCGCCAATCGGCAGGGCCTCGCCGCCGACCGTATCACCCTGATCGATCCAGAACCACTCGCTCCACGCCCCGTTGTGGAACACACGCAGCGCGGTGGTGTCGTCGCCTGTGCGGATCGTGGCAGCGGGTGTGTAGATGGACTCAAACCGAAACAGACGCAACTGCGGCGCGTTGGCCTGGCGCAGCACGAGCTTAATCGCCGAATCGCCAAGATCACAGCCAACGATCACATGGTTGCTCTCGTGGCGCGCGATCTGTGTCGGTATGGCACGCCCGTCGGCGTCTATGAGCGCGGCGAACGTCGAAGCAATCTGCATCCATGATTCTGCTCTGTCCATTCATCGCCTCCCAATGAGCTTCAGCACAGTGCCAGATGCACTACCGATAGACTAGAACTACAGTTGCACTTGTTTGGAAATTAGCGATAGGGAAGCGGTCGAATTATCAAACACCCTTGTCGGCGCGCCGCTTCCTGAAGCCATATTTTTGCAACTACAACTGTAGTATTAGACGGCTTCAAAAAACGCACGATCTCGCGCGCGAAGCGGTCAGCTGCAACATTCCATGGGCGGGCGCTCACTCCCGACCAGAGAAACTGCCCCATCAGCCGTCTCGGCGGCTATAATGCCACTGCGCCAGAAGCTCAGATCCATGAGTGGTTTGGAGCCGTCGAGCCCACGCTGCAACATGGTCCTCAATCACGTACGCCTTCTGTACTGGTGGCATTTGCGAGCGATCGCCAATGACCCCGATCGCCAAGCTGGTTTTCTTCGTGATTGGGCTGGCGCCTGTCTCTCCGCTCTATTGTACCTGAGGTGTGTCATGATTGCGAGACGAGCACGCACAAAGCAGCGTCAATTGGAGGATCTGGCCTGCGTCCATCCTAACGCCGCCGGTCTAGATATTGGCAGCGAGATGATTGTCGCCGCCGTACCTCCCGATCGTGATGAACAGCCCGTGCGGGCGTTCGCCACCTTTACGCCCGATCTGCACGCTCTGGTCGCCTGGCTCGTCGCCTGCGGCATCACAACCGTCGCGATGGAGTCCACCGGCGTGTACTGGATTGCGATTTATGAGCTGTTGGAGCAGGCTGGCATCACATGCTATCTGGTCAATGCTCAGCATGTCAAGACGGTTCCGGGACGGAAGAGTGATTGGAACGACGCCCAATGGCTGCAAAAGCTCCACATGCTCGGCTTGCTCCGGGCTTCGTTTCGGCCCGACGCCGAAATCCGCTGCTTGCGCCTGCTCGCCCGCCATCGGGCCGAGCGGAGAGGGCATCGCGCACCGCATATCCTGCATATGCAGCAAGCCCTCAAGCTGATGAACATCCAACTGAGTGAGGTGCTCTCCGACATCACCGGCCTGACTGGCCAGGCAATTGTGCGTGCAATTGTCGCTGGCGAACGCGATCCGGCCAAGCTCGCCGAGCTGCGTCATGTGGGCTGCAAGCATACCGAGGCTGAGATTATCAAGGCGTTGACCGGCACCTGGCAGGAGGCACAGATCTTCATTCTTGAGCAAAACTTGCAGCTCTATGATTTCTACACGGCGCAACTCTCAACCTGTGATAGCGAGATGGAGCGCTCTTATCAGGCGATGGAGTCGCGCCACGAAAAGGACGCGCCGCTGCCAGATCTGCCGAAGGCCAAGCCGGGTTCCCGATCAAAGAACGAGCCGAACTTTAATGTACGAGCGCAGCTAGCGCGTATCGTCGGGGTCGACCTCGTCGGGGTGATGGGCTTATCGGCCTCCAGTGCGCAGACCATTATTACTGAAATCGGCACCGATATGACGCGCTTTCCGACGGTGAAGCATTTTTGTGCCTGGCTGGGGTTAGCGCCACGGAACGATATCTCAGGCGGTAAGGTGTTGCGCTCGCGGACGCTGAAGGTGCGCAGCCGGGCCAACCAGGCTTTCCGTCAGGCGGCTGAGTCGGTGGCGCGCTCGCAATCGTCGTTTGGCAGGTATTTTCGGGCGATGCGGGGTAGTCTCCCTATTGTGTGTTGATGCCCTCTGGGGTAACCACAGTCATCAGCAGTTCTTTAACAGTCCAGATATGGTCGGTCAGTCCGGCCGCCATGGCCGGTGAGCGTGGCTGCCAGCGCTTCTGTCGATCGTTCACCGGCACTTGCAAGCTCTTGACGGAGCGAGTCAGATTGTAGACCCAGTCCTCCCAGGCACAGGCGGCCTCGAGCATCTCAAGCTGCTTGGAATACGATAGCGTCTTGCGCACCAGGCGCCCGTTCATCTGCCGGCTGGTCAGATTCGTCCGCTCAACATAGCTCGTATGCGCACCCACCATCGCACAGACTTCCTCTGCGATCCCATATACCACCTTGATGGTCACCCCTGTGAGGCGATAGCCGCAGCGGTGTTTGATGACCTGCAGATAGTGCCACTCCGGCTGTGGTTGTTTGCGCTCTGGCGGGCGGCCACGCCCACAGTACTCCGGCACCTGGCCCCAGGTTTCAAGCAGCGCGTCGCGGTAGCCGCCCTTGCCATCAGTCGCCATGGGCGGTGGCGTATCGGGATGGCCGCGCGCCTTCAATTGGGCCATCAAGGCATCGGCGACCTGCTCCTCGGTCTTCGCGATCGCCCGGCCGACTCGTAGACGCGAATCGCTGTCGAGGGTGATGCCGCGCCAGAAGGTGCCACGTTCGTCCTCCTCTTGGCGCCCCCTTTTTCGCCCTTGTGGCCGACATAGGTCCACATCGCGTCGAGTTGGGCACGCTCCAGGTGGAAATTGGCCAGCAATAACGCTTCGATCCGTTCGACATGATCGGCTGCGATGCGCAGCCAGTCCATGACCGTCTCTTCTTTGATACCTTTGACGCGATGGATGGCGGCCAGACTAGTGCGCTCGGCCAGTAAGGCCAGACATTCCAAGATCGTCGCCTGAGAATGATGCCGACCATAGAAGACGGTTCCGATCGTTTCGACAAAGGTGCCGCCACAGGTGCGACATTGATAGCGTTGGGTTCCGGCCTGAGTACGACCAAATCGGCGAATGTTGCCATGATCGACTTTACCATAATCAGTACAGTGTGGATTCCAGCAGAACGCGCTGGGATGCACAAGATTTGCTTGTTCCATTGTTATCCCTCCCCATGTCGGTGCTCCGTTCATGATACATCAACATGAAGAGGGTAGACTACCAGTCGTCACTCCGCCGCCAGCGCCGCTAGCACGCGCTCGGGCGTCATCGGCTGCTGAGTCAGCCAGGCGCCAGTCGCGTCGTGGATGGCGGCGGCGATCGCCGGGGCCAACGGCACCAGCGCCATCTCCGACATGCCGCGCGCACCGTATGGCCCGTTTGGGTCGGCCAGCTCCATGATCACCGGCACGATCGCCGTGGGCATGTCCAGCACGGTCGGCAGCAGGTAGCTGCTGAAGTAGGGCGTGAGAATTTTGCCGTCGCGAACCTGAAAATGCTCGAGCAGCGCGTAGCCGAGCGCCTGAGCTAAACACCCTTCGATCTGGCCCTCGACCTGCTGGCGGTTGATCGCCTTGCCGACATCGTGGACGCTGATGATGGTGAGCACCTGCACCTGGCCGGTCAGGGTGTTGACCTCGACCTCGACCGCCTGCGCGACATAGCCGTAGCAGTAGTTCGGCCGCCCCGCGCCAGTGGTGGGGTCGAGTGATGTAGTGGACGGCGGGCGGTACTGCACGGTCGCTGTGGTCGGGCGCTCCTCATCCTCGTCCCACTTGCGCAGCGCGGCCAGCGCCGCGTCGTGAACCGCGCGGCCGCCCATCAGGGTCATCCGCGAGGCCGAGGCGCTGCCGGCGTTGGGCGCCTCGCTCGAGTCGTCGGTGATCATGCTGATCTTGTCAGCTGGTAGCCCCAGCGCCTCGGCGGCGATCTGGCGCAGCGCCAGATGTGCGCCCTGCCCGACATCGGCCGCGCCCACGCGCACGTGCGCGTGCTCGATCGCCGCGCCGCCGAGCAGCTCGACTGTGGCGGTGGCCTGCTCGGGGTAGCCGAACGAGTAGCCGACGTTTTTGATGCCGCATGCTAGCCCCCAGCCGCGCCGCAAATGCGAACTAGCTGACGAAGGACGAACGACCAAGGACGAAGGGAGTTTCGAAGCAGCGATATCGCTGTCCGGCACGCCGGGCGTGCCTTCGGCGTTCGTCTTTCGTCGTTCGTCCATTTCGGCAACGCAGCGCTCCAGCACCGGCAGCGCGCTCACACCCGCCGGCAGTGGCTGCTGGGTGGCTTCGATGCTGCCCTCGCGATAAATGTTGCGACGTCGGAATTCGATCGGGTCGATGCCCAGCGCATGCGCCAGCCGCGTGACCATGATCTCGCTGGCGAACTGCGCCTGCGGTGCGCCAAAGCCACGAAACGCGCCGGATGGGATGTTATTGGTGTAGACCGCGTAGCCATCCACGCTGATATTGGCCACCTCGTAGCAGCCATTGGCGAACAGTGTGGCGACCTTGGTGACCTCGACGCTGGTCGAGGCGTACGCGCCGCCGTCGGCGATCACCTCGGCTGCGACGGCAGTAATCGTGCCGTCGCGGCGGGCACCCCAGCGGCAGCGCACGCCGATCGGGTGGCGCTTATGATGACCGATCATTGATTCTTCGCGCTTCCAGATCATCGCGACCGGTCGCCGTAGCTTCCAGGCCGCCAGCGCCAGCAGATGCTGGATCGAGAGATCCTCGCGGCCGCCAAACGCCCCGCCAATCGCGGCGTAGCGGATGACCACCTGCTCCTCGGGCAGCTGAAGGATCTGCGCGATCTGGCGGCGATCTTCGTGCAGCCACTGGCCGGCGGTCTCGATCACCAGGCGGCCTTGCTCGTCGATGTAGGCGATGCCGGCCTCGGGCTGAAGAAAGGCGTGATCCTGCCAGGAGGTGTGGAATTCGTCCTCGATCACCACATCGGCCTCGGCAAATCCCTGCGCGATGTCGCCCTTGCGGATCGGCATGTGGAACAGCACGTTGCTGCCATACGACTCGTGAACCAGCGGCGCGCCGGCCGCCATCGCCGCGCGCGGGTCGGTCACAGCCGGCAGATCTTCGTACTCCACCGTCACCAGCGGCGCGCCGGCCCCAGCTGCCTCGGCGCTCTCGGCCACCACCAGCGCGACCTTGTCGCCCTCGAAGCGCACCTTATCGCCGCATAGCACCGGCTGATCGTGCTCGATTAATCCGTAGGCGTTCGACGGCACATCGGCGGCTGTCAGCACCGCCACAACGCCGGGGTGCGCCAGCGCCGTGCTGCTGTCGATCGCGCGGATGCGCGCGTGCGGGCGGTGCGCGAACACGACCTTGAGCTGCAGCATGCCGGGGCGAACCAGATCGCCGGGATAGTTTGTCGCGCCGGTCACCTTGCCGAGCGCATCAGGGCGTGGCAGGGAGGCGCCGATCAGTGAGGTCATAGGGTTCCCTTTTTACGAAAGACGAAAGACGAAGGACAAACGACCAAAAGAGACCAAAGACGAAGGACGAACGACCAACGATCTCAACTTGATGCGGAAGTGCATACTATTGCTCGACGATACTTTCGTCTTTGGTCTTTGGTCGTTCGTCCCGCGTAGCTGGTCTTTCGTCCCGCGCGGCGGCAAGCACGGCATCCAAGATCTTGCGGTAGCCGGTGCAGCGGCAGATATTCCCGCTGAGCGCGGTTTGGATCTGATCGAGGCTGGGGTGGGTGCGCTCGTCTAGCAGCTTCGCGCCGGCCATCAGCATGCCCGGGATGCAGTAGCCGCACTGCACTGCGGCGTTGGCGATGAAGGCTTGCTGGAGCGGATGAAGTGCTGAGGACTGAGGACTGAGGACTGAGGAATCGCTCTCCTTGTCTCCTTGTCTCCTTGTCTGGTCAGCCGTCGGTCGTCGGTCGTCGGTCGCCGGCCCTGAGCGGCGTCGAAGGGTCGGTCGCCTGCCCTGAGCGGCGTCGAAGGGTCGGTCGTCGGTCGTTGCGGCTAACCCCTCGATCGTCGTCACGGCCGCGGCGTGCGCCTGTGGCGCGGGCACCAGGCACGCCATCACGGCCTGTCCGTTCAGCCAGACGGTGCAGGCGCCGCACTCGCCTTCGGCGCAGCCCTCCTTGCTGCCGGTCAAGCCGGCGTCCTCGCGTAGCGCATCCAGCAGCGATTTGGTGTGCGCGCCCGCCAGGGTGTAGGGCTGGCCGTTGATAGTCGTCTCGATCGTTTCGACCAAGGACGAAGGACGAAGGACGAACGGCGAAGCAGAGCTATCGCTCTCAGAAGATCTCTCTAGTAAGTTGGCATTCCTTTCGTCTTCCGTCGGTCGTCTTCCGTCGGTCGTCGGTCGTCGGTCGTCAGTTGTCGTTCGTCGTTCGCCTGCCCTGAGCGGTGTCGAAGGGTCGGTCTCCAGCAGCACTGGCTGCGCGGGCCAGCCCGCGCGCTCGCGGCCCACAGCGATCCGCCGTAGCCCTTCGGCCACCAGGTTGGCCAGCGTGGCCAGCCGATAGCCGGCCGAGCCGCGCACGTCGTCGATTGGGGCGACATCGGTACACGCCAGCCGGCCGGCCTCGGCGCACAGAGCGGGCGTCAGTGGCTTGCCGCGCAGGTACGCCTCGGCTGTAGGCGCGCGCACGATCGTCGGCGCCAGGCAGCCGAGTGTGATGCGGGCCTCTGTGATAATTGTAGATTGCAAATTGTAAATTGGGGATGCCGCTGCGGCTTCCGAATTTGCAATTTGCAATTTGCAATCTGCACTATCGAACGTCAGCACGATCGCAAGATCAATGACTGAGATCGCCTGGGCGCGCCGCAGCCCGAGCTTGATGAACAGGCCGCGCTGGTTATCCTGAAGCGCCGGCAGGCGGATCTCGCGCAACAGCTCGTCGGGCTGCATCACGGTCTTGCGGAAGCCGGAGTAGAAGTCGCGCAGCGGCACGATTCGCTCTCCGGCCGCGCTAAGCAGCACGACCTCGGCGCCGAGCGCCATGAGCGGCGTGATCGTATCGTTGGCCGGCGAGGCGGTGATCAGGTTGCCGGCGATCGTCGCGCGCGTGCGAATCTGCGGCGCGCCGACCTCCCAGCAGGCCTGCGCCAGCGGCAGCGCGTATTGCACGCACGCGTCGGATGCGATCACGTCGTTATGGGTGGCCAGCCCGCCGATCTGGATCATTTCGCCCGCGTGGCGCACATATTTCAGCTCGTGCAGGCGGGTGATGTCGATCAGTGTCGTGGTTGGCTTGACGCCGCGCTGTAATTCGACCAGCACATCGGTGCCGCCGGCGACGATCCGCGCGCTGCCGGCCTGCTGCTGGAGCAGCTGGAGCGCCTGGTCGAGCGAGCTGGGTTGGTAGTAATGTTGCCATAACATAGGCTATTTCTCCTTGAAAACCTATGCAAAAGGCCGCGTTTGCCTGCCCTTCAACCCTTCGACACGCCCTTCGACCGGCTTAGGGGGCACCTCAGGGCGGGCAAGATCGGGACGAACGGCAGCATGGTACTTTACGTTTATTGTATGTTCTTTTTCACCCAGCGGGTGAAAAAGAACATACTGGAAGGAATGTTCGATTGTCGTTATATCGGCCTCAGCAGCCGCCCCAACGGCGCCACAACAATCTTGCGATCTAAAAAGACGGTTGTCCCACGCACCAGCGTCCGCGCGATCCGGCCGTGCAGCGTTCTTCCTATGTATGGGCTGTGCCGATGGCGATAGTGCAGGTCGTCGGGCTGGAGCGTGGCGCTGTGGGCCAGATCCACCAGCGCCAGGTCGGCGTCGGCGCCTATCGCCAGCCGCCCTTTCTGCGGCAGCCCAAAGCGCCGCGCGACGAACGCGGATGTCACAGCGGCGATGGATTCGAGCGGCAGCTTGCGCTGGAAATAGCCATCGGTCAGCAGCAGCTGCAATGTGGATTGGCAGCCCGAGATGCCGCCCCAGGCCTTGAAATAGTTAAGAGTTAAAGGTTCTGAGTTTTGAGTTTCGGCTTTCTTTTGCTGCTGCCTCTCCTTGTCTCCTTGTCTCCTTGTCTCCTTGTCTCCTTGTCCCTTCATGGAAGGTGGCGCGGGTGAGTGATCGGAGGCGACCATGGGCAGCGAGCCGGACAGCAGGTGCTGCCACAGCTGGTCTTGCTCGCTCAGCGGGCGGAGCGGCGGCGCGCACTTGGCCACCGCGCCAAGCGCCGCCAGATCATCTTCGCTCAGCACCAGGTAGTGCGGGCAGGTCTCGCAGCTCACATCCACGCCGCGCGCGCGCGCCTCGGCCACGCGGCTGACGCCTCGGCCGCTGCTGACATGCACGATATGCAGCTTACACCCGGTCTCGCCGGCGAACAGGATCGCGCGCGAGATCGCCTCCAACTCGGCCACCACCGGCCGCGATTGGAGGTAATCGCGCGCGCTGACGCGCCCTTCTGCGACAGCCCGGCGAGCCAGCAGGCCGGTGATCTGGTCGTTCTCGGCATGCACCGCCACGATCCGGCCGAGCCGCGCGGCACGGGCCATGCCATCGTAGAGCGTCTGGTCATCGGCGGATTGGAAGTCGTCGATTCCGCTATTTGACATAAATGCTTTGAAGCCAACCACACCGCGCTCGGCCAGCTCGTCGAGCTGGTCGAGATTTTGTGGCGTCAGCCCGCCCCACAGCCCAAAATCGACCAGTGCGGAAGCCTGCGCGGCGGCGAGCTTCTGGTCGAAGCTGGCTGCGTCGAGCGTGGGCGGGTGGGCGTTCAGCGGCATGTCGAAGAACGTAGTCGCTCCGCCGGCCGCCAGCGCGCGCGTGCCGCTGGCGAAGCCCTCCCACTCGGCGCGGCCTGGCTCGTTGAAGTGGACGTGCGCATCGATCAGGCCGGGAAAGATATGCAGGCCAGTCGCGTCGATTGTCGCCTGGCTATTTCCGTCGAGCGCCGGCCCGATCGCGGCGATCTGGTGATCGGCGATCGCGATATCGGCTGTCGTGACGTCTTCTGCTGTGACGAGCGTGCCGTTGCGGATGATTAGGTCATAGAGGGCCATAGGAGTACCAAGTGCTGAGGACTGAGGACTGAGAACTGAGATACGCTGACTCAGTCCTCAGTCCCGAGTCCTCAGTCCTAAAAGGAATCGCCCCAGCACATCAATCGCTACGCCCACATCGGCCTGGTCAACCGACTCGGCCGGGTTGTGGCTGATGCCGCCTTTGCAGCGCACGAACAGCATCGCGATCG